>Ga0070674_100001773_pt1 | contig 11698 bp, 10 predicted proteins | sample KBSM33metaG_FD_65344 | JGI IMG/M metagenome (GOLD analysis project Ga0070674, IMG submission 65344) | Miscanthus rhizosphere microbial communities from Kellogg Biological Station, Michigan, USA - KBS M3-3 metaG | ecosystem: Host-associated > Plants > Roots > Rhizosphere > Soil ... | reverse complement strand
GCCGAGATCTTCGGCGATCATCGCAGGCGGTGCCAGAAACCACCTCACGATCAACATCGTGCCGCTCAGAACGAGCACTAACCTTGCCAGCGCTATCGCAGCGTTGTCGTTGAAAGGCTCAAGGCCCGAATATCCAGCGAACGGAACGAATATGATCACGTTAATCGCTAGAATCGGAGCCGCAAAGCGCAAGCTGCGATGGATCTCTCCAAGTCGGACGTCCTGGCCGCGCAGCGCCCGAAGGGCGCAGAAGATCAAGGCGGCATCAATAAGAGTGTTGACGATCAGGCCCACCGAGATCGCAAGTGCCAATCCCGGCCAATCGACCTCCTCGCCGATCAGATATGGCGCGTCGGAATGATCGAATGCGGATGTGACGAGCGTCAGGGACTGGAGAGTGACCGCTATCAGCGTGAACTTGACGAGATTCCGCGTGTAGAGATTGAACGCGTCCTTAAGCGCCCGCCGGATCGAGAAAGGCGCGGACGGCGGTGCGGAAGATTCCATTCGCATTGACCCACGATTTTCGCCCGAGTGTCGGGATCAGCCAGCCCAGCAACGCCTGCGAGTTTCACTACTCCGCTGCCTTCGCCCCCGCGCCGATTGCGCTTTCGATCGCAGCCAGCGCGTCCTTGGCGCGCGACGCGTCGGGGCCGCCGGCCTGGGCCATGTCGGGACGGCCGCCGCCGCCCTGCCCGCCCAGGGCCGCGCTGCCGACCTTCACCAGGTCGACCGCGCTCAGCCGCTTGGTGAGATCGTCGGTCACGCCGACCACCAGCGAGGCCCTGCCGTCCGCGACCGCGACCAGCGCGACCACGCCGGAGCCGATCTGGCGCTTGATCTCGTCGGCCATGCCCTTCAGCTCCTTGGCCGGCACGTTGTCGAGCAGGCGCGCGGCGAGCGTGACGCCGTTGACCTGCTTGGCCGCCGGGCCGGAGCCGGCGCCGCCGGCTGCCGCCGCCTTGCGCGTCTCGGTCAGTTCGCGCTCCAGGCGCTTGCGCTCGTCGAGCAGCGCGGCGATGCGCTGCGTGAGATCGGAGGGAAGCGTCTTCAACGCCGACGCCGCTTCATTCAGCAAGCGCTGCTGCTCGGCGATGTAGGCTTCGGCCGCAGCGCCGGTGACTGCTTCGATGCGGCGCACGCCGGCGCCGACGGCGCCTTCGCTGACGATCTTGAACAGGCCGATGTCGCCGGCGCGGCGCACATGGGTGCCGCCGCACAGTTCGGTCGAGAAGATCTTGTTCTCGTTGGCCGGCTTGCCGCCCATCGAGACCACGCGCACTTCGTCGCCGTATTTCTCGCCGAACAACGCCATCGCGCCGGCCTCGATCGCGGCTTGCGGCGTCATCAAGCGCGTTTCCACTGCCTCGTTGTCGCGGATACGGTCATTGACGTCGCGCTCCACCACCGCGAGGTCCTCGGGGCTCATCGCCTTGCTGTGGCTGAAGTCGAAGCGCAGCCGGTCAGGCGCCACCAGCGAACCCTTCTGCGTCACATGCGCGCCGAGCCGGCGGCGCAGCGCCTCGTGCAGGAGGTGAGTCGCCGAGTGGTGCGCGCGCAGGCTGGTGCGGCGCTTGCCGTCGACCTTCATCTCGACCGCATCGCCGATCTTCACTTCGCCCTTGGTCACTTTGCCGAGGTGCACGAACAGGTCGCCGACCTTGCGCTGAACGTCGCCGACCGCGATGGTCGCGCCGCTCGCGGTGGTCAGCGTGCCGGTGTCGCCCATCTGGCCGCCCGCCTCGCCATAGAACGGCGTCTGGTTGGCGATCAGCGCGATTTCCTCGCCCTGCTTGGCGGACTTCACTTCGGCGCCGTTCTTGAGCAGCGCGATGACCTGGCCTTCGGCCTGCTCGGTCGAATAGCCGAAGAACTCGGTGGCGCCGAGGCGTTGCCTGAGGTCGAACCACACCGCTTCGGTCGCCGCTTCGCCCGAGCCGGCCCAGGCCGCGCGCGAACGCTCGCGCTGCTTCTCGAGCTCGACGTTGAAGCCGTCGACGTCCACCTCGATGCCCCGGTCGCGCAGGATCGACTGCGTGAGGTCGAGCGGGAAGCCGCGGCTATCGCTGAGCTGAAACGCGATCGCGCCCGAGAGCTTGCCGTCCTTGGTGAGACCGCCGCCGCCCGCGACCGCGCTTTCCAGTTCCTTGAGGCCGGCGCCGAGGGTCTGCTTGAAGCGGCTTTCCTCCAGCTTCAGCGTCTCGGTGATGACCGGTTGCGCGCGGATCAGCTCGTCATAGGCTTGGCCCATCTGCTGGACCAGCGCCGGCACCAATTTCCACATCAGCGGCTCGGTGCAGCCGATCTGGTGCGCATGGCGCATGGCGCGGCGCATGATCCGCCGCAGCACATAGCCGCGCCCTTCATTCGATGGCAGCACACCGTCGGCAATCAGGAACGCCGACGAGCGCAGGTGGTCGGCGATCACGCGATGCGACGTCTTGTACGGCCCGTCGGGATCGGTCTTCGAGGCCTCGGCCGAGGCCTCGATCAGCGCGCGCATCAGGTCGATGTCGTAGTTGTCGTGCTTGCCCTGCAGCACCGCCGCGAGGCGCTCGAGGCCCATGCCGGTGTCGATCGAGGGTCTGGGCAAGTCGACGCGCTGCTCCTTGCTCAGCTGCTCGAACTGCATGAACACGAGGTTCCAGATCTCGATGAAGCGGTCGCCATCCTGGTCGGGGCTGCCGGGAGGGCCGCCCGGAATCTTGTCGCCGTGATCGTAGAAGATCTCCGAGCACGGTCCGCACGGGCCGGTATCGCCCATGGCCCAGAAATTATCCGAGGTCGGGATCCGGATGATCCTGCTCTCCGGCAGGCCGGCGATCTTGCGCCACAGGCCGAACGCCTCGTCGTCCTCGGAGTAGACGGTGACTAGGAGCTTGTCCCTGGCGAGGCCGTATTCCTGCGTGATCAGACGCCAGGCCAAGTCGATCGCCCGCTCCTTGAAATAGTCGCCGAACGAGAAGTTGCCGAGCATCTCGAAAAAGGTGTGATGCCGCGCGGTGTAGCCGACATTCTCCAGGTCGTTGTGCTTGCCGCCGGCGCGCACGCATTTCTGCGCGGTCGCGGCGCGGACATAGTCCCGCTTCTCCTGGCCGGTGAAGACGTTCTTGAACTGCACCATGCCGGCGTTGGTGAACATCAGCGTCGGGTCGTTGCGCGGCACCAGCGGGCTGGAGGGCACGACCTCGTGCCCTTCGCGCTTGAAGTAATCCAGGAACAGGCGTCGGATGTCGTTGGCGGTCTGCATAAAAAGGGTCCAATCACGCGAAAACAGGCCGCAAACCGGGGTTTCCGGCGGGCGGCACCACCTCAGTAATATTTAGTGTTTCCCGGCCGGGGGCAAGGGCGGAACCCCTCTTCCAGCATGGCCTCTGGGAGGGCTAGCCATGCGCCGGGCGCAGCAGCCCGAAAAAGGTGCGGGCGCACCGACGGGGGATCGGCGCGCCCGAAGGGAGAGCTCGGGGGGTGAGCTCTCTGGGTTTCCTGAAACTTATTCGCCGGCGGAGTCTTCGGCGCCGCCGCCCTTGTCCATCATGGCGCCCGCCACCAGGCCGGCATTGCCGCGGATCTTCTGCTCGATCTCACCCGCGATCTGCGGATTTTCCTTGAGGAAGGCCTTCGCGTTCTCGCGGCCCTGGCCGATGCGCTGGCCGTTGTAGGAGAACCAGGCGCCGGACTTCTCCACCACGCTGGCCGCGACGCCGAGATCGATCAGTTCGCCATTCTTGGAAATGCCTTCACCATACATGACGTCGAACTCGACCACGCGGAACGGCGGCGCGACCTTGTTCTTCACCACCTTCACGCGGGTCTGGTTGCCGACCACAGTCTCTTTGTCCTTGATCGAGCCGATGCGGCGGATGTCGAGACGCACCGAGGCGTAGAATTTCAGCGCGTTGCCGCCGGTCGTGGTCTCCGGATTGCCGAACATCACGCCGATCTTCATGCGGATCTGGTTGATGAAGATGACCATGCAGCGCGAGCGCGAGATCGAGCCGGTCAGCTTGCGCAACGCCTGGCTCATCAAACGCGCCTGCAGGCCGACATGGGTATCGCCCATCTCGCCTTCCAGTTCCGCGCGCGGCACCAGGGCCGCGACCGAATCCACCACCAGCACGTCGATCGCGCCGGAGCGCACCAAGGTGTCGGCGATCTCCAGCGCCTGCTCGCCCGCGTCAGGCTGCGAGATCAGCAGATTGTCGACATTGACACCAAGCTTTTTCGCATAGCTGGGATCGAGCGCATGTTCCGCGTCGATGAAGGCGCAGGTGCCGCCGGTGCGCTGCGCTTCCGCGATCACATGCAATGCCAGGGTGGTCTTGCCGGAACTTTCCGGGCCGTAGATTTCAATGACGCGCCCACGCGGCAGACCGCCGATCCCGAGCGCGATATCGAGGCCGAGCGAGCCGGTGGAAACGGCCTCCGCCTCGACCGCGATCTCCCGCTGCCCCAAGCGCATGATCGAGCCTTTGCCGAAGGCCCGCTCGATCTGCGTGAGCGCGGCATCCAACGCCTTGTTCCTGTCCATATCGTCCTTGTCGGCCAATTTCACAACGTTCAGCGACATTGCTATCTCCCCACTTAGATCATATCGAGAGGACTGCCAATCTTCCGCAGCCGGGCCGTCCATGGCGTTGGTGCGTGGGGGCGAATATACACGTTTTGTTCTCTCTGTAAAGAAAATAGATCAGAACGAGAACACACAATATTTCATTAGATATATCAGTTAGTTAATTGGCTGCCCGCTTGCGCTCGGCATGCGGCTCCAGCACTTCCTTCACCTTGGCGGCCAGCTGCTTCAGGGTGAAGGGCTTCAGGAGGAAGTTCACCTCCTCGCCGGCGTCGATTCGGCGCCGGAACGCATCCTCGGCATAACCCGAGATGAAGATGACCGGCAGGTCGGCGCGGCGCGAGCGCACTTCCTTCACCATCGTGGGACCATCGATGCGCGGCATCACCACGTCGCTGATGATGAGGTCGATCTCCGCGAGATGCTCACCGACGATCTCGAGCGCTGCTTCGCCGGAGCGCGCTTCCAGTACCTGGTAGCCCTTGTTGCGCAGCGCGCGCGCGCTGAACAGGCGCACGGCGTCTTCATCCTCGACGAGGAGAATGGTGCCGATGCCGGTCAGGTCGCGCACCGCTTCTTCCTTGCCGTCGATGCGCTGCACGGTGCCGGCTTCGGCTTGGTGCTCCGGCAGGTAGATGCGGAAGGTCGCGCCCTCGCCCACCACGCTGTCGACGAACACATAACCGCCGGTCTGGCGCACGATGCCGTAAACGGTGGAGAGTCCGAGCCCGGTGCCCGAGCCGACCGACTTGGTCGAGAAGAACGGCTCGAAGATGCGGTCCATGATCTCAGGCGGGATGCCGGTGCCGGTATCGCCGATCTCGATCATCACGTAGCGGCCCGGCGGCATGACTTCGGCGCCGCGCTGGATCGGATCCTTGGTGACGGCGTTCTCGGTCTTGATGCGCAGGCGGCCGCCGTTGGGCATGGCGTCGCGGGCATTGACCGCGAGGTTGATGATGACCTGCTCGAGCTGGCCCTGGTCGACGCGCACCGGCTGCAGGTCGCGGCCGTGCACCATGCCGAGCTCGATATTCTCGCCGATCAGCCGGCGCAGCAGGTGCGAGACTTCGGCCAGCACGTCGGTCACCTGCAGCACGCGCGGCTGCAGGGTCTGCTGGCGCGAGAAGGCGAGCAACTGGCGCACCAGGTTGGCGGCGCGGTTGGCGTTCTGCTTGATCTGCATGATGTCGGCGAACGACTGGTCGCCGGCGCGGTGGCGCAGCAGCAGCAGGTCGCAGAAGCCGATCATCGCGGTCAGCAGGTTGTTGAAGTCGTGCGCGATGCCGCCGGCCAGGAGGCCGACCGCCTGCATCTTCTGCGACTGCGCGAACTGCGCCTCCAGGCGCTTCTGCTCGGTGGTGTCGATCAAGTGCAGGATGAAGCCGACGGTATGGCCCTTGTCCTCGCGCCGCGATGCATACACGACGACGCTGGCCTGGCGCTTGCCTTTCAGGCGCACGGTGATGGGCAGCACGCCGCGGCCCAGTTCCGCCACGCGCCGAAGATGCTCCTCTGCGCCAGGCAGATCCTCGTTCGAGACCAGGCTGCCGATGCCGGCGCCCACCGGCACCATCTCGCCGAACAGGTTGGTGAAGGCGGAGTTCAGCTGCTCGACCTTCTTGTCGGCATCGAGCAGCAGGATGCTGGTCGGCGCCTCTTCGAAGAAGCGCTGGAAATACTGTTCCGAGGCTTGCAGCGCGCGCTCGAACTCGCGCTCGCGCGTCAAGTCATGGACGATGGAGCGGGTGCGGATGCCGGCCTTGCCGGTCGGGTCGACGCCCTGCACGTTCACGACGTCCTGGCGGACATAGACCAGCAGCTTGCGCCCATTGGGACCCATCAGCGTGACTTCGCCGCTGCGCGCGGCCGGATCGGCAAACGGCGCAAAGGCTGGGATGGACTCCGGCGGCCGCGGATAGACCAAATCGTGCAGCCGGAGCTGATGCTGCGCTTCGACCTCGACATCGAGGCCGAGCCAGTGCGCCAGCGTCGAGTTGACGAACAGGAAGCGCCCGGATTCGTCGACCGAATAGAAGCCGACCGGCGCGTTCTCGATCAGGTCGGCGAACTTCTCGTGGTCGGAGCGGATATATTCCTCGATCTCGCGCTGGGTCGTGATGACCTCGACGCCCCACGACATGTGATCGCCGAATCGCGTCAGCCGGTTGGCGAACACCGCCAGGATCTCGCGCTTGCCCTCCGCATTGAGGATGGCGACGTCGCCATGGGCCTCGCCGCGCTCGCCCAGCGCATGCTCGATGCGCTCGATCGAGGCGCGGGCGGTGGCGTCGAACGCCCGCCGCTCCAGGATGACGTTCAACGGCAGCGGCTCGTCCCCGAACAGGCGGCGGAAGGCGATGTTGGCGAACTTGACCGCGCCGGCGCGGTCCACCACCTGGCGGCCCTGGTGGGTCGCGTTCAGGCTGGCTTCCAGCAGGTCGGCGATATAGCGGCGGCGCCACGCGATCAGCGCCAGCACCAAGGCCAGCACCGAGATCGCGACCAACAGGCCGATCTCCCAAGACCAGGTCATACCCTGGCATTCCTTTTCCGCACCGCGCCCGCCCCCACTACCCCTGGCGCAACGCCTGCTCCGCTAAAGCGGTGCATGAACTCCGACCCCCATCCCCAACCCATTCCATCATAAGCGTAACCGGCCACGTTTTTACAAGTAGTTACAGCCGCCGTCGCTTCAGCTTGAAGATATAGCTGATGACCTCCGCCACCGCCTTGTAGAACTCCGGCGTCACTTCCTGGTCGACATCCACCGCCGCGAACAGCCCGCGCGCCAGGGGCGGGTTCTCGACGATCGGGATGCCGTGTTCCTTGGCGATTTCCCGGATCTTCTGCGCCGCCTTGTCGACGCCCTTGGCCATCATCTTGGGCGCGCCCATGCTGTTCGGGTCGTATTTCAGAGCCACGGCGTAGTGGGTCGGATTTGTGACAACCACGTCGGATTGCGGCACCTGGGCCATCATGCGCCGGCGCGTGCGCTCCATGCGCAGCTGGCGCAGGCGGCCTTTGACCAGCGGGTCGCCTTCGGTCTCCTTGAACTCGTCCTTGATCTCCTGGCGCGACATGCGCATCTCGCGCATGTGCTGGAGGCGCTGGTAGATCACGTCGATGGCGGCGATGGCGGCGACGATCGAAACCACGCCGATCAGCAGCTTGGCGAGCAGCGCCTTGGTCTCGCTCAGCAGCTGGATCATCTCCATGCCGATCAGCTTGTTGAGGTGCGCCACCTCCGGCAGGATCAGGAACATCGCAATCGACCCGACCACCGCGAGCTTCAGCAATCCGCGCACGAACTCCGCCAGCGAGCGCATGGAGAACATGCGCTTGAGGCCCGCCAGCGGCGAGATCTTGTCCAGCTTGGGCATGATGCCGTCGGCCGAGAACACCAGGCCGAACTGCAGGTAGCCCGCGCCGATCGCGGCGATGAGGGCAAGCACCAGCGGGACCGCCCCGGCCACCAGCAGGACACCCAGCAGCTTCCAGCCGAGCGTGACCAGATGCTCGAAGTCCGCCGGCACCAGGTCGGGCGATTCGATGAACGGCATGGTCGCCTTGTAGATCGCGCCCGCCGCGGTCCCGCCGAACAGCAGGACCGACAGCGAGAACACGCCCAGCATCAGCAGGTTGTTGACCTCGCGGGAGTTGGCGACCTGACCGCGCTTGCGCGCTTCGTCAAGTCGCCGACTGGTCGGGTCTTCGGTTTTTTGTGAGTCGTCCTGTTCTTCCGCCATGGCTCAGCTGCCACCCAGGAAAACGGACATCCGCTCCTCATAAGAGGAGAGGAAATAGAGCATCATGCTGGTCAGCGCGACTGCCATCAGCGCGAGGCCGGCCAGCAGCTGCATCGGCATCGCGATGAAGAACACCTGCAAGGTCGGCATCAGGCGCGCCAGCAGGCCGAGCATCACAGCGAACACGATGCCATAGACCAGGAACGGCGCGGTCATGGCGATGGCGACGGCGAAGCTGTCGGAGACAATGCGCGCGGCATGGTCCGCGACGTCGCCCATCGGCGGCACTTCGCCGGCCGGAAAGATGGCGTAGGTGCCGGCCAGGGCTTTCAGCGTCATGTGATCGAGGCCGGTCGCGAAGATCAGCACCACGGTCAAGGCCAGCAGGAAGTTGCCGGTGATGGCCGCCTGCTGCTGCGTGGTCGGGTCGGCAACCAGGGCGCTCGCCATGCCGATCTGCAGCGCGATGACGCTGCCGGCCGATTGCGCGCCGAGCAGGATCAGGCGCGCGATCATGCCGAAGAACAGGCCGATGCCGATCTCGATCACCAGCAGGGCCGCAAATTCGCTGATGGCTGCCGGCATGACGGGCAGGCTGTTCGCGATCATCGGCATCAGGGCGAAACTGACGGTCAAGGCGAATATCAGGCGGACGCGCGGCGGAACATAGGCTTCGCCGAAGCCGGGCAGCAGCATGATCGCGCTGCCGAGCCGCGCGAACACCATGAAGAACTGGAAAAGATTGATGCTGACCAGCTGCTCCAGGTTCATCCAATCGCCTGCTGCATGATCCGCTCGGTGAAATCGGTGAGCGTGTGGAGCATGAACGGCGCCAGCAGGAGCATCGCGACGAAGACCACGATGATCTTCGGCACGAAGGTCAAGGTGACTTCCTGGATCTGGGTCAATGCCTGGAACAACGAAATGACGAGGCCGATGAGCAGCGCGATTACCATCAGCGGCGCGCCGAGCTTCAACGTCACAATGACCGCGTCGCGGCCAACCTCGAGGAGAACTGCCTCATCCATGCGCCAATGCCCTGTACTCAATGCCCTTTAGATGGGCATACGCAACACTTCTTGATACGCCGAGATCACGCGGTCGCGGACTGCTGTCACGGTCTGCACCGTCAGCTCCGCCGCCGTCACCGCATTCACAACCTGCTGGAGGTCGGCCGTGCCATCGACCGCCTGCAGCGATGCCTTCTCGGCGCCCTTGGTCGTATCGACTGCGGTCTTGGCGAGCTCCTGCAGGACTTCCGAGAAGCCTGGCCCGGCCTGCTCGCGCGATTCGATGCCCGGCGCACCCATGCGCTTGAGGGCGGCATTGTACGCTGCAACCGCGTTACCAGCTCCGCCGACGATTCCTGTGGTCATGGCTCAGGCGTCTCCTAACGGATCAGGTCGATGGTGCGTTGAAGCATCGAGCGCGCCACTTCGATGGCCCGCAGGTTCGCTTCGTACGAGCGCTGCGCTTCGCGCATGTCGGTCATTTCGATCAGGCTGTTGACGTTCGGCAGCTTCACGTAGCCCTTGGGGTCCGCGGCCGGGTTGCCGGGATCGTATTTCATGCGGAAGTCGCTGGGGTCCTCGCCGACCTTGCTGACTTGCACCGTCTCCATCCCGAGCTCGCGGTCGAGCTGGTTCTTGAAGCTGATGGTCTTGCGGCGATAGGGATCGCCGCCCGGCACTTCCGCAACCGAATCCGCGTTGGCGAGGTTCTCCGCCACCACCCGCAGGCGCTGCCCCTGGGCGCGCATGCCGGCGGCGGAAATCATCAGGCTTTCCATCAGGTCCATCGGTCACCTCCTGGCGACGAATGCGTTTGGAGCGCGCTTATGAGCCGCGGCCCAGCGCCATCTTAAAAAGGTCGACGTGCTTGCGATAAAGATTGGTCATGAGCTGATAGTTCGACTGGGCATCGGCCAGCTTCACCATCTGCTCTTCCAGCACCACGGCGTTTCCGACCGGTGCCGTCTCATATTGCTTCTTGGTCTTCTGCTCGTCGACCGACGCGTTCGGCTGGGTCGTGCCGCCCAGGTGCATCTGGTTGGTGCGCGCCTGCGTGATCGGCGCAACCTGGTTGAGGTGATCGACGAACTTGAGCGCCTTCATGTCGTGCGGAACGAAGTGCGGCGTGTCGGCATTGGCGATGTTCTGCGCCAGCACTTCCTGGCGCGCGCCGAGCCAGCCCATACGCTCGCTCATGCGCTGGAACAGTTTCAGCTGGAATAGATCCATCTATCCGACGCTTTCCTGACGCTGCGGTCGATGCCGCCATAGCCGGTGGTCCGGCGCTTTGGAGCATCCTCGTCGCAACTCATTAACACCCGCTTAATTTGCTAAAATGCCACCTAAATTCGGCCGAAATGTCGCGCGCCTTCGCCGCTTAATCGTTCATTAAGCATGATAGTCCAGAGTTTCCCTGGATTTTCGCGAGGCAGAGCATTCCGCGATGGCCGACCGCAAGGACGAAATCGGCGCCAAACACACGAGATGGAGCCGTCCGGACTCAACCGCCGGAGGCCAAGGGACACCCGCGCGGACGCCGATCGCCATCGCTCTGGATGCCAAGGGACGCGACGGATCGTTGCGCCCGAAGTCGCCGCGGGTGGTGGCGACCGGCCGCGGCGCGGTCGCCGAGCAGATACTGGCCATCGCGTTCGAGAAGGGCGTGCCGGTGCGCGAGGATTCCGACCTCGCCCAGATCCTGGCCGCAGTCGAGCTGGATTCCGAGATCCCGATCGACGCCTTGGCGGCGGTGGCGGAGATCCTGTCCTACGTCTATCGCGCCAACCGGACCTGGTCAGGTGAAGAGGCCGGGAACGCAACCGATGGAGCCGAGCCATGACAGCAGCGCTGGCGAACGACAACACGCTCAACGAGTCGGCCCTTGGCCGCAGCATCGCCGATCTGCACCGCGAGATCGTCGCCGCGGTTGATGCCTCCAATGACGGACAGCTGATCGATCTCGAAGTGATCGCGCTGCGCATCACCGTGCTGTGCGACGCCCTCAGCGGCGCGGGCAAGGACGCGGCCGGCGCCTGGGCCAAGGAATTGCGCGACCTCAGCACCGCGCTCGCGGTGCTCGACACCATCCTGCGCAAGCAGAACGTCCATGTGCAGCTCAACATCGGGCATCTGCGCAAGCACATCATGCCCATCGAATAGGCTCACATAGTCTCCAATGGATTTTGATCTTTATCTCAGGTTCGCCCTGGCGCTTGTCCTGGTTCTGGGGCTCATCGCCCTGCTCGCCTGGATGCTGCGCCGCTTCGGCATGGGCATGAAAATGACCAAGGGACGCCGCCTCGGCGTCTCCGAAGTGCAGATGCTCGGCCCACGTCACAAGATGATGCTGATCCGCCGCGACGACG
>Ga0070674_100001770_pt1 | contig 11712 bp, 7 predicted proteins | sample KBSM33metaG_FD_65344 | JGI IMG/M metagenome (GOLD analysis project Ga0070674, IMG submission 65344) | Miscanthus rhizosphere microbial communities from Kellogg Biological Station, Michigan, USA - KBS M3-3 metaG | ecosystem: Host-associated > Plants > Roots > Rhizosphere > Soil ... | reverse complement strand
TCACGCACCTCGAACACGACCGACCCGGCGCCGCCCACCTCTTCGTCAAGTCCGACGTCGGCGAGGAACAGCGAGCACGAGCCGCCGAGGTCCACGACGATCTCCGACGGCGCGTGCGCGCCGATCCCGTGGTCGAACGAGATCGTGCCGATCTGCATGGGTCCCCCGTCGTCGGGCGCTCGCTCGCCGTTGCTCCGATCGACCTCGGGATCTCCCCATCCGTTCTTCACCGACAGCCACGGCAGGTCGCCGGCGTAGCTGACGGGTCCCTCCAGCGAAGGGGTCGGTGATGGCGGCGGCGGAGCAACCTCGAAGGCACCGATGTCGATCGACGCCCCTTGTGCGCGAGATGATCCGGCGACGTCCGTCGCGCCGGAGACCGCCGTCAGCAACCCGGCATCGACCGCTGGTGAGCTCCCGTCGATCGAGTAGTCGTGGGCGGAGGGGTTCGCGAATCCGGGATCGGCGAACATCGAGTGGCCGTCGTTGCCGGATCCACGCTGCCACGTCGAGAAATCGGCGTACTCCGTGTTCTTCCACTGCCAGTTCCCGCTCGAACGACCGTCGGACGAGTAGTAGAGGTTGGCGTCGAGGACGTTGTCGACGTTCTCGGTGTACGGGTTCTCGACGAAGATGCGCTGCGGGCCCGCCACGATCACGTTGTTCGCGATGAGATTGCCGCTGGTATCGAACTGCACGAGCAGCTCGGGGCCGTGGGTGTTGACGACCGTGTTGTTCACGATCACGCAGTCCTCGGTGCTGCCTCGCCGACGGTCGTAGCCGCCGATCGCGATCCCGATCGCCGTCGAGTCGTAGACCACGTTGTTGCGAGCCGTGATGTTTCTGGTCGAGTGGCCGCCGTGCTCGCTCGCCAGCTCGATCCCGATGTTCACGTCGTGGATGATGTTCCCCTCGACGAGCACGTCTCGACCACCGTCGATGTACACGCCGTCCGCGCTGCGGTCACGGCCGTACGCCGGGTTGCCGTAGCTGTCGATGTTCCACACCTCGTTGCCGCGCACCACACCGTCGCGTGCCTGGTCCACCGTCGGGTCGGGCGCCGTCCCTTCGAACCCGATCACGTCGATCCCGATGTTGTTCGTGTCGTGGACGTGGTTGCCCTCGATCGTGAAACCGGTGACGTTGCCGTTGACGACGAGTGCCTCCGACGAACCGAGCGTGAGGTTGGACAGCTCGTTGTCGACGATCTCGATGTCGTCGATCGGGTGATCGGCAGTCGTGCCGAACACGCCGATGCCGTGCGCGTCGCCGCCGTTCATGCCGTCGAAGGTCGTCCCCATATCGTGGATCGCGTTGCCGGCCAAGCGGATGTGGTCGGCCGAACCGGTCACGAGGATGCCGATCGGCACGTGCCCCGACTCGCTGCTTCCGAACCCGGTGATCTCGAACCCTTCGATCGTGAGGTAGCGCTGCGAATCGATCTCGATCATCGCCGCCTGGCCCGCGGGGACCTCCAAAGATGACCCGTCGAGCACCACCGAATCGCCGGGAGCCGGTGAGAACGTGATCTGCTGCCCTGGCGCACCTGACACGTGGAACGCGACCCGCTGCGGGTACGTGCCGCCACGAACGAAGACCGACGCACCAGGTGGAGCCACGTCTGCCGCGTGTTGCAACGTCGCCCACGGTTCGCTCTCACTCCCGGAGGCTCCATCGTCGCCATCGACCGACACCCAGTACGCGGGAGCCGTGGCGGAACCCGCCGAGCCGCGGGTGACGAGGGCCCACCCGGTGATCACCAGCAGGACGGCGCAGGCGCCGAGCAGCGCGCGGTTGATCCCGCTGGCTCGGGACGCTGGATCTCTCACGGCGCGGCCCCCACTCGACGCGGCCGATCGTAAACCGCCGGGTTCTGGGTCTGCGAGCGAAACGAACAGCTCACTGCGCGCTTCACCCGCTCACCGTCCTCTCATCGGGGCACGGCTAGCATCGGCTCTTGGCTCAGTGGAGGCTGCTCGAGAGGGCGTCAAGGCTCGTGATCGTCGCGGCGATGCTCGCCGCCTGCACGAACGTGCGGCCGACGCAAGACACCCCGGCGACGCCAGCGCCATCTCCGAGGACAACCGGCCCCGCGCCGAGCCATCTCGTCGTCGGGCCGACGAAGGCCACGCTTCCGGTCGCGCTGCAACGGTCGGTGGCGGTGTGGGACGGCACCATCGCCTACGTCGCCGGCGGTCTCGACGCAGCGGGCACCACGGTCGGCGGCGTCTACTCGATCGATCCCGCGTCGGGGAAGGTGGCATCGCTGGGCTCGCTGGCACAGCCGGTGCACGACGCGGCCGCATCGATGATCGGGGGGATGATCTATGTGTTCGCGGGCGGCGCGGGTTCGGGCACGGAGACAGTGCAAACCTTCGATCCATCGACCGGCACGAGCCGGGTCGTCGGACACATGCCGGTCGCGCTCTCGGACCTCGCGTCCGCCCGGATCGGCACAACCACCTATCTGGTCGGTGGCTACGACGGCGTCCGTCCACGGCGTGAGATCTACGCGACCACCGACGGGACGTCGTTCTCGAGGGTCGGCGAGCTCCCCGTGGGATTGCGCTACCCCGCCGTCACCGTTGCGGGCGGGGTCATCGTCATCGCCGGCGGCCAGGCGGCAAGCGGTCCCACGAGAGTCGTGTACACGTTCGACCCGGTCTCTGGCAGGACGGAACTCCTCGGCGAGCTCCCGGTACCGCTCGCGCATGCTTCGGCGTTCACGCTGGGCGGCGTCACGTACGTGGCCGGGGGCCGTGACGCCGCCGATCAGGCGCTCACCGTAGTGTCGGCGATCGACCCGAGCACGGGTCGCGTGAAGCCGAGGCCATCGTTGGCGCGGCCCGTGGCCGATGCGGCGGTTGCCGCCGGCTCCCACGCCACGTTGTTGATCGGCGGATGGGGAACCACGACGTTGCGCCAGGTGCTGCTCGCCACCCTGCACCCGATAGCAGCGACATAGCACAGCCACTCCCCATGTCCGCCGGCGGCGAGCCGCTCTCGTCGACCCTCGTGAAACGCGCGGATTGGGAACCGAGGCGCCGAACTGGGTCGCCTGGGCCCGCGAGCCCGGCCACGAGTCCTACTACGACTACGGCCCTCTCTTCTTCGAAGAGACCGTGCCCGCGCCCGGTCGTCGAACCCTCGATCTCGGGTGCGGAGAAGGCAGGATCACCCGCGACCTGCGGCGCCGCGGCCACGACGTTGTTGGCGCGGACGGGTCGCCCACGCTCGTCACTGCCGCGCGAGATGCCGAGCCCGGCGCCTTCCTCGTCGCGGACGCCGCCCGGCTCCCCTTCGCCGACGCCACCTACGACCTGGCGATCTGGCGATCTGGCGATCGCCTACAACGTCTTGATGACCTCGACGACCTGAACCCGCTGTCGGGTGGGCGGGGCGTATCGGGCCTGCCCGATAGGCTGGCCCGGTCGGGACAGCGCGTAAGGGGGACGCCGATGTCATTGCAGCGGTCCGACGAGGGTGGGCGAGAGGGCGAGGACGAGAAAGAGCGCGTCGATCGCGAACTCATCGAGCTGCTGAACGAGCTCCGCGTCGCACTGCCCGGCGTGCAGATCCTCTTCGCGTTCATGCTGACCGTACCGTTCAGCCAGCGCTTCGCGGAACTGACGAACTTCGAGCGGTGGGTGTACTTCGCGGCCTTCATCACCGCCGCCTTGGGCACAGCACTGTTGATCGCCCCCTCGTCGTATCACCGGCTGCTCTTCAGGCACGGTGACAAGGAGCAGATGCTGTTCACCTCGAACCGTCTGCTCCTGTGTGGGATGGGGTTCGTCGCCGCGTCGATAACGCTGTCCGTGGGATTGATCAGCGAATTCGTCTTCGGAACGACCGCCGCGCTGATCGCAGGGATCGGGATCGGCGGCTGGCTGTGTTGGTTCTGGTACGGCCTGCCGTTGACCCGTCGGGGCCTGCGGGAACACCCGAAGGGCTAGCGCGTCGCGAGCGCCGCGCGCCCTTCGAGGACCCAGCTCGCAGCATCCCCTGCAAGCTCGTGCAACCGGTCCTGGAAGTGAGCGATGTCGTCGCTGTCGAGCGATGACACCCAGTCCCGCGTGCCGCCGGCGCGGAAGAAGCGCTCGGGTGACTCCCAGATACCGGCGTCGGCGTTCGGCGCGGTCACGGCGGCGCGCGCCCGCATCGACGTGAGCCCGGCCGCTTCAACGAACGTCGGCCACCGTTCTTCGTCGACCGGCACACCGAGAGCGGCCGCAACGCGTCGCATCTCACCGTCGAGATCTCGCCACAGGTCGGTGTAATGGAACAGGGAGACGCCCGAGGCTCGGCGCGCGTCCCAATAGGTTCGGACCTGCTGGCAGTAGTCCGCGAGACCATGCGGTCCGCTGCCGGACGGTTGCACGTCGTTGTCGATGAACCAACGCAGGAACGCACGAGGTTCCTCGGGTGGATCGATGGCGACGACGTCGGGATCGACCGGACCCGAGGCACCGACCCGAAGGTCGACGATGTGCTCGATGCGCATGTTGGCGTCGTGGTCACGGTCCGACAGCGCCACGTCGAGCGGGTGGCGGATCAGCGCGATGTAGGTCACCGATGGCCGGCGCGGCAGGCCATCGAGCGGTGTGTGGGTCTTGATGAAGCGCCGGTGTGTCTGGCGCTCGAGCAGGCCGAACACCTCGTCGTCGGTGTGGATCAGCATGTCGAGCCACGGCGAGATGGTGCTGATGGGCCCGCCGAGATCGACCCGATCCAACAGGAGCATCCCGACGATCGTCTGCATCCAGGTCGTGCCGCATTTCGCCGGCGTCGAGATGATCACGTCGTCCGGCCGCAGCGGGAAGCGTTGCCACCGGGCGCTGTCTGCCATGAAGCCGCGGTATCGCCGCATGGCATGACGCTACTTCGAGGCGGCGATCGTCAGGCTGAGGTACGGGTTGGATGCCCCGCCCACCCGCAAGGTCTGTTCGCTCGGGCGTCCGGCGACCGCACGCCACGGATCGTCGTCGGTCCCCGGATGCGGCAGGAAGAGAGGGAAATCGCTCGACGCGAGCTGCAGGCGAAGGCGGCGCCCGGGCAGCACCCGATATCCCGCGTGCGCGAGACCGATCTCAACAGCGCGGGATCCGTCGGGGCTCCGAACCATCGTCTGTCCACGCGTCAGCATCAGCGCCGACCCGTCGGGGCCCACATCGACGAGCTTGGCGAACACAGCGGTAGAAGGCGCGGTAGACGCCACTTCGACCCGCAGCGAGATGGGCCCCACGAGATCGAGCGGGTCGGCCAACGCGTCGGATGTGAAGGTGAGCACGTCCGAGCGGCCTTCGACCGTGCGCTCGTCGGGAAGCTCCCGCAAGAAGGCGAACGGATCGACGACGGTCGAGGGCACGAGGTCGGCTGGGTCATGGACCCACCGTGCGGTGGTCGTCGTGGCGTCGGGCGCGGCCACCAAGCGCCCGCCTTCGACATCGGCGGCGGCCCGGTCGGCAGCCGCGAGGTGGAACCGGAGCTCGCGTGCGCTCGGCGGCGGCCACGACGGCGCGGTTCGCCATCCATCGTTGCCCTGGTGCCATCGCACCCGCGGGATGCCGGTATCTCGCCCCTTGAGGAACACGTCGAAGAAGTCGAGCGCTGAGCCGAGGTACCGCGGCAGCATCCGTGCGAGCGCTTCATCGTTGGCGTCGTGGTCATCGTCGGGACCGATCGGGACGAGCTCGAGGAAGTAGTTCTCGTGGTCCGTGGAGTTCATCTCCAGGTACTGAAGTCCGGCGACGTTCGATCGTGCCATCAGGGCGGAGTAGTCACGGATCTGGTCCGGCATGATGTTGTCGAACCAGCCCCCGGTGTGCAGCACGGGGATCCGCAGCACGTCGAAGGGATGCGGGCCCGGGAACGTCATGAGGCTCTCGCCTCGGACGCTTCGGTCAACGAACGTGTCGAAACTGAGCGACCGCTTCCCGATCGCGTCGAACCCCGGGTCGAACACCTCCGACAAGGGACGCCTGCCGTAGTCGATGTCCCAGTGGTAGATGCGGTTGTCCAGCCAGTAGTTCGCCAGATATTCGCCGAGGTAGAGCGGGATCACCGTCTCGGGTCCGAAGAGACCCCCGAGATCCGCGCTGGTCACCCGCGGAACGATCGCCTTCAACGCCTCGTGCTCGCTGGCCACTGCGGCCCACTGCGTGAATCCATAGTAGGAGTCGCCCCACATCCCAACGTCACCGTCGCACCAGGTCTGCGAAGCCAGCCAGTCCAGGGTGTCGGCGCCATCCTCGACCTCACGGACGAAGGCGATGGTCTCCCCCTCGGATCGGAACTTCCCGCGGACGTCTTGGACCACGAAGGCGAACCCTCGATCCAGGAAGAAGGGCGCGATCTGCGGCATGAAGGTGTACCGCCCACACTTGTCGTAGGGAAGTCGAACCAACACGGCCGCGACAGGGCCGGCCCCCTTTGGAAGATAGACGTCGGTCGCCAGACGAACGCCGTCCCGCATCGGGACCATCAGCTGCTCAGCGCGGGCGTCGAGAGGTGCGTTCTCCTGAACATCGACACGGAAGGCCAACACGCTCTCCTCTCGGCGCGAGTCTAGAACCGCACCCCCGGCATCGGTCTGTGGCGGCGCCGAGACGATCAGGTGAACGATGTGTGACGGAGGACTGCCGACCCGCACCACATCGCTAGCGTGTCTGCATGGCCTTCCCCGACCGGCCTGCCGATGAGAACTGGATGCGCGTCCTCGCGGACCGGTACGAAGCCGCTCGATGCGACCACCCCCTGGACGAGTTGTGCGTCGTCTTCGATATCGACGGCACGATCCTGGACCTGCGACACCTCGTGGTGCATGTGCTCCTCGCCTACGATCGCGCACGCCGGAGCGACCTCTTCCACGGGCTCGTCGCCGACGACATCACGGTGTCGGAGAACCAGGTCGATGCGCTCCTCGATGGTCTCGATGTACCGGAGGAGCGCCGCGACGACATCAGCACCTTCTATGGTCTCCACCTCTGGGACGAGGACGGCCTCCTGGCCGCCTGTGCCCCCTATCGCGGTGTCCTCAGCGTGATCCGATGGTTCCAGATCCGGTCCGGAACCCGGGTGGCGTTGAACACCGGACGTCCAGAGGCGATGCGACGGATCACCCTCGATTCCCTGAACGCGGTGGGGGAAGCCGCGCGGGTACGGTTCGATCCCGAGCTCCTGTTCATGCGGAGCGAGGGCACATCGGTGCCGGAGGCGAAGGCCGCGGCCCTCTGTGAGATCGGCGACCGAGGGTTGCGGACCGTCGCCGTCATCGACAACGAACCGGACAACCTCGCGGCGATGGCTGCGTCGGTCCCCGGAGCAGGCATCCTCTTCCTGCACGCGGCAACGATCTTCGAGTCCCAGCGGCGAGGGAGCGGCGGCATCGCGGGCACGACCTACGAGCTCTCCGGGCTCATCGACGAGGAACACCTCCGTGAGCACGTCGAACTCGTCTGGCACGGCGTGAACGACGCTGAGAACCTGGGCCAGTTCATGGGTTCGGATATCACCTGGGCGGAGATCGACCTGCGCCTGGACCCGGCCGGGCGGCTCGTGCTTCGGCACGACGGTTTCGAGGAGCGCCCATGGGACCGCCACGAGCACCTGCTGTCGGCGCCCACCTGCCTCGAGGCACTCGCCGCGGCCGGTCGTTCGATCAAGCTCGATGTGAAGGAGAACGGACGGACGATCCGCGAGGCGCTCGACCAGGTCGAGACGCTGGGCCTCCGCGACAACCGCCTGTGGTTCAACGCGGAGATCGAGGTGGTCGGGGCGTCGGGGTTCGAAGCGTTCCGGGATCGCTATCCCAACGCCACCGCATCGTGCCCCATCGATTTCCTGGTTCCCCTGATCGCGGCCGCACCCGAGGAGGCCGATGTCGTGTTGCGACGGCTCCGTTCGTGGGGAGTGACGCGCTTGTCGCTCAGATGGGGACCGAGGTTGCGATCCGCGATCGATGAGCTCGAGCGGCGGGGATGGGAAACGAACGTCTACGCCGTGCCCGATCTTCAGTCGTTCCTCGAGGCGGCGGTCCTCCTTCCGACATCCGTCACCGCGGACTTCAACTTCCCGGATTGGCGCTACTTCGGCCGAGGCTCCGGAGAACATGGGTTCGTGCACCGCTACGGCGCCGAGGTGACCCTCGGATAGCTGGTCAGGGATCTCGCACCGAGAGCCGGGGCTACACTCGCGCCGAGCATGTGACGTCTGAGGGGAGCGTGCCGGATGCGGCTCGAGAACAAGGTGGCACTCATCACCGGTGGAGGGACGGGTGTCGGAGCGGCCGTGGCGCGCTTGTTCACCCGCGAAGGCGCGAAGGTCGTCGTGACCGGTCGGCGTCCCGAACCGATCGAAACGGTGGCGGCCGAGGTCGGCGGCGTAGCGGTCGCCGGCGACACGAGCGACCCGGCGCACGCCGCCGCCGCCGTGCACGCAGCGGTGTCGACCTTCGGCGGCTTGGACGTGGTCGTCGCGAGCGCCGGCATGGGCATCGAAGGAACCGTCGGTGACATGGACGACGAGCATTGGCGACGGACGATCGACGTGAACCTGACCGGGCCGATGATGATCACGCGTGCGACACTCCCCGAGATGATCAAGCGCGGCGGCGGGTCGGTGGTCCTGGTCTCGAGCACCAACGCCTTCGGAGCGGCTCCCGCATCCGCCGCGTACGACGCCTCGAAGGCCGGACTCAACGCCCTCGCACGCGGGATCGCGGTCGACTACGGGCCGCAGGGCATCCGGGCGAACGCACTGTGTCCGGGCTGGATCATCACACCGATGGGCGACGAGTCCATGGATGAGTTGGCCGCCGACCGTGGCCTCGATCGGCAGGGGGCCTACGACCTCGCGACCGGTGACGTGCCGCTGCGACGCCCCGGGACCGCCGAAGAGATGGCCGCGTGCTGCCTGTTCCTCGCCTCGGACGAGTCCTCGATCGTGAGCGGGACGGCGCTCGTCGCCGACGGGGGTGCGCTGGCCGTTGAGCTCACGAGCAGGATGTTCGCCGCCAGCTCCGCTTAGTCGAGGACCTCGCTACGTGCTCAGTTCCCCCACCCATCCCCGCAGACGGGGCAGGTGCTCCGCGTAGTGCTCCGGGCCTGACTTGCTGATCCACCGATCCGCTTCCGGCGAGGCCTCCGGGAGCGAGCGCCAAGCGCGCAGCATCCGGTTGCGAGCCACGACCGCCTGTGCGTGCACGTCCGGGAACGCGACATCGTGCATCGCGTCGAAGAACGTCGCGTTCATCGCGTCGATGTCGATCTCCTCGGGTCGGTAGGTGCCGAATCGGATGCGCTCCAGTACCACCCCGGCCTCCGCGAGCCAGCTCCCGATGTGGCCGACGACGTCCTTCGCCGACCAACCCTCGACGAAGTAGCCGGGCTTGACCACCAGGGGATCGGGCAACGAGTCCACGAGGTCGTGCAGCTCGGCCCAGAGGCGATCCTCCTCGATCAGCAACGCGGGATCGGGCTGAGCGCTCATGTTCACCAACCATATTGGAGTTCCGCCCGGGAGGGACTTCCCCTCGCATCCGACCTCGGGATAGCGTGTGCCACCCCCAACCTCATCGGAGGCGCAGATGACCAGGCGTCGCACCGTTCCCCGCCGGCGGACCATCGCCATCCTCGCCATCTCCGTGTCGATCGCGATCGCCGGCAGCGTCGCGGCCGCAGCCAGCCAGCTCGTCGCCGGGCCCCGCGTCAACGGCACCGGCGTCACACCACAGGGGTGGTTGGTCACGCCGGCCGGACGGCAGACGGATCTCGGACCCGGACCGCTCGCCGTCGCGGCGAGCCCGAGGGGGAACCTCGTGCTGGTCGCCGACGCCGGCTATACCGCTCACGCCTTGCTCGCGATCGACCCCGCGACCGGTTCGGTCATCCAGAAGATCAAGGCCCCCGGCGGGAAGAGCAGCGGCCCATGGGACGTCTCGTGGGGACACGCCCACGGCTACTACGTCGGGCTCGCGTTCTCCCCCGACGGATCGCGTGCGTGGGCCTCCGATGGTGCCGGGAACTCGCTGCACACCTTCACGATCTCCGGGCAGACGGTGACCGAGGGGAACCAGATCACGCTCTCGACGAACAACGGCAACGCCGATTCCTACCCGGCCGGGATCGCGGTGAACGCCTCGGGCACGCGCCTCTACGTCGCGGGCAACTTCAGTGACACGCTCTACGTGGTCAACCCTGCCACCAAGAGCGTGGTGAAGACGGCCCGCGTGGGACATCTGCCATACGGGGTTGCGTTGTCGCCGGATGGATCACTCGCGTTCGTGAGCAACGGCGGAGCCAAGACCGTGAGCGTGGTGGACACGAAGACGGCGAACGTCGTCCGCACCGTTCGGGTCGGCACACACCCGAGCGCGATCACGACCAGCCCGAACCGCGATGAGATCTACGTGGCCAACACCGACTCGGACTCGATCAGCGTCCTCAGCGCGTCGACCGGATCGGTCCTCCGGACCATCGATATACGCCCGTACGCGAACGCACCGATGGGAGCCAGCCCGAACGCGCTCTCGGTGAGTCCGGACGGCTCCACGCTGTACGTGGCCAACGCCGGCGACAACGACGTCGCCGTCGTGCGGCTCGCGACCGCGGGCGCCGCTGACCGCATCGCCGGCCTGATCCCCACGGCCTGGTACCCGAGTGGCGTCACGATGGACCCAGCCGGGTCGACGCTCTTCGTGACCAACATGAAGGCGCTCGGCGTGGGTCCCAGCCTCGACCCCACGGTCTACTGGCCGACCAACATGCACGGCTCGCTGTCGACCATCGCCGTGCCCGACGCGACGACGCTCGCGACCGACACCGCCAGGGTGCGCGCCAACGACCTGTTCGACGTGCCGCACACCGTGCCACCGGGCAGCGTGATCCCGAGCGGACCGGGCGACACCTCCCCGATCACGCACGTGATCTACGTCATGAAGGAGAACCGCACCTACGACCAGGTCCTGGGCGATCTCGGGAAGGGGAACGGCGACCCGTCGCTCGCCATCTACGGACAGAACGTCACCCCGAACCAGCACGAGCTCTCGAGCCGGTTCGTGACCTTCGACAACTTCTATGCCGATGCGGAGGTCTCGGCCGACGGCTGGTCGTGGACGAACGCGGCGAACGCCAACACCTATGTGCAGAAGAACTGGCCGCTGGACTACAACGGCTACGGCCGGCCGGTCTGGGACTTCGGCGGGTTCGACAACGCCGAGACCGCGGGGATCCCGGGGGCAGATCCGTTCCATGGCTACCTCTGGGACGACCTCGCCCGCAACGGCGTCTCCTTCAGGAACTTCGGCTTCTATATGAACAACCCCTCGATCGTGCCGGCCTCGATGCCGAACCTGGTCGGCCACACCGACCCGAAGTACCCCGGGTGGGACCTGTTGCTCACGGACCAGACTCGGATGGACCGCTGGCTGCATGTGTTCCAGGGATACGAGCAACAAGGGTCGATGCCTACCGTCCAGTTCGTCTACCTGCCGAGCGATCACACGTACGCGACGACCCAGCACGCGCGGAAGCCTTCGGCCTACGTGGCGGACAACGACCAAGCGTTCGGCGAGCTCGTCGACGCGGTGTCGCACTCCTCGTTCTGGCCATCCACCGCGATCTTCGCGGTCGAGGACGACGCGCAGGACGGTCCCGACCACGTCGACGCGCACCGGTCGACCGCGTACGTGATCAGCCCGTACACGCAGACCGG
>Ga0070674_100001766_pt1 | contig 11726 bp, 10 predicted proteins | sample KBSM33metaG_FD_65344 | JGI IMG/M metagenome (GOLD analysis project Ga0070674, IMG submission 65344) | Miscanthus rhizosphere microbial communities from Kellogg Biological Station, Michigan, USA - KBS M3-3 metaG | ecosystem: Host-associated > Plants > Roots > Rhizosphere > Soil ... | reverse complement strand
ATAAAGACGCTAGCTACCCGCGACGAACAACTTGTTCCCAACGGAGAAGTAGTCCCGCACATTCAATCTCTCCTTTCAACATAACCGAAGCCGACTTGCGAGATTCCCTCCATCGCCCAAACTGACGGCTCGCTGCCATGTATCGCACTCACCATTGCAACCAACTCCGCTCCGGCAACATCGGTGAGCAAATAAACCTCGCCGGCTGGGTGCACTCACGCCGCGATCTTGGCGGTGTCATTTTTATCGACCTGCGTGATCGCGAAGGTCTTACCCAGGTGGTTTTTCGTCCTGAAGAACAGGCTGAGGTTACCGAGCGCGCACATTCGCTTCGCCACGAGGATGTGATTTCGATTCACGGCCGGGTCGCGCCCCGACTCACTGGGCAAGCCAATCAAAATCTTCCGACGGGAGAAATCGAGGTTGTGGCCGATGAACTAACAATCCTCAACCGCTCCGAAGTGCCGCCTTTTCCGGTCGAAGGCGAAGTGAAAGACGAAGATCTTCAGCTCACCTACCGCTACTACGATCTCCGACGTCCGCTGCTCGCCCGAAACCTGCGCCTCCGGCATCGGGTAACCAAAGCAACGCGCGACTATCTCGATACTCAGGGATTCCTGGAAATCGAAACCCCGATTCTTTCCAAGAGCACACCCGAAGGCGCGCGCGACTTCCTGGTTCCGAGCCGGATCTGGCCAGGCAAATTCTACGCCCTGCCGCAGGCGCCGCAGCAATACAAACAACTGCTCATGGTCGGCGGAATGGAGAAATATTTTCAGATCGCAAAATGCTTTCGCGACGAGGACCTGCGTGCTGATCGCCAGCTCGAGTTCACCCAGATAGACATTGAAGCTTCATTCGTTAGGCCGGAGGATATTTTTCAGCTGACCGAAGGAATGCTGGCCGCGATTTTCAAGGCCACGCACGGAATCGAGGTACCGACTCCATTCCAGCGGCTTGGTTATCACGAGGCGGTCGATACTTTTGGCAGTGACAAGCCGGATCGGCGCTTTGCGTTGCCGCTGGTCGAGCTGAGCGATGTTTTCCGCGAAAGTTCGTTTAAGGTTTTTCGCGGCACCGTCGATCGAGGCGGTGTGATCAAGGCAATCAACGCCAAAGGCTTCGCCGGTGTTACCTCCGGGCAAATGCACGAACTCGAAGCGCTGGCGAAGAAATTCGGCGCCAAAGGCCTGGCTTCGATCAAGGTCGAAGACGGCGAATGGAAATCAGCGATCGCCAAGTTTCTATCCGACGCCGAACGCACGGCGTTGCAAGAGCGACTCCGAATTGAAGAAGGCGATTTGATCCTTTTTGCGGCCGACGATTGGGCAATCGCGTGTGAAGTGCTTGGCCGGCTCCGCTTGCGGGTTGCGGAGATTCAGCGCCTAACGAATACCGAACAGCTCGACTTTCTCTGGGTCACCGACTTCCCTTTGCTCCAGCAGGATTCCGCGACCGGAAAATGGAGCGCGATGCATCATCCCTTCACTCGACCGAAAGCGGAAGACCTGCCTTTGCTCGAGCAAAAACGCTTCTCGGAAGTACGTGCGGAGGCCTACGATGTGGTGCTGAACGGCGTTGAGATCGGCGGCGGCAGTATCCGGATTCACGAGCGTGATTTGCAGGCGAAGATGTTCGAAGTCCTCGGCCTAACGAATGAAGAAACCGAACTGCAATTCGGCCATCTTCTTCGTGCCTTTCGTCTGGGCGCACCGCCGCACGGCGGTATTGCTCTCGGTCTCGATCGCCTCGTTATGCTCGTTTCCGGTGCGGATTCAATCCGTGACGTGATCGCCTTTCCGAAAACGAACCGTGGCCAGGACCTGATGTCGCAGTCGCCGAGCGACGTTGACGCCAAACAGTTAAGCGAACTCGGCATCAAGGTGGCATCGGAGAAAAGGGCCAGCTGAAGCCAGTAAGCATTTTCCCCGCAGCACGATCACTGCGACGAACATCCAAGCGCAACCGCCCCTGGCCTATCGCGCCGGGCCACGATAAGTGCTGCTCAGCGTCGCAAGCCTTGGATCTGGGTCGCGTCCACCGCTTGCGCGCGCCGGAGATTTTCGAACGCCAGCCTGTCGCTCGGATCCAGCTGGAGCGCCTGGTAGAAGCTCATGATGGCCTGCGAAGTCTGGCCCTGACGAATGTAAATTACTCCAAGCATCGTGTGAGTGCGTGCGCGCCGTGGAGCAAATTTGGCTGCGGCCAAAAACTGCTCCTTGGCGGCTTCGAGGTTGCCTTGCTGATAAAGAACATTGCCCAAGTCATAATGTGCGTCGGCGTACTCGGGTTCGAGTGCAATGGCCCTTTGCAATTCTGCGGCTCCCTCCTTTGGTTTGCCGTCGCGCCAGAGAAACATGCCGTAATTATAGTGGACCAGGGCCGATTCGGGGCCGAGGCGCAGGGCGGTGGCATACTCTTCGGCGGCTTGCCCTTTTTGGCCGCGCAATTCAAGCAGGTAACCACGATCAGCATGAAAATCGCCCGCTTGCGGATCGATGCGCAAAGCCTCGTCAAGATGCTTCTCAGCCTCGTCGAGTTTGCCTTGCCCCAGGAGAATGGTCGCCAGACTAAAATGCGCTCCTTGATCTTTGGGTTGGAAGCGCAAGCTGAGCCGAAATTGTTCTGCCGCTTCCTCAGGGTATCCCTTGTCTCGTAATACCGTTGCGTAAACCAGGTGAGGCCGGGCGCCATCGGGCACTGCAGAAACAATCCAGCCCGTGCGCTCAACCTCCGGGGCGGGGCCGCGCACTTGTCCAATGCAAAACACGCCCAGCGGAACAGCAAAGGCAATGGCCCACTTCAATCCATGCAGGAGCCAACTCGGCAGAAAGAAACCGCTCGCCGTCCCCGCGCTCGTGCCACCGCTGAGGCCGAGCGATTCGCGCGTGGAACGTTCGCGCACCTTCCAGATAAAACCGTCGTAATAAAAGTGAAGCAACCCAGACGCTGCGACCATGCCGGTGAGGGCACGCTTCACGGTATCGATCGGGACGTATTCCTTGAAATAACCGAGCGCGCCGTAGGCAACGACCAAGCCGATGTAGAGACCTACCAACGATCCGCTGCGGCGAAAAACGAAACGCATGAATCCGCCGATCGTGTTGTCCCTCTCCACTCGATTGCGATTGTAAAGCCAGACGATCGAGAGGTACTGGACATCATGGAAGACCTCGAAGAGCGCGATTCCGGCTAGAATGTTTGTTACGCCGTTATTGCAGAACCACCAAAAGCTGATGCTGGTGACGAGTAAGGCAAGCTTGACTGGGTTTGGGCGTTGACCTTTCGCCCACATCCAGAAAAAATTCGCCAGAAACAAAAGGGCGACGGCGATCGCCGCAAGCACGACGATTTGCGTGCCGCCGTGCAAAACCCAGGGCGCGAGATAGGGTCCGCCGCTCGCGTAGTAAATGCGCAGCGTATCGGTCATTCGAGCGGGAGACACCAGCACAGCCGCCGCAAACCACAAAGCGCAGGTTGCGAAATCAAGCCGACGGGTGAGCGCTGCGAAGGAACCCGTTTTTGCGTCGTAAATGCGACAAAAACCATAGGTTTGCATCATGCCGTGCCAGACGCCCCAGAAGAAAACGACAAGCGTCAGGCCCTGCATGTCCCACCAGGTGAATGAGACGCAGACGGCCGCCAGGAAGATGGGAGCGAAAATGAAACGCCAGCGAAAGCGTTCGAAGAGCGCGCGATCGCCATAGGCACGAATCATTCCCGGCAGGTGGTGGCCCGTCGCACCAAAGGCACCGACGAAAATGTAAATGTCCTGCGCGCTCCAGCGCATTTGCGCGAAAGCAAAAAGTGGGATGAGGAGAGCTGGCGTACCGACGTAGAGAAGCAGATCGCGCCAACTACTCAGGATCCATAGATTCTGTTTCGGCACCGACGCCGGAACGGCGGGCACGGGCTGAGGTCGGGGAAAAGCGGCGACGTGCTGCATGCGGATGGGCGGCCGTATATTGATGCAAAGGGGGCGAAAATCAACCCGATCCTGCTCTGACCGAGATCAGCAAAAATCGCTAGGCAGGTGGAAAATGCTCCCGCTCCGCCCGAAATGACACCGCCACCAGGAACGTGACAATTGTCCCACAACAGATCCACCACGGGAATTCCATGATGGGCAGCCATTTCGGCGGAACGTAAAGCTGGGTTCCGAAGATCTTGGCAATGTCGTTAGGCAAGTTGCTGATCACGGCGACAAAAAGAAAGCCGGCCAGCATCGCCAGAGGATTGGTCACGTCGCGTCCGCGGGTCCGGGTCAGCATGCCACAGAAGAAAATTCCAAGAAGCGAACCGTAGGTATAGCCGAAGATGCCGAGCGCGATCGGGATAATGCGGACGTTAGGCAGGACAATGACGCAATAGGAAGTGGTGGAAGCGACTGCGATCATCAGGCCTGCGAAAACGACTGTCGCCCTGCGGACCGCGCGCAGACTTTGTTCTTCCGTCGCGGCGGGATTGAGATAGGGCTGATACCAGTCGCGCGTGAAACTCGTCGCGAGCGCGTTCAGGGCGGTGCTGAGCGAGCCCATCGTCGTCGCGAAGATTCCGGCAATCAGTAAGCCGCGGAGACCGACCGGCATTTGGTAAAGAATGTAGTGACAGAAGGTCTCGTTAGGCGTTTTTGACAGCGTCGGGTCCGGGTGCGCCTGATAGTAAACCCAAAGGAGAACGCCAATCGTTAGGAAGGTGAAGGCGATCGGGATATCAGCGAGACCGGAAAGGATGAGCGAGCGGCGGCTCCGCCGAATATCCGGGGCAGTAAGCATTCGTTGCACCATGTCCTGGTCGGTCCCATGCGTTCCCATGGTGATAAAGGTCGAACCGAACAGGCCGGCGAAAATCGTGTACTCAACTGCAAACATGCCGACAATTTTTTCCCAGCCGTGCTTCGCTGGATCCAGCCCGGTTGTGAAGAAATCGTGAAAATGAAAACCGCCGGTGCGCGCGACAATTTCGTTCCAACCTCCGGGAATAGAAAAATAAAGCAGCCCGACCGCGAGAAGAGCGCTGCCGAACATGATTGAGGCCTGGATAACATCCGTCCAAATGACGGCTTTGATGCCGCCTAACGTTGTGTAGATCGCGGTCAAAACGACAATGGCGATCGTGGAGAGAACGTAAATCCAAAGGGTCTGCGTTGGACTGGGTCGCAGGCCACTAATCATTTCGTAAGCAAGCGCGAGGGCAATCGCGCCGACATACAGTCGCGCTCCGGAGGCGAGCAAACGAGTGATCATGAAAACCGCCGAAGCAGCGTTCTTGGTCGTGGTGCCGAAGCGAGCCGTCAGGTACTCGTAGATCGAGAAGACCTTGTAATCGTAGTACGGCTTAATGAAGATGTAGCTAACAAGAATGCGGGCGATGATCGTGCCCAACGCGAGCTGGAGATAGGTGTAGTTGCGCAGGGCAAAGCCTTCGCCAGGTGTGCCGAAAAAGGTGCCGGCGCTGGTTTCCGCCGCGATGATCGAGGCGAGCACGGCCCACCAGGGAATGCGCCGGCCACCGAGGGCAAAGTCCTCGAGGTTGTCCTCCTTCCGGCCCATGTAGAGGCCGATAAAGATGATAATGAAAAAATAGAGGAGGAGGACTGCCGAATCGATCAGGAGGCGTGCATCCACGGATTGTTAGCTGCCAGAATTCGCCAGAGGCGCAAAGGATTTTCCCTACGCAGTGGGTGACTTAGGATGACAATGCCGGGGAAGTTAATGGAATGAGGAAGGCGAATAAACTTGAGGTAATTGCAGCGCCAGATTTCGATCTCGCACTGACGCTGGACTCTGGTCAGGCGTTTCACTGGGAAGAAGCAGGCGCGGGCTTTATCGGCGCGATCGGTGACCGCGCCGTCTATGTCGAGCAGAACGATGACCAGCTTTTTTCCAGTCGAGGGAGCGGCAACATCGCGGCCCACTATTTTGCGCTCGACCATCCCCTCGGGGAAATATGTGCGGCGTTTCCGAATGATCCTGCGATGGAGGCGGCGCGCGATTTTTGCCGCGGATTACGCATCATGCGCCAGCCGCTTTGGGAATGCCTCGCGACTTTCATTTGCTCGTCGATGAAACAGGTGGCGCATATACGGCAGATGTCGCGCGCGCTAAGAGAACGATTCGGCACACGCCATGGGACATACGTGAATCACGTATATGCTTTTCCTAAAGCCGAAGATTTGGCGCGAGCGAGTGAAAAAGAACTGCGCGAATGTGCGCTTGGTTATCGCGCCAAAAATCTACTCGCGACGGCACGGCGGGTCGCGAGCGGTGAAGCGGACCTGGAATCATGGCGAAGACTTTCGGATGACGAACTCCGCGCCCAGCTTTGCTCCCTCCCGGGCGTCGGCCCAAAAGTCGCGAATTGCGTCATGCTCTTTGCCTACGAACGCTTGCGCGCTTTCCCGATCGACGTCTGGATCGAGCGGGTCCTGCGCGAGAAGTATTTTCCACGCCGGCGCAGGCTGACGGCGCGGAAATTGCAGGAATTTTCGACGCAATATTTTGGGGAACACGGCGGTTATGCCCAGCAATACCTTTTCCACCATGCGCGTAAGACGGCCCTGCGCCGGTTGTCACCTCGACGGAGGTGAGATACTTTCGCCGCGGAACAACCTCGCCCGACCCTCCATTCCGCGCCCTCATTAACCTGCGCGACTGCCCGGGAAGACACGCCACCAATGGAACCAAATCGAGAACGACGACGAGTCTGGTGGGCGGTGCTTGCTTCCGTCGTCCTGCACCTCATGATCGGGCTTTCTCTGGCCGCGTTTGGCAGCAGCAATCGCGAAATTGCAATCGAAGAGACGCCGCCCCCGCAATTGACCATCATGCAAGTGGCGGAACCGACGCCACCTCCGCTCGTCCCCAAAAACGCACCGTTCATCAGTGTGGACGAATCGCGTAAATCAGCGACTGCGCCAAAAGAGAAGACATTCGAGTCTAACGAGAACTCGATCGCTGCGGCGGAGAAGGCCGCGACAACAGACAACCAACTTCCGGGCCAGGACGGAAAAGACCGGCCGTTTATGAATCTGGAGGAACATCAAAACACTTTCGGTACGGCTGGCTCGACCCCGCAGCCCAAGTCAACGCCGACTCCGCCGCCGAAGAAAGAACCGACGCCTAACGAAACGGCCACGCCTGCCGCACCCACCCCGGCGCCGAATCAGCTCGCGCTCCTCACCCAGACTCCCACGCCGGTCCCCTCGCCAGCTTCCACCGAAGAGAACACGGAAATTCCCACTCCGACGGAAACGCCAACCCCGACGCCTCCGCAGGACCAGAAGCCTCCGAACGCGGCTTCCAGTTACCAGGATTTTCAGCAAAAAACAGTCATCCGCGGGGGCATCAATAATCGGGGGCGCTCAGCCGTGAATGCCGTCGGCACGCCGCAGGGGCGTTACAAAAAATTGCTCGAGGATGCGATTGGCTCCCGCTGGTATTACTACATTAAGGCCAAGGGAGATCTGGTGAGTATCGGCACCACCTCGGTGACTTTTGAGATCCTGGCGGACGGCAGCGTTAAGAATTTGCGGATGACCGAGAATACCACCACCGAGGCTACCGCCAGCATCGCGTTGCGCTCGATCCAGGAGACAAAGTTTCCGCCCATTCCTGAGGATCTGCTCTCCGCTCTTCCGGAAGGTCGCTTTACAATGGAAGAATCCTTCACGATTTTCGCGAACCGATGACCGCACTCTATCTTGCCGAAGCGACCAACCCCTTTTCGTCGGTCGTCGATTTTCTCATCCGCGGTGGGCTCTTTATGTGGCCCCTGCTCATTTGCTCAGTTGTCGCACTGACCGTCATCATCCTGCGAACGATTGCTTTGCGCCGACGGAATGTGTTGCCTCTCGTCATCGAGAGCGAAATTGAGCGGCTCGTACCGGGTGGAAGCCCGGAACGGCTGGCCAGAATAGTTCGCGAAGATGACTCCTCGCTCGCCCGAATTACTCGTATCGCCATGCAAAATCTGCGGGCGCCGCGCTCGGAAAATATCGAAGCGGTCGAAACGCGAGCCCGGCACGAGATGGTTATTCTCGAGCGCGGACTCATCGTGCTCGAGATCATAACCGGAATCGCGCCGCTTCTTGGATTGATCGGCGCGGTCTCGGGCCTGGTGCACGTCTTTTCTCACCTCGGCCTCGGAACGGGCGCGGCCGACACGAAGGCAATCGCTCTCGGAATTGCGGAGGCGTTGAACGCAACCGTATTCGGCTTGTCCATCGCCGTCCCGACGCTGATCGCATTCAGTTATTTCTCGAAGAAAGTCGAAGTCATGTCGGTCGAAATGGAAACACTCGTCGTGGAATTAATCAGCAAGTGCTATTACGGACGCATCCCGGAAGGAATGTCAGGACGCGCCGTGGCCTCGGTCCCGACGCCCGCGATGGCGCACGCCCCGACACCTTTGACCTAACGGTCGCTTGGATTTGCTGCCATGAAGTTCGCTGTTCGGAAACGCCGCGCTCCGACCATTATCATTGTATCGCTGGTCGACATTCTGACGATTCTTCTCATTTTCTTCGTCGTCTCGACCACATTCAAAAAGGATCAGCCGGAAGTTCAGATCAACCTGCCCGAATCGAAGACCTCGACCGCGAAACCGGCGGAGCTCGAGCATGCGATTGTGAGTGTTGACGCGGAAGACACGCTCAAGCTCGATGGCAAACCGATTGCGGTCGACGAATTGCAGGCGGCGATTACGAACCTTCCCCCCGCACGCAAGAGCACGCTCGTGCTCAAGGCAGATGAAAAAGCGTCGTTCGGGATCATCATCAAAGTGATGGACGCGCTTAAACTCGCCGGAGTAACAAATTTGCCGGCCTTCACGCAGTCCGCCGGCTCGAAATGAACCTACCGATCGTGCGCTATGGCGATCCGGTGTTGCGAGCCAAAGGTGCTCGCATCGAAACGGTGGATGAAGCGATCCGCGAATTAGCCGCGAACATGATCGAGACGATGCACGAAGCGCATGGTGTCGGTCTTGCCGCGCAACAGGTGGGACAGCCTTTGCAATTGACGGTTCTTGATGTCACCGACGTGGAGGATCGCCCGAGCACCTTGAAACTGAATGGGGTCGAAATGGATCCGAAAACGGCCATGCCCCTGGTCCTTCTGAACCCCGAGCTGACGCTGAGCGATGATGAGGATCTTGGCTTGGAGGGATGCCTGAGTTTCCCGGAAATCACCGCGGATATTTGGCGGGCATCTTCGGTGGTCCTACGTGCGCAAACGTTGGAAGGCGAGACCGTCGAGATCGAGGCGGGCGGCCTCTTGGCGCGCGCCCTGCAACACGAGGTCGACCATCTAAATGGCGTTCTTTTCATCGACCGCATGAGCGCCGCCACCAAGGTCGCTCTGCGCAGTCGGTTGAAGCGAATGCAAAAGGAAAATTCGGCGCCTTCGCGAACGTAGGCGCACCCCTCTCGGGTAGGGTGGGCGTCTCGCCCGCCGAGCGACGCATCTTGCGTCGCGCCCTCTCGGACAACGAAAAGTGCGTTCAGGCGAGACGCCCACCCTACCCGGGGCGCTGCGCGGCTAATTCAAATCTCTTTATACGTCACCGTAATATTGCGGTAAACGTTCGGCTCTTTTTGCGCCGAGAAGTAAAAGAGTTCGAGGGCCGATTTTCCTACCACCCATTGATAACCGACCAGGGTTTGAATGACGTCGGTGTCATTATCACGCGAACGCGAAATCAAGCGCCCAGTTCCGTATTTCTGATCGAAGTAGCGGCGAATCTCCCCCATTCGATTGTTGTAATGCTCGAGCGTCCAGTCCGGATATTCGTATTGCAATTCGACCTGCGAGAGCTGACCGCCTTTGAAACTGAAAAGCGTCCGCCTCAGTCCCGGGTGGATCAATCCCTCAACCGTCCAAGTCTCAGTTCCGTTGTTCGTCTCTCGCCCAACCGTTTTTGCTTTCGCACCCTTCAGGACCTTCTCAACCCGACCAGAAGAATCATCCCAGCGAAAGCCAAACGGCGGCGGAATTTCGTCCGCCCAGGCGGCCGGAAGCAAAAGGGAAACGACCAGGGCCGCAGCTGAGAAACACTTACTCCTGATCACCACTTAAATTATAGACTTCGTAGTGCCGGACAAGCGGACGGAGGTAACGCCGCATCGTCTCACGATGGCGGGGATCCTTCCGGTAGCGCTGGAGGGCAGCGCGATCGCTGAAGGTAACGACCGCGGCAAGATCGAAGTTGCGATCGGCCCCGGGCGGGAGCTCAGGCACATTCCGGCGAATCTCGACTCGACGCACACCCGGAATCATCTGCAGCGAGCGGACGGTTCGGATAAGCTTGGCGCGATCGGTCTGGCTCTCGGGATGTTTCAGCCAAAACAATACCACCTGAGAAACATGCACCGGTGGTGGCGGCGTCATGACGCAGCCGGCCAGGAAGAGGCAGCTTAGCAAAACCGCGATCGCCCCAAAATAGTTGCGAGTGTTCGTTGGAAACTGCGTCATGCCTTCTTCTGGTTGACGAATTTCGAGCAAATTGGGCGCTTGGCTAACGTTTTCAACGCGCCCTGAAAGCAGCGCGGCCGTGTTCGAATCATACCGAAATCGCCGCGCGACGAGGTTCCCCTAACGAGTCATCCATCACAGTCGATTGTGCTTCACGAGTGAAAGTTCGCAACATGCCAGAGATGATTTTACGTCAAGGTTTTTTTGGGCCTCGATGCAAAATAAAGTTCCGATTTTTTCTTGTGAGGCGCGGGCGTGATTTCTACTCTGAACGCGCCGGCCGGGAGGACAATCCCCCGATGTGAATAGCATGTGAACAAATCGACCGCCTCAAAACGAGCCTGGAACATGACAAAAAGAAAACTAATCCTGAGGCCGCCGGCCCTGAATATTCCCCTTGTCCTTAGCCATCACTCTCTCAGCACCAGAAGAAATGATTTTTCCCTCGTATAACAGACTTTCTCGCCGAATTTTTTCCGGATTCAACGATCAAAAAATCGCGTTGGCTTGGAACTCCCCACGCCAGACCATTGCTCGTTCACCTCGTTCGTCGAGCGTCTGGGACGTTATTTAACACTGTTAACAAGTCGCCATGGACGAGAAGTATGCCCAGTTGTGGACGAAGATCTCCGTTGCCTTAAAACCGCAGGTCAGCGTAGACACTTTCAAGCGCTGGTTTTCCGCGGTTAAACTGACCAACGCAACCGCCGACGAGGTCACTCTCCTCGTCCCGAACAACATTTATCAATTCTGGATCGAGAGTAATCATATGCCGGCGTTGCAAGCCGCGATCGCATCAGTCTGCAACGGGCCGCGGGCGGTGAAATTCATTTGCGCGGTCGATACTTCCGGCGGTTCAGACGCGGCCGACCCGGAGCCGCCATTGTCCGCCAAAGCGCAAGCCGCCGCAGCCCGTTCGAACACGACGCCGGGGTTGAATGCGCGGAACACTTTTGAATCGTTTGTCGTTGGGCCTAACAATGAGATCGCACATGCCGCGAGCCTCGCCGTGGCGCAGTCACCGGCCAAAACTTACAATCCGCTTTTCATCTACGGCGGCGTCGGCCTCGGGAAGACACATTTAATGCAGGCGATCGGCCAATACATCGGCGCCCGCACCAAAAACACCCGCGTCATGTATCTCTCGAGCGAGTTGTTCATCAACGAATTCATTGATGCGATTCAGCACAACAACCTGGTCAAATTCCGCAAACGCTACCGCCAAGCCGATCTTCTCCTGATCGACGACATCCA
>Ga0070674_100001764_pt1 | contig 11737 bp, 11 predicted proteins | sample KBSM33metaG_FD_65344 | JGI IMG/M metagenome (GOLD analysis project Ga0070674, IMG submission 65344) | Miscanthus rhizosphere microbial communities from Kellogg Biological Station, Michigan, USA - KBS M3-3 metaG | ecosystem: Host-associated > Plants > Roots > Rhizosphere > Soil ... | reverse complement strand
ATGGTGATCCCTCCGAACTCGAGCTCGGCCGCCGCTCGGAGCGCGGATTTGACGTCCTTGGTGAAGATTCCGGCCTGGAGCCCGAAGCGCGTGCCGTTCGCAAGCGCAATCGCATCGTCGAGCGAATCGAACGCCGTGACAGTACAGAGGGGGCCGAAAACCTCCTCGCACGAGACCTTGGCATCGGGAGGCGCGTCCACGATCACGGTCGGTCGCAGGAGCTCGCCGTCTAGCGTTCCGCCGGCGAGGACGCGTGCCCCCTGGGCCGTCGCCTCCCCGATCCACTCGAGAATGCGGTCACGCTCGCTCGTCGCGATGAGCGGGCCGACGTCGGTTGCGTCGTCGGCCGGATCGCCGACGACCAGCGCATCGACACGCGGGAGGAACCGCTCGAGGAACGGATCGTACGCGGAGTTCTGAACGTAGATTCGCTGCACCGAGATGCAGCTCTGGCCGGCGAAGGAGAACGCGTTCGCCGCCAGGCGCATCGCCACGTCGTCGAGGTCCGCGTCGGCGGCGACGATCACAGGAGTCGCATTGCCGAGCTCGAGATTCACACGCTTGCGCGGCGCGCGCTCACGGAGCTTCCAACCGACACCTGCGGAGCCCGTGAAGGTGATGAGCGTGACGCGCTCGTCCTCGACGAGCACGTCACCGATCTCCGCGGCCGACCCGCAGACGACATTGAGCCAGCCCGACGGCAGCCCGGCCTCTGTCTCGAGCTCGGCGAGCAGGAGCGCCGACAGTGGCGTCTGCGACGCCGGCTTGAGGACGACAGCACAGCCCGCGGCCAGCGCCGGCGCGACCTTGTGGGCGACGAGGTTGAACGGGAAGTTGAACGGGGAGATCGCTCCGACCACTCCGATCGGCAGGCGGAGCGTCAGTGCGACCTTGCCGGCCCCTGCCGGCGATGCGTCCATTGGGACCACCTCGCCGGCGAGCGTCCGCGCTTCGACTGCCGCCATCGTGAAGGTGGACGCTGCACGAGCCACCTCGACTCGCGCGGCCTTCATCGGCTTGCCCGCCTCGGACGAGATCGTGCGCGCGATCTCTTCGGCCCGTTCGTCGATCAGTCGCGCCGTGCGGTCGAGAATCGCCGCGCGTTCGTGCGCGGCCAGCGGGTTCTGCATTGCGCGCTCCGCGGCCGCGATTGCACTGCGTGTCTCTTCCGCTCCGCCCTTCGCGACCCGCGCGACGACCGAGTCGTCGTATGGCGAACGGACATCGAGCCACTCGCCCGTCTCGATCCACTCGCCGTCGATCAGGAGGCTGCGCTCGGTCGCTGTCGTGGCCACGGCGAGAGTGTAGTGGTGCGCAAATCGCCCCTCCGCTCGTGCGTTCTATGCTCTGGGTGATGACGACCGGCGCGTACCTCGTCGACGCTGTTCGCTCGCCGATCGGGCGGCGGAACGGTTCGCTGTCCGGCATCCGGGCCGACGAGTTGGCGGCCCAGGTGCTGAACGGACTGGTCGGCCGCATGGACGTCGATCCCGGAGAGATCGAGGACGTGCAGATGGGGTGCGTGACGCAGGTCGGAGAGCAGGCGCTGAACGTCGGGCGCGGCGCGGTTCTGGTCGCCGGCTGGCCGGAGTCGGTTTGTGCGACGACAGTCGACCGGCAGTGCGGATCGTCTCTCCAGGCGGCGTTCAACGGCGCCTCGGCCGTGCAGGCCGGTCACCTCGATCTCGTCGTCGCGGCGGGCGTCGAGCACATGACGCGCGTTCCGATGGGCTCGAACCTCGGCGAGGCCGGTTGGGGGGCCGTCAACGAGAAGATCGGCGAACGCTGGCCGATCGTCCCGCAGGGAATCTCGGCCGAGGTGATCGCCGAGGAATGGGGGCTAGCGCGGGAGGCGCTCGACGAGTACTCGCTGGAGTCCCACCGGCGCGCGGTGGCGGCGATCGACGACGGGAAGTTCGAGAACGAGATCGTGCCGGTCGAGGTCGCCGCGGGCGGCGCCGTCGTCCTCTTCGCCGTCGACGAGACGCCGAGACGGGACACGTCACTCGACAAGCTCGCGTCACTCCAGCCCGCGTTCAAGTCGGATGGCGTGGTGACGGCCGGGAACTCGAGCTCGATCGTCGACGGATCCGCGGCAATGCTCGTTGCAAGCGAGGCGGGGCTGGCACGGCATGGCTTCGAACCTCGGGCGCGCTTCGTGGCCTTCGGGCTGTCGGGCGTGGATCCTTACCGGATGCTGCACGGCAATCCGGAAGCGTGCGCACGAGCGCTCGAAAAGGCCGGACTGACGTGGGACGACGTCTCGGTTATCGAGGTCAACGAGGCGTTCGCGTCAGTCGTTCTCCAGTTCCTCGCGGACACAGGGCTCCACGAGCGCTGGGAGGCCGGCGATGTGAATCCGAACGGCGGCGGGATCTCGCTCGGGCATCCGCTCGGCGCCACCGGCGCGCGGATCACCGCGACTCTGCTGAACGAGCTCGAGCGGCGGGACGCGCGATACGGCATCGCGACGATGTGCATCGGCCAGGGCCAGGCGATCGCAGGCGTTCTCGAACGTCTCTGACGGCCATTTTCGATCAGCTCTACTGATGGATCGCCCGAGTGCACCGACTGGTGCTGATGAACACGCTGGTCCACCATTGGGTCGTGGTCGGACTCATCATCATTCCAGTTCTCGCCCTCCTGGCGCTCTTGGTTTACGCCTACGGTGCGGACTCTCGCGTCGACGACGTCGCTCGTCGCCGCCGCTTCAACGGCTGAGACCTCGCGCGAGTCAAGTCCGAGCGGGCGTCGCTAGGATCGCCGGTCGTGGCCGCGCCTGAGATCAGACGCATCGGCGTCGTGGGGCTCGGCGCGATGGGCGCGGGGATCGCGCAACTCGCAATCGAAGCGGGATACGAGACCGTCGGCCGCGAGGTCACGGACGAGCTTGGCTCGAAGGCGCGCGATCGGGTCGCCCATTTCCTCCAGCGCAAGGTCGACAAGGAGCAGATGACGGAGGCCGTCCGTGAGACGGCACTCGCGTCACTCTCCCTGACGACGGACCTCGCCGACCTCGGCGGCTGCGATCTCGTCATCGAGGCGATCGTCGAGGACCTCGGACCCAAGCTCGAGCTCTTCGGTGAACTCGATCGGATCGTCCGCCCGGACACGATTCTCGCGACGAATACCTCGGCGCTGTCGGTGACCGAGATCGCGGCCGCCTCGTCCAGCCCACAGCGCGTCGTGGGGATGCACTTCTTCAACCCTGCCCCGCTCATGCCGCTCGTCGAGATCGTACGAGCCGAACTCTCGTCGGATGAGGCCGTCGACGCGGCGTCCGCCGTCGGTGAGAGGCTGGGCAAGCGGCCGATCCGCTGCCACGACACGCCGGGGTTCGTCGTCAACCGTGTCCTCATCCCGCTGCTCAACGACTGCCTGCGCGTGCTCGACGAGTCGCGCGTCTCACCCGAAGACCTCGACACCGCGATGACCGCCGGCGCAGGCTGGCCCATGGGGCCCTGCGCGCTCCTCGACCTCGTCGGAATCGACGTGCATGTGCACGCGTCCGAGGCGTTGTACGAGAAGCTGCGAGAGCCGAGGATGGCTCCGCCACCGCGCATCGTCGCGATGAAGAACGCCGGCCTGATAGGCCGGAAGTCAGGTCGCGGCTTCTACCGCTACGACTGACCGGAACCTCAGGGGTTCAGCGCGAACACCACGAAGGCGCCGAAGATCACGAGGTGGAGACCCCCCTCCTGCAGGGTCGCGCGACCGGGGAGGATCGTGAGCGCGCCGACCCCGGCCGTGAGGACGAGCAGGGTGATCTGCGTCGAGTTCAGGCCGAGCACCAAGGAACCGTCGAGCCAGATCGACGCGAGAGCGACGGCGGGAATCGTCAGGCCGATGCTCGCCACGGCCGACCCGTAGGCGAGGTTGAAGCTCGTTTGCAGGCGGTCCTTTCGGGCGTTGCGGTACGCGGCGAGCGTCTCCGGCAGGAGCACGAGAAGCGCGATTGCGACGCCGACAGCGGACTGCGGTGCGCCCACCGCATCGACGGCGTCCTCGATCGCGGGCGACTCGACCTTCGCAAGGCCGATGACGGCGACCAGTGAGAGCAGGAGCGCGACGAGGCTGAGCACAGCCGCGCGGTCCGGCGGCGGTGGTGCGTGCACTCCTTCGTCGCCGGTCGGGACGTCGGGCGGCAAGAAGAAGTCGCGGTGGCGCACGTTCTGGACGAGGACGAAGAGGACGTAGAGCGTGACCGATGCCACAGCGGCGAAAGAGAGCTGGGTGGCGGAGAACGTCGCCCCTGGCGAGCTGGTCGTGAACGTCGGGAGGACGAGACAGAGCGTCGCGAGCGTTATGACCGTGGCGAACGCCGTCGCCGTCCCCTCGGCGTTGAACGTCGCGATTCGGCGGCGAAGCGTCGCGACGAGGAGGCAGAGGCCGACGATGCCGTTGGTGGTGATCATCGCCGCGGCGAAGACAGTGTCGCGCGCGAGTGTGTCGGTCTCCCGCCCGCCGGACGCCATGAGCGCGACGATGAGACCGACCTCGATGACGGTTACGGCGACTGCGAGAACGAGCGACCCGAGAGGCTCGCCCACGCGATGCGCAACGACCTCCGCGTGATGAACGGATGCGAGGACCGCGCCGGCGAGAAGGGCGGCGACGAGGGCGAGGACGACGTCCCCGGGCTTTCGTCCCCACGTCGCCGCGAGGGCGACCAGGGCAACCGCCGGAACGACGAGCGTCCACGGGATGGAACGTGCGAGCCTCATCGGTGAGGAATCTACGGCCCAATCGGGCGCGCGAGCTTCGCTAACACTCTTCTTACAGGCCGCACATCGAGGTCACACGCCGCTCGCCGATACTACGGCGGAGCCATGCGGAAGCTCGTCGTCCTCCTCTGCTCTCTGTGCACCGTCGCTGCGGTGGGGTCGGTCGCGCATGCGGCCGAGCCGACATCGGGCACGCTGTCCGTCGAACGCGGTAAAGGTGTCGTGATGATCGACTTGCGCGGCTCCGTCCTGGGCCGGCTCTCGAGCGGCACGCTTCGCGTCACGGATCAGACGCCGAACGACAAGTACACGGCGCTCGTGGTCGGCCGCAAGGTCACGCAGGAACGCCTCGCGCCGAGGACGGTGCTGTATCGCGGCCAGGGCCTGCGCTTCCGGATGCTCGGTGGTGGGTACCGGATGCTTGCGCGCGGATCCGGAATCAGCCTCTCGGCAGTCGGGCGGGGCACCGTCATGATCGACGGCGATCCGCGCTTCCCGGGCGACGACGCCGGCGTGTACTCGCGCGACGGCGTGGATTGCAGCGCCGACCCGCTGAGCTGCACTGCACTGCCAACCGACCCCGAGCGATTCGCCCTCGAGCCCCCGCCCGCAGAACCGAGCCCGAGGAAGGCGCCGTGACCACTCCCACGACGATCCTCGTCGTCGAGGACGAGACCTCGATCGCCTCGTTCGTTGCGGCCTACCTGCGCAACGCAGGTTACGGCGTGCAGACGGCGGCCACTGCGCAAGCCGCATTGATCCAACTCGCGGGCGATGCGCCCGCGCTCGTCATCCTCGATCTCAATCTTCCCGACGGCGACGGGGTCGAGCTCTGTCGCCGGATCCGCAAGACCTCGGACATCCCGATCCTCATGCTGACCGCCCGCGACGAGGACATCGACAAGATCATCGGGCTCGAGGTCGGCGCCGACGACTACATGACGAAGCCGTTCAACCCGCGCGAGCTCGTGGCCAGGGTCAAGAGCATCCTGCGCCGCGCCGCGCCCGAGCGTCGCAGGAGCGAGTCGGACGAGATCCACCACGGCGACCTCTCCGTCAACGCGGGGAAGCGCGAGGTGCACGTCGGTGACGAGGAGATCCACCTTGCGCCGAAGGAGTTCGACCTCCTCTGGGAGCTACTCGATCATCGCGGAATCGTGCTGACGCGCGATCAGCTCCTCGAGCGCGTGTGGGGGTACACCTTCGCCGGCGACACGCGCACCGTGGATGTCCACGTGCGTCAGATCCGCCGCAAGCTCGGCGATGCGTCGCCGATCGTCACCGTGTGGGGCGTGGGCTACAAGGTCGCCTCGGATCGCACGACGGCGACCATCTAGCGGGTTACCCTGAGGCACATGCTCGGGACGCTCCGGTTCCGTCTGACGGCGTTGTTCCTCGCTGTGGTGCTCGTGTTCGGGCTCGCGTCCATCACGCTCGCGGTGCGCCTCTTCCAGGACGTGACTCGCAAGCAATCGGTCGAGGAGCTTCGCCGCGAGGCAAGCGGGCTCGCGGCCCTCTATGCCGAGTCGGCACTCCGGTCGTCCGACGAGGGCACCAAGGCACCCGAGTTCGCGGCGAAAAAGCTCGAGCTCGCAACGGGCGACGAGCTGTACTACGTCGGCGCGTCGCTTTTTCCCGGTCAGCGTTTCGGGCTCACGCGGCTGCCCCGAGGCGCGCTGGGCGGCGCTCGGCTGGATCGCGACCGCCAGGTGATCGTCACCTTCACGCCGCCGGGCGAGTCGCGCCGGCTGATCGCAGCGGCCCAGCCCGTGCAGCTCGTACGCGGGACGGAGCCGTTCGGCTGGCTCGTCGTCGCCAAGCCCGAGGCCGAGCTCCGCGAGCAATGGCTGACTCTCTTCGGGCGCCTCGCGCTCGCGCTCGCAGTCGGGATTGCGCTCGGAGGCGTCCTCTTCCTGTGGCTCTCGCGCCGTCTCACCGAGCCCGTTCGGGTGCTGACGCGCGCGACCGTCGACGTCGCCGCCGGAAGGTACGACGTCGAGATTCCGGAGGCGCGCGGCGGCGACGAGATCGCACTCCTGAGCGAGCGCTTCCGGGGGATGGTCGCCAAGCTCGCCGAGGCGGAAAAGCTCAAGCGCTCCTTCCTCATGTCCGTCTCGCACGAGCTGCGGACACCGTTGACCGCGATCCGCGGCCACGTCGAGGCGCTGCGCGAGGGGATCGTCTCGGAGCCGGAGCAGGTGCTCGCGTCGCTCGATATCGTCGCGGCCGAGACGGACCGGCTCGAGCGGCTCGTCGGGGACGTCCTCGATCTCGCCAAGCTCCAGGCGCACCGCTTCACGGTGCGGCACGAGGAGGTCGACCTCGAGCGCGTCCTCGACCAGGCGTACGGTGCTTTCACCGAGGAGGCGCGTCGGCGTGAGATCGACTACCGCCTCGGGGGCACGAGTGGTGCGCCCGTGATCGTCTCGGACGGCGATCGCGTGCTCCAGGTGATCTCGAATCTCCTCTCGAACGCATTTCGCTGGACGCCCGACGGGGGGCGGATCGACCTCCGGCTGGCTGCGTCCAACGGGAACGTCGCCGTGGACGTGCTGGACAGTGGCCCCGGCGTTCCCGCTGCGCAGCGTGCCCGGATCTTCGAGGCGTTCGTCTCGGACGACGTGAACGGCACAGGGCTCGGGCTCCCGATCGCGCGCGAGCTGGCGGTGGCGCTCGGGGGCGGCATCGAGCTCGAGTCGAAGAGCGACACGGGCAGCCGCTTCCGGCTCGTGCTGCCGCTGAGTCCGTCGCAGTAGCGGCGTCTACGCGGCGGCGGCGTGTGCGAGCTCGCGCTCTGGAGACTCGCTGTGGCCGAGCTCGTCGATGTGCCCTGCGTCCGTCGCTTCGGCGACGGGTGCGGCCTCGAGTCGCGCGAGGCGGGCGTCCACGCCGCGCCAGCCGGAGCTGACGAGGTCCACGAGCAGCGCCAGATCGTCGACGCGAGCGTGACGCTCGGCGAGGATGTCCCCTTCGATTCGCTCGAGCCGCCGGATCGCCTGGTTCAGCAGGCCGCGGATCTCTGCGATGTGTCGGGCCACGGGCAGCACCTCTGTGCGGAGGCCGTCGCGCACCGCGGCGCCGACGTGCGCCGGGATCGACGCTTCGAGCCCGGCTGCCGTGGCCGCGAGCGTCTCGATCTGGTCGCGTGACCGTTCGAGCGCGGCCTCGACCGCACCCGGTGCCGGTCGTCCCGCCGCGGCGTCGGCGATGCGCTGCTTCGCTCGTTCCAGGGCAAGAACGTCCATGGCGGGCGAGGCTACTCTCCGCGCCGGATGGACTCCGCCGACCTCGACTACGAGCTTCCGCCCGAACTCGTCGCCCAACGGCCCGTCGAGCCGCGCGACGCGTCGAGGCTCCTCGTCTACAGGCGGGACTCCGGAGATGTCCAGCACATGCGGTTCTCGGATCTTCCCGAAGTCGTCGGTGACCGGCTGGTGGTCGTGAACGACACGCGTGTCGTGCCCGCGCGCCTGCACCTGCACCGCGCGTCGGGGGCGGCCGTCGAGGTGCTGCTCGTCGAGAGGCACGGCCCGGGTCGATGGGAAGCACTCGCTCGTCCGTCTCGCCGCCTCCGCGCCGGTGAGCGCATCGGTCCCGTCCAGCTCGTCGAGCCGCTCGGAGAGGGCCGGTGGATCCTCGACCTCGACGGCGAGCCTGCCGGGGAGGCACCGCTTCCGCCGTACATCCACGAACCGCTCGTCGAGCCCGAGCGATATCAGACGGTGTACGGGGAGACCGCCGGTTCCGCGGCCGCGCCGACAGCCGGACTGCACTTCACCCCTTCGCTCGTCGAGCGGTTGGAGCCCGCCCGGGTGACGCTGCATGTCGGTCTCGACACCTTCCGACCGCTCACGAAGGCCGTCGTCGAGGAGCACGAGATCCACGGCGAGCGGTACGCGGTCGATGGGGCGCAGTGGGAGCGAATCGTGTCGGCCCCACACGTGCTCGCCGTCGGGACGACCACGGTTCGCGTGCTCGAGACGGTCATACGCACGGGCGAGCTGGCGGGGAGGACGAAGCTCTTCATCACGCCGGGCTTCGCGTTCGGGCGGGTCGACGCGCTGCTCACGAATTTCCACCTTCCGCGATCGACGCTCCTCGCCCTCGTGATGGCGTTCGTCGGGGTCGAGCAGACGCTGGCGCTCTACCAGGCCGCGATCGCCGAGCGCTACCGCTTCTACTCGTTCGGCGACGCGATGGTCGTATTGTGAGCTTCCGCGTCGTCGCGAACGACGGCGCCGCCCGGGCCGGCGTGCTCGCCACGTCGCGCGGCGAGATCCGGACGCCTGCGTTCATGCCTGTCGGAACGAAGGGAACGGTCAAGTCGCTCCACCCAGACGAGGTCAGCGCGCTCGGGGCCGATGTCGTGCTCGCGAACACGTACCACCTCCACTTCCGTCCCGGCGAGGAGCTCGTCGAGGAGCTCGGCGGCGTGCATGCGTTCTCGGGGTGGGCCGGACCGATACTGACGGACTCCGGCGGCTTCCAGGTGTTCTCGCTCCGGCACACGATCACGGCGCTCGACGACGACGGCGTGACGTTTCGCTCCGTGTACGACGGAGCCGACGCACGCTTCACTCCGGAGGGAGTGGCGGAGATCCAGCGCCGCCTGGGAGCCGACATCGCGATGTGCCTCGACGTCTGCGTTCCGGCGGGCGCCCCCGACGCCGAGCTCCAGCGTGCAGTCGACACGACGACGCGCTGGGCGCGACGCCAGGTGGACGCGCCGCGTGCGGTGGGTCAGCTTCGGTTCGGCATCACGCAGGGCGCGACCGACCCGGAGCTTCGCCGGCGGTCGATCGACGAGATCGCCGCGCTGCCGTTCGACGGGTTCGCGCTCGGCGGCCTCGCGGTCGGCGAATCGAGACGGGAGATGCTGGACTGCGTCGAGTGGGCCGCGCCGGCTCTGCCGACGACGCACCCCCGGTACTTCATGGGGATCGGGGATCCGGAGGGCGTGCTCGAGGTCATCGCGCGGGGCGTCGACATGTTCGACTGCGTGCTTCCCACCCGCACCGCACGCACGGGATCTGCGCTGACCTGGTCCGGACGGCTGAATCTCCGCAACGCCGCACATCGCGCCGATCCGCGGCCACTGGACGAAGACTGCGACTGCCCGGCCTGCGAGCGGTTCAGCCGTGCATACATCCGCCACCTCGTGACGCAACGCGAGCTTCTCGGATTACGCCTGCTCAGCCTGCATAATCTCCGGTTCGTACTCGACTTGACCGCGCGTGCGCGCGCGGCGATCGAGCAGGGTGCGTTCTCGTCGTTTCGCCACGAGGCCCTTGCCCGGCTCGCCGCCCCACCGGAGGAGGAACCGTGCAATTCCTGATCATCATGGTGCTGATGTTGGGCGTGATGTACGTGCTCATGATCCGCCCGCAGAGACAGCGACAGGCCCAGCAGCAGTCCATGATCGACGGGTGCGGCGTCGGTGACGACGTGCTCACGACGGGCGGGATCTACGGAACGGTCACGCAGGTCGACGGTGACGACGTCGTCGTCGAGATCGCGCCGACGATCACGGTCCACATGACGCGCCGCGGGATCGCCGCCGTCCTTCCGCCCGAGGAGGAGGACGAGGCGGACGACGAGGACGACGTCCTGGTCGACGACGAGCCGGTTGCCGCGTCGAGCTCAGAGAACGGCGATGAATCTCCCGTTACGGACGGCGAAGAAGCGGTTAGGACAGCCGTGGGCGAGGCGCCAGACGAGGAAGACCGCCGCTAGCCTGGGCAGCCGAACGTGAGCAGGCGAAACTCCTTCCTCGTCCTAGGGCTGCTCGCCGCGGCGCTCGTCGGCGTTGCCCTGATGGCAATCCCGGCATCGCCGCTCCACCAGAAGCCGACGCTCGGCCTCGATCTTCAGGGCGGCCTCGAGGTGACGCTGCAGGCCGTTCCCCCGGTGAACCGCAGCCTGACGAAGGAGGACCTCGACCGTTCCGTCGACATCATGCGGAACCGCGTCGACAAGCTCGGCGTCACCGAGCCCGAGATCCGCACGCAAGGCAACGACCAGATCGTGATCCAGCTCCCGGGTGTCAAGGACCCGCAGGCGGCAGCGGAGATCATCGGTACGACCGCGCAACTCGAGCTCTTCGATCTGGAGACGTCTCTCACGGGCCCCTCGATCTCCATCCAGGGCCAGCCGGTGGAGACCGCGTCCCTCTACGCGCTCCTCGCGCAGGTCCAGTCGCAGGTGACCGACGAGAAATCCGACGCCTGGTACATCGTCAACCCGAAGACGAAGCGCGTCGTCTCCGGCCCGTACGGCTCGAAGGAGGAGGCGCTCAAGAAGTCGGGCGGCGAGCTTCCCGCGGGCCGTCAGCTGTTCGCGGTGCCCGACGGTATGGTCGTCGTGACGTGCGGCAAGGGCGCGGTCGTCTGCCCAGGCGGTAACGGCGCCGGGGTCCCGCCGGATCGCACGTGGTACTACCTCTTCAAGTACGACCCACCGACCGTCCCGCAGATGACGGGCGAGGACCTGAAGCTCTCCGGCACACGGGCGGACTTCGACACGAGTCCCGGTGGCGCAGGTCGCCCGATCGTGACGATGGAGTTCACCGGGAAGGGCTCGGACCAGTTCGAGAAGATCACCCGCGACGAGTGGATTCGCGGGAAGCTGCGCGGCACGCCCCAGCACTTCGCGATCGTCCTGGACAGGGAGATCAAGACCTTCCCGCAGATCGACTTCACCGACGGTTCGCTGTCCAGCGGCATCGGCGGCGGTCGCGCGCAGATCCAGGGCCTCGACTCGCTACGGGAGGCAAAGGACATCGCGCTCGTGCTCCAGACCGGTGCGCTCCCCGTGAAGTTCGAGACGCTCGATCGTACGGACATCTCGGCGACACTCGGGAAGGACTCGCTCAGCCAGGCATGGCGCGCGGCGATCGCCGGCCTTGTCCTCGTCGCGATCTTCCTCCTGATCTTCTACCGCTTCCTCGGCCTCGTCGCGGTGGCGGGGCTCGCGATCTACGCCGCTTTTCTCTACGCGACGATCCTCCTCTTCAA
>Ga0070674_100001761_pt1 | contig 11743 bp, 16 predicted proteins | sample KBSM33metaG_FD_65344 | JGI IMG/M metagenome (GOLD analysis project Ga0070674, IMG submission 65344) | Miscanthus rhizosphere microbial communities from Kellogg Biological Station, Michigan, USA - KBS M3-3 metaG | ecosystem: Host-associated > Plants > Roots > Rhizosphere > Soil ... | reverse complement strand
TCGAGAAACCCCTCGACAAACAGCTTGGATTGGAAAAAGGACTTGGCGTCACCAGGCCGACCGAGCACGACGATGAAGCGTCCACCTTGCAGACCGCCCCAATGCTCGTCCAGCGTACGGATGCCTGTTGGAATTCCAGGCGGGATTCCATTCTCCCGCATCACCTGTAGTGCTTTGATCTGCGCCAGGTGTTCCTTGAAATCACTGCTCAGGATGACATCGGACGAGTGGCTATGCACCCGCAGTACCTGAGCTACGACTTCACGTAGGAATTCAGCTTGCTCGACAGGGTTCTCCTGAGTCAGTTCCTCTGCTACCTGTTCGATGGCAGACGACAGTGCCATGAACGCCGACTCCAATTTCAAGTCTTCGATCAGGTCTTGCAGACGCTCATCGGCCTGCACCCTCTCAAAGTCAGGGAACGCCTTTTGAAATCTTCGCCAGTTGATCGGTCGCTTCTGTTCGGTCTGACTCATGAGCCACTGCCATTCTTCCTCGTAGACCACGAAGTCTTCGGAAGTGACAGCGGATTGAAATGCTTTCTTGAGGTTGCCCTCTTGCACCAGCCCTGAAATCACGAACGCCTCAACGCTCATGACTTACGATCCCCATGCTTCTTGACTTTGATTGCAGGGATGATCCGAATGACCATCGATGGGTGTTTTCCTCTCTTGTCGATTTCGACCGACAAGCCCATCCGTGGGAAACCTTCGATTGCTGCAGTGGCTGCTCTCTCGGCTTCAGTAAACACGGTGTCGGCTGCTGATCTGTTTGCCATGAATTTCTCCTTCACGCGCGTATGCGCGGATCAATTTCATTCTTGTAGTAGAAAAAGAAAAGAATCATCTTCCAGTAGGAAGGGTACCTACGTGCGCGCGTATAGGGAGGTATCTCCCTAATTCCTTCCCGGCTTGTGAGTCTCTGCTGCAGCGATGACTGACTTGGCGATCCAGACTTCTCTCTGGTTGCTCTCAGAGTCAGGCGTTGACACCTTGAGGAAATACTTGTCAACGATGAGAACTGTTGCAGAGATTGATTCCACTTCACCTGCCGTTTCAAGCGGAAGGTTCAGCGGAGCGATGAAATACAGGTCAACGACGTACTGATGCTTCGCGCACACGATCATGTCAAGATCGAATGACGTGTAGGCGTAGTCGGTTTTCTTCTGACCGCGCTTCTTCTCACGGTCGGGACGATCAGGTGATGCCTCGTCAGACATGAATTTCCTTTCTAACAGTCGGCCTAGCGTTGAATTTGTCGGAGAGTGGGGAGAGGGTGCCCCAGGGAACCACACCCTCTCCCCTGCCGACAGCGGACTCCTTGGAGTCAACGCCAGGCGAGATAGTAGTGGCCACACAGAAGCCTTGTCAAGTGCCTCTGTATGGCCACAGGAGCCGTTCTAAGCCTCCGAGAGTGGCTGAATGGGGTCTGGGGAAGGTGGGAACACCAGAACCCCACTCAGCCTCACGCCGGAGAGGACGGCGTGATTTCAGCTATGCGTCCCTGACAGCCGGGTTGTCTCCACCAGGCCCGTCTGGAATCTGGTAGACGGCAGAGAGTGCCATGACGACGGCGATTGAAATTCCGAGCCACTCGCCCTGCGTCACGACGTGATCCGTCTCCATCGCAACCTGCCATGCAGTCAGCCCTGCAACAGCGGCACCGACGACGCACTTGATGACGCCGCCGAAATACCCCTTGATGTTGTCGAGCAGACCGACGACCACGGCACCCGTGAGGAACATGAGGATCGCCTTGACCCAATCCCCTGTCTCAAGGTCACCGAATTCACCTGAACCCAGAACGACACCGACAGCGGAGAGTGCGGCTACGAGAGCCGTCACGAGCGCCTTGGTGCTCTGAAATGTCATGCCATCGAACATTTCATTTCCTCCCTAGCATCCGTTGCTTGAGCTAGCTGACCAATGCGAGCCGTCATTTCCTGACCACTTCGCCCAGCCAGCAGCGATTGCCTGAGCCAACATCGACCGCCAAGCCTGTACGTCTGACGGCGGCGGAAGGTCAACCAGGAACCCTCGAGATTTCAGGGACTCCAACCCGTTCCGGTAGTGCCCCTTGAACGTAGGCCACATGTATTGCATTGGGCCACCGACCATCCAGCCGTGAAATGTCTTCGCATACTCAGCGCCGGGATAGTACGGCCTACCACCGTAGAGCACCCACTCACCGTGGCCACCTTCTGCCCCACTACAACTCCACATCCATCCAGACGTACCGGGAAATGCTCTCTGAACGATGCGGATTGAAGTGTTCCAGTCGTTTGAATTTGGAAGTGTCCTCCGCTCAACCTCCTTCTTTGCGATTTCATTTCGCTTCTTCCACCCTTTGCGAACCCACTCGGCGTAGTCACAGCCCATGCTCCACACGTACTGCGACGACTTCTTGGTTCTGTTTTCACCTAGCAGGTCTTGCTTGTCCCACGTCTTGTGTCTGTAGAAGATGACGCCCTTGATGATTTCAGGGCAACGTTCTCTGGTCTGTGCCGATGTATTCTTCAGAGCCGTTCCTGCTTGGCCCGTCCTAGTCTCGTGCTGACCTTCGGCTAGAGCAACCCCTGAAATTGCTAGGACTGCCGCCAGCACGATTAGTGTGGACAGCTTACGCAGCAAACCGAAACCTCCTGGTCGATTACATGTCCGTGGTGCGTCTGTCCGCACCTTCTCTGCCGTAGTCACCCACCCGTGTTTGGAAATCCTGTGACTCGACTGCCCTCAGCAGAGTGTTGAAACGATACCAGTCGATGATTCCCTTCACCGCCATGAGCACGGGAACCGCCATGAGACAACCAATTGCGAAGTAGTAATCCCACGTCTTCGTCGCGACGTAGTTGGGCAGGAATGCTGAACGGATACCGATGGCCAGCAGTGGAATCAGCGCCACCAATCTGAAAACTTCACGGATGATCTGGGTGTCCGCTGCATACTGCCTGACCCCATTCTGCTTGAGAACCTGAAGTGCTCTCTTGTTCTGAATTGCAGTTCTCAGCAGAAAGACAACCACGACCATCGCAACCAGGGTGACCACAATCCACGCAGTTTCAATTGGCCCTGCCTTGTGAACTACGTAGTCGATTTCAGGTAGGTTGATGTCGGGTGGAAGCACTGTTTTCTCCCCTCCGTCGAACAGGGATGGTCGCCTCGATAGCTCTCAGGCGAGCATCTACCGACCGACGCTCGTTTTCGTGTGTAGCCATTTCTTCATCGAACTCCATTTCCTTCTGCGGATCGGGCTTGTGAAATAGTTTCTTGATGATGTTCACGGATTACCGCCTTTTTTCAGGTCAGTCATCGTCTCGACCAAGTTCGTAGATCGGAGAGCGATTTGCTGCCAGTTATCACGATCCTCGCGCAGCTTCTCGTGTCTTTCCAAGAGGTCTTGATAGACCCATGAAAACACCCACCAACGCTTGAAGCCACCGTAGACGATCAACACCAGCAGCGAGACGACACCCAGTTTTGAAATCAGGTTTAGCCCTGATTCCAGGTCAAGGGTCACTGCCGATATGAACGGGGCCATGAAATTCATCCCACCTGCACCCCGATATCGCGGAGCTTCTGGATCATTCCATCGACATCCACGATGCGCTGACGCCGCCAGGCATCGAAGTCATCGATCACCGCCCATGCTTCGTCACAGTATTTCAGGATGAAAGACGGCGTTACCTTGACCTTCATGCCCCAGGTCAGAACCTCAAAGGAACCGTCGTTGAAATACGCCTTTGAGTAGACAGCGTGACCACCCCATGTACCGGGGCGCTCTTTCCAGTCACCTGTCTGCACGTAGTCCCAGACCGGGTTCTGTGAATTCATGGTCTGCTTTGCTGTTTCAGGCAGCCAGAATCCGAACTGCACACCGTGGAGGAAATACACAGCCGCCTGCAACTGCCAGATGTTCTGGGGGTCGAGTTCACCGTAGGCTGCGATCTTGTACGTGCGGGCTGGATCACTCTTGCTGAAATCCAAGTCCCATCCGTTCCTCCACGCCTTTACAGCGTCCAGCATCACGAGGCCGTTGTCGTTCATGTCTCCGGCGGTCTGTGCCCCTGAGAGGGCGCTGTAACGCGCCAGAACGTCCTCTGTGCGTACCGGCAGTGTGCGCCTCTGCTCGATACGCTCAAGCCTCAGTAGCTGGTTTGCCTGAGCGACGATCACGCAGTCGCCCCAATCATCGTTCCCCCACATTTCAAGAGGGAACGCACTGCGTCGAGCATCGAAGTCGAACGAGGACGGGAGGGGAACGTGCTGGATGAAATCACCCAGCGCGAGCGTCCTCGCATCGTACTTGTGCTCCTTCTTGCCTAGCCGTATGTGCATTTCAGATCACCTCATAGGCTCGCAGTTCCAGAAGGTCATGGCGGTATCGAATGGTGCTGATGATTTCAGGGCCGGCTTCCTTGCCCATCGAGTAGTTCTTCGTCGGGGATTTCACCGCAGTGACGTGGGTAGTCGCGTAGCGCGACGGCCCGTAGAACGCGAGCACCAGATGATCCTTGCAGTAGTTGTCCACCTTGTCGAGTGAAATCGGGAACCCGTTGTCGTTCAGCGAATTGGTGTTGCCATATCCGCTGTAACCGTAGGGATCGGGAGACTTTGATCCGGCCAGCCAACAGGTGTAGATGACCGTTCCAGAACAATCCAGCCAGTTCGGAAATACTGGTGGGTCTTGTCGCTTGACCAGCGGGACGATAGGTCGCTGCTGTGAATAGTGGCAACGAGGCTCATTGGCGATGAGCACGTCCCACCATCGGAAGATTTCAGCAACCATCTTTTCCTGCTCAGTTTCATCCTCGTATCCCCGGTAGATAGCCTGAGCACGGGGTGAAAATGCCCACTCCCCCGCATTGGGTTGACCCGCAGGTACGCGTGTTTTCAGCAGAGCGCGATGCGTCCACACGTCGTAGGTGTCTCCCTGGATGCTGATTTCATGCGACACCTTGAAACCATGCACACCTGAGAACCGCTTACCCTTGCCCTTGATTCCATGAGCGAAGGCGTCGTTGTATGCCAGGTCGAACTCCTGCCACGGCCAGTAACCGGCTCGTGAAATTGCGATCTTCACCGCGAGTACCGTCTGATCGACGGATGGCCCTTGTACGTGCGAGGGCGGATACAGCGGGTGATCGAATGGGACGCTAGGCGCTGCCATCGTTTTCTCCTTCCGGCTGCTCGGTCGAGTACGCCGCAGGGTTCATTGCGACAGCCGATGCAGTTTCAAGCGACTGCCTCAGTTCTTGGTTTTCATTTTCAAGTTCTCGTACGCGCGTCTCGCTGAGTCGGAGGTTGGAATACAACTCACCGATCAGCAGCAGCAGTTGATTTATGCTCATGAATTTCCACCTTCCTTTTCGGGCTATGTCTTTATGATGAAATTCACCACGAGGAATGCAGGAGATTCACTCGGTGCATTCGTCGTTGGGCCAACCGTGACTGCTGTTCCAGTTGAAGTGGTGACGGTACCTGTCTGTCCGGTGTCCTTCTGCTGAGTAGGTGCAATCAGATTTCCGGGCAGTCCAGTGAAACCAGCGAGGCCGATGTTGTGCGTGTGGCCTGGCGCAGTTTCAACGTGCCTGTGCTTCGGGCGACGAGCACCAAGTGCTTCACCCTCGTTTTCACCTACCGAGTCCACATCTCCGTGCGTACCCATGCCGACCGGCATACGACCACGCAGGTCAGGCAAGTTGAATGTGGTCGATCCATCGCCAGCACCGTAGGGATACGCTTGCGTTGCAAGCAGTGCGCTCAGTGCTGAATATGTAGTTCGTGAAACAGCCTGTCCATCGCAGATCAGGTAACCAGCCGGTGCTGCGTTCATTGGCCACATCTTCAGTGCCCCGGTGATTTCAGTTGCCGGAACAGTGTTGATGAACGGACGCCAATCAGGAGTGGCTGCCGTACCAGCATTGAATTCATACAGGTTGGTCGTGGTGTTCAGGATGATGAGTCCATAGGGACGATCAGCCTGCGCCAACGCGTCACGCTGTGCAGTTGAAAATGTCCCTCCAAACAGACCACCCAAGCCACGCAGAATTCCATCCGTGCGAAGTGCTCCTGTGATGCGAGCTTCACCAGGCCCGTACTTCAGAAGCTGAAGCCCTGTCTCCCCAACGCGCAAGGTAGCCAGGTCGATTGTCTGCGTGAAATCAGCCTTACCTGCAGCCGCGTCTTGGATGGCGTTTAGATCGCCAGCGTAGAGACGGCCATTCGGGGCTAGGCCCGTTGCTTCAAATGATTTCACACGCTGCATATTTCACCGCCTCTCTACGTCTTGATGATCCAGCCGACAACTGCGTATCCGCCCGAGTCAACCATCGGGCCAACACCGACGTTCACGCCACCAGAAGTGCCCGTTGGTGTGGCGTTGTTGTTTCCGTAAACACCGACACCCGAACCAACGCCACCAGAGCCTGCGTGAGAAACTGTACCGCTGTGCGAATGCTTGGGACGACGATTTCCTACCACCTGACCGTCTGTGTCTGTGAGCGCATCCACGTCAGCGTGGGTGCCCAGACCGACGAGGGAACGCCCTCTGTAATCAGGAAGGTTGAACGTGGTCGATCCATCTCCTGCGCCGTACAGCGTTCCCAGGAGCGTCCAGAGTGCAGAGTAGGTAGTCCGTGAAACTGCCGCGCCGTCGCAGAGAAGAAATCCAGTCGGAGCGCCAGTACCTGCAAACGCCATCACGCCGCCGGTTGGAATTGACTGAATTGTGGGAAGCTGAGCAGAGGGAACCTTCCCCGTCCCGTCGAGTGCGGCATACCCGTTCGCCACACCCTTCTCTGAAATTGCCTGAAGTGTTGCGAAGCGAGCTACAACCGTAGCGGAAGCACCCGAGGGGTTGATCCCCAATTCAGCTTCGATCTTGTTGATCGCGTCCGCAAGGTTGTTGTGATGTCCGGCATGGTCATTTGACCCCTGCCCTGTCAAATCGTTCTTGTTCGTCAGGAAGGTATCAAGTGCGCCAGGGTAAACTGATGCCATCTGATTTCCTTTCTATGCCTCGTCGCCGCCGTAGTTGAAGTCACCGTAGTTGTAATCACCGTAGCGCCTGCCTGTGCCCGGCACGAAGGTGTCGAACTCAAAGGTGATTCCAGCCGGTGTGAAGAATTCCAATTCACGTTCCAGTGCAACCAGGTCAGGAGTCGCAGCGACATCGAAGAACACGATGTACCTGTAGTCTTCGATGATTTCAAGAATGAAGTAGAGCAGCGTGACATCACCCAAGACGCCTGTGAAAAGCTCCAACCCTTCAGTCGTCAGCGCGACACCATCTGGTGTGAGCGCAACCGACTCCCCAAGCTGACCCTGTAGGTACCGCTCAACGATGTTGCGCCGACGCTCACGGGTGAACGGTGTTTTCCTAGTCCGCTCAAGGATCGTTGCGCGTCGAAGTCCGATTTCACCATTGGGGTTTCTCGGAAGCCCAACCTGTTCCTCCCACAGAGTCAGGTACCCCGACGCTGTGGCAACGAACATTTCAAGAGACAGTCCAAGAAGCTGATCTACGGCAAGCTGTGGAACGTCAGTGAGTGTCTTTCGCAGAGCACCGAAGTTCGTCTCCTGGTTTTCAGGCCAGAGGAACCGTGGTTGCTCAGCGATGAACAGGCGTTCCAGATCGCTGTATTCACCAGCAGGTTTGTAGATGAATTCTGGTTCATCAATCGGCGGTGGAGGCGTAACGATGACGGGAGGCGGTTCCGTCCCGTCAGGGATTGGGCGGAGGACTGAAATTGGCATTACGTCACCGCGATAGTTCCAACGACCCACTTAGACGTGGAATCAGCGAGAACCTGGTTGAAGGTCGGTGAAATCACGTTCACGTCTTCGATGCCTGGCAGGTTATAGACAGCAGCAATGACACCCGAGAGCTTGAAATCTTCCCCGACTTCAAGCGAGTTGATGTAGTCAGCGATGGCAAGCTGCACTGCCGACTCCACATCTGCAAGGGTGAAGCCTTCCTCCAACAGCACGTCCACTGTCACGTTGATGACCTGGTTCGTGAAGCCAGCGACATGAATTGTGATGTTGGCAAGGTCAATCTCATCAAGCTCAGCCTGCACGAGCGCCAGCGTTTCCACTGATGGCTGTGCTGAATTCGGGCCAGCGATACGAACAGTGACGTGGCCGTTCTGGGCCAGACCCAGGTTGTTGTTTTCATACACGGTCGCGCTGTCCACGCCGTTGACTTCCTCAGCCCACGCCTTGATGTCGGACGGCGAACCAGTCGAAGGAGCACGGACTGTGCGAAGGAGACGTTGCCTGTAATCAAACGACGTTTCACTATCCGTGCCGCCTGAAAACAAAGTGCTGTTCGCGACCATCGTGATTCCATCCGCCACGTTCGTCAGCACTGTGATCGTGCCGATGCCGAGGTTGGTGCTGAAACCAGGAGTCTCAGACTCACCGTCTACCGTGACGAATTCAGCGGTTGAAAAGGCAACCGGGTTTGCACCCAATGCACCGTCCGTCACGTTGTCATCGAAGATCGTGCTCACATTGTCGTTGATCGTCGTGACGAGCTTCCAGATTTCATCGCCGTCCTTCTGACGATAGATTTTCCTACCGATGGTGTTCGGGCCACCGAGAGGAATGTCAGTCAGGAGAATCTTGTTGCTCGCCGCGATGACCGGCACTGACTCTGGGCCGATAATGGTTTCACCGGCTGCAGTGGTAAACGCAACCGCGTACTCAATGGTGCCCGTGATATTTCCTGCTCCGTTCAGAGCCGTGGTCGGCGCTGTGGGATCGCCAGGGTCAGGGATGACACCTTCCTCAATGGTTCTGAAATAGATCACCGGGTCACCCGTACCGGGATCGTGAGCAACCTCAGTTCCAATCGGAATGAACGTGCCACCCTGTCCACCGAATTTCAACTGACCCGTGGACTTGTCGCCGGTCTTGCGCGGAACGCCGAACTGGTCACCCCACCGTTCCAGAGCACCTTCGCTCGCGGTCAGGATGAACATGTCCTCGCTCACGACCTGGTTGGCCAGGAAGACAGATTCGATGACGCCTGCCATCACCTGAAGAAGCAAATTCAGGTTTCCGTCAGGGCCGAGGTAGATGTCAGGGATCAGCAGCCGGAACTGATCCTGCATGTCCTTCAGGATTTCTTCTCTGTCCCTAAACAGAATATCGCCTGCTACTGGCATTGGTCACCGCCTCTCATGTGGTAGCACTTTCAAATTCCGTTCCCTCCTGCAGAGCGCCAGGAAGCTGGAATTGAAATGCGCCAATATCGTTGGGGTCAGCAGTCTTGCTGTAAAACACGTTGAGTGAAATTGTCTGACCCACTGTGTTCAGCACGGCCTGGACATCTTCCACCTGAATTCCAGTGATGCCTTCCAGCGCGACGTACATCGCTGCAATCGCTGCGTCAACCTGACGCTGCGAAGGATTGCGGGTGATTGAATACAGGGTGCTCCCGAGGGTGCCGTTCTTGTCGTACGTGAACGTGCCCCGTGGAATCTTCGCCCTGATCCAGATGCGCTGCCGGTCGAACTCGTCACCGGCCACACCAAGGAAATCACCATGAGCGTTGAAAACCCAATCGCCCGTCTCTCGGTTCAGATAGGTGTCGTATGCCATCGCTTCCTCTATTCAGGCAGGACGAAATTCTTGCTGATGAGAACGCCAAGGCACTTCGGCAGTCCTTGTGTTCCCAGGTGCTGTGCCACAAGGATGATGTCTCCGACCTTGGGCACGAGCACTTCGACGTTGTTGGAATACGGAACGGTTTTTCCGATCACTGTTCTGCCCGACGCATCCTTGTAGGTGTAGCTCACCTGGTAGTAGTGCGCGAACAAGGGGATCGGTGTGTCGCCAAATTCAGCAGCCCAGACGAGCTTGTTGTTTGCGTCCACACGGATGACCTTCACCTGTCGAAATGGCTCACCCGCACCCCCGACGATCTTCTTGATCGCCGCATAAATTTCATCCCATTCGCGATACGAAATGGCCATCACTTTACCTCGTAGGCACGTAGCACCGGATTGCTCCGGTAATGAATTGAGTCGTACTTGCTTGGCCCTGACTCCTGACCATGCGAGTAGATTTCACGATTGTTTTTCACGGCCACTACATGCGCCGGGTCTTGGTAGAACGCCAGCACCAGGTAACCACCCAGCGCGTAGTTGTTGATCTGGCTCTCAGGAATTACCTTCCCGTAGTTGTCGAGCGAGTACGTGTTGGAGTAGCCACGGTGATTTCCGTTATCCAACGGCTGTCCGCCGCCGAGCCAGTTCGTGTATTCAACTGCACCCGAGCAGTCCAAGTCCATTGGAAATTGTGGTGGCTTCTCCTTGTTGGCCAATGGCTGCGTCGGTCGAGCCTGCGAGTAGTGAACACGCGGCTCGTTCTTGACGAGCACATCCCACCAACTGAAGATGTTTTCAACGATGCCCTTCGACCCCTCCTTGGTGGACGGCTCGATAGCATCATCGATTGCCTCGTCCACCCCCTGCTTGTATTTCGCATCGTAGATGGCCTTGATTTCACGAACGTATCTGTTGTTCGGCCAGGCAGGGCCACCAGTGTACCCGACCATGCCCTGCCAGATGATGTCGTAGGCATTTCCTCCGCGCAACGCGCCTTCAACGCCTGAAGTTTTCAGAGCGTTCCTGAGCCACGATGCTGCAGCGATGATGTTCCAGCGCGGCTCCCAGCGTCCGCCGCCAAGCTCGTCCGGCTCACTGCCACCGATCTTGTCTGCGTACTCCTTCGGGCTGCGGCTGAAAAGCTGCATGGGGCCGACGGCGTAGTCCTGACTGACTCGACCGTACCGGGCCTCGTTAGCAAACTCGCTTGCGAACTTCTTGAAATTCTCCGGCTCTGTAATCATCGAAGGCACGTAGCCCACGGAACCAGGATACTCGTTCGACGGTGAGCCATACCTCACGTTTCTGAATTGCGTCTCGTGATCGCAGATCGCCAGCAGCACTCCCAGGAACAAGTTGAAAGGCCAAGGCCCGTGGTGCTTGTTCGCTGCCTCGACGAAGTGGTATTTCCATCTGACGCCTCCGAGATTTCCGATACCAACAGCGACCCCACCAGGGCCGAACTGGTCAGTCTCGTCAGGAGTCTGGCCGACACCACCGTCACCGATGCGCGGGGGATCAGGAACGCGCTTCGACAGAGCGAATTTCTTTTCACGCAGGCGAACCTCCTGCATGAGTCCATCGTCCAAGCTGCCCATCGTCTTTGTGCCGACGATGTAGAAATCACCATCCAGGCCAACGGTCGGCAATTTCACACGGGCCATTGCGTTCTGCCGGATGAGGAACCCAGGGTCAGCAACCGTCAGCTTGATTTCAAGCGCACCGACCTGTGACTCAAAGATTTCCTCGAGAGCCTCCTGCCGCGCCTGGTTCGGGCTGCGAGCAGTGGAGGACGTGAGAAGCACTGTGGGCTTCTTGATCCAGTCCTTGATCGATGTGTCCTGACCGGGAGGCGTAGAGACGAAATTGATATCGCCACGGCTACCGAAGATATGAACTTCCCAGATGCGCTGCTTCTTGTTGCTGCGCCATTCCATGCGCTCGACCGGAATGTAGCTCGCAGGCTCACCGAAGAAGTACGTCGGCGTGTTGGCGAAATTCAGAGTGTTGGCAGTGATGGTTCCGTCAGCGTCAGCCCAAATCCACATCTGACGCTTGCGGTACATCCGGTACCACACTTCCCAATACGACTCTGACCCGTCGATGTTGAAACGTGAAAACGCACCTACC
>Ga0070674_100001759_pt1 | contig 11753 bp, 16 predicted proteins | sample KBSM33metaG_FD_65344 | JGI IMG/M metagenome (GOLD analysis project Ga0070674, IMG submission 65344) | Miscanthus rhizosphere microbial communities from Kellogg Biological Station, Michigan, USA - KBS M3-3 metaG | ecosystem: Host-associated > Plants > Roots > Rhizosphere > Soil ... | reverse complement strand
TTAGCAGCGAGTTGAAACGTCGATCCGCACATTAGAGGCCAAGAGATATTAAAACTTGCAGTGTTATCTGTTACCCACGTTCCTGTCGTATCCAACGTAAGCGTAACGGATTTAACCACATCGGCATTGGCTTCGCCTGCCGCGATGACGTATTCCGCCGTGTAGGAACGATTTGACGTAGCTCCGTTGCGGATCGTTACACAGTACGTCCCTGCTGGTGCCTTGACGCCGAACTGGATTGTAATTGTTTTGGCGAAAGCCGTGCCAGCTTTCAAATCGGAAACTCGTAATCCTTCCAGATTTGTCGAAATGTGGAAAAGATCACCCGCACCCAGCGAGGCGTCAGGCGTCGTCACCGTAACACGTAATCGGTTAGGTGACCCCCCTGCGGTTAGGCTGGCGACTTGAGCCGCAGATACGACACCTGTAGTGCCCGTAAAGTTAATCACGAATTGATCTACAGGGTAAGTATTGGCGAGCGTAACAGCCGTCGCCCCGTTCTCTTGGCTCACCATCATCGCGCCGTTGACGATGTAGTTCTTCTTGGTGACGCCGATGTTGCTGCGACCCTGCGCCTGCTGGTTGGCGGTCAGGCCCTGCACGGCGTCGTAGCGCACCGCGCCGATCGTCGACGACGACAGGCTCTGCCACTTCTCGCCGTCGTAGACGTAACCGAGATGGGTCTGGCCGTTGGTCGGGCTATCTGGGAAATTGATTGCCATCATGTTCGCTCGTAGACGCCGAGATACTGGATCACCATGCCAACAGTAATCACGGCCTGGTTGTCGGCTGATCGGTTGAACGCGAATGTCGTCCCGGTAATTCCTATCTGTCCGATCCAACCAAGGCCGTTGACCGCGATTTCGCGTCCCATCACAAAACCTATCCCGCCCGAAGTTGTCGGCAGCGTAATGCTGCCGAAGCCCGCGCCCCCCGGTGCGGTGGTGATCGTAACCAAGCCCGCGAAAATAATCGTCTTGCCGATCTGCGTGTACCGCGCATTGGACACCGTACCGGCGCCGCCTCCGGTGCCGACAAACGTCGCCGCATAAGACGTCCAGGCGCCGCCAGTGATCGGAATATTCGCCAGCCCCAGCGCCACCGCGCTCTGCACGAACGAGGTGTTGGCGATCGAAGTGTCGTTGTCGCCGAGCGGCGGCGTCGGCGTCTTGGGATCGCCGGTGAAGGTCGGGCTATCAAGCGGCGCGCTGCCGGCCAGGAACGACACCCACTGGCTGGAGGTGCCGTCATTGTAGCGGTAAAAACTTAAGCCCGTGTCTGTCTCGAACCAGATCGTGTTGTCGGAGACGCCGACCGGCGGTGTGTCCGACGCGATGATCTTGGTATCGACGTAAGCCTTGAACGCCGCCATGTCGGGTTGCGGAAACGCGATAATCCAGGCGGTGGAGTTGCCATCGTTGTATCTGACGAATATCAGGCCGGTGTCGGATTCCAGCCAGAGGTCGCCGTCATTGGCGCCAGCCGGCGGCGTCTGCGACACCAGCAACGTGGACTTGGACGCGACCTTGGTATCGACATAGGTCTTGTGAGTGGCATGGTTGCCGAGCGTCGGCGTCGTCGCCGGCAGCGTCAGCATGCCGGTCATGGTATCGCCGGCCTTGGCGACGTATTGCGGATCGGTGGTGCCGACCAGCATGTCCCACTGCGCCGGCGTGAAGGCGCCCGGCCCGGCGGCGCCCTTGGCGCGGTAGACCACGCCGGCCTGGTAGACCATGTCGTTTGCGGTGTAGATCGCGCGGGTATCGAAGATCCGCAGCGCCAGCAATTGCAACGGTACGCCGAGCACGCCGGCCTGGGCGTCGCCGACGGCGATCTGCCGGTTGGCGGTGTTGACGGAGATCTCACCCGGCTCGAGCGGGTTCGGAAAGGCGGTCGCCGGATTAGAGGTCCGTCGGTGCCGGTACTGCGAGGTCATCAGCGGCCTCAATCATCATTAACCAGACTTACCTGTAGTAACCACGCTTGATCCGCTGGCGGATGTCGGCGTCGACTACATGCAGGGCAGTGTACACCACAGGACGGCCAACGGATATTGGCCCATCGACCGCTTTTGGCATGGCGCGACCCGGCGGCGGCCGCGGCGGGCGCGCGGGCCTGAACTGATAGGTCGAGAGCTGCGCCGGAGGGCTTTCGGGGAACGTCTCGTCATACGCCGCCTTGGCCGCGGCGATATCGGTGGCCGCGGTGGCGGTGGCGTACAGCTCGTTGAGCACGTTGCGCGGCCCGGTGAAGTCGTTGGGGTCGGTCAACGGGTTCGGTTTGTCGGTCATGGCAGCACCCATAGCGCGACGGCCAGCAGCAGCAGCGCCAGCAACGCCATCAGGACGACGACAACGCCATTGTTCACGCGGCGCTGGAAGGTTTTCCCGGCTTTTCGTTCTCGGCCTGACGGCGGGCCATCTCCTCGTCGGGCTGTGACACCGGCACCGGCTCGCCGGCCGATCCGGGCGAACCAGACAAATCGACCTTGTCGCCCTGTTCGGCGCGGGCGGCTTCCACCGGCGACAGTTCGGTATCCGGTGGCGTGCCCATCGGGTCGTCCTGGTCGATCTTGGCGCCGGCCGGCTCGCCGGAGGGCGTCAGCGGCTTGTCAGGATGGATGTCGGTGCCGCGATCGGACGTTTGCCGCTGATCCTGAGCGGCTTGCGGCTTTTTAGCGTTTTCCCGCTCGGTTTCCTGCATTTTCTTGGCTTTTTCGTCCTCAGACCGCTTGTCGACCATGGTTTTAGCCCTCTTTTTCGGGTTGACGTGCCTCACCTCAGCTTTTTTGGCCTTCTGGGCCAGTTTAGCCGGCTTTTTAGCGACTTTTTTCGCTTTTTTGCTCTTCGCGCGCTTCATTTTTCCTCCGTTTCTTCGCCAATGCCGCCTCGACATCGGCCGGATCGGCAAAAGTCAGCGTCACCGGCTCTGAAACCGAAGGTCCGGTCCTTACCTTCACCTCGACGGGGCCAGCGAGGAACTGGGAGGGCGAAATATTCGCGGTCAGCGTGGCGTCATCGACAAAACTGGTCACGACATCGACTACGCCGATCACAATCAGACTGTTTGCGGTGAAGCCGGTTCCAGTCGCGGTCAAAATGAAGTCGGGGCTGTTGGTTTCCGCGGTGTCAGGGTCGATATCCGACAGCGCCGGCGGCTCGACGCTGCCGGGATCGCCGATCAGCGGCACCTCGCCGCCCTTGACGGTGACATTGGCGGGGCCGCGGATCGCCAGGGTTTCTCCGGGACGTACTTCGTAGTGAACAGCCATAGGTTGTATCTCCTTTTAATACACGCCGCCATCGATCACGGCCGGCAATGACGTTACCACCGACCAGGCCAGGGATTGCCTGGCGTATTGCTGGCCGTCGTTCGGCGCATCTGGAAAGGTAACGCCGGGAATCCCTTGCGGTCCTTGGGCGCCGGTAGCGCCAGTCGCGCCGGCGGTGCCGGGATCGCCTTTATCACCTTTGACGCCTTGCGGCCCCTGCGCGCCGGTGGCGCCGGTGGCGCCGTCGGCGCCGGGCGTGCCGGGCGTGCCCGGCGCGCCGGTGTTGCCCTGCGCGCCCGCGGGGCCGGTGGCGCCGGGGGCGCCTGGCGCGCCGTCATTGCCGGGCGCGCCCTGCAAGCCGGTGTCGCCCTTCGGCCCTTGCAGGCCGGTCGAGCCGGCCGGGCCGGTGGCGCCGGGCAGGCCCTGGCTGCCGGTGTCGCCCTTGACGCCTTGCGGGCCGGGGTCGCCCTGCGGGCCGGTGAGGCCGATGTCGCCCTTGTCGCCCTTTGGCCCCTGCGCGCCGGTCAGGCCGGTATCGCCCTTAATACCTTGCGCCCCCGTGGTGCCGGGCGGGCCGGTGTTGCCGACGGCGCCGGCGGGGCCTTGCGGGCCGGGGATGCCCTGGGCGCCGGTCAAGCCCTGCGCGCCCTGCGGCCCCGTCGTGCCGGGGATGCCTTGCGGCCCTTGCGGCCCGATGGCGCCGTCGGCGCCATCCTTGCCGGGGGTGCCGGCGCCGGTGGCGCCAGTGGCGCCTTGGGGGCCGGTAGGTCCGGTGTCGCCAGGAATGCCTTGCGGCCCCGGCGCGCCGGTATTGCCGGTGAGGCCTTGCGGGCCTTGCGGCCCCAGCAGTCCCTGCGGCCCTTGCGGGCCGGGCACGCCTTGCGGCCCCTGCAAGCCTTGCGGGCCGGCGGCGCCATTCAGGCCGTTATCGCCCTTGGGGCCTTGGGCGCCGGTATCGCCCTTTGGCCCCTGGGGTCCGGGTATGCCCTGCGCCAGCGCGAACGCGGTCGGGATCACCTTGCCGGCACCGGACGGCGCGGTCGCGGTCACCACCTCGCCGGCGTCGGCGTCGTCCGAGGTCGGCAACCAGGCGGCGACGCGGACATTCTGGGTCATGGCGTCTGCGTCGCGTTGGCGAACCAGACGACCCAGAAGTGGCCGTCGGCCGGCGGCGCCTTGGTCATGGTCAAGGCGGCTCCGGTGGCGGTGTAGTCACCGCCCGGCTCCTGCACGATGCCGTCGAGGACGACTTGCAATTGCGCGCCCGTGGTGACGTTGACCGGCTTCAGGCCCGTCGTCGGGTTGGTGTACTGCATGGTGAAGTTCTTGTTGACGCCATCCAGCGTGGCTGGCGTCAGCGCGACCTTGAAGGCGTTGACGGCGCCGGGGGCCAGGGAAGCGGAGGGGACCAGCAGATCCCACTGCACATAGGAGTTGGCCGCGGCGGGGACGACCAATGTGAGGGTGGAGGTCGTCGGGTTAACCGTGTAGTCCAGCGTCGGCACCAGCTTGATGCCGTTCAAGTGGACGTCAGAGGCGGACTGGCCAACGCTTGGCGTCAAGCCATTCATGTCAGGGCCGGAGAACACGCTTTGCGACGTCGCGGGGTGGTAGACGAATCGTGAAGTGACGCCGGCGGCCAGCTCGTAAGGCGAGATCCATTCCGAGCCGTTCCAGAAATAGACGGTGCCGGAATCGGTGTCGTAATAGAAAGAGCCTGGGGGCAGCGGAGATGGGACCTTGAGGCCGGTGTCGGGGTTGACGGCGCCGGGCACCGGCGGGTCGCTCCAGCCGCCGAGGTAGTAGATGCTCCAGGGGCCGACCATCTGCGCGGCGTAGATCGCCCACCATTTGGCCGACCACAGCCCGCCGGTGCCGCCGTAGCCCTCGACCGGCTGATAATAGAGGCCGCGGCCCCAGGGCGAGCCGGAGATATAGGCCGGGGCGTCGTTGCTATTGACGACGGGGCCAGCCAGGTATTCCGCCCAGGCCGCCGCCTGCTCTTGTTCGGCCTTGGCGTTGGTGGCCTGGGCCTGGCTGTAATTGGCCCAGTTCTCGGAGTCCGAGGCGTGGGCATCCACGATGTCGGTGGCGTTGATGACCTTGTGGGTGTTCTGCTCGACCAGGGCGTTGGCGGCGTTGATCGCCGACATGAAGCCCGCCGCCGTGGTCGCCGCCGCCTCGGCATCCAGGGCGCGGAGATGGACGTTCTGCTCGCGCTGCAAGACGAGATTGGCCGCGGTGATGGTGCTCTGGGTGTGTTTGGCGATACGCCGCTCGGCTTCCTTGTCGATCTCGGCCACCAGCTGGCCCTGGAGCTGCTCGGGGCCGACGCTGCGGTTCTTCAGCTTGCCGTCGTCGCGGCGGATGTCGGCCAGGGCCTGTTGCGTGGAGTGAATCGCCTCGATCAGGTTCTGGATCTGGGCGTCAAGCCGATCGGCCGGAAACGGGCCGCGCGGGTTGTTCCTGGCGGCGTCGGTAAACGACAGCTGCCGGACCGGAGGTGTGAGCGCCGCCATATGCTATCCTTCACGCCCTTAAGGAGAGCGATTTATGGCACCCGACGACGACAAAAGGAAGCCGCCGACCGCGGAGCATCTGGCCGCGCTGGACGGACTTGAGCGCGGCATGCGGTTCAACGTCATCCACTCGGTGGCGCGCGAATTGATCGAGCTGGGCTACGCCAGCAACGACTGGGGCCAGCTCGCCATCACCGAGGCGGGGCGGGTGGCGGTGCGGCGGCCGTACCCCATCATCTCGGAGCACGTCGCCAACCTTAACGCGGCCAAGCTGTCCGACGACCCGTTCGCGAACCCGGACGCGGTGCCGATCGCGGCGCCGCCGCCGCCGGTCAAACTGTCACCTGCCCGAGACAGCAGGGAGCGTGCCCAGCGCGCCGCTGGGGTTGCATCAGGGAAATGCGGCAACTGGCCCAACGAAGCGTGGGTGGAAGCGTTCATCGAGGCATTCGATGAGTCCGCTGAGTGACGCGCAGCTGGTGTGCGTGATAATTTTTCTGTATGTGATCGTTATATGGGTCGGACTATATCGGCTGGCGTTATATCTGTTTGGATAGAACGATAGTAAGCATGACAACTAACACCACAAACTTTCAGTTATAAAAATTTTGCCGCGCAGCACTGCATCCGCGGGCGCCCGCGGCCTTGGCCACCGCCAGGGGGTGACTTGCGCGCGATGGGATCGGTTGCGATTAGCTTTCGCACAACCTAATCGTGTGCGATCGACCGCGCGCGTTCGTCGGATGGTCTATCCGCCATCACTCTTGCTTAACCATTGGAATGTATTGCGTTTTTGGTGTTGCGCTTTGCGCTGATCCCCAAGTTAGTCCCCAAGCTTGGCGATCTCATCATCTAATTCGCGCGCGCTCATTTCGGCGCCGCGCCGCTTAGACGAGGCCGACTCGCTGTCTGAAAAGTATTCGAGAATCGTTCTGCCGGCTGATGCTTTTGCAGCTGCGCTTGCCGAGCTGTCACGTAGAATCGATAACAGCGACTCCTTGACCTCGCCGCGCAATGTTGTGGTTGGCGCGGACTCGCCTATCGGCTTTTTGCTTTGCGCTATCTGTTCGGCCTTTCTTGGCATGTTGCGCCCTTTCCAAATGCCATTGCTGCAATTGCCCTCCATGATACTGGCACCGCGTCACATGGCTTAAGGCCAGCTGGCCACATGGCTTGCCACGCCCGCGCGTTATGCCGTCGCATATTCGCCTATTGGTTCGGCCTTTCACCATACGCGCTTTGAGCATTGCTGCTTTCCAGCTGGCGTTACCACTACCGCGCTTTCTCAAATTATTTTACCTCGTTTGTGTTTTTCCGCTTGTGTCATCTGACACAACGTGCTTAAACACCATTGCGCCGCGCGAAAGCATATCGGCGAAAACAGGAAACAGGAAACAGGAACATGCAGAACGCAATCTTTTCAATGGACTCGGCCAAGGCCATTAAGGCCAAGGAATACGGTTTCCTTAACGGAATCCACTACCTCGCACCATCGACGCTATCGGGCGTTAACCTCTGCTCCCATGCATCCGTCGGATGCATCAAGCTTTGCCTTGGTTGGGAATCAGGTCAGGCCTCAATGGTCAAAAACGACACTGACCTGAATTCGGTGCGCAAATCTCGCATCCAGAAATCACAGCGTTTTATGCGCTCGCGCGAGGAATACCTGCTTGATTTTGTCCGATCTACCGACAACGCCATTGCTCGCGCGGCAAAAGCCGGACTCGCTGTTTGCCTTCGTCCCAATGGTTCAAGCGATATCGCGTTTGAAGGAATCCGTTTCACCATTGAACGCAACGCAAAAGGCAAAGCGATTCGCGTCACATTGGGAGGTAAGGAAGGCAAGTCGATCTTTGATCATTATCCGGCTGTTCCTTTCGTTGACTATACCAAGAATCCAAAGCGATTCGATCGCCAGTTGCCTGCCAACTACCATTTGACGTTCTCCCGCTCGGAAACCAATGAATCCATTGCGCTGTCATTGCTCGCGAGAGGCGTCAATGTGGCCGTGGTTTTTGCCGGTGAGATCCCCGCGATGTGGAACGGTTTCCGCGTCATTGACGGTGACAAGCACGACTTGCGCCACTTGGACCCGCGCGGCTCGGTCGGAACAGTGATCGGCCTTGCTCCCAAGGGTCGCAAGGCCAAGCGCGATACCAGCGGATTCGTTGTGCGGTAGTCGCTGCATCCCATAGCTTCACCCCCGGCAGCCACAAGGCTTACCGGGGCCGAAGCAGTGCGGCCGCCCGCCAGGCGGAACAATGACTCATATCTGAAAGGCACATGAACCATGTCATACAAAACCGAATTCCCCGATTTCCCCGCCAGTCACATGCCACGAATCCCGCTCGGGTTCGACGACGTATCTTGGCACAATGACGCAATGCCACGCTTTGAAAGCGAAGCCCTCGGACTGACACTGTGGATTGATTATCTACAACCGGAAAAACGCGAGATCGAAACCGGCCGCCGTTTTCTGCTGGTCCACAACGGGCATGACAGCGCCGATGTCGAGCTGATCGAAACCAACAGCATGGACGAAATCAACGCTGAAATCACCGCGCATTGCGCTCGCGAATACGGCCATACCGATACCGGACGCGGAATCTGCGCTCACTGCGGAATGGACATGACATGATCCGACAATACCAAGACGTGCTCGACCAGCTGGCCGCATGTGACGGCGCTTGCCTGTACTGGCAGCTGTCCGACGTGAAGCGCGGCATTGCCGCGCTGAACGCCGGGGCAGTCCGCGAAGTGGACGACCTGCTGATACACCCCGACGCAATCGAGCTGGAACACGGCGCATCCTACACCATGAAAAAGGAATCCTGACATGACACCCTGCAAATTCACCTTTGACGACACCCCGGCATTCGACGGCTTCGCGCACGGCTCGAAGTGGAACGGCTTCGACAACGTCGCAGTCACGAAGGAAACGCTGGCCGACATCGTCCAGTATTTCTGGGTAACCGGCGACAACGAAACCGCAGAACAGCTGATGGAGATCGAGCCGATCGACGGCAACGCAATCGGCATGCCCGATATTCACGGCCTGATCAGCCTCGGCTGGGGCTATGCGACGCAGATAGTCCCGTAGTCAGATTAATTGACACCGTGTGCCATATGGTACATGGTGAACCATCGAAACCGGAAACAGGAAACAGGAACATGACCGAACTCACCAAAGCCGCCGAGGAAGTATTCGCCAAGTGCTTCGCCACCCGCGGCAGGAACAAGGGCCACCTGCTCGCGAAGTGCCCGCCAAGCCATACGCTGGAAGCCGCCGCATGGCAGGCCGCCCAGATGGTCTGCAATCCCTACAAGGCCGGCATCATGACCCAGATGTTCTTCACCCCGGTACAGCGCGAGCTGTATCAGGAAGTCCTCGCCTACATGGAATCACAACCACTGTGGAAGCAGCGCATGCTCGACCGCGACCGCGCAGCCCTCTCGAAGCTGGGAGTCTGGTAATGGAACTGGATCTCGGCTGGCTGCTGCTGACCACCATGCTCACCCCCGTAGTCGGCCTGGCAGGCCTGCTGGCGCTCGCGATGTTCTCGGAGGTGGAATAGCCATGATCACACGGGAACGCTTCCTGGAGGGCCTCAAGGCCCTTGGCTACAACGTCTCGACCGGCCACCGCCTGCTCGGCGTGTCGCGATCGACCATGTACCGGATCTCCAGGGGCACCACGCCGGTTCCCCCGGTAGCCGTCAAGCTCATGGACATGTACGAGCGCCACGGCATCCCGGAGGAGCACAAGCAATGATCCGGGAAACCATAGGCGCCATTGCGTCGATCGCCGCCGTGCTGGCCGGCGTAGTCGCAATATCCAGCCTGCTCGCAGGCCCGCCCCAGCACGGCGTAGTGGCGCAGCAGCCCGCAGCGGTAACAGTAGCGCAGCCGGCAAAGCCAGCCCCGCCGCCACCGCGCGTAGTCACCCGCGACCTCCTGCTGTGCCGGGATCTGTTCGGCCTCATCTGCTACGCCTTCCACTAAACGAAACGGCCCGGCGAAAGCCGGGCCGTAGTCATCTCAACCTTCATCCACCACATAGAAATTCAGATGCCCGACGCCGCGCGGACACTCGTCCCGCAACATGACCCCGGCGCGACGCGCCGAAGCGTCGCCGGTTCCGTAAACCTCCACCGTATGACCGCACTCCGAACAGGTCACCACCAACCCGTCAACCGGGTAGCCATCGTCATTCTCAAGCTCGGTTTCTTCCGCGTTCGTTTCGATTCTAGCCATGTCAGATTTTCTGTGTCCAAGCCGAGGCGCCGAGGGGCGAGATCAGTGGTATCAGTGGCCGTTTACTCTACAGAAATTCAGTCATCCCCCCACATATAATTTGAGTTGACTTGATTTTCCAAGCTGTATTTTGCCACTGATACCACTGATGTACCACGTTTGTTCACGGCGTTGATGGTGGTTTCTTACCGTTGAAAAAGGCGTTCGCTGCTTTTTCGGTTTCTGTTTTTTCCACAGATAATCTGTGTTTCAGCGCCTCGGCCGCAACGTGTTGATCCCGCGCAGATAAAGCCTTTTTTACGTAGATTGCCTGCCGCTTTTTGGCGATCACCCACAAATGATCTGAGGCGTCGCTGCGCACCATCGTGTACCCGCAATCCTCCAGCCGGCGCCGCACCGCCGTCCGGTTCTTGCGATCGCGCAGGAACGCGCCGAACCCGTCGAACCCGCCCTTGACCTGCAACTGTTCCAGCGTCACGGCATCCGGGTTCCCCGATACGTCGAGCAGATCCGCCATCTCCGAAACCTCGGGCGAGGTATGCGCATCGACAATGGCGTGAAAAGCCGGCGTCTTCCTCGGCGTGGCCTTGGGGTCGAAGTCGGAGATGTCCAGCGTCTTCAGATACGCCGCCACATGGCCGAAGCCACCGCTGGCGTACCACTTCCACAGCGCCGCCACCGGCGCCACGCAGTCGGCCGGCTGAACGTCACTCCAGGCGACGTAATGCCGCCGGTCGGTCGCCGGCAGGTACATCCCGTCGGTCAGGTAGTTGGTTGTGATCAGCCCGCCGCAGACATTCGGAATGTAATATTCAGGCGTGTTCTTGGTGTCGATCCGCAGTGCGTCGGGAGGCGCTGCGCCATATCGCTTGGTGCGATCATAGAACGCATAGCGCGACACATCCCCCAGATCGTGCACCTCGGAGATCCGCACGATCACCGCCTGCCCAAAGCCATTGAACCGCCCCATTACCTCGGCTGGCGACACCTCGGACATATTCCACGGCCCGATCGCCAGCTTGACCGCCTCCAGCACCGTGTCCTTGCCGATCCCCGGCAGCCCGCCCATCACGATCATGTGGTTGACCTTCTCGGCCGGCCGCTGCGCCCGGTGCGCGAACCACTTGATCAGGTGCCCGGCGTCGTCGGGATAGAGCATCTCCATGTATTCGATCCACGGCCCGGCCGCGTTCGGGTCGCCCTGCAACGCGAGTGGCGGCCGGTACAGGTTCAGCACCCGCGCGCCGTCCCGCGGCATCCAGCCGCCCTCGGCCATCAGCCGATCGCAGATGATATCACCCTCACCCGGCGCCCACGTCATCTGCTCCAGCGGTTTGTTGCGATCGAGCCACAGCCCGGCCTTGATCGATTTGGGTTTGCCCTTGCCATCGACCGCGCGCGTGCCGTCAGCCTCGAAAACGGGAATAGGCATGATCACGCTGTTAACGCTGCCCGACGGCCACAGCTCCCGTGTCGGCATGAAAACGTAAGTATGCGTCGGCAGGTAGGCATGGAAATCATCCAGCGTCGCCGGCTTGCCTGGCTTCACCACGGCGCGAAACAGCGTGCCCGCCACCTCGCCGGCTGCACAGGCTGCGGCTCGCATCCGCACGAAATCGCCCACCGCCTCGGAGACGCGATCGATCGTATCAGGATCGGGAATCCCGAACTTGAGCCGTGCGCCGCGCACCATCTCGGCCACGTCAACG
>Ga0070674_100001758_pt1 | contig 11757 bp, 8 predicted proteins | sample KBSM33metaG_FD_65344 | JGI IMG/M metagenome (GOLD analysis project Ga0070674, IMG submission 65344) | Miscanthus rhizosphere microbial communities from Kellogg Biological Station, Michigan, USA - KBS M3-3 metaG | ecosystem: Host-associated > Plants > Roots > Rhizosphere > Soil ... | reverse complement strand
AGGAGATTGGCTCGCATGAGCCGCCACATCTGGCACAGCGGATCCTCTTCAATCACGCGCGATAGCTGAAGACGGGCCTCGTCGGCGCGGCCGGTCGCGAAGAGAAAGAAGGTGCCATACCACTGGCGCAGGTGAGGAGACAGCGGCTCGCGCGTGATGGCGAGACGGAATCGGCGCTCCGCTTCGCTCCAGTCGTAGTCATAGTGACCGGCGACGATGCCCAGCATCGCGTGCGCTTCAGGGAGCTCCGGGTCGATTTCCAGCGCGCGCTGCGCGAGCTCCCGCGCTCGCGGCATCGCCTCATGCGACGGAGACCCACCGACCGTCGCGAGGGCGAAGTGGTAATCAGCCAGGCCTACGTACGGCAATGCGAATTGCGGATCGAGGGCCAGTGCCTGCTCCAGACACTCACGGCTGCGCCGCGAAGCCTCGGGCGTGAATTGCCATTGGTACGATCGGTATCGGAGATACGCCTCGTATGCCGGCAGGCTTGGCATTCGGCGCTCAGACGCAGGAGCAAGCTGCAATTTCAGCGCTCCCGCAATCGCCGCGGCGACGTCGTCCTGGACAGCGAAGATATCGGCCATTTCGCGGTCGTAACGCTGCGACCACCGGTGCGTACCGTCGGCGGCGTCAATGAGCTGCGCCGTCACACGGATACGGCCACCGGCGCGGCGGACGCTGCCCTCGAGCACGTGTGTTACGCCGAGGCTGTTGGCGATCGTGCGGATGTCCTCATTCTTCCCCTTGAAAGCGAATGCGGACGTGCGGGCAATCACCTTGAGGCCGCGCACCTGGGTCAGAGCGTTGATGATGTCTTCCGTGAGACCGTCGCTGAAGTACTCGTCATCGGGGTCTCGGCTCAGATTGGCAAACGGCAGCACCGCGATCGACGCCGTCACATCGGCGCTCTCCTCCGTCAGGTGTTGCAAGGCGTGCCTGACGTCGGCCATCGTCTGGAACCGGCGCTCGGGATCCTTGGCGAGGCAGCGCTTGACGATTTGCTGCAACGCGGCCGGCGCCTCCAAGGGGCTCGGCTCGTCGCGCAGCACGGCGCTGAGGACTTGTGCCGTGGAGTCGCCCGAGAAGGCCCGGGTGCCCGCAAGCAGCTCATACAGTACGGCGCCGAAGCTGAATACGTCCGATCGGGCGTCGAGCGGCTTGCCTGCCGCCTGTTCTGGCGACATGTAGGCTGGAGTTCCCATCACTGCGCCAGCGACAGTCATCGTCGCGTCTTGGTCAGAGCTCGTGAGCCGTGCGACGCCGAAGTCGAGCAGCTTGACGTGCGCGGTTCCGCCCTGTCGAAGGACCATGACATTGGCCGGCTTCAGATCGCGATGAAGAATGCCGCGTGCGTGAGCAGCCTGCAGTGCGTCGGCAATCTGGCTCGCCAGCCGCACGACCTCGTCTCTCGCGATCGCGCCGCCGAGCGTTTCCCCCTGCAGATACTCCAGGACGAGGTAATCGGGTCCGACGTCGTAGATTTGGCAAATGTGTGGATGGTTGATCGCGGCAATGGCGCGCGCCTCGCTCTGGAATCGGCTCGCATCGTCAGCAAACAACCGCTTGATCGCGACCGTGCGATTCAGTCGTCCGTCGTGCGCCTTGTAGACCTCGCCCATACCGCCCGAGCCGATCAGAGTCTCGATCGTGTATGGGCCGAGTCGGGTCCCAGGAGTCAGGAGCATGTGGTGAGCGCCGATTCTATCGCGCTGGATCGCCCTTCATTCCGCCGGGGATTGCCGTTGGGGAACTGGGAGGGGAAGTCACAGTGGAACTGCAAGTGGCAGCTCTATTGCTGTCGCGCGCAGGCGGCGCTCAGACATGACGCGTGCCCGAACGTAAACGATGACCAGCGCTTCAACGACCACCACGACCGACGCACCCATCAGCGCGGCTCGGAAGCTGCCCGTTGCATCCTTCGTCACACCCCAGACATAGGGCGAGAGAAAGGCGCCGATCTGCCACAGCGTATTGATCGCAGCGCTCCCTACAGCGAGCTGGCGCACGTGCAGCAAGTCGGCCCACGACGATACGATGAGCATGCCCGCGGTGAAAAAGGTCGCGGAGAACAGCAGATATCCCAGGACTGCCAGAGCTGGCGTCGAGGCAGCGCCAAGAAGGAGGAGCGCCGCCGCATTAGCGACTGTCAACACGAAGGCGTCGCGGAGCCGATCGCCGCTCCGGTCCGAATTCCACCCGGCGATGAAGATGCACACGACGCCGAGGCCGCCACCAAGACTGACCAGAGAACCGACTTGCGTGGTATCGAGTCCGGCGCCGGCAATCAGCACGGCCGGCGCCGACAGGAGCAGGCCGTTGCCCGCGCCATTGCCCAGGAAGCCGAGCGAGCCAAGCAGCAACACTCTCGGATTGGCAAATGCGGCGAGGATATTGTGCCGGACAGGATCGCCGATCAGCGCAGCATCGCGAGCCAGTTCGCGGCGGATCCACGCCTTTTCACTGTCCGCCAACCAGGAAGCGGTTGCTGGCGCGTCGGGCAGGAAGCGTAGCAGGATCAGGCCCAACAGCGCGGCGGGCAGGCCCTGGGCGAGGAACAACCATTGCCATCCCCGTAGGCCGGCCATGCCATCGAGCCCCAGCAAGCCGCTCGAGATCGCGCCCATGACAATTGATGCCAATGAGCTCGCCACATAGATCCGGCTGACGGCCCGTCCGCGGCAGGCCATCGGGAACCAGCCGGCAAAGTAGTAGATCACGCTCGGAAAGAACCCGGCCTCGGCCACACCGAGCAGAAAGCGCATGACATAGAACTGCAGCGGTGTGCTCACGAACATCATGCCCGCCGCGAGGAGTCCCCACGTGATCATGATTCGCGCAATCCATTGCGGCGCGCTGAAGCGCGCGAGCATCAGGCTGGAGGGCACTTCGAACAGGGCGTAGCCGAGAAAGAACAGGCCGCCACCAAGACCGTAGATCGTGGCGCTGAACTTCAGATCGTCGTTCATCTGAAGGGAAGCAAAGCTGACGTTCACGCGATCGATATAGGCCACCATGTAGGCAAGGAGAATCAGGGGCAGGATGCGCCACATCGCCTTGGCCATTGCCGATCGCCCGATGGCGTCGTCCGACTGCGGTCCTTGGTTCATCCGGTCTCCGGGCTGCTGGACTGGCAAATTGCCACGGCAGAGCTTACCCCACGCGGATGAATTCGTCCGGCATATTGCCGCGCGTATTTCGAGATGAGTGGCGAGTGAGAGCGCCGGCGAGTACGAGGATTCTTCAAACATGCGCGCGCGGACGCGTTCAGAATCTGCAGTGTGGCCTGCCTTCGCCTGATTCGTTCGCGTGGGCTAGAGGGAGGACGGTGAAGGGAGGTCCGACTTCGCCGCTTCCACCTTCGCGCTTCGCGCTACGGCGGACAAGTCGCGGGCTACGTCGAGACAGCCTTCGCCTGTCGCAGACTCGCCTGCCTAGCCGAAGCTCCGAGTTTGGGTGAAGCAGCAGAGGGGTCCGCCTCCGCCCCGTTGGGGCTTTGGCGAGACAGCCTTCGCATTGGATCATGAGCGAAGGCTGGCTGGGAGGCAGGGATTCGAACTCGGAGAGAGGCTTGTTTCTAAGTTGGTGATGGCGCGCGACTTCTGGTTCAAGCGCTTCAATCACAGGCGGTTACGTCGCTCAGGTTTGTTCGCTGCCGTCCACACGAGTACGCGCGATTCTCCGTCCGTCCTGGAGACATCCTGGAGACGGCGGTGCTCTTGTCAGCTCTCGACGAGCGAATAGCTCGTGCTCCGACCGCCGCTTGCATCCTTCGTCAGAAGCCCGTGCTCGACCAGGGCCTGAATATCGCGAAGCGCCGTGTCGTGCGAGCACTTCTCGAGCTTCGCCCACTTCGTCGTCGTGAGCTTGCCCTCGAAGCCGTCCAGCAGCCGATTGACAACGTCGCGCTGCCGGTCATTGACGGGCACCCGTGCGTGTCTCTCCCAGAAACGAGCCTTGCGGAGCACCGCGTGTAGCGTGATCTCGGTACCAACGAACGCTCGTCCGAGACAGCCGAGAAACCATTCCATCCACCGCGTCACATCGAGCGAACCTTTCTGGGTTTGCTCGAGAATGTCGTAGTAGTCGTTCCGCTCAAGATGGATCTGCGCCGACATGCTGTAGAAGCGTTGCGGGCTCTTCTCCGAGCGGGCCATGGCCCAATCGGCGATTGCGCGCGCGATGCGTCCGTTGCCGTCATCGAACGGATGGATGGTCACGAACCACAGATGCGCGAGCGCCGCCCGCAGCACTGGATCTGTTTTGTCCGCGCCGTCATTGGCCCAGGTCAGAAAGGCGGACATCTCCTCCGGCAGCAACGCTGCTGCCGGCGCTTCGTAGTGCACCTGTTCCTTCCCGACAGGCCCGGAGACCACCTGCATCGGTCCCTTCGCGTCATCACGCCAAGACCCAACGATGATCTTGCGCATGCCGCTGCGGCCTGTCGGAAACAGTGCCGCATGCCAGCCAAAGAGGCGGTCCTCGCTTAAGGGCTGGGCGAAGTTCTGCGTCGCGTCGAGCATCATCTCGACGATGCCCTCGACATCGCGCTCGGCGGGGACGGTGCCAACCGTGTCCATTCCCAACCGGCGGGCGATGGACGAGCGCACCTGATCGGCGGGGAGCTTCTCGCCCTCGATCTCGCTGGACTTCAAGACGTCCAGCGTTAGCGTCTCCAGCTCGGCTTCGCGCTGGAGGTTAAAGCCGAGGCTCTCCATACGACCCAGTAGCCGGCCCTGCTGGTGCCGGATGGACCCCAAGCGCTCGACGATAGCTTCTTGATCCCATTGAAGATGGGGCCATTCGGGCCGTTGATGGATGTAAGCGGCCATAATATACGCACGATACGCGTATATTATGGTCGCCAAACGACGCAGCGTCAAGGCCAATGGACGCTTGCCATGCGTAGATTAGCCCTCGCATTCTACGCACGTGAAGGTCAGAGCGCTTTTCGGTCGGCTTTAGCCGTCCTCGGATACCCGAGCTGAAGCGCGCGGGCGATCAAGGGACCGAGAAACGGCGATTTCGCCGACGCGTACGCTTCCCTGCGGTCGGCGGTGTCACCCACATGCAGCGAGGCCAACCGTCTTTTTCGATCGCGTACGCATCGCGCTCAGCCGGGGGGTCTCGAAGGTAGTCTCTCAGCGCAAGAGTGGCGCGCCCGATGCCGCTGTCAAGCACGCAGAGATGGACCAGACGACCGCCGGGCCGCGCACTGAAATTACGGCGTTCGTTCCGACGTCCAATCGGCCGTGACAGGCCCATCGCCAAGACGACAACCCCCGGCTCCTGGTTTAGCGGTACCCGAACAGAGGTGGAAATACGAGAACCACCACCGCCGCCCAGACGGAGAACACGGGCAGGTACGCAATCTGCCATCGCTCGAGCACGGCAAACGAGCTCCGGTGACGTAGGAAGCGCGCGTACAGCCATGCCGACCACGTCAGGTTGGCGAGCAGGATGATGTTCTCGCCGAGAGCCGCCATCCGGTTGGGCGACAAGCCGAATTCAGAAATGCGAGCGGCGATCGCATAGAGCGCCACCCCGTCGACCACGAGCGCGCTGACCACGAGCGCCAGCTGTAGACCATCGAAGACGTTGGGTGGGGCCTGCGGGTCGCGCGCGGACGCGGAGAACAGTACGAGTCCGACTACAACGGCCAGCAGAAGGTCGAAGCCGATAAGCACCTCCCGCTTGACGTTGATTGGGTTGCCGGTCCACACCATCGTCGCCAGAAAGAGGAGGAGCAGCATGGTGAATAGCGGAGTGAACACTCTGGTCAGCACCGGCGCCATGTTCTCGATGACGCTCTGCTTCGCCTCGACCAGCCAGGATGCGATCACGACAGCTCCCGCGGCCCCGCATGGGATCAGCCACCCTCCGACGAACCAGTCAGGATTCACGTCGATGGCTCGGAACATCATGAACGTAAATAAGATCGCCGCAAACCCGCCGAGCGCGATGAGTACGTAGTAAATCGCGAGTTCGCCGGAGAACCGGACGAAGTTCATGCGCCCGCCGTCGTGGAACCATCGCCCCCCGAGGTACGCGAACCCCACGATGAGCCAGAGAGCGATTGGCAAGTGGAGCACGGTCAGCACTTCGGTATCACTGCGGCTCGGAAACGGGAACACGTTGGCCAGGACAGCCCCCGCTGCGAACGCTAACGCCAACCAGAGACCGCGGACACGGTCAGACCGGCGTTTCCACATGAAGTAAACCGTGAGCAGCGGAAAGACAAAGAGGCTAGCGTTCCTCCCGTAGAAGAGGGGAAATTCTTCGTTCGTGTTGACCGTGTGGCCGAAGAGCGCCGGCACCTTAGTGGCGACCGCCGCGGCGGCCGCGAGGCTCAAGACGACGACGAGCTCTTCGCGTCTTGTCGGGACGTCGGTCTCCGGCGCGATGACCAGTTGCTTCCACAGCCGCTCGGAATGCGCGCGTGCGAACTCGCGCGACAGCGCGTCGAGGCTGCCCATGCGCTTGATCGCGACCAGGAACGCTTCATCCCCGGTCAGCCCCGCCTGGGTCAGCGCCACCAGTTGGTCGCGAAGACGTCCCTCGAGTTCCTCCACGTCTGGGCTGTGAAAGGCCTTCCGGCGGCACACGTATGCGCGCCACTCCGCGATTTGGTCTTCGAGCGGCTGATCGGCGAAGGTCGTCATAGAACAACGGCGTCTTCGAGGAAATCTAGTCCGGCGTCGGATGTTCCACGCTGTCGATGACGACGACCTCCATCCGGCTTCGGGTCGGTTGGAGCTTGAGGCCGAGCTGTTCCTGCAGCGCGGTGAATAGGGACGGACCGTTCGGATCAATTGGCGGAATTCCGGGCGGCGGTGCCGCCTCCGGTATGCGCTCGGGTGTCCATGCGAGGGTAAACGCGAATCGTCCGCTCAACCCCGTCTTATCGATCACCATCCGTCCGTCGTCACCTCCCGTGGGCCCATTGGCGTCAGCCATGACGAGGGTCAGCATGTTGGCGAACTGCTCCATTGGAATGCCGCCGGCAAGTATTCGCGCAGGGCCGCGCGTCGCTCCACACGGCGGCGGCTCGCCGGGCTGCCGCGGTGGCGGCGGCGCCCCGGCGCGAACTGCTGCAATCACGGCGTCGCAAGCGGTGGACTGGTGCAGCTGTGGACCGAGCGCCTTCTCCGCCCGTGTCAGCACTAGCTCATAAACCGGCCGCTCGCGCGTCTCCGTGTGTGTCTTGAGCTTGAATCGCTCTTGCAGAAGTGAGCGGATCATCAGGAACAGGTCGCGGGGCGGACCGTCCGGCGATCTTGGCCACGGCGTGGTCGCCCGCGCATTGATTTCATAAAGATCCGAGTCGATCCACTGAGGCCCGCCGATCACCCGGGACATCTGCAATGGCGTACCGAAGAAGAAGGCGTCGGCTATGAAGAACTTCACCGTCCGCGTTGCCGTATAACGGCCGCCCGGCTGTCCTCGCTCGCCTGTCGGACCCTTGCTCGGCTTGACTGACGCGACCTCGAATGTGGGCAAGAGCGCTGGCGTCTGCGTCTGAGCGCGCAGCGCAATTGACTGTGATCCATCCATCGCAAACGAGGCTGCGACCAGGACGAGCGACGATAGCAAGGCAACATCAGGACGTTTCATGAACTCGCTCCTGATTTCCGCTACACCGGCACACGGGCATCGAGGCTGCGAGCCACTCTATAACGAAAAGTGCTCTGTGTATAGAGGCAATCAGCGGGGCGAGGCGACCGCGGTCAATTGCTGCGAGTCGCTCGAATGATCGCTCCCAAGTGGTCGAGATACTTCTCCAGCGCACGGCGGCCGGACGCCGTCAGTGTGTACTCTGTCCGGGGGATGCGGCCTTCAAACGTCTTGTCGCACGACACGTAGCCGGCGTCTTCGAGCTTGCGAACGTGGCCACCCAGGTTGCCGTCCGTCGCACTCAATGCGGACTTCAACTCCGGAAAAGACAACGACATGCCATCCGCCGCGGCCAATGCGCTCACGATGCCAAGGCGCATGCGGTCGTGGAGCAGGCGATCGAGCGAGGTCGCGATCTCCGAGGCCGGAGCGCTGGTCGATGTCCGAGTCGAGCCCGCTCGCCGGGCCTTCGTGCTGACTTGACGCGCTGCGCTTGATCTAGCCACCGTGATACCTCGCAATGTAACCGCCGAATCCAATGTGCAGTGCGCCAAACCCGACCCCGAGCCAGACGTTGCCCCATTCGGGCGGTGTCAACGACGCACCGATCCCGGTGGCCATGAAACAGGCCCCTAGCACCCGGACCACCGGCACACTGAACAACCCGCCCGTGAGCACTCCGACGCCGTACAACAGCAACCACACTGGCGCCATGACGCTGAAGTCTCGCGTCACCCAGAGGTCGTAGGTGATCACTCCACCCGCGACAAGCGGGACCGCCGTACCCAACGCGAACCTGCGCGTGTTCTTCCCGGTCAGCGCGATGCCGGCGCGCCGGGCCTTCCAGGTCATGGCTGCCAACTCAACGACAGCGGCGATGGATGCAGCGCCAAGCCAGGTCGCGAGCCAGCGTTCGCCAGTCGGCTGGCGAGCGCCCACGACCGCGGCGATCAGTCCAATGACGCCCGTGACCACACCGCCGGCGCCAGGAACGGCGGTAAAGGCTGACGAGCGCTCCATCGCGGATCGGATGTACGTGAGATCGTCTGCCGCCTTGGTGCTGATCAAGCGAGGCTGCGGCTCGGGCACAACATTGCTTACTGTAATGCAGGCAAGCATCTGTTTACAGAGCACTCTACATAGTGAAGCCAGGGTTTGGTGGCCCGCGTCCCGCCAAATTGCTCCAGCGCTGAGAACCAACAGAATGGCACTGCGATCATCGCTGCAAACGGTGAGTCGATCACGCGCCAGGGTGCATGGTTCGCTAGGACCGGCGCATCGAGCGAATGTCGCCACCGGTGTTCACATCCGGCGTCACACCTTCTGGTCGCACTTGGCAATGCAGGGTGCCGCCATGCGGGGCGTTCAGGAGCCCGTCGGACACCTGATTCTTGCGATGACGCAGCAGTACTCGCAACTCACACCGGCGGCTCTCGACGCGACGATCCGACTGCTCGAAACCGCCCGAAGTCGCGGGCGCGTGGAGACAGTTTGGAGACGCCGAAAGCCAAGACCTTCGAACTCGAAGCAGCTCAAAGGGATGAACGTAATGAGAGGCAGGGATTTGCGGTGGAAACTCTGTACCCGCAAATCACAGTGAAACAAGAAGATTGGCTGGGAGGCAGGGATTCGAACCCCGATAACGGCGTCCAGAGCGCCGTGTCCTACCGTTGAACGACCTCCCAGTATTGGTCGCGACCTTGACGAAGGCAGGAACCTCTAATTGTACCGGCTGGTTCGCAAACCACGCAAGCCGCCGTAACTACTGGCCCGCGCGTAAGCTAAGGCCCCATGAATCCTCTCGAGATCGCCGGCTTCGTGACCGGTGCGCTCTCAGTCTGGCTCGCGGTTCGACAGAATCCGTGGAACTGGCCGTTCGGCGTCGCCAACGCGGTCTGCTTCCTCATCCTCTTCTGGGAAGCCCGCCTCTATGGTGACATGGCGCTGCAGGTGCTGTTCATCGCGATTTGTCTGCTCGGCTGGTATCGCTGGCTCTTTGGCGGAGCCGGCCATTCGCGGCTTCGCGTCTCGCGGATCACGGCGATGGGCGCGCTCGCGTACGCGTGTGTCGGCGCGCTCGCAACCGCACTCTTCACGCCTTACCTCCGCAGCGTCGGCGACGCCTCTCCATTGCTCGACGCCCTGACGACGGTCCTGAGCGTCGAAGCGCAATACCTGATGACCCGTAAAGTGATCGAGCACTGGTGGGTGTGGATGGCCGCCGACGTCATCTACATCTGGCTCTATGCGAGCCGCCACCTGTATCTGACCAGCCTGCTCTACGTGGTGTTCTTTGCGATGTGTGTCATCGGACTGCGGGACTGGTTGCGCGACAGCGCGTCGACACAGGCGGCGGTGGCATGAACGCGACGCCGGTCAAGCGCGTGGTCGTCGTCGGATCTGAGTCGAGTGGAACCACCACGCTCGCCCGCGCGCTCGCCGAGCACTATCGCACGACGTGGGTGCCCGAATACGGGCGGACCTATTCAGAGGGGCGGCAGCCAGTCGGTCGCCCCTGGCGCAGCGACGAGTTCACGTTCATCGCCATCGAGCAGGCGCGGATGGAGGACGCGCTTGCTTCGTTGGCGAACAGCGTGTTGATCTGCGATACCGATCCGTTCGCCACCGCAATCTGGCACGAGCGCTACATGGGTTCGTCCTCCGACCCGGTGCGTGCGATCGCCGGCCAGCGCCACTACGACCTCTACGTCGTGACCGACGCGAGCATCCCATTCGAAGGAGACGCCATCCGGGACGGTGAGTCGTTCCGTGAATGGATGCAGGGACGATTCATCGAGGAGCTGTCGAAGGGGCCGGCGCCGATGATCGTCGTCTCAGGGCCGCATGAGACACGCTTCGCGGCCGCGGTGAAGAGGATCGACGAGATCCTTGCCGGGTCCGGCTGAAGCCGGACACTACTACGTACTAGACGCGCGTTGACAGGAAATCGAGAAGCCGCGACAGGCGCGCGTGTGTCCGCTCGCGCCCCAGCCACGTCAACACTTCGAAAAGCCCCGGGCTCTGTGTCCGCCCCGTGACGGCGACGCGCGTCGCATGAATCAGCGCGCCTGCCTTGATCCCGCGCACTGACGCCGTTCCCCGAACGGCAGCTTCAACCTGCGCCTCGTCGTACGGCGTTACCACAGCGAGCGCATCGATGAGCGCGGTGATGTGACCAGCGAGGTCAGCCGACGACAGATGCTTGTCCACGGCCTCCGGCTCATACAAGACGTCGTCGGTGAGGAGTGGCCGCGCCTGGTCGACGAACTCCGTCAGACGTTTCGCGCGTGGTCGAAGCAATTCGAGCAATCGATGAAATGCGCGCGCGTCGCTGACCAGCGCATGCGTTGCAAGACCCGCATCGGCGAAAAACGGCTGTGCGGCTGCAGCGAGATCTTCGATCGACGTCTTCGCGATGTACTGCCCGTTCATCCAATCGAGCTTCTCGGTGTTGAAGACGGCGTTCCCGCCGCTGATGCCCTCGAGCGCGAAGCTGTCGATCAATTCCTGTGTGGTCATCAGCTCGCGATCGTCGCCCGGCGACCATCCGAGCAACGCGAGGAAGTTGACGACGGCCGGAGCGAGATAACCCTGCCGCTGATACTCCATCACCGAGGTCGCGCCATGCCGCTTGCTCAATCGCTTCTTGTCCGCGCCGAGGATGAGCGGCACGTGCGCGAAGCGAGGCACTGACGCCCCGAGCGCCTCGAAGAGCAGCACGTGTTTCGGTGTGTTGGAGATGTGATCGTCGCCGCGAATCACGTCCGTGATGCCCATATCCGTGTCGTCGACGACAACCGAGAGGTGATAGGTTGGATACGAGTCGGACCTCAGGATCACGAAGTCCTCGATGCTCGCGCCATCGAACGAAATCGGCCCGTGCACTGCATCGTCGAATGCAGCGCCTGAGGCCGGCACCCTGAAGCGGATGGCTTTCGGAGCGTGGGCCGCGTCGAGCTCGCGAATGCGATCGGCGGTCAGACCGAGGCACGCACGGTCGTACTGCCATGCCTCGCCACGCGCTTCCGCTCGCTCGCGCTCTTCGCGCAGCCGCTCCGGAGTGCAGTAGCAGCGGTAGGCGTGTCCGTCTTTCAACAGACGATCGGCTGCGGCGCGGTAACGGTCGAGGCGTTCCGATTGGAA
>Ga0070674_100001757_pt1 | contig 11758 bp, 4 predicted proteins | sample KBSM33metaG_FD_65344 | JGI IMG/M metagenome (GOLD analysis project Ga0070674, IMG submission 65344) | Miscanthus rhizosphere microbial communities from Kellogg Biological Station, Michigan, USA - KBS M3-3 metaG | ecosystem: Host-associated > Plants > Roots > Rhizosphere > Soil ... | reverse complement strand
GTGTTTGGTCGCGTTGGGCATCAGGTTGCCCACGCTCGCCACATCAAGGATGTCGATTAGCTAAGCTCGCGCGCGTTTGAGCACAGAGTGCTCACACAGCCGGCACCTCCCACAGGGAACCGCGAACTGCTTCTGCAACTACTTCACTGCGCGGCGCTGTGCTGCGGCCGAAAACTCTCGGCGAGACGTTGCAGTTGCCGGCAGATTGATCACCAGTTCAAACTTGGTCGGTTGCTGCACGGGCAAGTCCGCAGGCTTGGCCCCCTTGAGAATTTTATCCACGTCCACGGCTGTTTGCCTGGATAGATCGGGCAGATTCGCTCCGTAGGACATCAGCCCGCCGACATCCACTCCCCCCCTAGCGGCGTATATCGTCGGCAACCGGCCATGCCGATTGCAACGACCCTCCGAACTGCTGGGCGCGCCCGCGAGGTCGTGCCGCCGCGCATTCTCATAGGACGGCCCAGGGCGCTGCACACATATTGATTTCTGCATTCTTGTGTGAAGGCCCTCACTCTCACAGCGGTCCCAACCTGATACATCTTTCCGGTGAATTCTGGAGGAGCAGATCAAGCTTCCCGCCAAGCATAAGCGCGTGGATGGAGGCGATCGTGGTCATCGGAGCGGTGATTGCTTTAGAAATGGTAATCGGTAGTGTCGGCGTACCCCGTGCGACCCCCGTGATCGAGCAAACGCAGGACGACTTTCGGCAACTACCTCTCATCAACCGGGAAACGCCCCCGTCCTTGGAGACGGACGCTCCGGTCAATGACCGTGAGCAACTCAGGCGATACTTTCTTCAGGAATGGCGCGGTCCACCGATGCGATCTTCTCCTCGGTGGTAGGTCGCGCGGCGCCTTCGGAATCCGGGCACAGTGAGACCAATTCTCTGATCTGATCGCGCAGAGATTTTTTGGTCGCCATCTTCGCAGCCCCGTGGCCAGGCCCCTGTGTGGGGGACGGTTGCCCGGCCCCAGAACTTTGACGCAGGTCTTAATTGGCCGACAAATCGTAAGCGCCGAGTGCGTACTGAGGCTTACCATGCTGGCCTTCATAACGGTTGCCGCGCTGTACGGGCTGCCCTGAGTCACCAGAGTTGCGCGAGCCATGATAAGGCCGCGATCGGTGGGCGTAATTCGATTCGCCGGATTGGGCCGTCGGGGGGCGGATCATGAAAATGATGACGAGGGAGCAGCTTTTTGCGGCGCCCAGATTGGCGCGTCGGACCAAGGCGCGGTTCGATCGGGGGATGGAGGCGGTGAGTGCAGCACGGGCACGGGCGACGGAAATCGCTCAGCAATGTGCGGCACTGCCTAAGCTGATCCCTACTGCATCACACAGACGTCGCTTGGCGAGGTTGAGAGCGTCCGAGTTGTGAAAAGCGCCCGCGGGCTCCGGGTGTCGCAGGCTAAGCCGTGCTAACCTGACCCAATGATCAAAGACATGGTTTGGGCCACCATCATTGCAGTCACTGCGGTCAGCGCCTCGAACGTGCTCCTTTGGGCGTGGGAAGCTCTGTAAGAACACCCAGGATTAGGTGACCGATGGCCGCGACTTTCACTCCCGACGAGGAAGCCGAGATCGAGCTTCTGCTTTGGGAGTACGATCGTGACGGCAGGATTGCCATCGATAATTTCTTTCGCCGCGAGCCCGAGCTGAGCTTGAGGATGGCCGGCGGCATCATCCCCAAGCGCATCCAACGCGACCTAATAGCGTTTCTGCAGGCGCTTAGGCGCCGCTGAGCCTATTAGGCTCGCGCGAGTCAGCGGGCGCGTTCAAGGCCCGCCCGCTAGGTGGGTAGCCCTAATCCACCAAATCGCGCCGGTGGCCTCTCGCCGAGTCACGGCGGCGCATCGGAAAGCCTGATCAGTTCGACGCGCCGCTCCCACAATTTGTTGATTTGCCCCCCGACAGCTTCCGAATATCGTTGTTAGGTCGGCGTACCCCCTAGCCCCCCAGCAACGGTTCGCCGGCTCGCCCCGCCCAGCCACAGAGCGCATTGCGGGTCACGTCGCGGTGGGAGGTGCTCTGGAATAGCGCGAGGGGGCCCGACATTGCTGCCGAGCCCCCGATCCCCCGCCCCATACTCCGCGCCTTAAGCACTGCAACACCGTGGCCGAAAGGTGACGCAACCGATGGGGGAACGAAGCGGCTACCACCGCGCTTTAGGCCCGCGCCGTAGCCCGAATCCACCAAATCGCACCGGTGGCCTCCGCTGAGTCGGAGTGGGGCATTCTGATTCGACTCTTGGCCCCGGCCACCTAAATTAAAGGCATGTTGATCGAGCGTATGCGTAAGCGCTTGTCCGCCGACCGGGCGAGCTTCATCGAACCCTGCCTCCCGTCCCCCGCCGACAAGCCTCCGTCCGGCTCCAACTGGGATTCGCGAGATAAAGCACGACGGCTACCGGCTCAAGGCCCGTCGCGATCCGGGTTGTACTCGCGCAGCGAGCCCCTACAGGCCGGGCTTTTCCCAGGCCATCCTGCCCGGTCCGTATGGACCATTGGCGCAGACGCGAAGCAATGGAAAAGTGTTGGTGTTGGCTGAGACCACTTGAGCCCCGTCCCCTCCCTCCTTGACGACGGGTTCTTTTACGTAGCCCGGTCGGGACGGAGAGCAGAAGGGAAGCGCTGCTGACCGCAATCGTTCTGTGGCTTTCGATCAACTGCCCCTGCCAGCCAACCTGAACCATCCTGCATCAAATTCGTGTCCGCAGCGGAAATGATCGCCGAGATTTTGCGCCTGATCGCGGAACTACGACCGCAACCGCCACCAGCGCCAGCATGAAGCGTTCGATCGCTATCCATTCCACAGCAACCGACGGGAGGACTACGTCCAAATGCTGGGCAAAATAACCAAACCAACTCTTCGACCACCATTCCGACCACCCCAGGTATCGGCAGCCGTCCCCAGCTCGCGTCTATCCTGCGGGAAGGTCGGAAAAGTGCAAATATTCACCTCAGCTCGGGAGTCACCTGCGGAATCCCGGTTAAAGACGCCACGCGAAGCCCCAACGGGAGGGGGAAGCCAGCGTGTTTCGTGACCCGAGCAATGTGCCGAGCGAAGGCCTCGTCGTCGGTTCCGTCCAGATGCCGGCGGCCTCGCCTCTCGAAGCTATCGGCAAAATCGGGCCGGCGATCGGTTCCGTCACCATCATGCGCGCCGACGGGGTGCTTGTTCGACCCGGCGTCGGCGACCTTGTCTACCGAGGCGATACGATTGAGACCGAAGCCGATGGCGCCGTCGGCATTACCTTCGCCGACGGCACCGCGTTCAATCTCTCCGCCGCCGCGCGCTTGGTTCTGAACGATTTTGTGTGCGACCCGGTCGGCACTCCGAATTCGGCCCTGTTTAGTCTGGTCCAAGGCGCCTTCAGTTTCGTTGCCGGCAAGATAGCCAGGACCGGCGGCCTCAGGATCGATACGCCTTTCGCAACGATCCGAGGCACCGCGCAGGATCGCGGGATCGGCATCCTGACGCTCGCCGCATTGACGTTCGCCGCCATAAAGGAAAGCGAGGCCGCGAGCCATCATGACGCGTTCCTGGATGACGGCACCATAACCTACAAAGACTTGGCGCACGGCACGTTCGAAATCGTGACCAGGGATGGAAGGGTCATTGTCGCTGATGATCCTGGGGAAACAATCGTCGTCGACCCGACTGGGTCGGTGGCCCGTCTCCCGAATTCGGCTTCGCGGATGGCGGAACTGCAACAGGCCCAGCAGACCGCGCTTGCGACATTGTCGCTGGGGCAACAGCAAGGCGCGGCACCGGACGGATCGAGCACACAGCAATTCGACATTCCGGTGCAGCTCCATCCGATCAATTTTGCCCCACCTTCCTTTAACGGGCCTACGCCGGAAGCTGTCACCACCACGCATCTTACTGCCGTCAGTCCAGGGGTTATCGAAGTCCCCGAACTTAAGCAGCCGCTTGTCACGATTGTTACACCCGTGCTGGCGCCTGATGGCGGTATGCACCCAGCCATCGAGGCCATCAACACCACCGGCAGCACGCATGTCGACACCGTCCCCTCCGGCACGCTCACCTTCACCGACTTGAAGGTCAGCACGGTAAGCGCGAGCCTGGCCTCGATGACCTGGTCAGGCGGCGCCACGCTGCCGAGCGGTCTGGGGGAGGTGCTGGCGGGTGCGCTTTCGATCACGACAGAGGGCGCCGATTCGGGCTTCGGCTCGATCGCCACTACGTTCAGCGCGCCCGACCGCACTTTCGATTTTCTCGCTGCCAACGAGGCTCTTGCTATCGTTTACAACGTGACGGTCACCGGCAGCGGCGGTGTCAGCTTGACCCAGCCGGTGACGATTGCCGTCACCGGCAGCAACGATGCGCCAGCGCTGGCAGCGGATGCCTCGGGTCCGCACACGGTCACCCAGGGCCTCATCACCACCGGGACGCTCACCTTCACCGATGTCGACCTAAACGACCACCATACGGTAAGCACGAGCGTGAATTCGGCCACCTGGTCGGGCGGCGCCACGCTGCCGAGCGGGCTGGCCGCGGTGCTGGCGGGTGCGCTGTCGACCACAGTGTCGGACGCTACGGGTTCCGGCTCGATTGCCTTCGCGTTCAGCGCGGGTGACAGTGCCTTCGATTTCCTCAATGCCAGCCAGACCCTCACAATCACCTATGAGGTGACGGTTACCGACAATAACGGGGTCAGCTCGACCCAGTCGGTCACAGTCACGATCACCGGTACTAACGATGCGCCTGTGGCGACGATCACGCCGACGACCTACAGCGCGGCCGAGCAGATCAGCCTGAACCTCAAGAACAGCATGTCGGTGAGCGATGTCGACAGCCTCGGCGGGGTCGAGACCGCGACGCTGGCGGTGACCGAGGGCACGCTGACGGTAGCGGCCGGCACCAGCGGGGCGGTGGTTAGCGGCAGCGGCACCAATACGGTGACCGTCACGGGCGCGCTGGCGCAGATCAACGCGCTGCTCAACACCGACGCCACCAGCACGGTCAGCTATATTGATGCCACCGACACGCCGTCGGCGAGTGCGACGCTGACGCTGTCGATCAACGACAACGGCCTGGGCGGCGGGACAGCGCTGACCGGCAGCGACACGGCGATCATCAACATCGGGTCGGTGAACGACGCGCCGGTGCTGGATGCTCATTCCGGCTCGCTGAGTTACACCGAGAACCAGGCCGCGACAGCCATCGATACGGCGATCACCGTCTCCGATGTTGACAGCGCCAATCTGGCCGGCGCGACGGTGCAGATCACCAGCAATTTCGTGTCCGGACAAGACGTACTCGGCTTCACCAACCAAAACGGCATCGCCGGCAGCTATAACGCCGTCACCGGGGTGCTGATGTTGGCTGGCCAGGCAAGTCTGGCGCAATACCAGGCTGCCCTCGAGTCGGTCACCTATTTCAATTCCAGCGACAATCCATCAGGCCAGACGCGCACAATCAGCTACCAGGTGAACGACGGCTCGGCCCAGAACAATCTGAGCAACGTCGTCACCGCCACGGTCGCCGTTACACCGGTCAATGACGCGCCGGTCATCACGTCAGGCGTGGCGGCGGCGCAGGTGTCGGAGGAGGGCTTGACGAACGGAGTCCCTGACACACTGCCGGCCAGCCTCGACACGACGAACAGCACGAGCGCGAGCGGAACGATCACGGCTGCGGACGTGGACGGTGATGCGCTGACAATGAGCCTGGGTACTCCGAGTGCGTTGCTGACCTCCGGCGGAGTGGCGATCGCATGGACGCTCCAGGATGCCGGTCACACGCTGATCGGCAAAGCCGGTACGGCGACGATCATCACGGCGACGATCACCGATGCCGGCACCTATAACGTGGCCCTGAACGGGCCGATCGATCATTCGACGGCCAACCAGGAGGACAACACAACATTTACCGTGCCGGTCATCGTCTCCGACGGCCATACGACGACTCCGACGACGCTCTCGGTCACCATTGAGGATGACAGTCCAAACGCTGAACCAGTCGAGGTATCGGTCGTCGCGACCGACAGCAAGACCAACGTGATGCTAATCCTCGATTTATCCGGGAGCATGGACACCGGCTCGGGATTGACCGGTCTCACACGCCTCGACGTGGCGAAGGCGGCGATCAACGAGGTTTTGGATCAGTACGACAATCGTGGCGACGTCATGGTGCGGATCGTCACGTTCTCGGACACGGGGGCCGCGGTTGGCAGCGCCTGGCAGAGTGTTGTTGACGCCAAGGCTGCGATCGCGGGCCTCTCAGCCGGTGGGAACACCAATTATGACGCCGCGCTCCTCACCGCGATGGGGGCATTCACAGACGGCAGCACACTGGCTGGCCCCGGCACGCAGAACGTGTCGTATTTCCTATCCGACGGCGATCCGACGGCGAGTAGCGATTGGCCGCAAATTCCCGACACGCAGTTAGCGAATGGCATCCAGGCGAACGAACAAGCTGTGTGGGAGTCGTTCCTTACGACCAACAAGATCGTTTCCTTCGGATTAGGCATTCCCAATGTCGGTACTCCGGCGAACCTCGATCCGATCGCCTTCGATCCGGCGTCGGGCGCGCAGCCTGCCGACACGCCGATCATCGTAACCGACCTGAGTCAGCTCGCGAACGCTCTCGTTTTTACCATACCGCCTTTCCCCGGAAGTGTCCTGACCGGTGCTGGCGGTGCAACCTCCAACTCGTTCGGCGCCGATGGCGGCTTCGTGCAGTCGATTACCGTCGATAGCGTTACCTACACCTTCAACCCGGCGGCGAACGGTGGAGCGGGTGGCATCACGACCAGCGGCGGCGGCAGCTTCACCTATGACGGGACGACCAAGACACTAACCGTAGACACCGACACCAATGTCGTCGGTGGCGAGTTGGCCATGGTGATGACGACCGGCGCTTTTACCTTCCAGCCGCCGACAGGCTTGAGCAGCAAGTCCGTGGGCTTTGTTCTGGTCGACCGCGACGGGGATACGGCGAGCAGCACGATTCATTTCTCCGCCGCTGGTGGACTCGATCACCCGCCGATCGTGCGCGATGATCATGTCATCACGAACGTCAGTGGCGGAAGTGGGACGAATATCGTCATTCCGGACTACGCGCTTCTGTACAACGACAGCGATGCGGATGGGCAGACGATCGCCATTACGGGTGCAATCACGAATGTGCTCGGGGCAACCTCGGTCACGCACGCCTCCGGCAACGTCACGTTCACGGACACCAATACGAACGGCGGATCGTTCACCTACGCGGGCTCGACGACGTCGCCCGGGGCTTCAGACACCGGCGATGTGACCATCGATCGGAGTCAAACCGGTACGACGCTCACCGGCACGGGCTTCGGTGAAATCTTCATCGGCCGCGATGGCACCAACAACACCATCAACGCCAACGAAGGCAATGATGTGCTCATCGGCGGCACCGGAAACGATTCCCTGACCGGTGGCGCGGGCGCCGACATGATGACCGGGGGCGGCGGCGCCGACACATTCATCATCAACAGCGCGCAATCTCCCGGCACCGTCGGCGGGTCCGGGGATGCTGGCACGATTTCCGGCTACGATGTTATTACCGACTTTGCCACGGCCACCGACATCTTAAATCTGCAGGGCACGGCAGCCCCCGCAACTGGTACGAACGTTAGCGGCACAGACTCCTCTCTGACAATCAATGGTCAAACAATCAAGTCGCACACAATTTCAAACGGAATTATTGCGTTTGACGACGCAAACACCTTTGGTTCGCCGCTAACTCTCTCATCTACAGCGGATGTTGCAGCGGCTGTCGACTACCTGCATCGGAATAATCTTGGTAACGCGGGCGCAACGGTCGCATTCGTCGCAAATATCGGCGGAACTGCTCACTCGTATGTTTTTGAGCAAGTCGGGAACTCGCCAAACGCGGCAAACGACATCCTTGTCGACCTTGCGGGTGTGACGCTGTCCAACCTAACCGCATTGATCCCCAGCCATATCTTTCCAGCGGGCGTTTCCGGCAGCCCCATGAACCTGGGCCTCACCGATCCGGCCGGTGACGTGGGTTCCGTAACGGTGGCAATCGCCGGCGTTCCTTCCGGCTGGACCTTGAGCGAGGGCACCAACAACGGCGATGGCAGCTGGACGATCCAGGCCAGCTGTGTCTCGATGCTCTCCATCACCTCGCCCGCCAATTATGCGGGCGCGATGGCGCTCCAGGTCACGATGACCTGGACCAACGCCGACGGCAGCAACGGGTTCGCCAGGGCCACCGACAACGTGGAGGTCTTCGCGCAAGGCGCGCCGATCTTTGCCTGGTCGGGCGAGGATCACCTGACTGGCTCGAGTGGTAAGGACCTCTTTGTTTTCGCGCAGCCGATCGGACATGACACGATCTACAGCTTCAACGCCGGCGAAGACCAGATCGATCTCATCGGCTATTGGGGCTTCACTAACTTCAATGACGTGCAACACCATCTGTCCGAGGACAGTGCCAGCAACGCGGTGATCACGCTGGCAAACGGGCAGTCGATCACGCTCCTTGACGTGCCCGGCTCTTCGCTCAGCGCGAACAATTTCGTATTTGATCACACGCCGGCGCTGATCAATACCGGAACTTTGACGATTAGTGATGGCGCTTTGTTGCCGCTCAGCGGTATCATCACCAATACGGGAACCATCGCGCTCGATTCGACTGGAAACGAAGCCCATCTAGAACTTATTCAGAATGGCATCGCGCTCCAGGGTGGCGGACAGGTCGTATTGTCCGACAGCGACGAGAATCTTATCTCCGGTACTGCTCCTAGCGTCACAGTCACAAATATAGACAACACTATCTCCGGCGCCGGCCAGCTCGGGACTGGGCAAATGGCGCTGATCAACAATGGTACGATAGCTGCCATCGGAACACACGCCCTAGTGGTCGACACTGGAACGAATGTCCTGACCAATGCCGGGACACTCGAGGCGACCGGCAGCGGCGGTCTGATTGTGAATAGCGACGTTGCAAATTCGGGATTGATCTGGGCGAACGGCGGAAACATCACCATCAACGGCGCGGTCACGGGCTCCGGAAGTGCGATGATCAGCGGCGCCGCAACTCTCGAATGGGGTGCCGAGTCGTCCGCCAATGTCACCTTCGGGGCGGATGCGGCTGGCACTCTGATCCTTAGGGACCCCACGGGTTTCACAGGAACGATATCGGGTCTTTCGAGCACCGATCACATTGATCTCGCGAATATGAGTTACGAAACCGCTTCCGTCTACGGCATTACCTATAGCTCAAATACCAACATCACGACGCTCGTCATAACGGGCGGAACGAACACAGACACGATCAGTTTGCTGGGGAACTACACCATAAACACAGCTTGGCATCTTTCCGGCGACGGCCATGGCGGCACGATCGTGTCCGAGGCACCCGCGTCCCCCACCAGCGAACTCATCTCAGTGCAGTCAACCTCAGCGGATAACAACCTCCCCAGAGGCCCGTTCACTGATGTGAACGAAACCGCCAATGCCGCAAGCGATATTCACGTTGCTGCCGCGGAACAGTCGTTGCCGAACAGTACCGCTCTCGCAGCACGCGCGCATAGCGATGACTCGACAGTCCAAGCCGCTGCGAATATCAATGATCAGTTCCATTTTGCGTATGCGAACCCGGGCACACTTGATTCTCCTCAATTACTGAGCCAAGCCGCTTCGCACGCAGCTGCCGAAATTCCATTGGTCACGGCCAACAGCGTCATCAGTCTGCCCCACAATTTCACACCTTCGGCGTTGCCCGCTCCTGCCGATAATCTTGCGCCCCAAGCTGCCAAGAACCCATCGTTGCTCAGCGGCACGGGTTCCAGGGATGATCTGTTCCAAATCCTAGACGATATACTAACAGACGCCGCCCAAGCGCCTCACAATACTGTCACTGCGCTAGATCAAAATCACGACGTCGCCTGGATGAATGCGCATCATGATAAACCGTCGAATGATTTCATCATTCATGCATAAATGCGGCAGCAGCGCGCGCTACCTGGCGAGATTTTCTGTGCGCGATCAGCGTCGTGGGCGGTGGTCTAATAATAAATCCCCTCCACAAAATCGCAGCCGGCCTCAACGCACGTGGCGTCAGCACCCGCGCGGTCGGCGATGGCATGCAAAGTCAGTATCCAATGTACTCGCGCGGACCTTTTGATCGTCAAGGCACATGCTGGCCGGGTGGGCAGCTGTCCTAATTCAGAACGATTCAGGTCCGCCCCAAAGACCGGCTGACCCTTCCCCCGGCAGGCTCCTGATGCGTCAGACCACCTGCGCCCGGCGGTCCCTAGCTGGTATGATAGTCGGCGACATCTGGGAGGGAGCCCATGCCTGGCATGAGGCGGCGCGAGTTCATCACGCTGCTCGGCGGCGCGGCGGCGGCGTGGCCGCTCGCGGCACGTGAAAGTCTCGATTGGGCCTGACTGACAAAGATATATCAATGCAGGTGCGAGCCATGCGAAAGCCGACGCATTCCAGACGCGACGTGCTTAAAGCGTCTGCGGCGATGGCCGCCGGCGTCGTCTTCGCGGAACCCCTTAAAGCCGCGGTGGTGCAGCCGAGTGCAGTCACGCCGGCGCTTATCGAAGCCGCCCGCAAGGAAGGCAAAATTTCTTTCTATACAGCGCTAGAGCTTCCAACCTCAGAACGGCTCGGTAAGGCATTCGAGGCGAAATACCCCGGCATTGCCGTGCGCGTTGAGCGCTCGGGCGCGGAACGGATTTTTCAGCGCATCGGCCAGGAACAGGCAAGCCGTATCTATGCAGTCGATGTCGTTTGCAGCACGGACCCAGCCCACTTCCTCGACTGGAAAAGCAAGGATTGGGTTGCACCCTACGTTCCGGAGGACGTCTCCAAGTATTTTCCGCCTGAACACGTGGATCCAAGCGGGATGCACGCGACCCTGTGCGCTTGGCTCGAAGTTATCGGCTACAACACGAATCTCGTCGCGCGCGAAGATGCCCCGAAGAGTTATGCCGACCTGCTCGACCCCAAGTGGCGGGGCAAGCTCGTAAAGGGCCACCCGAGCTATAGCGGCGCGATCCTGACTACGACGTTCCTCCTGGTGCGCGAACTCGGCTGGCCATATTTCGAAAAACTCGCGCAACAGAAGGTCATGCAAGTCCAATCGGCCGCTGATCCGCCGAAAAAGGTGGCGATGGGCGAGCGCGCGGTCATGGCCGATGGTAACGATTACAGCCTGGTGCTGCTCAAGGATCAGGGTCAGCCGGTCGAGGTCGTTCACGCGGCTGAGGGCTCACCACTGATCCCTGTTCCGAGCGGGGTGTTCCGCAGCGCGCCAAACTCGAATGCCGCGCGTCTGTTCCAGAGCTTCTTATTCAGCGTCGAGGCGCAGCAATTGTTTGTCGATGCTTTCGCACATCTCTCATTTCACGCGCTCGTTAAGCCGCGACCAGGACGAACGTCGCTATCCCCAGTGAAGTTGTTGAGAGCCGATCCCGTCGCGGTGCTCGCGCAGACCGAGGAGATCAAGACGCGCTACGCTAGAATCTTCGGGGTATGAATAATTGCGACCGCCTTGTCAGGCAACTTTTTGCCGAACCGGCGCGCGTCGGCTTCGCGATGTACGCGTTAGCCAGCGCTGATGATGGCGCTGCTTGAGAGTTCACCCCCAAGAGTGCTCGGTGCTATCCAAATGACCGTGAAGGTCCATCACCCCAATCGCTGGCGTCCTCAATCACAGCGTCCATAATCTCAAAGGCGCTCGCTTGTGATTGGTTGTGAGCAGAGTGGTCTGCTGTCCGCCA
>Ga0070674_100001756_pt1 | contig 11758 bp, 9 predicted proteins | sample KBSM33metaG_FD_65344 | JGI IMG/M metagenome (GOLD analysis project Ga0070674, IMG submission 65344) | Miscanthus rhizosphere microbial communities from Kellogg Biological Station, Michigan, USA - KBS M3-3 metaG | ecosystem: Host-associated > Plants > Roots > Rhizosphere > Soil ... | reverse complement strand
CAGATGCTCGGACTCCATCCGAACTATCTGCATCGCCTGATTCGAAATCTCAACTTGAAGGCGTCGTTGAGGAAGCCGCAATAGGCGGATGCTGGCTATCCGATCGGATAGCGTCTCACCACCTGGATAGCCCCCCACCACTCCGTTCGAGCAGTCTTTCGAGCATTTTCCGAACGTTTCGACGTCTCGTCCGGATGGAACTCGTTGTGCACTTGCGACCGCAACCATCTGGAGCGGAAGCAGGGCACATGAAGACAAGACGACTCGGAATCCCGGTAGTCGCTATCGCGGCCCTGATGTTCCTGAACGGACCTGCTCCACTGTACGCGGCCCAGACGAAAGACGGACCGAGCCCGAAGACGCAAGGAGCAGTGACGAAAGTCCCCGCGAGGCCTCTTCCTCCAGCGGTAGCCACGCCGCCACCGTCGCGGGTTCCTACCAAGGTTACACCTCCCCCACCGCCGCAGAGTCACGATGACGATGTTGCGCCACCTCCACCACGGAAGTACCCGCCGAAGGGGGAGATGCAGTGTGTGACCACGGTGCCCAATCTGATTGGCAATGATCTCAAGGCTGCGGCGCCGATGCTTGGGAACCGACTCTCGATCGGGGCCGTCGATCGACGCCCAGCCCCGGGACCGCCTGGATTCGTGATCGATCAGTCTCCCAAACCAGGGAGCCACATTCGCTGTGGTTCCACCGTCAACGTTCTGATAGCGGAGCAGGAACCACGCCAGTGCCGTGTTCGTGTTCCTGATCTCGCAGAAGCGGGTAACGTCGCCCGGGCTAGATACACACTCGATCGACAGAGACTCATGCTGGGCCGCGTCGATACGCGGCCCGACCCGCGAGCAAAGGAAACCATCATCGACCAGTCGCCCGAGCCAGGCGCTCTCGTGCCGTGCGGCTCGCCAGTCAATGTCCTGGTTGCCGTCCCCTTCCCGACTGATCCAACTCCGACGTGCCGCGTGCCGAGACTGCTTGGTGCTGACGCACGCACAATCACGAACATCCTGGGCGATGCGCGCCTGTCGCCGGGATCGATTTCCTTACGTCAAGACGCCAGGCCTGCAGGCACGGTCATCGCACAGCGGCCCTTCGCAGACACGCCGGTTTCCTGTGGCTCGGCAGTAGACGTCATCGTCGCCGGCGATCCGGAATGCAAGGTTCCGTCGCTCGTCGGACGCGATGAAAAGCAGGCGATCGATCTCATCTCCAGTTCTCAGCTGCGCGTCGGCAGCGTGCGCCGCCAGGAATCCGACCAGGCTGGCGGCATGATCCTCACCCAGTCGTTCGTGCCGGGAACGACCGTGAAGTGCGATACGGCAATCGATGTCGTGGTAGCGCAGCAGGTGACGCGCGTGCCGTTGCTGTCGGGGAATGACGTGCCCGCTGCCGGCCGGCGACTCACGCAATCGGGCCTGCGCCTCGGGAAGACTCTCGAGCGCGAATCGACAGCTGCGCCCGGCACGGTGGTCGATCAGATGCCTGCCGCCAACACCATCGTCAACCCGGAGAGTCCCGTCGATGTGTGGGTTGCAGTTCGGAAGCCTGTCATCGTGCCCAATCTCCAGGGGCAGGACCGCGCCCGAGCGGGCCAGACGCTTGCGGATCTCGGCCTCAACATCATCGAGCTTGGCAAGCGGGAGTCCAACGAAAACACTGGCAGTGTCGTCGGCCAGGTCCCCGCTGCCAATACGTCCGTCAGGTGGGGGGCAGCCGTTGGCGTCTGGCTCGCCATTCCAGTGCCTCCCCCACCGGTTGCATGGGTACCTTCGCTGATCGGAGTGGCACAGACCGAGGCGCTCGGTCTCGTGGGCAACGCGAAGCTCACCGCAGGAGCGATCAGTCAGCGTGAGTCCAGCCAGACACCGGGGACTGTCCTTGATCAGCGGCCCGCGGCGGGCACGCAAGTGCAGCCAGGTACTGCAGTCGACTTCACTCTCGCGATTCCCGTACGAAAGTCGATCGTCCCCGCCCTGGTTGGTCAACGGCAGACTGGCGCCGAAGCTCTACTCAGTCGCAACACGCTTCGAATCGGTGGTGTCATTTCGCGAGCGTCGAAGGAGCCGGCCGGCGTCATCGTCGACCAGAGGCCAGCTGCCGGACGCCAGGCCGATCCCGGATCGACAGTGGACGTCTGGGTCGCGGCACCGCTGCCGCCTGTAACCGTGACGGTTCCGGATCTCAGGGGCAACTCTCAGAACGAAGCGACGGCGTCAATCCAGAACCTCGAGCTGCGTGTCGGCCAGTTCGGCGAACGCGAGAGCAGCGAACCGCGCGGCACGGTGGTCGCGCAGGATCCGCCGGCGGGCACCGTCGTCGACGCTGGCTCGCTGGTTTCAGTCTGGCTCGCGGTTTCCATCGTGCCACCCCCCGTCACACTGGCAACCGTTCCCCGTGTCGTCGAGTCATCGCTGGACAGAGCGGTCTCGATGCTCGGTGAAGCCGGTCTGCGGCCAGGCTCTGTTGATCGACGGCCATCTGCGGCCACCACAGGCACCGTGACGTTTCAGTCCGTGGAGGCGGGCGTCCAGGTTGCGCAAGGGACAGCGATCAATCTCGTCGTCGCAACGCCGCTCGCTGCGTGGTGGTCACTTGTCCCGCCATGGCTTAGTACGGGCGCAATGTTCGTACTCGCAGCCGCCGTGACGGCCACGGTGAAACGAGTGCGGCGCAACCGAATCATCAGCACTCCAACGCTCGTGCCCCACCTCGATGCGGGAACCCAGTTCAGCATTCCAGGCGACCGGGACCTGACGAATTTCGAGATGGCGCTCGAGGCACGGCGCGATCGCGGCGTGCAGACGCTGGACTGCCCGGAAGAATTCATTGCCGGCTACTGGTCCGGCAAACAGGAGCCGTCATGGTGACTCTCAATCAGTTCTTTCTCGATGACCAACCGGATCTCACCGGGCACATCACGACAGCGCTCGCCGAGCAGCATCTCGAGGTGACAGGGGGAAGCGGCGGGATGCTGGCCTGGCGCATGATGCCGAAAGCGATCGCTGGCCAGCTGTCCTCGTTGATGAACATCGGCTTTGGCGACATCCTGGTCGGCGCGTGGAACAAGTCCTACGCCTTGCGACAACAGCTCCAGAAGAGCGCGAAGGCGCCAGAGAAGGACTTCTTCCTGGAACTGGTCGAGCACACGATCAAGTCGACGCACGATCCGTACATCGCGCTGCTCAAGAACGGGCAGGAAATCGGCCGCCTCCCGTTCTCGATCTCAGTAGAGCTCGTTCTGCAGGGAGCAGTGCTGCGCATCCGTGACGGCGCTGTGCGCGAAGTTCAGACGGGCCAGATCAAGGGCAAGGGCGTGGTGAAGCTTGCCGGCGCGACGTTGATCGAGAAGCAGCTCTCGCCGGTCAACGTGCCGGGCACGTTCGAAGTTGGAGCCGAGCCAATCAGCCTGCGCCTGAGCGCCTGAGTGGGTTCGGTTGCCAGGCCGCAGACGCGGGCTGATTCAGGCGTCGAGTTCAACCGAAGCTACTTGGTCCAATAGACTGCGTAGTGAACTTTGCCACCCTCTTCGCACGCAGTGATCGCCCGAGTGTGGAAACCCTTACTCATCACGTCTTCCCAGCGAGTCCGGAGCTCTCCGGCGGTCAAACCGTGACTCGCTGATCTGCCGGATACTTCAGGCTTCTCCGCCCAGATGGCCGAAAAACGGAGCTTACCCTGGTGAGGGTAACTCTTCAGGTAGTGGAGATGTCTGCCGCTCGCTTTGTTCTCATCGAACTTGGTCTGGTACTCGTCAGGGGCAAGGAATGAACGAGCCTCGAAACCCCCGATCGCCTCTTTGGTATACAGAGCCGTATAGCGCAGCGTCCCGCCAACCGAGGCCACGGATATGACCTTGGGCCTCCAGCCCGCGCTCTTCAACGAGTCGAACGATTCCTGGTGCTGCTCCGCAGTGCTGCCGTGGTAAGCGGTAAATGCGCCACTCGATTTGCTCCAGATGGCTGCGTAGAGAACATCGTCGCCGACCACGTAGGAATCGACGTGTACCAATGAGAATCCCTGTTCGCGGTATTCATCGAACTTCTGCTGGTAGGTTGTGCCCGTCATGCTGCCATGATTTTTCCAGTCGAGCCGCTGTTCGTCCGTTCGGAATATCACATTGAAGAAAGCTTTTCCGCCTTTGGTGTACCCATCGATCCATTCGAGTCGATGACCTGATTGGACGGCCTCGTCAAACACCTGTTTGTACTCGCTCGCCGGAACCGCGTTCCGAACGTACTCGCAGGAACAGACGGACTCGCCCTGCTTCCAGAGATCGAAGGTGGCGGGCACATGGGAAGCAGGAACAGATCGGGCTATTTCGTCCGCAAGACTGCGGAGGTCAGACGTAGGAGATCCGATGTTGGTCGCAACGGCGACGTGCACTCCGCGCAAGTCCACGTCGGTTGCGGCCTCGGTAAACATCACCACGTAGGCCGAACCGTAGCCAGCGCCACCGCTGTGTCCCAGTTTGCCTGATGATCCACTCCAGCCCATGCTATCGAGTTCCGCCGTCGTGTACTTCTTGGCGAAGGAGGCAGTCAAGCCAAGGAGGTTCTGAGCAGAGCCGGTGAATCCTCCCGCAGCCAAACCTAAATCGCTTCCCCTGAAGTCAGCTCTTTCAGGCTTTCCGTCCTGGTCGAATTCGTGATTGTGCGCGTCACAGGAATCCGGGTTTGCCCTTCGCGGCCGCACGGCGTGGTGCAGATTCATGGGTTTGAGAAAGTTATCCCGAACGTAATCCGGGTAGGATTTTCCCGACATCTTCTCGATGAGCAAGGTCCATAGGCCGAACCCGTGATTCGAGTACGCTCTGTCTGTGCCCAGCTTTTTTAACAGCTCAGAAGATGGCGTCGTGCCGGGTTCATAAATGGGCTTGTTACGCAGAAAGTGACGATGCACTTGCTCATACGTCAGCTCATCTTCCGGAACACGAAACATCGTGGCTGCGCCTGCTGCATCCCCGCTTCCTATAAAGCCAGCTCTGTGGTCGAGTAGATTTTGAAGGGTGATCTTTTCGTACCATCCCTTCCACTTGGCTGCATCTGGCTTGTTCTCCTCGAGGCCGAGCGTGATGCCAATATCGATGTCGGCATCAAAGATGCCGCCGAAGAATCCCTTCGGACCATAGAGCTTGGTCGATGTGGGATCGATCTTCTTCGACTTCATCAACTGAAAGCCGGATGGTCCAGTGACGACAGCTTTCGTCACACTCCCGATTTCACTACGCGAGCACGGCTTCATCGGCAGCGTTCTCGTCCCGTCCATGAGAGCCTGGCCATAGCCCTTCGATAGGACAAGCCGCCCCTCTTTCGTAACGGCAACCGTCATTCCGACCAAACTTGTTTTGTCGAAAAGGGCCGCGGCGAAGCTATCGACCTTTTCCTCGAGTTGACCCCATCCCTTTCCTGTCGACTCCAGTTCTTTCATGAGTCGCCTCCTGAATAATCGACTGCGAGGATGTTTCCGAAACCGTCTTTTACCGTCCTCGGAAATCCTTGGCAAGCTCTGGTGGTAATGGTGTCCCCGTCTACCACCCGCGTCGCGAGCTACACCGGATGCATGTGGAGTAGCTCCGCGGGGATGGCCAAACGTTATACTGTCGGCGCGGCGCTAATCCCGGGCTCGGTTGCTTGACCGATCAGCGGCGGTTGGTGCTGCCGCTGCCAGACTAGACCGACAACACAAGCGAGCGCCCGGAAGGAAGCCGTTTCAACGGACGATGCGCGCATTCGTAACCGGTGGCGCCGGTTTCATCGGAAGCAACCTCGTCGATCGCCTGCTGGCGGCCAATCACTCGGTTGTCGCCTTTGACAACTTCTCGACGGGTCAGGATGCATTCCTCGAAATCGCTCGGTCGCATCCGCAATTCACCCTCGTTCGCGGCGATACGCTGGATCTGCCTGCGCTAGTCGAGGCCATGGCCGGCTCGGAGATGGTGTTCCATCTCGCCGCCAATGCGGACGTCCGGTTCGGCGTCGAGCATCCACGGAAGGACCTCGATCAGAACACTATCGCGACCTTCAACGTGCTCGAGGCCATGCGCGCGACCGGCGCGCGAAGGCTCGCGTTCGCGTCGACCGGATCGATCTATGGCGATGCGTCAGTGATTCCGACTCCCGAGCACTCACCGTTCCCCGTGCAAACATCCCTCTACGGTGCGTCCAAGCTGGCCGGCGAAGGGCTGATTCAGGCCTACTGCGAAGGATTCGGTTTTCAGTCGTGGATTTTTCGCTTCGTCTCGATTCTGGGCGAGCGTTATACGCACGGACACGTGTTCGATTTTTACCGTAGCCTGCGTACCAACCCGTCGCGCCTCCGAGTGCTCGGCAACGGCAGGCAGCGAAAATCGTACCTCTACGTGCAGGACTGCATCGACGCGATTCTCGTCGCGCTGAATCGAGCGACAGAGAAGGTCAACGTGTTGAACCTCGGGACCGAGGAGTACTGTGAGGTGAACGACTCGATCGACTGGATCACAGGCGATCTCGGAGTGTCGCCGATCCTCGACTACACGGGCGGTGACCGCGGCTGGATTGGCGACAGCCCCTTCATCTTTCTCGACACCTCCAGGATTCGCGCGCTGGGCTGGAAGCCGAAGCTCACGATTCGCGAAGGGGTTCTGCGCACGCTGGACTATCTGCGGTCGAACGAGTGGGTGCTGTCGGGGCGATGAGTCTCGAGTGCCGCGTGTGCCGCGGCCAGGATCTCGAGCCCGCCGGTCGCGTGGACGGCCGCATCGCCGGACGGACCTTCGAGCTCGCGCATTGCACGGCGTGCCGGTTCTCATTCGTGGTCGATCCCTGGACCGACTACGCGACGATCTACTCGGAGGCTTACTATGACGGCCGCGGCGCCGACCCGTATATCGACTACGTGTTCGAGCTGGAGCACTTCGAACGTACGGTTCGCCGCTACGAATGGGCCGGCCTGCTACGGGCGGCTTCGATGCTGGTGCCGATGACACCCGCCGTCCGTTGGCTCGATTTCGGCTGCGGCAACGGAGGCCTGCTCCGCTGGGTGCGCGAGCATGCTGGAATCACGGCCGTGGGTTACGAGACGGGGTGGATTACCAACCGTGTCCGTGAAGCAGGCTTTCCTCTTCTCTCTGAGGAGGAGCTCGACAGCGCTGCCGGGACATTCGATCTCGTCACGGCCATCGAGGTGATTGAGCACATCGTGGATCCAATCGACACCCTGCGCACGATGGCGCGCCTGCTAAAGCCCGGCGGCGTGCTGATGCTGACAACCGGCAACTCCCAGCCTTTTCGCGGGCGCCTGGCCACCTGGCGTTACGTCATCCCCGAGATCCACGTGAGCTTCTTCGAGCCGCAGACGCTGGCACGCGCGTACGCAGAGGCGGGGCTGGACGCCACGTTTTGCGGCTTTCTGCCCGGCTACGATCAGATCATCCGGTTCAAGGTGCTCAAGGCGCTGGGCGTCCGCGAGCCGCGCGCGTGGGAGCGCATCATTCCGTGGGGTCTCGCGGCGCGCGCCATCGATGCGCGATGGAAGGTGACCGGGCACCCGATGGGGAGACGAGGGCCATTGTGACGGCCGCCTGCCTGACGAATCGCTCGGCGCTCATCACGGGTGCGTCGCGCGGACTCGGCCTCGCGACCGCGGTGGCATTCGCCCGCGAGGGTGCCGACCTCTGGCTGGTGGGGCGGGACGGCGCAGCGCTCGCCGAGGCGGCCGCCCACGCCGCGGCGGCGCGAGCGTCGTCAACGCAGACCATCTTGCAATATGCGGTCGACGTGACGGACAGCGCCAGCATGGACGTCGTCGTCCACGACTGGCTGGCCGCCAAGGCGTCGGTGCACGTCCTGGTCAACAACGCCGCCGTGCAGGGGCCGATCGGCGAGGTCGGAGCCACCGACTGGCACGAATGGCGCGCCGCGCTCGAAATCGATCTCATCGCTCCCATCCGACTGTGTCATCTGGTCGCGCCGCACATGCGCGCGGCGGGCAGGGGCAAGATCATCAGTGTGTCGGGCGGCGGGGGCACGGCGGCTCGCCCACGGTTCTCGGCCTATGCGACGGCCAAATGCGGGCTGGTCCGCTTCAGCGAGACGCTCGCGGCGGAGCTGACGGGCACGGGGGTGGACGTCAACACGGTCGCGCCAGGTGCGATGAACACGCGGATGCTCGACACCGTGCTCGCGGCCGGGGAGGCGGCGGGAGCCGAGCACGCGAGGGCGTTGTCACAACTGCAGACCGGGGGTGTGGCACCCGAGCGCAGTGCCGAGCTCATTGTGTTCCTGGCATCCGCCGCGAGCGACGGCATTTCGGGTCGTTTGATCAGTGCGGTCTGGGACCCCTGGTCTGATCTGCCGTCGCACCGCGAGGATCTGAATCGGTCGGATGTCTACACACTCCGGCGCATCCTTCCCAGGGACCGCGGTATGACTTGGGGCGAAAGATGAGCGGGCGAGGAGTCGCCATCGTCGGGTGCGGCCTCGTCGGTCGGAAACGTGCCGCCGCGCTCGACGGAGCGCGGCTGGTCGCTTGCGCCGACATCGTGGCCGATCGAGCCGTCGAGCTCGCACGAAGCGTTCGCGGCGCAATCGCCGTGGACGTCGAGAAAGCAGTCAGCCATCCCGATGTCGACGTTGTCATTGTCGCGACGACCAACGATGCGTTGACATCGGTGGCAATTACTGCCCTGAAGAACGGCAAACACGTACTCGTCGAGAAGCCCGCTGCGCGCAACGTGAAAGAGCTCGACACGCTGATCGAGGCGGCCTGCCGCGCGAATCGAACGGTGCGCGTCGGCTTCAACCACCGCTACCATCCTTCGCTCCTCGAGGCGCGGAGGATCGTCGACGCGGGGACGTTGGGTCCCCTGATGTTCATGCGAGGCCGTTACGGGCATGGCGGCCGCGTGGGATACGAGCGTGAATGGCGGGCGGATCCAAGGTTGTCCGGAGGCGGCGAGTTGATCGATCAAGGCGTTCACTTGATCGATCTCGCCGGATGGTTTCTGGGCGACTTCGTCGACGTGCAAGGTGTGGCGACGACATACTTCTGGAAGATGCCCGTCGACGACAACGCGTTCATGACTCTGAGGACGGCTCAAGGGCAGACCGCGTTTCTGCACGTGAGCTGCACCGAGTGGAAGAACCTGTTCTCGCTGGAGATCTACGGTCGCGACGGAAAGATTGCCATCGACGGTCTTGGTGGAAGCTACGGGCTGGAACGCCTCGTCCACTACCGCATGCTGCCGGAGATGGGCCCGCCGGAGACGCTCGTTCGCGAGTTTCCGGGCGTTGATTCGTCGTGGCAGGTCGAATTCAGCGAGTTCCTCGCCGACGTCGAGCAGCAGCGTGAACCCTCGGCTGGCCTCGGGGCCGCGCGCCGCGCGCTCGTGGTGGCTGAAGAGATTTATTTTCGCTCCGGCTTTCGATTTGCCGCCACCGCGTCGCTCGAGATCGAGCGAACCCTCGAGCCCGAAGCTGCGAGGCCCGAGCCGGAATGATCATCACGCGCAGCCCCCTCCGCATCACGCTCGGTGGCGGTGGCACGGACCTGCCGTCCTACTACCGCGAGCACGGTGGATTTCTCCTCGCGGCGGCGATCGACAAGTACGTTTACGTGACGGTGATACGTCCGTTCACCGAAGGCATCTATCTGAAGTACTCGAAGCTCGAGCACGTCGAAGCGACCACCGACGTGCAGCATCCGATCATTCGCGAAGCCATCAAGCTGCTCGATTTCCGAACGCCGCAGCTCGAAATCACGACGCTCGCGGACATTCCAGCCGGCACCGGCCTCGGCTCGTCCGGCAGCTTTACTACGGCTCTCCTGAAGGCACTCTATGCACATCGCCGGCGGATACTGCATCCGGGCGAGCTGGCAGAGCTCGCATGTGAGCTCGAGATCGAGAAGCTCGGCGAACCGATCGGCAAACAAGATCAATACATCGCCGCGTTCGGCGGCGTGACGTGCTTCACGTTCAACCCCGACGACAGCGTGGATGCCCGACCACTTGGCCTTCCAATGGATGCGTTGTTCAACCTCGAGGACAACCTGCTGCTGTTCTTTACGGGGTTCTCGCGCAACGCCGCCCATATCCTCGCGGATCAGAAGCACCGCACCGAAGCCCATGATGATGAGATGCTGCGAAACCTGCACTACGTCAAGGAGCTCGGCCACCGCAGTTGCGAGGCGTTACGGAAGAGCGACACGGCGTTGTTCGGAGAGCTTATGCACGAGCACTGGGAGCACAAGCGGCGGCGATCGGGCAACATGAGCAACCCACAGATCGACGAGTGGTACGAGCTCGGTCGCAGGAACGGCGCGATCGGCGGTAAGCTGGTCGGCGCAGGCGGCGGCGGGTTCCTGATGTTCTATGCCGAGGATCATCGGCGCCTTCGCGCGGCGATGAAAAAGGCGGCCCTGGAGGAAGTGCGCTTCCGCTTCGACTTCGAAGGTACGAAGGTGTTGTTCGGGTGATCCTGCCGGTGGCAATCCTCGCCGGTGGCCTCGCGACCAGACTGCTGCCCATTACGGAGACCATTCCAAAGGCTCTCGTGGACGTCGCCGGTCGGCCTTTCGCCGAGCACCAGATGGAATGGCTCACCGCTCAGGGGATCGAGCGCGTCGTGTTCCTCGTCGGGTATCGAGGCGACATGGTCAGCGAGGCCTTGGGGAACGGCGCGCGGTGGGGCCTGCGGATCGAGTACGTGTCCGACGGGCCGACGCTCCTCGGCACGGGAGGCGCATTGCGGCGTGCACGCGGCGTTCTCGGTGACGCCTTCTTCGTGATGTACGGCGATTCGTACCTGGACTGTGACTTGCGGGCGATCGAAAAAGCGTTTCGCGCGAGCGGCCAACCAGCCTTGATGACCGTGATCGACAACGCGAATCGCTGGGATGCGAGCAACGTACTGTTCGAGAACGGGCGGATCGTTCGCTACAACAAGCGACATCGCACCCCCGACATGCGGCATATCGACTACGGCCTCTCCATCGTGTCGGCATTGGCGCTCGAGCCGTATCCCCCGGGCGAGCCGTTCGACCTGGCGACGATGTACGAGGACATCGCGAATAAGGGTCGCCTGGCCGCCTACGAAGTGACCTCGCGGTTCTACGAAATAGGATCACCGGACGGTCTGGAAGAGACGCGCGAGTACCTTCAATCTCGGCGGGGCTGAATCCGAATGACCTACACGCAACAGCATCTGAACGAAGCCGCTCAGGTGCTCGCCCAGCTGGACATCGAGAATATCGAACGGATGGCCCAAAAGCTCGCGGACGTACGCGCGCGTGGCGGCAGACTGTTCTTCCTCGGAGTCGGGGGTGGCGCCGGCAACTGTGGCCACGCGGTGAACGATTTCCGCAAACTCGCCGGCTTCGAAGCGTACGCGCCGACCGACAACGTGGCCGAGCTCACAGCCCGCACGAACGATGAGGGTTGGGAGACCGTGTTCGTCGCATGGCTCAAAGGCAGCCGCCTGCGCGCCGAGGACGGGCTCGTCGTGTTTTCGGTTGGCGGTGGCAGCCTCGAGAAGAACATCAGTCCAAATCTCGTCCGTGCTTTACAGTACGCCAGGGAACTTGGTGCGGTCATCGTCGGCGTGGTCGGGCGTGACGGGGGCTATACCGCGCAAGTGGCGGATGCCTGCGTGGTCGTGCCGACCGTGAACGCGGCGACCATTACTCCTCATACCGAGGCATTTCAGGCCGTGATCTGGCACCTGCTCGTATCGCACCCCCTCCTCAAAGTGGCGGCGACCAAATGGGAGTCGACGTG
>Ga0070674_100001752_pt1 | contig 11774 bp, 8 predicted proteins | sample KBSM33metaG_FD_65344 | JGI IMG/M metagenome (GOLD analysis project Ga0070674, IMG submission 65344) | Miscanthus rhizosphere microbial communities from Kellogg Biological Station, Michigan, USA - KBS M3-3 metaG | ecosystem: Host-associated > Plants > Roots > Rhizosphere > Soil ... | reverse complement strand
CCTCCAGCGCCGCCTCCAGGAGCGCTTCCGGCGAGAGCGCGGTCTCCGCGCCCGCCGCCAGGTTCAGGTAGGGGCCCTGGGCGGGGCCCCCGACCGGCTCCGTCTCGTAGAGCCCGCTCACGGCCGTCACGCGCACGCCCCGGGCGCCCAGCGCCTCCAGGCCCCGGCCGAGGTGGCCCTCGCGATCGCCGAGGTTGGAGCCGAGGCCGAGATACACGGTGACGTTGGGCATCGTCGCGCAAGTCTACCTTCGGTCGCCGCCCGGTCCGGGTCCGCCCGGCTTGACGCCCCGCGCGGGGGCCATCGACAATGAATCCGGATTCAGTAAACGAGTGGCACGAAAGCGCAGCGACGACAAAAGGCGGCGCATCCTCCAGGCGGCGGTGAAGGTGTTCGCGCGCAAGGGCTACTTCGCGGCGCGCGTGGCCGAGATCGCGCAGCGCGCGGGCGTCGCGGACGGGACCATCTACCTCTACTTCCGCAGCAAGGAGGACATCCTCGTCTCCCTGTTCGACGAGCTGATGGCCGAACACGTGGAGCGTGCGCGCGCGGAGATGCAGGCGGTGGAGGATGCCCCCTCCCGGCTGCGTCTCATCGCCGAGCACCACCTGCGCGCGCTGGGCGCGGACCGGGATGTCGCCGTCGTGTTCCAGGTGGAGCTCCGACAGTCCACGAAGTTCATGGAGCGCTTCACCGCGTCGTGGCTGGGGCGGTACTTCGACCTCGTGGGCTCCGTCATCGAGCAGGGCCAGCGCGAGGGGACCCTGCGCGCGGACGTGCCGCGCAAGCTGGTGACCAAGGCCTTCTTCGGGACCCTGGACGAGCTCGTCACCTCGTGGGTGATCGGCCGGAAGGACTATGATCTGGCCTTGCTGGCCGGGCCCGCGGTGGACCTGCTGCTGCGCGGAGCCGCTCCCGCGGGCGCAGCCGCTCCGGGCCGGCGCACGCTCCGCGTGGCCGCGGGGCGGGGAGGCCGATGAAGATGACCACGCGCACGCTGTGCGAGATCTTCTACCACTCGGTCGAGACGTACCGGAAGCCCGACCACCTCAAGGTGAAACGCGACGGGCAGTGGCGCGACATCAGCTCGGAGGAGCTCCGCCGCGCGGTGGAGGAGATCTCCATGGGCCTGCGCGCGCTGGGCGTGGAGAAGGGCGACCGCGTCGCCCTCCTCTCCGAGAACCGCCCGGAGTGGGCCTACGTGGACCTCGCCACCCTCGGCGCGGCCGCCGCCGACGTGCCCATCTATCCGAACCTGATGCCGGCCCAGGTGCTCTACGTCCTCAACGACAGCCAGTCCAAGGTCGCCTTCGCGTCCACCGCCGCCCAGGTGAAGAAGCTGGCCGAGGTGCGCGACAAGGCCCCGTACCTGAAGCACGTCATCCGCTTCGATGACCCGCCGCACGAGGGCACGATGTCCCTCGACGAGCTTCGCGCGCGGGGGCGCGAAGCGCTGGCCGCGGACAGGGAGGCGGTGAAGCGCCGGGCCGCGGAGGTGCGGCCGGAGGACCTGGCCACCCTCATCTACACCTCGGGCACGACGGGCGACCCCAAGGGCGTGATGCTCACCCACGACAACATCGTGTCGAACGTCCACGGGGGCCTGGCCGCCTTCGGGGACTTCGGGCCCAGCGACGTGGCCCTCTCCTTCCTGCCCTTGTGCCACATCTTCGAGAGGATGGGCGGGCACTACCTTCTGCTCCAGCAGGGCGTGACCATCGCCTACGCGGAGAGCGTGGAGAAGGTGCCCGCGAACATGACGGAGGTGCGGCCCACGCTCATGCTGTCGGTACCGCGCCTCTACGAGAAGATGTACGCGCGGGTGAACGAGAAGGTGGCCGCCGACTCGCCCCTGAAGCAGCGCATCTTCCGCTGGGCCCTGGGCGTGGGCCGCAAGGTCTTCCAGGCCCAGGTCGAGCATCGCACGCCGGGCGCGCTGCTCCGCGCCCAGCACGCCCTGGCCGACCGCCTCGTGTTCGGGACCATCCGGGCGCGCACGGGCGGCCGCCTCCGGCTCTTCATCTCCGGCGGCGCGCCCCTGGCCCGCGAGATCGCGGAGTTCTTCGGCGCCGTCGGCCTCCTCATCCTGGAGGGCTACGGCCTCACGGAGACGAGCCCCGTGATCGCGGTCAACCGGCCGGACAAGATGAAGCCGGGCAGCGTGGGCCCCCCCCTCAAGGGGGTCGAGGTCAAGATCGCGGAGGACGGCGAGATCCTCACCCGCGGCCCGCACGTCATGAAGGGCTACTACAACAAGCCGGAGGCGACGGCGGAGGTGATCGACGCGGACCGCTGGTTCCATACCGGCGACGTCGGCCTCGTGGACGGCGACGGGTTCCTCGTCATCACCGATCGCAAGAAGGACATCATCGTGACCTCCGGGGGCAAGAACATCGCGCCCCAGCCCATCGAGAGCCGGCTGAAGACGAACCCGCTCATCGCGGAGATCGTGATGATCGGCAACAAGCGCAACTTCCCCTCCGCGCTCATCGTCCCCAACTTCGAGAACCTGCGGAAGTGGGCGGTGTCCCAGGGCGTGACCGCGGCTTCGGCGGACGAGATCGTGCGCGACCCGCGCGTGATCGCCCTCTACGACGAGACGGTCAAGGGCCTCACCAAGGACCTCGCCCAGTTCGAGCGCATCAAGAAGATCGCGCTCCTTCCGCGAGAGTTCACCCTGGAGGCGGGCGAGCTGACGCCGACCCTGAAGGTCAAGCGCCGGGTGGTCGAGCAGAAGTACAAGGACGTGATCGACCGGCTCTACGAGGACGCGGCGGCGTAGGTGGCGGTGACGGGCGGAGCCAACCGCCGGCGAAGCCGGAACAGCGGACGCTCGACGAACAGATAGGAAGCGCCGGCGGCGGCCAGGCTGGCCGTCACCACACGCAGCGGCCCCAGCCCCTGGAATCCGACGAAGAGCTGCTGCCACAGGTACAGGGAGTAGCTGATGGTGCCGAGCGCCCGCATCGGCCCCGCGTTCAGGACACGCACCATCCGGTCACGCGCTCCGTGCACGCTCCCGATCATCCAGCCCGCGATGGCCGCGTTGAGGGCGGCGTGGAAGGCCAATCGAAGCGGCCGACGCACCACCACCGGGAGAGGGTCTTGCGGGAGGAGGGCCAGCGAGACGGCGAGGGTGGCCAACATCCAGAGATGCACATCGCGCACGCGTCGAGCGCGGGGAGCCCACGCCTCGTCCCGGAGCGCGCACAGGCAACCGGTGGCCAGAGCCTCGATGGCGGGCGGGAACAGGTGTTCGAGCGCGGGCCGCTGGTCGGGCAGGAGCGTCCAGGCCAGGCCGCGCAAGAGGGTGGGGCCGAGCGCCGCGGCCCAGGCCACGCGCTCGGCCCACGGCCGCCCGCCGAGAGCCAGCACTCCCGGCCACACCAGGTAGAACTGCTCCTCGTAGGAGAGTGACCAGAGGTGTCCCACCCACCATGACGGCGAGGCCGCGTAACTCATCGTGTACGTCATCGCGAAGGTCAGGTCGTAGGGGTTGAGCACGACCACGTGCATGGCGGCCAACATGGCGACCACGGCGATGTACAGGTAGCAGGCGGGGAATATGCGCAGCGTGCGGCGAGCGTAGAAGTGGCCCAGCCCGATGGTTCCGGCGGCCGCCTGCTCACGGAGGAGCAACGTCGTGATCAAGAAGCCGGAGATCACGAAGAAGATGCGCACGCCGAGAGCGCCCAGCGGCCGCTGGATGCCGGGGGGAAAGGCAGGCTGGCGCCCGTAGTCGAAGAGGTGAGCCACCAGGACGAAGCCGATGGACACCGCGCGCAATCCGTCCAGCGACGGAATGCGTCCGGCCGGCTCCGGCCTGGGATCGAGCTCGAACGCCGGCATGCGCTCGGCGATCGCGGTCACGCGCGGCTCAGCCCGCGCGCGCAGTGCTCGTGGGCAGGGTCGGGCCGTCTCGCTCGCTCAGTTCGTGCCGGTGCGCGATGAACCATTCATAGGCGGAGACGATCCCCTCGCGCAGCGGGATGCGATGTTTCCACCCCAGCGCGTGCAGACGGCTCACGTCCAGGAGCTTCCGCGGCGTGCCATCCGGCTTGCTGGCGTCGTAGACGATCTCCGCCTGCGGATGGACGATCTCCCGCACCGTCTCGGCCAGGGCGCCGATGGTGAGGTCCTCGCCGGTGCCGATGTTGACGTGGCTCGCCTCGTCGTAGCCGCGCATGAGGAACACGCAGGCGTCGGCCAGGTCGTCCACGTGGAGGAACTCGCGCCGGGGCGTCCCCGTGCCCCAGATGGTCACCTCGCGCCGGCCCTCGGCTTTCGCGTCGTGGAACTTGCGGATCATCGCGGGCAGGACGTGGGAGCTGGCCAGGTCGAAGTTGTCGCGGGGCCCGTAGAGGTTCGTGGGCATCGCGGAGATGAAGTCGGAGCCGTATTGCTTGCGATAGGCCTGGCAGAGCTTGATGCCGGCGATCTTGGAGATGGCGTACCACTCGTTGGTGGCTTCCAGCGGCCCCGTCAGCAGGTGCTCCTCGCGCATGGGCTGCGGGGCCTCGCGCGGGTAGATGCAGGAGCTGCCGAGATAGAGCAGCTTCTTCGCGCCGAACAGGTGCGCGGCGTGCACCACGGTGGCGTGGATCATCATGTTGTCGTAGATGAACTCCGCCGGCCGCGTCGAGTTCGCGAGGATGCCCCCCACCGTACCCGCCACCAGGAAGACGTACTCCGGACGGTTGGCCCGGAACCAGTAGTTGACCGCGGCCTGGTCGCGGAGGTCGAGCTGCTCGCGCGTGGCCACGAGGACGTGGCGGAAGCCCTCGGTCTCGAGGCGGCGCAGGATCGCCGATCCCACGAGGCCGCGGTGACCGGCGACGAAAACGCGAGCGTCGGGGTTCAGGGGCATGGTGTGAGGCCGCGCGCCACTCGTGATTATAAGGCCACGCCATTCCTTGACACCTTTCAGAATCCTGGCCTAACCTGCCCGAGGCAGATCTCGGAGGTCGCGGGCGCATGGTTCTCGACTGGCTGGCGAAGGGCAAGGGCACCGGCCTGCCCGAGCTGCTGGCCCGTAAGCAATTCGGCAAGGCGGTGGAGCTGGCCCAGGCCCAGCTCAAGGCACGGCCGCAGGACGGCCGGTTGCGGCTGCAGCTCGCGGACACCCTCATCGCGGCCGGGCGAGGCCGTGAAGCGGTCGCTCCCCTGCGCGAGATGGCGGACGAGCTGGCCCGGGAGGGGTTCGCGGCCAAGGCCATCGCGATCCTCAAGCGCATCCAGAAGATCGACCCCGGCCGCCTCGACATCGAGCGCCGCCTGGCCGCCCTCATCGCCGAGCACACGCGACGCGAGGCCGCCTCGTCCCGTCCGGCCATGCCCGCGGCGGCGCCCAGCATGCCCGAGTTCGACATGGAGGAGATCGACGAAACGACCGATCCCCTGGGCGGGTTCGAGCCCGTGGTCGAGCCGGACACGGAGATCGACCTCGAAGCGGAGGCGGCGGCGGCCGCCGCGGGCAAGCCCGCTCTCTTCCCCGATTTCTCGAACGAGGAGCTCGTGGCCGTGATGAGCGGCCTGCAGCTCATCCAGTACAAGGCCGGCGATCTGGTGGTCGCGCAAGGCGAGCCCGGCGACAGCCTCTTCCTCGTCACCACGGGCACGGTCAAGGCCTGGATCCGCAACCGCGAGGGGCGCAACGTCCTGGTGCGCCAGCTCGGCGACGGCGACTTCTTCGGGGAGATCTCGGTCCTGAGCGGCTCGCCGCGCACGGCCACCGTCGTGGCCGCGACGCCCTGCGAGATGCTGGAGCTGGATCGGACGACGCTGGACGAGATCACCGCGAAACACCCGCGCGTGCGCGAGGTCCTGCAGCGCTTCTACGAGCAGCGGATCGCGACCACGCCCGAGTCTGCGGCCGCGACGGGGGAGGGCCGGGCCTGACCGGGCCGCGCGCCATGGCCGAAGACCCCGCCTCCAAACCGAAACCGTCCGCGGACGCGGCCCACGCTCCGGGATCGGCGCTGCGCCACGACCTGCGCACGCCCGTCAACCAGATCATCGGCTACAGCGAGATGCTGGACGAAGACGCGCAGGAGGCGGGCCAGGACAAGATGTCGGTCGACCTGAAGCGCATCGGCCAGGCCGCGCGCAGCCTGCTCGGCTTGATCGACCGCATTCCGGACGAGCTCGGCCCCCCCGCCCGGCCCGCGCCCCCCGCCATACCGTCGCCGCCCCGGCTGGCCGCGCCCCCGGCGGCGCCGCCTCCTCCCGCCGCGAAGCGCCCTTCCGCGGCCGCGGTCCCGCAGTTCGACGACACCCCCAGCCCCGCCACGATGGTCATCCGGGCCGCCGCCACCAAGCACGCGGAGGGCACGGACAAGCTGCTCGTGGTGGACGACAACGAGCTCAACCGCGACATGCTCTCGCGGCGGCTCAAGTCGCGCGGCTACGCCGTCATGACCGCGGACGACGGGCCGCAGTGCCTCGACCTCGTCAAGGGGCAACGCTTCGACCTCATCCTCCTCGACATCATGATGCCGGGGATGTCCGGGATCGACGTCCTGAAGGTCATCCGCAACCGCTACTCGGTGGCGGAGCTGCCGATCATCATGGCCACGGCCAAGGACCAGGGCACGGACGTCGTGGAGGCCCTGACCCTGGGCGCCAACGACTACGTGACCAAGCCCCTCGATTTCCCGGTCGTCCTCGCCCGCGTCGAGAACCAGCTCTCGCTCAAGCGCGCGATGGAGGAGATCAAGCGCCTGGCCAACGAGCTGGAGAAGCGGAACCGTTTCATCAAGCACACCTTCGGGCGCTACCTCTCGGAGGAGGTGGTGGACCGCCTGCTCGACACCGAAGAAGGCCTGGCCCTGGGCGGCGAGAAGCGCGAGGTCACGCTGCTCATGTCCGACCTGCGCGGCTTCACGTCCATGGCCGACCGCTTCACCCCGGAGCAGGTCGTGCGCATGCTCAACAACTACCTCGGCACCATGGCCGACCTCATCGTGGCCCACCAGGGCACCATCGACGAGTTCATCGGCGACGCCATCCTCGCCATCTTCGGCGCGCCCGAGCGCCGTCCGGACGACGCCGCGCGCGCCTGCGCCTGCGCCATCGCCATGCAGGTCGCGATGAAGGAGGTCAACGCCTTCAACGTCCGCGCGGGGCTGGCCGAGGTCGAGATGGGCATCGCGGTGAACACGGGCCAGGTGATCGTCGGCAACATCGGGTCGCAGACGCGCGCCAAATACGGCGTGGTGGGCTCACACGTGAACCTGGCCGGGCGCATGGAAGGGTTCACGGTGGGCGGTCAGGTGCTCGTCTCCGCGTCCACCCTGGACAAGGCGGGCGCGGCCCTGGAGGTCGGCCAGAAGGTGACCTTCCAGGCCAAGGGCTTCAAGGAGCCGGTGGACGTCTACGACCTCGTCGGCGTGGCCGGATCCTGGAACGTCCGCCTGCCCGCGCGCGACGACAAGCTGCAGCCGCTGCAGCCCCCGGTGCCGGTGACGGTGGCCGTGCTCGAGGGGAAGCAGATGAGCGACATCACGTTCGAAGGCACGCTGGAGAGCGGGTCGGTGAGCGCGGCCACCCTGCGCTCCGAGCGCGCCCTGCGCGCGTTCACGAACCTGCGCTTGCGCCTCAAGGGCGCGGACGGCGAGCCGCGGCCAGGCGATCTCTACGCGAAGGTCGCCTCCGGGGAGAAGGAGGCGGACGGCGGGGTGCTCGTCCGATTCACCTCCGCCGATCCCGAAGTGATGGACGCTTTGCGCCAGGCCATCGTGGGGGCGGGCACGCGAGGCTGAGCCGGGCGCGCGAAGCCTAGCGCACCACCTCCACACGGAAGATCTCCATCTCGCCCTTGCCCTTGACCGGGATGAGGCCGAGCGAGCGGCCCTCGCAGACGTCCTGGATGCGCCGCCAGGCGGCGGCGCTGACGTTGACCCCCGCCTTCGAGCCGTGGCTCTCCACGCGTGCGGCCGTGTTCACGGTGTCGCCCCAGAGGTCGTAGAGGTACTGCTTCCGGCCGACGACGCCCGCCACCACCGGCCCCGCGTGGATGCCTACGCGCACGTCCCATCCCGCGGGGAGGCTCTTGGCCGCGTCGACCATCTCGAGCCCGCAGCGGACGGCGGAGAGCACGGGGTTGGCCACGGGCACGAGGAGGCCCGCCGTGCTCATGAACGAATCGCCGATGGTCTTGATCTTGTACATCTCGTAACGCGCGGCGAGGTCCTCGTAGGCCTCGAAGAGCTGTTGCAGGGCGGCCACGATCTCCTCCGGCTGGCGGGAGGCGGAGTAGGGCGTGAAGCCCACGATGTCGCAAAACAGCACCGCGACGTCCTCGTGGCGGCGGGGAGCGACGAAGCCGTTGGACTTGAGCTCCTTCACGATGTCGGGGGGCAGGATCACGTGCAGGAGCTCGTCCGAGCGTTTCTTCTCCGCCTCGATCTGGCTGAGGTACAGCACCTCGCGGTCGCGCAGGCGCTTCTTCTCCATGCTGGCCCCGATGCGCGCGCGCAGGACGACGGGATTGAAGGGCTTGGGCAGGTAGTCCTCGGCCCCGATCTCGATGCAGCGCACCACGCTCTCGATCTCGTCCAGGGCGGAGATCATGATCACGGGGAGATGGCGCAGGTCGGGATCGCGCTTGAGCTGCTCCAGGACCTGGTACCCGTTCATCTCCGGCATCAGGATGTCCAGGAGCACGAGGTCGAAGGGCTCCGCGCGCAGCTTCTCCAGCGCCTCGCGCCCGTTCTGGGCCGTGAAGGGCGTGTAGCCCTGCCGCACCAGCCGGCGCGAGATCATGTCGCGGTTGATCTCGTTGTCGTCCACCACGAGGATGCGCCCGCCCTCCGCCCCTTTCTGGTCCTGGTCGTCGCGCGCGCGCAGGGACGATACGGCCTGCTCGATCATCATCGACACCTGCGTGTCGCGCTCCTCGGTGACGCCGCTGCGCACGCCCGCGGAGAGCCGCATGGTGTCGTCGATGACCACCAGGAGCTTCTGGCCCGCGCCGTGGATCCGCTTGAGGTCGTCCACGGAGTGGTCCTGGCCCGAGGCCTGGGCGTCTTCGATCAGCATCTCGCTGTAGCCGAGGATCGCGTTCACGGGCGTGCGCAAGTCGTGGCGGATGCGCGCGCTCGCCGCCTCCATGTCCTCCGCGGAGCCTCCGGCCACGCGCGCGGGGTCCAGGATCTCGTTGATCAGGGAGAGGAGGGTGCGGCCGGCGGCCTGGATCCGCTCCAGGTCGGGCCGCACGTTGTCGGGAGCCTCGTCCTCGAGCAGCATCTCGCTGTACCCGAGGATCGCGTTGACGGGAGTGCGCAGCTCGTGCCGGAGGTGCGCGAACAGCGCGTCGCGCGCGCGGTCCGGCGGCCCGGCCGCGGCGGTCATGCCGGCGGCTTGGCGCCGGCTCCGAGGAGGGCTTCGATCTTGCCGAGCAGCCGCGGCAGCTCGATCGGCTTCGTGTCGTAGTCGTCGCAGCCCGCCTCCAGGGCCTTCTCGCGGTCACCGGACATGGCGTGCGCAGTCAGGGCGATGATCGGCGTCGCCTTCATGTCGTCCCGGGCCTTCAGCTGCCGCGTCGCCTCCCAGCCGTCGATGACGGGCAGGCTCATGTCCATGAGGATGAGGTCGGGCCGGTTGGACAGGGCGAGGTCCACCCCCTGCTGGCCGTCCACGGCAATGACGACTTCGTAGCCGCGGCGCTCGAGCCGCCGGGACAACATGTCCCGGTTCATCTCGTTGTCCTCGACGAGCAGGATCTTGGTCATCGTGTCCTATCCATGCGGGCGCCCTGCGCGGGGCACGCGAAGGGGTAAGCCGTTAATTAGCATAGGGAACCGCCAAAGACAATTGCGCCCGCGGGCTCCGCGCTCGGTTGAATGTTCCCATCCCATGAGGGATGATCCGGACTCTGTGACCGCCACTGCCGGGGCGCCGCGATGGGTGCTCGCCACGGTGATCGGCGCGGCGCTCCTGGCCGGCGGGCCGGGCCTGCAGGCCGCGACGCCGGTCACACCCCAGGCGGTGCCTGCTCCTTCGCCCTCTCCTTCTCCTGCGCTCACCCCGGAAGAGCGGGCCCGCGAGGCGGAGAAGGAGACCCTGGAGGAGGAGGCCCAGCCGTCCCCGTCTCCGGAACCGTCTCCGACTCCGGAGCCGTCCCCGTCGCCTTCGCCGTCTCCGTCAGCCGAGCCCACGCCGAGCCCGAGCCCGTCTCCTTCTCCGTCCGCCGAGCCGATCCCGTCTCCGTCTCCGACACCTCCGTCCGCTGAGCCGACCGAGCCTCCGTCTCCGTCCGTCGAGCAAAGCCCAGCTCCGTCCCCCGAGCCGACGGAGACGCCGGCGGAGACACCGAAGGAAGGCGAAGGCACGAACCTCGTCGATCGACTGCCCACTTTCCGCGACATCGACGACATCGACCTCACGATGCTCCTGAAAGTGACCGCCGACGAAGGCGGCGCGCGAACGACGGACGACGAGCCGGGGCTCGTGACCCTCGTCTCCGAAGAGGACATCCGGCGCACGGGCGCGAGCACGTTGCGCGAGGTCCTGCAGACCGTGTCCGGCCTGGAGGTGTTCACGGACGGCGTCGGACGCGCGCGCATCGTGGTGCGCGGCATACCCGGCAGCACGGCTTCGGGAAGCTCCGAGAACGTGCTGGTGACCCTGAACGGGATGCGGCTCAACGACAGCATCTTCGGCGGCGCCACCGCCATGAACCTGGACCTGCCCGTCGACAACATCAAGCGCATCGAGATCGTGCGCGGCGCGGGCTCGGTCCTCGACGGCCCCGGGGCCGTGCTCGGCGTGATCAACATCGTCACCGAGGGCGTCGACACCTTCCGTCGCGACGAGCTCACCCTGGGCGGCGGCAACTTCAAGACCTTCCTCTACAACTACCGCTACGGGACGACGTTCCACGAGATCAGCGTCGCCGGCTTCCTGCAGTACCTGTACACGGGGGGGCCGGAGCTCGACGTGCCCGTGGACGGCCAGACGGTGCGCGACCGCGCCCTGGCCCCCCTGGGGGTCGCTCCGGCCTCGTTCGCGCCCGGCCCGACCGACGACGACCGCAAGGCGCTCGACGCCAACCTCGCGCTGGCCTATCGGCATCTCAGCTTCGAGGGGCGCCTGAAGAAGGAGAACGCGGGCGGCTTCTTCGGGCTCCTCGACTCCCTCGGACGCCAGAACCGCTTCGCCAACACGCAGAGCCAGCTCTACCTCAAGTACGAACGCGACATCCCGCTCGGCAACGTGCGCGGCCGCGTCTATTTCGCGGAGAGCCGTCTCACCCAGCTCTTCGACGTCTACCCGCCGGGCTTCACCATCCCCGCGGGCACGAGCCGTCTCTTCTTCCCCAGCGGCGTGATCTTCCAGGAAGACCTCAACTCGCGGCGGCTGGGGACGGACGTCGTGCTCGATCGCCGCTTCGGTTCGAAGCACACGGTGACGGCGGGAGCGGTCCTCGAGCGCGACTCCACGTTCGGCCTCGAGGCGCTCACGAACTTCGATTTCGAGAAGCAGCGGCCCCTGCCCACCTTCGGCCCCGTCCCCGCCCTCGTCCCCGACGCCGACCGCACGGTGACGAGCCTCTTTGCGCAGGACGCGTGGAACCCGACGCCGCGACTGGGCATCACGGGCGGGCTCCGCTTCGACGACTTCGGAGAGGCGGGGGGGAGCGTGCAGCCCCGCCTGGCGGGGGTCTATCGGTTCCCTCGCGACTTCACGGTCAAGGCCGGCTACAGCCGCGGCGTACGCCCACCGAGCTTCCTGGAGCTCTTCTACAGCTCGCCCGCCTACCGGGCGAACGCGGA
>Ga0070674_100001750_pt1 | contig 11774 bp, 8 predicted proteins | sample KBSM33metaG_FD_65344 | JGI IMG/M metagenome (GOLD analysis project Ga0070674, IMG submission 65344) | Miscanthus rhizosphere microbial communities from Kellogg Biological Station, Michigan, USA - KBS M3-3 metaG | ecosystem: Host-associated > Plants > Roots > Rhizosphere > Soil ... | reverse complement strand
TCGAAAAGCAGTGACGCAGGATGTCGTCCACGAGCGCGACGTCGCGTTGCGTGCGGTACGTCGTGGGAAATGACGTCATCCCCCATTGCGCGTTGAAGATCAACGTGTCGGCCACGCGTCGCTCCAGGGACACGAGATCGCGCTCCTCCATCCTGCACAGTCGCCGCACCTGCTCATACACCAGATCGAAGCGCCGGCGCGGATCGAGCTCCTCGTCGTACGACTCGTCGAAGACGTCACCAAACGTCTGAAACCCGTAGCTGCGAATCAGCGCCAGCGATCCGGGGTTGCCGAGCACGAGCATCGGGTGGAAATTGGCGAGCGGCTTCACCGACTTCTCGGTAATCCGTGAGGGCCGCGGACGCATCTCGGTCTCGGTCGCCACGCTGAACCACGACTTGTCGTACTCGGCGAGATCGGCCGCGAGCGACGAGTTCCACAGCTCGAGCCGTTTCCACTGGTGCTGCTTCATGCCGAGCAGCACCCGGCCACGTGCGTCGAGCGCATCGAGATACGGCGCGAGCTCGGTGACCATGTCGTCGAATCCGGGCAGCGACCGCGCGAGGTCCTCGGGAGTCGGCCGCGGCGGTTCGCCCTTCCTCTCGTCCGGATGTCTGAACCCTCCGAAGGACACGAAACCGCGATCCCAGAGCCCATCGCGCAGAAGGCTCAGGAGAAACAGGATCTTCGAATCCCGTGCTGTCCGGTTGAGCGACACGAAGCGGCGCTTCCGTTTCGCAGGCCGTGCGCGAAACGCCTCGAGCCGCTTCTGAAAAATCTCTTCACCGTCGCGCTCGTAATGCGAGAACGCGTACCAAATCCAGTAGTCGTGAGTCAGGACGGACACGGGCGACTCGAAACCAATCGAGTCACAGTAGGCTCGATAGTCCTGCGCGAACTGCCGATCCTGCGTGAGGTAGACCGTCCGCCTCGTCGAGGCGCCGAGATCCCGCAGGGCGTCGTGGAACTCCGTCGTCGTGTGTGGCTTGTGCTTGTTGCCCTCGGTCGTGGCATCGAACACGAGCCCGACGGCGCCTTCAGCGATGCGCGCGCGATCGCGCGCCGAGATGCCGGCTGCCGGCACGTTCTTGAAGTGACGATCGTTGCCGCAGCTGAACACGATCAAGTCGGGATCCGGTTTCCCGGGACCCGGCGTGATGACGTCGACACGATCGTCGTGGATGCCTTCGAACAGATGTCGCCCGGGTGTGGCCACGAGGACGATGACCGGCCCGCGCCAGCGATCGCCGCTACTGAGCGCCGAATCGCTGATTCTCGAGACAGATGAATTCAATCAGTTCCTGGTCCGGCATGATGCGCTGGTTCACGCGCACGGTCCATGGCCGCGTATACAGCTTCGCGTCGTCCACGGTGATGTCGATTTCCATCCGCCCGTAGCTCACGCGCCGGAATCGTTCTGTGAGCTTTGCCGCCTCGCTCAACGGTGTCCCGATGATATCGAGCCAGCCGCCATCTCTGTACCCGGTGGATTCGACGACGAGCGTGTCGCCGTCCCATTTGCCGACGGAGTATCCGTACCACCACGGCTGCGGATCGTTGTTCGGCAGCGCACGGCCGTCGGTGAAGATCTGACGCACGCCGGAGCTGGCTTCATACAGGATCACGAGAAGCCCGGGCGTCTGGATAAACTTTCGCGGCGCCCCCTGCGTGTGGAACTGAACGACCCCCATGGGGAGGCAGTGCGCTTCCGGATTGTCCTTGCTGTTGCCGGCCTGCCGCTCCTTGAGAAGCGCCGCGCCGGCGGGCGTGATCGGAAGCCCTTCCTTGATGTTCTGCGCGATGTCGCGGAAACCCGCGATCGGCGGACCGTCCGTCGAGGCGCCTTGATTCGCTGCGTTTCCGCCTTGCCAGACACCAGAAAGGTCCGGCTTGCCATCCGCTGTTCTCGGCAGCGGCCCATTGAGATCGAGCTCACCCTTCGCGTTCATCGGCACGCCCGGCGGCATGCGCACGTCCCACTGCGCGATCAGTGACGGAGATGCGGCAACCACCGCGATCAGCACACTCGCCCGGATGAACGACGTCACATCGACCTCCGATATCCCACGATGATGCGCCTCAGAGTATCATCGGCGGCGCGACGATTTGGAGGTCCTCATGAGCGGCAGGCTCGCAGCACTTCTCGCGGCGTTGACGATTGTCGGAACGAGTCTTCCCGCGAGCGCGCATCATTCATTTGCTGCCGAGTTCGACCGTGACAAGCCGATCACCCTGACCGGCACTGTCACCAAACTCGAGTGGACGAATCCGCACGCTCGCATCTACATCGACGTCAAGGACGAGAAGGGCAACATCGTCCATTGGGACTGTGAGCTCGGGCCGCCGAACGGGTTGATGCGCCGCGGGTGGAACAGAAACTCACTGCGACAGGGACACGTCGTGACGATCAACGGATTCCTGTCGAAGACGGCGCCTCATGTGGCCAACGCCAGGACCGTCAAGCTGGCGGACGGCCGCGAGGTGTTCGCCGGCTCGTCGTTCGACGCGGGGCCAACCCAGGACGACGCCGCCGCGAAGTAGACGCCCTGCTGAATTGAAGAACCGTGAAGGGGTCTGACCCCATCACAGTTTTTCACACAGAAAGTCAGAATTCAGACGCGCTGATCCCCCGCTAACGGGGTGGATGGCTGGAGCTTTACGGTCGATAACAGATCCAGCTTGTCGACCGAGAAGACGACTCCGAAACGAAAGTCGGGAACCGGCACTGCCGACTTGACCGCGGTCGAAGGAGCGCTGCAGCTCCTTGCCCGGGCCATCCGCCAGTTCCATACCTACCCGTCGACAAGCCCGATGTGTGTAGACGCCGTCATGGCGTGCCATGACGCGCTGAAGTCGATCCCCCATCGCGATCGCGTCGCGTCCCGTGTGGCGCCACACGATCTGATCGTCGATGACACCCACATCGGCGCGGGCACTGTTGTCGAGCAGGAGCTGACGAAACGGCTGTTCAAGCTTCGCGTGGCATCGCTCGAGATCGAGTGCCACGCCACGCCCCGCGATCTCTCCCGCTTCTGCATCGACCTCGTCGAATCCGAAGATCCCCAGACCGGTGAAATCACCTTCGCGGAGAAACTGGCCGAGCACGGTGTCGGGGCCATCATCCCGGAGATGGCGCAGCGTCCGGTCGTGATGGACGTCGACGTGCCCCAGGCGCACGCCACTGAACTCATCACTCACGAGCGCCGCAGACAGGCCGAGGCACAACTTGCGCAGCCCGATGCGCCGGTCAGCTATCTCTATCCGCCCGACCGTGGCTGGGTCAGAACCGACCCCGCGCAGGGACTGTCGCAGGTCTCGCTCCTCGATCTCGTCGTCCTCGTCGACGATCCCGGCGACATCGCGACCATGCTCGTGCGCCTGACCGACGATGACCTGAGCGGCCCGAACGCAAAGCAGGCGGCGCTCGAACGGAAATACAGCGACGTCACGCGGCTGTTCGCAGCGCTCGATCCGCGACTGGCGCAGGTGATGTTCGGCAAACTGGCCAGAGCCGTCCTGAACCTCGACTCGGATCGGCGTAACCATCTGCTGCAGCGAACGATCTTGCCTGGCCTGCTCGACGGCGACGCCAACGGCAAAGTCCTGCGCGACTTCCCCGACATGGATCTCGCGGAGTCGATCTGCCTGCTGCTCGATCTCGAGACGGCGGCACCAGAAGTGTTGTCGGCCGCGCTCAATCGACTCGACGTCTCGACGGAGCGCCGTGCTGCTCTGGTTCCGCTCATCGAAGAGCGCATGCGCGCCACGCGCGGCGGCGGATCGCCCGACGTCAGCCTCAGCTCGTCCGGCGTCGAACGTCACGCGCGCGAGCTGATTCGCATCAAGGCAACGCAGGAAACCGACTTCTCCGAGTTTGCCGCCTTCGACCTGTCGATGGACGCGCCGGCCGAACTGGCGATCGTCGAGGTGCGTGCGGGCATCGCAGCGACCGACGTGCCGATGGCGCAGCTGCTCTGCGCCACGCAACTAGTGCGCATCGAGCGCAATCCGGGCCTCGTCGAAGCGTTCCTGCGTCGTGCACTGGACCTGCTCGGCACGCTGGAGCGGGCGGGACGGTGGAACGATCTGGTCGAAGCGGTGGAAGGGTACGGCCGCCTCGGCGAAGAGTTGCGCACACGCCGCCCCGACGTCACTGACGTCATCTCGAAGGCGATGAGCGACTACTGCACGCCGACACGCCTGCTGGCGCTCGCCACGCTCCACGAGCGCGACGACGAAGGTCGCGCGATCGCGCAGCGGATGTTGACCGGGCTCGGACCGGCGCTCGTGCCGGGTCTCATCGAGTTGATGAATCGGTCCGCTCACGAAGCAAAAGCGCGCGCGCTTGTGCCGCTGGTGTGCGAGATGGCGCCGACGCTGGCGTCAGCACTCGCGAGCCAACTCGACTCATGCGGTGCAACAGCGGCGCGAGTGATCGTCAAGATCCTTGGTTACGCTGGGACCGGACACGAAGGCATCGTGGGCCGGCTGGCGGAGCATCAGGACGGCCAGGTCGCGCGTGAAGCGATGCGCGCGCTCGCGCGTATCGGAACGCCGACCGCGGCAGCGCTCGTCGCGCGTCAGATCCGCGAAGGACGTGACGATCGTCACAGCGCTGCCGAGGACGCGCTCTGGCACTTCCCGCCGGCACAGACAGCGACGCAGGTGCGCGAGCTCCTGAGAGCGCGCGAGTTCGTGCTCAGTCACCCACAGACCGCGGCGCGATTGATCGATCGCGCCGGCCAGTCGCGCGTGCAGGGACTCGACGACACGCTCACGAAGCTCGAAGGGCTTCGCTTCAGATTCTGGAAACCGAGCCTCGTGCAGGTAGCGCTGAAAGCCCGGGAGCTGCGAGCCCGATGACGACACCCACATCCGCGCCGCCGGCACTCGATCCGCTCGTCGTCCTCAGAGGGCTGGCCAGTCTTCGCAAACTGACTGGGTCGTATCCAGCCGGGCACCCGATGATCGGGCAGAAGCTCGCTGAGCTCGAGGACTCAATCGCCGGTCTCCTGCAGGCCAGCAATCCGATTCGCATCGATGTCATCCGCGGCGACGTGTTCCTCGACGGTGTCGTCTCGGCCAGCGAGAACCAGGCGAACCAACAGATGCTCTCGCAGCTGTCCACGCTCGGCATCGACAGCATTCACGTCCTGGAAGGCGTGCAGCGCGACGAACTGCTCGCCGTCGCCGAGTTCCTCTGGCAGTACACCGAGTCCGGCGAGTCGATGACTGCCCAACTCGCCGCGCGCAACGTGCAGCACATCAGCCTCGGCCGGCTGCTGCCGCTCGACACCAGGTGGCGCTCGCCGCAATGGGCCGATGCGCCGACCGGCCCGCTCGATCCCGACTACGCCGAGTCGCTTTCAATGGCGCAGAAAACGTGGGAGGACACGGCCTCCGGCAAACCTCTCGACGTCGTCACGGTGCGCGACCTGGTGCAAATGCTGATCTACAAGGTCGCTCGCAGCAACGCGGCCCTCGGCCAGATTCTCGCCGTCAAGCAATACGAGAACCTGACGTACTGCCACTCAGTCAACGTCGCGATGCTCAGCCTGCTGATCGGTAAACAGGTCGGCCTTGATGAAGCCACGCTCGCGGCCCTCGTTGAAGCGGCGCTGCTGCACGACGTCGGCAAGACGCAGATTCCGCTCGATATCGTGCGCAAGCCGGGCGCGCTGGACAAAGCCGAGCGGCGCATGATCGAAGCGCACACGACGCTGGGCGCCGAGATCTTGATTCAGACCGAAGGACTGCATCCGCTGACGCCGACAGTGGCGCTCGAGCATCACCGGAGCGTGAAGGGTGCTGGCTATCCGGATCTCGGCGAGGCCATTCCCCATCCCATGAGCCAGATCGTCTCGGTCGCGGACATCTACGAGGCGATCACCGGTGCGCGCACGTATCAGGCGCCGACACCGCCAGAACGCGCGTGCCTGATCTTGGCGCGCATGGCGGGCGAGAAACTCAACACAGGTCTCGTGAAGACGTTCGTGAACACGATCACGTTCTTCCCGGTCGGATCGCTTGTTCGCACGAACAGAAACGAGCTGGCGCTCGTCGTGCAGACCAACCGTCGCGAGCCGCTGCATCCGCTGCTCACGCTTGTCGACGAGGACACCTACAAACCCATCGGGCAGGTCGATACGTCCGAACGGGAGTCATCAGGCGGCTACGCGCGGCACATCACGCAGAGCCTGCCCGCGCCGGACGGCCTGGATCTGCGCGAGTTCCTCGAACCCGCCACGGCGGCTTAGCGCGTCTTCCGTCGTCGGCTTCTGCGGGGCGAGGCCGGGCGGCCTTCGGGCAGAACCGCGATCCGCGAAATCACCTCTTCATGCAGGACGCGCAAGTGTGCGTTCGTCTCCTCATTCAACGTCCGCATCTCCGCGCGAAGTGTCTCGTGGCCTTGACGCATCTCCGCACGGAGCCTTTCCTCGCACGCGTGCATCTCGCCGCGGAGCGCAGAAAATCCATCGCGCATTTCGCTGCGAAGCTGGACGACCTGCGATTCGACCGCCGAAAGCCTGGCAGGCACATCGCGCAGTTGTTCCATGTTTCCTTCGAGGATTTCGATTCGACGTTCGAGACTCAGGTCCACGTTCAGCCGCCCTCCGGCGATAGAAGGTGCGGCTTCCGTACCAGGCCGACGACGATACCATCGTCAGCCCGCGTACGGAATCGTGGAGCGTCTCGAGACTAGCTGCTCGCGAGGGCCTTCGCGATCGCGGCACGCAGCGCCGGATCCTCTGGCGTGACCGCGCTCGGGAAGAAGGCCACGACCTTGCCATTCTTGTCCACGACGTACTTGCTGAAGTTCCAGGCCGGGAGGTTGCCCGTCTCACCAAGGAAAGTGTAGATGGCCGACTGCCCGGCGCCCTTCTTGGTGACGACTTTCTCGAACATCGGGAACGTCACGTCGTAGGTCAGCTTGCAGAAGGTCGCGATCTCCTGCGCCGTCCCGGGCTCCTGGCCACCGAAATCGTTGCTCGGGAAGCCCAGCACATTGAAGCCCTTGCCCTTCATCTCCCGCTGCAGTTTCTCGAGTCCTTCGTACTGCGGCGTAAACCCGCACTTGCTCGCGACGTTGACCACCAGGCTGACCTTCCCCTTGTACTGAGCCAGGTTGCCCGGCTTGCCGTCGAGAGCCATCGTCGTGAGGTCGTAGAACGAGGTCACAGTGCCTCCGGCGGCGCGCGGCTGCTGAGCCGCCACGGGTGAGACGACAACGCCAATGGCCGCCGCGATGAACGCCGAGGCCATGAACACGCCAACTGTTTTCCGCATCGCTCGGTCCTTTGGAAAAGCCGCCAGGTCGGCGGTGTCCAGATAGTACGCGAAATCGCACCGACTGCCGCCGGCACCGTGATGCGCAGCTACCGTGAAAACGCCCGCGTTTCCGCGGCAGAGCGGCACGGCATTACACGATCGCGGGGGGTGGTTCGGACGCGCGATCGGCCCGAGAATCTGGCATATTGGTGGGTGCTCGGATGCTCATGACCAGACGGCTACTCGTTTGTACGTGGATTCTCTGCTCGGCGCTCATCGGCGCCCGCGCGATTTTGAGCGCTCAGGCCACGAATCCCGAATCCCGAATCCCGAATCCCGGGTCCCTGGCCCCGGATCCCGGATCCCGGGCCCCGGATCCCGGCCCCAAAGCCACGATCGACCAGTACTGCGTGACCTGCCACAGTACGCGTCTCAAGTCAGGCGATCTCGTGCTCGAGAACGCGGACGTCGCCCACGTCGCAACCAACGTCGAGGTCTGGGAGAAGGTCGTCCGTAAGCTGCGCGCGGGCGTCATGCCGCCGCAGGGCGCTCGACGACCTGACGACGCGACGATGCACGCGCTGATCGCGTCGCTCGAGACGAGTCTCGACCAGGCCGCCGCCGCGCAACCGAATCCCGGGCGTCCGCTGCTCCATCGACTCAATCGCGCGGAGTACAGGAACGCGATTCGAGATCTGCTGAACCTGGATGTCGACGTGACGGCGCTGCTGCCACCCGACGACTCCGCGTACGGCTTCGACAACATTTCCGACGTGCTCGGCGTGTCGCCGTCGTTGCAGGAGCGCTACCTCACCGCCGCCGGTCGAGTGAGCCGGCTCGCTGTGGGCGATTTGGCGATGCGGGCAGGCAGCGATACCTATCGCGTCCAGCAGGATGTGTCGCAGAACCAGCACATCGAAGGACTTCCGCTGGGCACAGTCGGCGGCTTACGGGTCCAGCATACGTTCCCGCTCGATGCCGAGTACGAGTTCCGCACACAGCTCTATCGCACCAATCTGAACATCGTGCGTGGGCTGCAGTACCCGAGCGAGTTCGAGATCGCGATCGATGGCCAACAGGTGCATCACGTGACCATCGGCGGCAACGACGATCTGGCGGCGATGTACGACAAGCCGACAGACACGGGAGACGCGGTGGAGCTGCGCATGCGCGTGCGCGTGCCGGTGAAGGCAGGCCCGCACGAAGTGACCGCGACGTTCATCGAGAACATGTCGGTGAAGGACACGGTCAGGCTGCAGCCCTTCTTGCGCAGTTCGGCTGACAACTTCGACTGGGCGGGACGGCCGCACATCCAGACCTTCAGCGTCACCGGGCCGTTCAACGCGGTGGCGACCGGCGAGACGGCAAGCCGCCGGGAGATTTTCACGTGTCGACCGGCCACGCCGCGTCGCGAACGTGACTGCGCGACGGAGATCCTGAGCCGGCTCGCGCGCCGCGCGTATCGGCAACCGGTTTCAAAAGCGGAGCTCGAACCAATCCTCGGCTTCTACGATGCGGCCCGTCGCAGAGGGACGTTCGAGAGCGGCATTCAGCGCGGTCTCGAGCGCATCCTCGCGAGCCCGCGCTTCGCATTCCGTGTCGAGCACGATCCCGATTCCGTCACGCCGGGCACGCCGTATCGAGTCTCCGACGTCGAGCTCGCCTCGCGGCTCTCATTCTTCCTGTGGAGCAGCATCCCCGACGACACATTGCTCGACCTCGCCAGTCGCGGCCGGCTGAAGGATCCGGTCGTGCTCGATCAGCAGGTTCGGCGCATGCTCGCCGATCCGAAATCGAGTGCACTCGTCGAAAACTTCGCCGGCCAGTGGCTGCAACTGCGCAACGTCCGGAGTGTGCTGCCCAACTCCGACGAGTTCCCGGACTTCGACGACAACCTGCGTCAGTCGTTCCGCCGCGAGACCGAACTGCTCGTCGAGAGCATCATCCGCGAAGATCGCAACGTCCTCGATCTGCTGCGCGCCGACTACACCTTCGTGAACGAGCGACTCGCGCGCCACTACGGGATCCCCGGGATCTACGGCAGCCGCTTCCGTCGCGTGGCGGTCACTGACGATGCGCGGAAGGGCATCCTGGGAAAAGGCAGCATGCTCGCGGTGACGTCTCACGCCGAGAGAACCTCCCCAGTGCTTCGAGGTAAATGGGTGCTCGAAAACATCCTGGGCCTGCCCGTACCGCCGCCACCACCGGACGTGCCGCAGCTGAAGCCCGCGGAAGAGGGTCAGAAGCCGAAGACGCTGCGCGAGCAGATGGCGGAGCATCGCACCAACCCGACGTGCGCGACCTGCCACAAGGTGATGGATCCTGTTGGCCTGTCGCTCGAGAACTTCGATGCCGTCGGCGCGTGGCGGACGCAGGAGGCCGGCAGTCCGATCGACGTGTCTGGACAACTTGCCGACGGCCGTCTGGTGAACGGTGTCGTGACCCTGCGTCAGGCGATCCTCGACAAGCCGGAGCTCTTCGTCGGCACGATGACGGAGAAGATGATGATCTACGCGCTCGGCCGCGGCGTGAGCGCGGAAGACATGCCCGGCATTCGACGCATCCTTCATGACGCATCCGCGAACGACTATCGCTTCTCGTCGCTGGTGCTCGGGATCGTGAAGAGCGTTCCGTTCCAGATGCGCGTCAAGCCGATAACAGAGGAAGGCACGTCTTCGGCGAGCACGACTCACAAAGACTCAGAGGCACTGAGAAGCGCTCCGTAAGAAATCTCAGTGCCTCGGAGCCTCGGTGTGACGTAATCGTTGGGTATTTGGCCCTTGGGAGTTGGGAGTTGACGATGTTCGTATCCAAGATCGCACTGCCGCGCCGCACGTTTCTCCGAGGTGTCGGCGCCGCCATTGCACTGCCGCTGCTCGATTCGATGTTTCCGGCGTTCACACCGCTCGCGCGCGCGCAGGCGCGTCCACGCACGCGGTTCGGCGCCATTTACATTCCGAACGGCGCCATCATGGAGCAGTGGATTCCGGAGATCGTCGGACCCGGATTCGACATCAAGCCGATCCTCCAGCCGATCGAGTCGTACAAGGATCAACTCGTCCTTGTGACCAACCTGACTCGCTCGCATCCGGGCAGCCAGGTCGGCGATCACGCGGTGAGCGCCGCCGGATTCCTGACCGGCGTGTGGCCGAAGCGAACCGAGGCCGAGGACGTCCTCGCGAACACCAGCGTCGATCAGGTCGTCGCGCAACAGATCGGACAGGACACGCCGTTCCCATCACTCGAAGTGGCGACCGAGGACTTCACCGGCTACGTCGGGGCGTGCTCGCCCGGGTTCAACTGCGTGTACCTCAACACGGTCACGTGGAGCTCGCCGTCGACGCCGCTGCCGATGGACATCAATCCTCGCGTCGTGTTCGAGCGGATGTTCGGGCAGGGCGGCAGCCCGGCGGAGCGCGCTGCGCGCACTCGGGACGATCGCAGCATGCTCGACTCGGTTGCTGACGAAGCGCGCAAGCTGCAGCGCGGCCTCGACGCGCGCGACCGTCGCCGGGTGAGTGACTACCTGGACAACCTGCGCGAGATCGAGCGCCGCATCCAGCGGGCGGAGGCTCAAGGTCGTGTCGAGGTGAACATTGACGTGCCCGTGGGCGTACCGGACTCCTTCGAAGAGCACGTGGGATTGATGTACGACCTGCTCGCCGTGGCGTATCAGGCCGATGTCACTCGCGTCTTCACGTTCATGCTGTCGCGCGAGCTGAGCCAGCGCACCTACCCGAACATCGGCGTCACCGAGCAGCACCACTCCGTGTCGCACCACGGCAACGACGCGCAGAAGATCGCGCAGAACGTCAAGGTGAACACCTACCACATGGGGCTTTTTGCGAAGTTCCTCGAGAAGCTTCGTGCGACGCCGGATGGCGACGGGTCGCTGCTCGATCACTCGTTGATCTTCTACGGCGGCGGCATGGGCAACCCCAACGGGCACGCCAGCGATCCGCTGCCGGTCCTCGCCGTCGGCGGCGGCGTGGGCAAGGGACATCGCCACATCAAGGTGAAGCCGCAGACGCCGGTCGGCAACCTGTGGCTGGCCGTCGCCAACAAGTACGGCAGTCAGATCGATACGTTTGGCGACAGCAACGGACGCGTCGAGGATCTCTTCAGCTGATGAGACGAACCATGCGATACGTGCCCAGGGTGGTTCTCGTCGCTTTGTTGTCCGCAGCGTCACTGAGTGCGGGACGAAGCGAGTCGCGGCTCGCTGAAGCAATACAGGCTGGAGATCGCGAAGAGGTCCGGAAGCTTCTCAAGGACCCGGCGGAGGTCAAAGCCACCGAGGCCGACGGCACCACGCCGCTTCACTGGGCGGTTCGCTCAGACGATCTCGAAACGTCGAAAGCCCTGCTGAGTGCGGGGGCCAACGCGAGCGCGGCAAACCGCTACGGCGTGACGCCGCTGTCATTGGCCGCCGTCAACGGCAACCCCGCGATGATCGAGGCGCTCCTCGCCGCCGGCGCAAGTGCCAACACGATCGTCTCCAAGGG
>Ga0070674_100001746_pt1 | contig 11781 bp, 6 predicted proteins | sample KBSM33metaG_FD_65344 | JGI IMG/M metagenome (GOLD analysis project Ga0070674, IMG submission 65344) | Miscanthus rhizosphere microbial communities from Kellogg Biological Station, Michigan, USA - KBS M3-3 metaG | ecosystem: Host-associated > Plants > Roots > Rhizosphere > Soil ... | reverse complement strand
TCGAACACACCATTCCAGACGATAAACGCGAAGAGGAGGGAAAGCGCGATGGTGAGTCGTCGGGCGCGTCGGCGATCAGCCGGCATACCGGACTACGAGCGCCGTCACATCGTCGCTCTGGTCGGCGCCGGTGGTGAACGCCCGGACGCTGGCGAAGATCGTGTCCACGAGCTCGGTCACCTTCTGCGTGCGGTGGGATTCGACGGTCTCGAGCAAGCGCGATTCGCCGTATTCCTCCGAGGAGGCACTCATGGCTTCGGTCACGCCATCGCTGAACGTAATCAGCAGGTCGCCGGGCTGCAGCTGCACCGTCGCTTCCTCGAAGGTCGCGTGCTCGAACAGGCCCAGAATGAGCCCGCCCTGCTCCAGCCGCTCGACGGAGTTGGCACGCAGCAGGAGCGGAGGATTGTGTCCGGCGTTGCAATACGTGAGTGCGCCGGTCGGTCCGAGCACGCCGTAGAAGGCCGTCGCAAACCGCGCTTCGACCGAGCGCCGGATCAGCGCCTGATTCACCCGAGCCAGCGTCGTGGCCGGTCCGCTGCCCGAGGACGCCTGCGACGCGAACACCCCCTGGAGCACGGCGGTGAGAAGCGCCGCAGGTGCGCCTTTGCCGGCGACATCGCCGACGGCAAAACCGAAGTCGCCACTGGGCAGATCCACGTAATCGAAGAAGTCTCCGCCGATGGCCCGGCACGGCACTGAGGCCCCGACCGCTTCGAAGTACCCACCGAGCCGCTGCGGCGGCGGCAGCAGGGCGCGCTGGATCTCCGCCGCGATCTTCATTTCCTGCTCGATGCGTGCTTTGTCGAGCGTCTCGCGATAGAGCCGCGCATTCTCGATGGCGACGGCGGCTTCGGTCGCGAGCGTATCGAGCGCGGAACGCGCCGCGCGCGAGAGCACGGCGCCCTTCTCGCGGCTGTCGAGATAGAGCACGCCAATCCGGCGCTCTTCGTTCGGCATGTCCGCGCGATCCAGATAGCGCACCAGCTTCAGCGGCACGCAGAGGACATGGCGGATGCCGAGCACCACGGTGCTGTTGTGCTCGGTGGCGAAGCTGCTATCGAGCAGGTCGGCGACGACCCGTTCCTGGCCCGTCGAAAATACTTCTTCGGGAATCTTGCGGCTCGTCTCGAAGCTCTTGCCCGGCAGCGTCACGCGGCCGCGGGCGCGGGCCAGCTTGAACTCGAGCTCGTCGTTCTGCTTGTTCGCCAGCATGATGAAGCCGCGTTCGGCGCCCGTGACCTCGATGGCCGAATCCATCACGAGTGCGAGCACTTCGTCGAGGACGCGTCCGGATCCCAGCGCGCGAAGCCCTTCCAGCAGCGCCGCGATCTGTCGCAAATCGCCAACCGCGGAGGTCGTGTGCTTGTCGACCGATCCCGACTGCGGCGCATCGTCGAGCAGAAAGACCATTTCGGCGCCGCCACTGCGGCCGAGGCGGATGAGATCGCCGTGCGCCAGCTGCTTCTCGGCCACCTGCTCGCTGTTGACGAACGTACCGTAGCGGGAGCCCCGGTCGCGCAGGATGTACTTGTCGGAGTCGAGGGCGATTTCAGCGTGGTCGCGGGACACGTCGCTGCCGACCAGCTGGAGGTCGTTTCCGCTGCGGCGGCCGATCGAAAACACGGGCTTCTCGAGCGGCACAAGCCGGCGCCCGAGTGCATCTGTTACTTCGAGACGCCCAACAGACATGCGTATGGTCCGGACCTCAGGAGTGAAAGCGAAACAGAAGCATAGCTGATTCAAAACAGGCCAGCAACCGCACGGCGCCCGCTACCGACGCCGGACGATCCGCCAGACGAGCACGATGGCGGCCAGCACGGCGATCACGTAGCCGACAATCTGCGGGACGTCGCCCTGAACGGCCCGGCCCATGAACAGGCCGGCGAGAACAAGTGCCAGGAGGGCGAGTGCCCCGGGCCACCGAGCGGCCGGCGCGGCAGGGACTGGCGGTTTGACCCTCGGCTCGGTCGTCGCCGTTCCGCATCGATAACAAATGAGTGCCTTGTCGGCGATCTCGGTGCCGCAATTCCTGCAGATCATTCGGTCGATTCTATACGGACGGGCCGAGTGCGGCCGTCCTCGCTATACTGATTTCCATGATTCCGTTGCGGGACGTCATTCCGTCCAGGACGTACCCGGGCGTCACCATCGCGTTGATCGCCATCAATGCGCTGGCTTTCCTTTACGAGATCTCCCTCACGGATCGGCAGCTGAACGCGTTCGTGACTACATGGGCGCTCGTACCCGCCGATTTCAGCTGGCTGACGGTCGTCACGTCGATGTTCCTGCACGGCGGCTGGCTGCACGCGATTGGCAACATGTGGTTCCTCTGGATCTTCGGCGACAACGTCGAAGACCGCGTGGGTCACGCGCGGTATCTGGTCTTCTATCTGCTGTGCGGGACCGTTGCCGCGCTCGCGCAGGCGTTCAGCGATCCGACGTCGATGGTGCCCACGATCGGCGCATCGGGTGCCGTGGCGGGCGTGATGGGCGGCTATATCGTCCTCTATCCGCAGTCGCGCATCCTGACGCTTCTGCCGATCTTCGTCTTCATCCAGCTGATTGAAGTGCCGGCGGCCGTCTTCCTTGGTCTCTGGTTCGTGCTCCAGCTCTTTGGCGGCGTCGGCGCACTCATGACGACCGGACGCGACACGGCCGGCGGCATCGCGTTCTGGGCGCACGTCGCGGGCTTCGCGGCGGGAGCCCTGCTCATCAAAGTGTTCAGCAGGCCTGAACGCGCGGCCGTGGAGTGGTGGAACGATCGGTGACTCTTGCGGCCGGTACCCGGCTCGGCGCGTACGAGATCGTCTCGCTGATCGGATCCGGCGGGATGGGGGAAGTCTACCGCGCACGGGACGCACGGCTCGGACGCGATGTTGCGATCAAGATCCTTCCCGAACGGTTCGCAAACCATCCTGAGGCTCTGGCGCGGTTCGAGCGTGAGGCTCGTGCGGTGGCGTCGCTCTCTCACCCGAACGTTCTCGCCATTCACGACGTCGGTGAGTCGTCTGGCCTGCGCTTCGTCGCGATGGAGTTGCTCGACGGCCACGTACTGCGCGAAGTCCTCGTGCCCGGGCCCATCGCGGTGCGGAAAGCCGTGGACTACGCAAGCCAGATCGCAGACGGCTTGGCGGCAGCACATGCCAAGGGGGTCGTGCACCGGGATGTCAAGCCGGACAATCTATTCGTGACGAGCGACGGGCGCGTCAAGATTCTCGACTTCGGCCTCGCGTCTCAGCCCGACACGCCCCTCGCACACGACCACACGACTGTCATGCTGACCGAGCCCGGCGTCACCATGGGTACGGCCGGATACATGTCGCCCGAACAGGTGCACGGCGGCCCGGCCGATCCTCGCAGCGACATCTTCTCGCTCGGGGTCGTCATCTACGAGATGCTCACGGGCCGGCGGCCGTTCGATCGCGGCACCGCAGCCGAAACGATGACGTCCGTTCTCAGGGACGAGCCGCCGCCGATCGAATCACTGACCGATGCCGCTCCAGCGCCGCTCCAACGCCTCGTCGAGCATTGTCTCGAGAAAAATCCTGGCGAGCGCTTTCAGTCGGCCAACGACCTCGCCTTCGCCCTGCGATCGAGCCTCGAGGGAACGACCGCTGGACGCAGCATCGTCGAGACGAGACGAAGCCGAGGATCAAATGGCAGGCTGGCGATCGGGGCCGGCGTTGTCGCGGTACTCGTGGCCGCTGCGTTTCTCTGGGGACGTCGCTCGACTGGCGGCGCACGAGCCGTTGATGATACGGCTGCGGGACCGACCGCGATCGGGTTCACGCAAGTCACCGATCAGCCTGGCGTGGAAACGACTCCATCGATCAGTCCGGATGGGAAGTCGGTTGCGTATGTAAAGACTGACGGCGCTGACTCCGCAATCTACGTCCTCCGCACCGGCAATCGGAACCCGGTCCGACTCACCGCGAAGGCCAGGGCAGACGACCACGAGCCCGCGTTTTCGCCTGATGGCGAACGGATCGCGTTTCGATCCGGGAACGGCGGCATCTTTCTGATGACCGCATCCGGAGAGTCTGTCGTTCGGCTGACCGAGACAGGCTATTTCCCAAGCTGGTCGCCCGATGGGTCTGAGATCGTCTTTGCGCACGCTCCGTTTGTGGACCCGACGCACCTTTCGTTACTTTCGCCCGGCCTCTCGATAGTGACGCTACGCCCGGGTGGGGTGCGGCCGCTGCCTGTGCCCGAGAATGCCGAGCAGCCCCAGTGGTCGCCGCACGGTACGCGCATCGCGTATTGGGCGAGCCACGGCGTGAACGGCCAGCGCGATGTCTGGACGGTTGCCGCCACCGGCAGCGCGATGAGTGTCCCTGTCACCAACGACCCGGCGTTCGACTGGAACCCCGTATGGTCGCCCGATGGGCGGTTCCTCTATTTCGCGAGCAACCGCGGCGGCACGTTCAATCTGTGGCGGATCCCAATCGACGAGGAGTCAGGAAAGACGCGCGGGCCGGCCGAGCCGGTCACCACCCCGACGACGTGGGCCGGCTATCTCTCGTTCTCGCACGACGGATCCCGGATGGCATTCGCTAGTCTCGACCCGAGATCGTCGCTGCTCCGGGTGCCGTTCGATTCGGCACGCGGCGTCGTGACCGGGCCACCCGTCGCCATCGTTCAAGGGAACCGTCCCATTCGCGATCACGACCTCTCGACCGATGGACAATGGGTCGCGTTCACGTCGGCGGGAGCGCAGGAAGATCTCTTCGTGGCGCGGGTTGACGGCACGGAGTACCGGCGGCTCACCGACGACTCATTTCGCGATCGCGGCGTCTCGTGGTCGCCGAATGGATCGCGTCTCGCGCTGTTCTCGGATCGATCCGGTACCTACGATATGTGGACCATCCGCGCCGACGGCAGCGACCTCGCCCCTCGAACGTCGGGAACGGGACTGCCCGGCATGCCGGTCTGGTCGCCAGATGGCTCCTCCATCGCTTTCGGTTTCAGCCGCTGGGCCATCATCAGCAGCGCCGGACCCGTCATCACGAAGCCTGAGTTCCAGCCCCCTATCGGGCCCAAGGACCAGTTCCAACCAACGTCGTGGTCTCGCGACGGCAAGCGGCTGGCGGGCGTCGTCGTCACCGGCACGATGGCTGCGACCGTGGTGTACACGATCGCGAGCAAGACGTTCGACTGGGTACCAGGCGACCTCGCTCGCAGTCCGACGTGGGTCTGCCCCGCCTGGCTGGCGGACAATCAGCACCTCGTACTACGCAGGTCTGATGGATTGGCGTTCGTGGACGCGCGCTCCGGCGCCGGACGCATGCTGATGCCTATCGCCGGCACGTTCATCAGCCGGTCGATGAGCGTCTCTCACGACAACCGCTGGATCACGTTCACGGAGGCGGCGACAGAGGGTGACGTGTGGGTCGCGACGCTGACGCGCTAGGACTTCTGCCGCAGCGCGCGTGACACACGCGCGAGCTCGATCATGAGCTGCTCGAACTCGGCGTCCCACTGTGGCGCAGGCATGGTCTTCTTCTTCAGCTTCAACGCCTCCGCCTGCTCTTCGAGCGCACGCTGTCGTGCCGCCAGCGCCGCGAGCGCAGGATCGACGGACAGCGCGGCGGGATCCGCGTCGAGATAGACGGTGCGGGCCAGGGATCCGTCCGGGCCGGGCGCTTCGGCCTGCCGGCCGATCCGATCGCCGTTGTCGTCGAGCATCGCGTGTTCGGTCGCGAGCTGCCCGTGCTGCTCGAAATACTGCGCCACCGCGGCGCTGGTCTGGACGAACGCCTCCCAGACTGAAATCCGGCCATTGCGATCGAGATCGGTGGCAGGATCCTCGAGCGCTTTCGCGAACATCTCCGCGAATACCGTATCGAATCGTTGTGCGCTCGAATCGGTGGCGGTGACGACCACACGGTTCCTGCGCGACAACGCCTCGAGGAACGGAAAACTGGCTCCCGTCGCATTGACGAAGATCACGCGCCCCTGCAGCGGGGCAACAAGCTCCGCCCACTCGGAGGCGTCCAGATCCGGCCCGACCAGATTGAACTTGGCTGTGGCGCCATCGGATGTACCGTGTCCGGCGAGCAGCACCAGCACGAGGTCGCCTGGCTTCACCTGCGTCCTCAGCGTCTCGAACGCCGCGCGCACGTGCTCACGCGTGCTCGTCAGGGAAGGATTGGTCGTCGTCCCGGACAGGACGATCACGTGAGACGACTCGAACGAGAGCCGCTCTCTTACCGCCTTGCCCAGCGAAGCCTCGAGTGTCGCGAACTCGCGCTGATATGCGTCCCCGCCAGGCGCGCCAACGACGATGACGGCATAGCGCTCCTGTGCCGCGCATGTGCCCGCTGCTGCGAGCATGGCTGTCACGATGATCGCGCTCACCAAGCCAGACGCACGTGTCATCTGAGACCCAGTCGCCGGCGAAGCAGCCACTCGGCTGCGAGGAGTCCGATTACGATCAGCAGCGACCATCCGGTGTGCCAAAGGTCGCGGTATTCGCGTGTGACCGGCACCGGCTTGCCGGCGCGAATCGCGGCTCCAACCCGATCGATGTCAGAGACGGAAAGGTACGTTCCACCAGTCGCCGCGCTCAGCCGCTCGAGGACTGCGCGGTTGAGGCGCGGATCCGAGAACTCCGCGTCGATCCCGCCGCCGAGCGTGTACGTGTCGGCTGTTCCCAGGGTCGTCGATCCCTTGTGCGCCGCCGCGGACAGGCGAAACACACCGGGCCGATCGACGAGCCACTCGGCGCGGTAGGACCCGCTGCGAGTGGCGTCGCGAACAACCGGCAGATCTCGGGTCGAGCCGTCCGGCGCGTGCAACGTGACCTGGACGGAGGCGTCCGGGACCGGCACGAATGCCTCGTCACGCGCCCGAAGCTCTGCGACTGCACGCCCGCCGGGTGAGATGGCCACCGGCGCCGTGAGCTCCATGGGATCTGCGCTTGCGCCCGCGAGCCAGCGAACCGACTGACGCCAGAACGTTTCAAAGCTGTGGTCGGCCGCAGGCAGGCGCATCTTCCAGCGCCAGCTGGCCTCGCCAGTGAAGATCATCGCGCGTCCGCCGCCATAGCGCTGCACCGCGATGAGTGGCACCGGCGTGCCGCTCGCCGTCTCGGTCATCGCGAGCACGGTCGCGCCTGGCCGCGGGGATCCCACGATGGTCGCGCCGGCCAGCGCGGGCATTGCCGCCCAGCGCTGCGCGATCTCGTTCGCGTTGCCGGCGATCCGCATGATCGGATGCCGTGCTCCTTCCGGAGTCAACGTCACACGCAGCCTGTCCGCGGACGACTCGAGCGCCGTCTGAACCACGCCGGTCCGCCGGTCCGTCGGATCCAGCGGCAGGATGGCCTCGAGCGGCGACCCCGTGACCGAGGCCGCCAGCAGCGCCTCGGCATCGACGATGAGCACACCACCGCCGCGATCGGCCACGAAGTCTGCAACCAACGCGAGCTGGTCGCGCGTGAGCGCGTCGAACGGCGCGCCCGCAAAGACGATGACGTCATATGCGAACAGCGCTTCGCGCGTGACCGGGAATCCGCCGCCGAGCGCTGCCGTCCGAGACGGATTGGCCTGCACGTAAAACGTGTTCTGTCCGTGTTCGTTCTGGCCCTTGCGGACGACCGCGTCCACCTCCAGCGAAGGATCGTCGCGCCACGCGCGCTTCAGGAACGCGTGCTCGAACCCGGGCAGGCCCTCGACGATGAGCACACGACGCGGCCGTGCGGGAGGCGCGACCAGCACGTCGGCGGCGTTGTTCGCCGTCGTGAGCTCGCCGGATGCGGGCGCGACCTCGATGTGGAACACAGCGGCCAGCGCGCGGTCCTGTGGGACGGTGAACACCGCCTGCACCGGTGTACCGTCGCCGGGCAGCACGACATCGCGCAGCTCGATCACATGCCCCTCCTGCGTCAGCCGCACCGACGCCGATCCCGTCGCTCCGTGCCCGACGAGCGTCGCCGTGATCTCCACCAGCGACGCATCGAACGCCGACGGACCGGTGGTCACGCTGCGAACCTCACGGTCTGCCGTCACCGCGGCGCTGCCAATCCCGACGGCGACGACGGGCGCGCCTGGAACCGGCGCGCCCGCCTGGGCCGCCACGTCGCCGGTCTCGCCGCCATCCGACAAGAGCACGATGCCAGCGAGCGATCGGTCGCGGTATCGATCGCGGATGTCGCGGATCGCCGCGGCCAGATTCGATACGCGATCCGACGCCGACATCTGCTCGAATTCAGCCCGCGCGATTCGCTCCCCGACGCTGTAGGTCTCGACTGAAAAACCCTTGGCGAGGTCAGGCAGGATCCGTTCCCGAGCGGCAGTGATGGCGGTCGCGAGCCGTGAGCTGCGTCCGTCCGGCAGGCTCATGCTGCGCGACGTGTCGACCAGGACCGCGACGACGCCCTGCTCGCCGGCCGCGGGCGGCAGCGGAGCGACCGGCCGCATGAGCATCAGGACGACTGCCGAGAGGGTCAACGCACGCAGCAGAACGAGCGGCAGCCGCTCGGCCGGGGAGAGCACGACTGACGACCGCTGGTACGCGGTGATGGCCAGGCCGAGAATGGCGGCCGCCACCAGCACGATCGCCCACCAGGGCAACGGGTACGCGAATGTCACGTCAGGGCTTCGGCACCGCGAGCGAGCGGAAGTACTGATCCACGGCGCGGCGGTACGCGTCTGGCGCTGCGTCGGTCGGGCCGCTCGACAGCCGGTCTTTGAGCGCGCGCTCCAACAGCTGCTGCGACAGCGTGGACTCGAGGCGCTCGAGGTTGAGAGTCACTTCACGATGCAGAACGTCCCACTTGGAGAAATCCTGCTTGAACGCTTCGGTCCCGGGCGCCGAATAGACCATCAGCTGGCCTTCGGGCGTGGACCCGGCGCCCCCCGTGCCATTGACCACTTGAGGCGTTCGCGCCGGTGACCGCAGCTCCTGTTCGAGGCGCGAGGCTTCCTGCAGCTGCTCGCGGTACTGCTGCTGCAATCGCTGCGATTCGTCCCGTGAGGCATTGCCTGGAGCGGCGCCCTGTCCCCGTCCGTTTGGATCGTTCGAGGCGGACTTGTTGAGTTCGGCGAGCTGGCGGCGCAGTGATTCCAGCCGTTCCTTCACGTCTCTGGCTCGCGACAGTTGATCCGACAGCCGGCGGCCCTCCTGGTCGGTGCCAAGACCGTTGCTCAATTGGTCCGCGGCCTTGTCGAGCGCTCGTGCCAGGTCCCGCGCCGCCGTAGCCGATCGCTCCTCTGCCCCCGGAGTTGGCTGCTGTTCGGATTCCCGCAGACTCCGCGCCAGGTCACGCATCTTCGATCCGGCGCGCAGGTCGCGCAACGCCCGATTGGTCGCATTCGCCGCCGCCTGATCCGAGGGACGCTGCTGGGGCCCTTTGGCGAGCTCCTGCACCTGCTGCCCGAGTCGATCGGCACGATCGGCGAGTTGCTCCTGCTCGGTCGCAGCCTGCCGCGGCGCACTCGGCGTTCCGGCGCCGCGCCCTTTGCTCATGCGATCCGCCAGCTTGCGTTCGCGATCGGCCAGGTCTCGCGCTTCAAGCTGGAGATCGCCGATAGCCCGCTGACCTCCGGGACGGGGCTCGCCGCCAGCGAGCTGCCGTTCGAGTGACCGAAGCTGTTCGAGCGCTCGGCTGCTGCTGGCGCTCGCACCAGAGGGATCCTCGCGGCGCAGATCGCTCGCGGCTCCTCGCATCTGTTCGGACGCGTCACGCAGCCGCGACGGGTCGCCGGATCCCTGTTTCTGATCCTCCCGTCGTTGATTGGCCATCTGTTGTGCGAGCTGTTCCGCTTCGCGCCGCAGCTCGGTCTGATCGCGCGTGAGCTTTTCGAGGCGCCGTTTCATCTCTTCCGCTGACAGGTTCTCTCGCGATTTCGCGAGTTCCTCCTGCTGCCGTGCGAGCTGATCCTGGCGCTGTGCGAGCTGCCGGACGCGCTCCAACGCTTCGTTGCGATCGCCGTGCTCGGATGAATCGCTGCCGCTTCGCGGCGTCTCATAGTTGGTCTGCTGCTGACGCTGCAGCTCGCGATCGAACAACGTCGACAGATCTTCGCGCGCCCGCTGAAAGCCGCCGCCGCCCGTCGGTGTCTGCTGACGCACCACCTCGCGTCGCCGGACTTCTGCTTGAGCGCGAAGCAGCTGATTGAGAGCATCCATCTCGCCCGGGACGGCTTCGGCAGTCTTGCCGGCGTCGAGCGCAGCCTGGGCACGCCCCATCGCGGCCACGGCATCCTGAATGGGGTTGTCGGCCGGCCCGCTCGCGCCCACCCCCGGCCGGCCGCGGCGATCTGCCGGCCCGGCGAGCCGCTGCGTCCGCTGTTTCAGTTCGCCTTGTGCGCGTCCCACCGCTTTCACGTCGGTACTCGATCGCCCTGCCGCACTACGTTTGTCCAGCTTCCAGGTAGCGACGATGATGTCCTTCTGGGCCGTCACGAGGTCATCGAGATCACCGGATCCAGGCATGCCTGCCTGCGCCTGGCTCTGCGCAGCCGCGAACTCCTCGTTGAACGGCTTCACCTCCAGGAAGAAGATGTCGCTCCGGCTCTCGGCCGAACGCCGGCCGCGCCCGACATCCCGGGCACGCGCGTAATAGGTGACGAAGTCGCCGGGCTTCACGTGGAGGTCTTCCAGGTAGAGCGTATGGCGGCCCTCCGACAACGTGCCGCGCTTCCGCGCGGTGAATGGGATGGCGACTTCCTTCCCGCCGCGCACGCCATACACGAGGTCGAAGCTGGCGAGGCCGTAGTCGTCCTCGGCGCTGGCCTCGATCGCCACCTCTTCCAACGCCGTGACCTGCCGGTCGCCGGTCGGGCGAATGATGCGCACGTCGGGCGGACGATCGTCGAGCACACGAATGAAGTACTCCGGATCGCCGCGCGAGGGCACGCCCGCGCCGCTCTGGAGCTGCACACGATACGAGCCGTCTGCGCTGACGGAGAGATCCGCTGATAGGCGGCCGGGACCGTCCGGCGACAGCGTGACCGGACCGGTGGACAGATTGAGCTGTCCCGCCGCAGCCGGCCCGCTCGCGTGAACGGTCACGTGTACCTGCGTACCCGCGGGCGCATAGATATCGCCGCCATCTTCCTCGTTCCTCGGCGGCAGGTGCGTATACGACGGGAACTCGTACCGCAGGTCGATGCGCTGCACCCGCGGTTCCTCGAGGACGGTGACCGCGTATCCCGGTGACGACGCCGAGCCCACGAGGACGGTGTAGCCAAACGACCGGGTCACGCCGTCGAATCGGGAGACATAGCCGTTGGCCGACTTCGTCATCTCGATCGTACGGGTCGTGCCGCCCGTTCGAGTCACCAGTCGCGGCACGAGGCCGCCGGCAGACGAGGGCCGTGCGGCGATCGTGACCGCTTGACCAGGCCTGATCGAGACGTTGCCAGGCGTGACGTCGAGCCGGACGGTGTGCGGCCACGCATACGCCGATGCGACTTCAAACGCCTGCCATCCCGGCTGAACCCACAAGGCGAACGCGGCAGCGGCAGCCAATCCGCCCACAACAGCGATCCGTCGGGCGCGCGTGATGGACGCTACCGGCACGACGTCATCGAGCGTCACCTGCGCGAGCACACGTGAGGCATCGCTCTCGAGCGCGGCCCTCAACGGCGCGGAGTCCGCCCGCTGACGAAGATCGACTGCGGTCGCGAGACGATCTTCGAGCGCTGGACACCGTTCTTCGATGAGCCGCGCGAGCGCCCGGTCTCCAGGCGCCTGCGTGCGCTTGTGCACGGTCCACCCGACGACCGCGGCGGTCGCGGCCAGTGCAATGGCCGCACTCGCCACCAGCAGCAG
>Ga0070674_100001745_pt1 | contig 11784 bp, 10 predicted proteins | sample KBSM33metaG_FD_65344 | JGI IMG/M metagenome (GOLD analysis project Ga0070674, IMG submission 65344) | Miscanthus rhizosphere microbial communities from Kellogg Biological Station, Michigan, USA - KBS M3-3 metaG | ecosystem: Host-associated > Plants > Roots > Rhizosphere > Soil ... | reverse complement strand
CGTCGCCCCGGGCCTCGGCAAGATCGGCGTACTGGTTGCGCTCGAGAGCGCGGCGCCGACCGAAACGCTCAACGCGCTCGGCAAGCAGATCGCGATGCACGTCGCAGCTGCGCACCCGCTGGCGCTATCGGCCGAGGATCTTCCGGCCGAGCTAGTCGAGCGTGAGCGTGGGATTGCGATGGAAAAGGCCAAGGAGAGCGGCAAGCCCCAGAACATCATCGAGAAGATGGTGGAAGGCGGCCTCGCCAAGTTCCGCAAGGACAATGCGCTCCTGTCGCAGCTGTTCGTGATGGACAACAAGACTCCGGTCGCCGAGGTCGTCGCGTCCGCAGCGAAGGATGCCGGCACCGGCATCGCCCTGAAGGGATTCGTCCGCTTCCAGCTTGGAGAGGGCATCGAGAAGAAGCAGGAAGACTTTGCCGCCGAAGTCGCGGCGGCTGCCGGCACGAACAAGGCCGAAGCTGTCGCTTAAGCGAAAGCACAGTTGGCAACGGGGCGGCTCGGCCATAAAGGCTGGGCCGCCTTTGTTGCATCTTGGGGACACTTCCGCCGCATGATCCGCCCGCGTTTCAACCGCATCCTCCTGAAGCTTTCGGGCGAGGCGCTAATGGGGCAGGGGCAGTTCGGCATCGATCCCGAAGCTACGGCGACCCTTGCGGCTGAAATCGCCAGTGCCAAGGCGCAGGGACACGAGCTCTGTCTCGTCGTCGGCGGCGGCAACATCTTCCGCGGCATGGCCGCAGCAGCCAAAGGCTTCGACCGGGCGACGGCCGACTATATGGGCATGCTCGCCACAGTGATGAATGCGCTTGCGCTACAGAACGCACTGGAGAAGCTCGGCGTTGACACCCGCGTATTGTCGGCAATTCCGATGGCGAGCGTGTCCGAGCCCTATATTCGGCGGCGCGCGCTGCGGCACCTGGAGAAGGGCCGCATCGTCCTGTTCGCCGCGGGCACCGGCAATCCTTACTTCACCACCGACACCGCCGCGGCTTTGCGCGCGGCCGAAATGGGTTGCGACGCCTTGTTCAAGGGCACCAGTGTCGATGGCGTCTATACGGCCGACCCGAAAAAGGTCGCGACCGCGACGCGCTACGAAACCGTGACGTTTGGCAAGGTGCTGAGCGATGACCTCAAGGTCATGGACGCCGCTGCAGTCGCCCTTTGCCGCGATAACAATATTCCGATCGTCGTGTTCAACATCCGCCAGCCGGGCAATCTTGCCCAGGTTATCGACGGCGGAGGAATTGCGACGGTTGTCCAGATTGGGGAGTAAAATATGACTACGACCGTCAGGACGGATGATCTCAAACGCCGCATGCACGGCGCGGTCGAGGCTTTTAGACACGATCTAGGTGGCTTGCGCACCGGACGCGCATCGACCGCATTACTCGATCCGGTGCATGTGGAGGTCTACGGGTCCAACATGCCCTTGAACCAGGTCGCGACGGTTTCGACGCCCGAACCGCGCCTGCTTTCGGTTCAGGTGTGGGACCGCTCCAACGTCCAGCCGGTTGAGAAGGCGATCCGCAACGCCGGCTTGGGGATCAATCCGATCGTCGACGGCCAGGTCATCCGCCTGCCGATCCCCGAGCTAACGGAGGAGCGCCGCAAAGAACTCGCCAAGCTCGTTGGCCAATATGCCGAAAAGGCCCGCATTGCCGTGCGCAACGTCCGCCGCGACGGCATGGACCATCTCAAGGCTGATGAGAAGAAGCACGAGATCAGCGAGGACGAGCGCAAGCGGCTCGAGCACGAAGTGCAGAAGCTGACCGACGACACGATCAAGGAGATCGACGAGCTCGCGGACGGCAAGGAGAAGGAAATCCTCGGCAAGTGACCTCCGCGCCGGCCCCGACGGAGAGCGCGGCCGGGCTTGCGGGCGGAAGCAGGATCCCGCGGCACGTCGCGATCATCATGGACGGCAATGGCCGCTGGGCGCAGCAGCGTGGGCTTCCGCGGGTTGCCGGCCATCGCGCTGGGGCGGAAGCGGTGCGACGGGCGCTGCAGGCGGCAGCTGACAATGGCGTCGAGGTCCTGACGATCTACGCCTTTTCTTCGGAGAATTGGCGCCGCAGCGACGAAGAGATCTCCGATCTCACCGCGCTGATGCGCTTCTATCTGGAGCGCGAGTTCAAAACGCTCGAGAAAGAGGGAGTCCGGCTCAAACTGATCGGGGATTATTCCGCATTCGGTGGTGACCTAGTCGAAAGGCTGGAGAGGGCCGTCGCGCGAACCGCAAACAACACGCGCCTCACGTTGGTCGTCGCACTCAACTACGGATCTCGTGCGGAAATCGCGGGCGTAGCTAAGAAGCTCGCAGAAAAGGTGACAGCTGGCGAGATCGAAGCGGCATCGATTGACGAACGGGCGATCGCGGCAGAGCTCCAAACCGCTGATGTCCCGGAGCTCGACCTCCTGATCAGAACGTCGGGCGAAGTCCGCCTCTCCAACTTCCTCTTGTGGCAGGCGGCTTATGCCGAGCTGCTGTTCCTGGACATTCTCTGGCCGGATTTCGACGAACAGACGTTCGCCGATGCGCTTCGCACCTTTGCCGCGCGCGAGCGGCGCTTCGGTGGCCGGTGAACGAACTCACCATCCGTACCCTCACTGGCATCCTTCTGATCGCTGCGGCGCTCCTCGCGGCAGTTCTGGGCGGCAATGTGCTTGCCGTGCTGGTGGCGGCGATCGCCGCTGCGATGTTCTACGAGTGGACCCGGATCGTGCGCGGTTGGGGCGCCGTTTGGTACATCGGCGGCTTTTTCTATGCTTTGCTTCCGGCCCTCGCCTTGCTGTGGATCCGCGAGCGTGACGCGCATGGCTTGGAGTTGCTGATTTGGGCGTTCATCGTCACCTGGTCCACCGACATCGGTGCCTATTTCGCGGGCCGCAGATTCGGCAAGCGCAAGCTCGCCCCGGCGATAAGCCCGAACAAGACGGTTGAGGGGCTTTGGGGCGGCATCGCCGCCGCGACGGTGTTCGGCGGCACCTGGGCGCAATTGACTGGGCTCGGCGTCGGGTTGCTCGCTTTTCCTCCATTCCTCGCGGTTGCGGCGCAGCTCGGCGACCTGTTCGAGAGCGGCATGAAGCGTAGGGCAGGGGTCAAGGATTCGGGCAGGTGGCTCCCCGGTCACGGCGGCGTGCTCGACCGCCTCGACGGGTTGGTGCCTGTGGCTGTGCTCACGGCCGCCGCCCAGCTAGTGGGACTGACGTGACTCGCAAGATTGCGATCCTTGGCGCAACCGGCTCGATTGGGAAGTCGACCCTCGACCTCATCGAGCGAAATCTCGATCGGTTCGAGGTCAGCGTCGTCACCGCGGCGACCAATGTCGAGGCGCTCGCAGCCGTCGTGCGGCGTACAGGGGCGAAGCTCGCAGTCGTGGCGGACGAGAAGCGCTACACCGATCTCGCCGAGCTGCTCGTCGGCACCAACTGCCGGGTCTCGGCTGGCGAGGAGGGGCTTGTCGAAGCTGCGGGTGGTGACGCCGAGCTCATCATTGCGGCCATTGTCGGTTGCGCGGGCCTCAAGCCAGTGATGGCTGCTGTCGGAGCGGGCAAGACGGTCGCTCTGGCGAACAAAGAGGCTCTGGTCACTGCTGGAGCGCTGATGACCGACGCAGCGGCCGCGAGCGGCTCGACCCTGCTTCCGGTAGACAGTGAGCATAATGCTATTTTCCAATGCCTTGCCGGCAGTCGTGCGGAAGATGTCTCAAAAATCATCCTGACCGCGAGCGGCGGCCCGTTCCGCACCGCGTCTCTAGATACGGTCAACGCCGCAACCCCGGCCCAGGCAGTCGCCCATCCCAACTGGTCGATGGGAGCGAAAATTTCGGTCGATTCGGCCACCCTGATGAACAAGGGCCTTGAGCTGATCGAGGCGCATTACCTTTTCGGACTGCCCTCGAAGCAGCTCGACGTTGTTATCCATCCACAGTCGGTGATCCATTCGCTCGTCGAGTTCGTCGATGGGTCGGTCCTCGCGCAGCTCGGGAGTCCCGATATGCGCATTCCGATCGCCTACGCGCTCGCCTGGCCGGAGCGGATGCCGACACCTGCCGCTCGGCTCGACCTCGCAAGCATTGCGCGCCTCGACTTCGAAGCGCCGGACTTGGGTCGGTTTCCCGCGTTGCGGCTGGCGCGTGAAGCGCTCGAAGCTGGCGGCGCAGCGCCGATCGTCCTCAATGCAGCCAACGAAGTCGCGGTCGCAGGCTTTCTCGCCGGGCACGTCCGCTTTCCACATATCGCGGAGATCGTTCAGCAAGCGCTCAATGAGGCACGCTACGATGCGCCCAGTTCAATCGGCGACGTGCTGGAGATCGATCGCGTGACGCGCGAACGCGCCTCAGCCACAATGAAGGCGAGCTGTTCTTAGAAATGGTTTCCCAACCGCCCCTCTGGCTTGTCCTGATTGCGTTCATTTGCGCGTTGGGACCGCGCGTCTTCTTTCATGAGCTCGACCATTATCTCATCGCGCGGTTTTTCGGGATCCCGGCAGAGACCTTCTCGATTGGATTCGGCCGTGAGCTGATCGGTTGGACCGACAAGCAGGGCACGCGCTGGAAAGTCGCCTGGCTCCCGCTCGGCGGTTACGTCAAATTCGTTGGCGATATGGGCCCGGCGAGCGATCCTGCGGCAATTGAAACCATTCCGGCCCACCTGCGCGACCGCGCGTTCCAGCTGCGTCCTGTGTGGCAGCGCTTCCTGGTCGTTCTCGCTGGTCCGGCCGCCAATTTTCTGCTCGCGATCGCGATCTTCGCTATCTTTTTTGCCACAGTCGGAGCCCCGACATCGAGCGTGGTCGGGGAAATCAGCCGTGGATCGCCAGCGGAGCGGGCCGGTATTCGGCCGGGGGACCGGATCATTTCTCTGGCGGGGCGGGCGACGCCGACGTTCGCGGACCTTTTTAATGCGACTGCGGTTCGGCCCGGCGAAACCGTTGTCGTCGCGATACAAAGACGTGGCGTTACGACGAACCTGCAGGTGACCCTGGGCACGGATACGCTGCAGGCTGCCAACGGTCAGAAGGTCCGGCGGGGCATCTTGGGAATCGGTGCGAACAAGAGCGCGCTGCAGCCCCTGCCAATTGGCAAGGTTATTCCGGCCGCGGTCGATCAAACCTTTCGCCTGACGGGGGCAATCGTAGACGGACTCGGACAAATGATCCGCGGCTATGTCTCGCCCAAACAGATTGGCGGCCCGATTTCCATCGCGAAGATAGCGGGAGACGTCGCAACGCTCGGCCCGCTGGAATTCATCGGCCTGCTTGCGCTGCTTTCAATTAATCTCGGATTCATCAACCTCTTGCCAGTCCCGATGCTCGATGGAGGGCATCTCTTTTTCTACATCATTGAGGCCATTAGGCGGCGCCCGATCAGCGTTGCCGCTCTTGACTGGGCGTTTCGCGGCGGGCTTGCGATCATTCTTGCCTTGCTTGTCTTCGCAACGGGCAACGACCTTGGCCTCTGGAATACGCTTGAACGCTTGATTGGTTAGGAGGGTTGGGGCAGGGCGGAAACCGGGGCTTGGCGGCGAAGCGCGCCGTGGCACCAATTGCACACAAGGCGGGGAAGCGTGATTTCAAGGTCGAATTGCTTTAGCCGGCGCGCCGGCGCTTTGTTCCTGGTGGGAACCATGCTCGGGGGCGCAGCCGCGCCGCTGCTCGCCCAGACGGCTCAAACTCCAGCTCCTGCGCCCGCGGCGCCTCCGCAGCCCGCACCGGCGATTGCGGCTCCGCCGGCTCCGATCACCCGGACCATCCGCTCGATTGCGGTGCGCGGCAACCAGCGCCTCGAGCCGGAGACCATTCGCGCCTACGCGAACCTTTCGCCTGGTCAGACCTACACGGCCGCGACGCTCGACCAGGCGCTGAAGGACCTCTACGCGACGCAGCTCTTCGCTGACGTGACGATCAGCGGCGGCGAAACGGGCGACCTCGTCATCAACGTCCGCGAGAATCCGGTGATCAACCGCATCATCCTTGAAGGCAACAAACGCCTCAAGGACGACAAGATCAGTCCGGAGATCAAGCTTGCGCCGCGCCAGATCTTCACCCGGTCGGCGGTCCGCGCGGATGTCGATCGAATCCTTGAGCTTTATCGGCGCCAGGGACGCTTCGCGGCCCGTGTCGAGCCGAAAATCGTCCAGCTCGACCAGAACCGCGTCGACGTGGTGTTTGAGATCTACGAGGGCGACCTCGCCAAGGTTCGGGCCATCAATATCCTTGGCAACACGCATTATTCCGATGAGCGGCTGCGCAAGGAGATGTACACGCGTCAGGCTGGCGGGGTCCTCGGCTTCCTCAAGTCGAACGATACCTACGATCCTGACCGCCTGGCCGCCGACCAGCAGAAGCTGCGCGCCTTCTATCTAACGCAGGGCTACGCCGATTTTCGCGTCGTTCAGGCCCTCGCCGAACTGACGCCGGACCGTCGTGATTTCGTCATCACTTATGTTGTCGAGGAAGGGCCGCGCTATAAATTCGGGACCGTCGAGGCGGATAGCGCCCTTCGTGATTTCCCCAACGCCCAAATTCTGCAGATCACCAAGATCAAGCCGGGTACCTGGTTCAACGCCAAGTTGGTCGAAGATGCCGTTACCAACCTGAATGAGGCGGCCGGCAACCTCGGCTATGCCTTCGCCGATATCAATCCGGCCTACGACCGCGACTCCGAAAAGCGGCTCATGAACCTGACGATCAGGGTCGCACCGACTCCACGCGTTTATGTCGAACGGATTGACATCACGGGCAACACCTCGACCCGCGACAAGGTGATCCGGCGTGAGTTCCGGTTGAACGAAGGCGATGCGTTCAACGCGCTGAAGGTGAAGCGTAGTCAGGACCGCATTCAAAGCCTCGGCTTCTTCCAGGAGAAGCTGGAGATCAAGCAAACCGAGGGCTCGGCCCCGGACCGCGTCGTCCTCGGCGTCAACGTCGAGGAGAAGCCGACCGGTCAGCTCTCACTGTCGGGCGGCTATTCGAGCCTTGAGCAGTTCGTGATCCAGCTCGCGGTCAGCCAGAATAACTTCATGGGCAAGGGACAAGGACTCGACGCATCGGTCAACTGGTCGCGTTACTCAAAGTCCGTCCAAGTCGGCTTCAGCGATCCGTACTTCCTGGACAAGCCAATCCTGTTTGGCGGAAACCTGTTCCGCCAGGATTATCGGAGCTTCAATTACATCGGCAGCGATCGCAACACGACTTTTTCGCAGGTCAGCACCGGCGGCAATCTCCGCATGGGCTTCCCGATCACCGAATATTGGAGCTTCGGCGGCCGCTATACGCTCAAGAATGACAAGGTCACGCTCGATAAGAACAGCTTCTATACGAACGGCGTTTGCGATCCGATCAAGGCAGGCCGCTATCTCTGCGACGAAATCGGCACTCGCCTGACATCCTCGATCGGAATCTCGACGATCTACGACGATACGGACGGCATTCGGCCGACGCGCGGTCAACGTCTCTCCTTATCTGAAGACTTCGCCGGCCTTGGCGGCGACGTCCGCTATGTTCGCTCGAGCTTCAATGCCACGAAATACAAGAGCATCGGCGGCGGCTGGGTTGTCTCGGCCCACGGCGAGGGTGGTTACATTGTGCCGCTTCAGAAGTCGCCCGCCTCTGGCAGCGACGCAGTCCGTCTGACGGACCGGTTCTTCGATCCTGGACTGCGTGGCTTTGATATCCGCGGCATCGGCCCGCGTGTCGTCCGGGTGCCGTACAATACCGACGGCACGCTCCAGGCTATCGACATCAACAAGAACGTGATCGATGCGATCGGCGGCCGTGCCTATTACATGGGACGGCTGGAGCTTGAGTTTCCGGTGAGCTCGGGTCTCAAGAGCATGGGCATCAGACCTTCGGCGTTCATTGACGTGGGCTCTTTGTGGAAGATCAAGCAGCCGTCATTGCTCGACTTCAAATATGTCTGCTCGCCCGTATCCACGAACACGACCGACACCACGCAGTTCACGAGCCCAGTCTCGGATTGCAGCCAGGATTATAATGGCGGGGTGCACCTGCCCGCGAACTTCTCTTCGACTGCCGGCTTCAAGGAAGTCTTCCTTGGCAACTCACCCAAACCGCGCCTGTCGATCGGCATCGGTGCCAACTGGACCTCGCCGTTCGGACCTCTGCGGCTCGATCTTGCCAGGGCAATACTGAAACAAAAGGGCGATGACACCAAACTCTTCACCTTCAATGTAGGAACTCAATTCTGATGAAAAGACTGCTCATTTCCGCTGCGCTGGCAGCGTCGGCGATCCTGCCTTCGGCCGCGCACGCTCAGGCCATCCCGCCTGCGATCATCGCGGTCGTCGATCTCGATCGGGTTAGCAGCCAGTGCACCGCCTGCAAGACCGCCGCTACTGCACTCCGCAGCCAGCAAACCTCGTTCGAGAGCCGTCGTCAGGCGCTAGCCGGTCCACTCCAGACCGAGGGCAAGGCGATCCAGGCTGCAGTCGATGCGCTAAACGGCAAGGAGCCCGATGCGGCGCTCCAGGCTCGCGCCAAGGCTTTCCAGACCAAGCAGCAGCAAGGGCTCGAGGAGCTCCAGCGTCAGGCCGCTCAGCTCGAGCGTAATCAGGCGTACGTCAATCAGCAGATCCGCGACAAGCTGAACACGGTTTACACGCCGGTGATGCAGAAGCGCGGCGCGAACATGATCGTGGAAATCGGCACGACTCTCGCGTCGGCCTCGAACCTCGATGTCACGAACGATGTTCTTACGGCGCTCAATGCCGCCATGCCGAGCGTCCAGACGGTCGCTCCGGCCGCACCAGCTAAGCCCCAGGCGCAGCCGCAGGGCCGTTGAACGCTGATGAGTGATCAGCCGGCAGGCGCCGTCATCGGTCCGCTGGATATCAAGCGGGTGATGACGGCGCTGCCGCATCGCTATCCGATGTTGCTCGTCGACCGCGTCGAAAGCCTCGATCCGGACAAGGGCATCGTCGCAATCAAAGCGGTCACGATCAATGAGCCCTTTTTCCAGGGCCACTTCCCGGCGCGTCCGATCATGCCGGGCGTGCTGATCGTCGAAGCGCTCGCGCAGGCGGCGGGCGTTCTCGCGGTGGAGGCGTTCGGCCTCGCCGGGTCCGGCAAGCTCGTCTATTTCATGGCGATCGAGAGCGCGAAGTTCCGGCAGCCGGTGGAACCCGGCGTCCTCCTTAGGCTCGAAGTCGAGTTCGTCCAGAAGCGTTCGTCGGTTTGCAAATTTGCTGGCCGCGCGACGATCGAAGGCAAGCTCGCGGCGGAGGCGAGCTTCACGGCGATGATTGCCGATCCGCCCGCCTCCTGATCGTCAGCGGCTGCTCAGCCGCACTCCCGCATAAGCCGCCCGCGGCTCGGTCTGGTACCCGAACACATCCTCATAATGCTGGCCGAGCGCATTGCTCAGGCGCGCGAACAGCTCGACGCCGGGCCTGGCGGCGTAGGCAACCCGTGCGTCTGCGAGCCAGTAGGAGCCGAGCGCCACCCGGTCGAAGGGGAAAGTATCGCGCTGGTCGAAATGCTTGCCGACATAAGCGATCGATCCGCCGTAGGTGAACTTTCCGGCGGATCCATCCAGCGCCAGTGCGCCACTGTGCTTCGGCCGCCGCAGTTCGTGGACTTGGGTCAGCGTCGCGTCGTCAGGCTGCGTTGCCTTGAGATAGGCATAATTGGCCGACAGCCGCAGCTTGCCGCTCAGGTTCCATCCGACTGTTGCCTCAACACCGGAGCGGTGGCTGATCTCATGCCGGTTGGCGGTGCTGAAAAGGAAAGTATTGAAGTCGAACACGTCGATGATCTCGTCGTGTAGACGTTGGCGATAGCCGGTCAGTGACGCGTCGAACGATCCACGGCGATAGCGCAGCGAGACTTCAAAACCACGCGAACTTTCTGGTTTAAGCAATTGATTACCTAGGAAATTGTTCGGAAAGAAGCCGTAGAGATCGAAGAATGTCGGCTGGGCGATGCCTTCACCATAGGAACCGGCGATAGAGAAACCGCCGCCTACGCGGGCGAGCAGGGAGGCGCGGAGGCTCGTCGCGTCCTTGAAGCGGTTGAATATGTCGCGGCGGACGGCAAGGTCGGCGGTCAGCGGCTTGGTTTCACCGCGCCATTCGAAGGTGAGCGCCTCATGGTTGCGGCTGCGGTCCTGGTTCGAGAAGCCGCCGTAGATCGTGTCGCGGGCGTGGAACGTCTCGCGTTCGAGATCGGCGGCAGCGATTAGCGTGTGCGCGATCGCTCCGGTCGCAAAGCGCCGCTCGACCTGCGCTGAGAGATTGCGCCGCGCACCGCGCGTCCGGTTCTGTTGTACGTCAGCAAGATAGTTCTTGTTCGAGGAGCCGAGCACAGAGCCCGCGATCTGCGCGCGCCAAGGCGAGGAGTCATTGCCGACGCTTGCCCAGACCCGTCCGGCGGCGAGGCGATTGCGACTGTTGTCGAGCGTGTCCGTGTGGGCGAAGGTCACCGGATCGAACCCGTCAAACTGGCTGTGACCGGTGAGTGCGAGGCCGGACGCGCCGAGCTCGACGTTGGGGGCAGGGCGCCAGGTCGCACGTAGACGCCCGGACAGGTTCCGGTACCCATCCTTGTCGCCGGGGCCGTTGAAGCTGTCGATTCCGGTGGCGCGTTGGAAGCCAATGGCGCCGGCGAGGCTCGCGCGGTCAGTCACGAGTACGGCAGAGCCGTTCGCCCGGACAAACCCAAAGGAACCGGCTTCGCCGCTTGCTGAATAGCCCGGCGCATCGTCTAAACCGTTGATGGCAATCACGCCGCCGATCGCCTCGGATCCCCAGAGCGCCGACTGCGGTCCGCGTACCACCTCGATGCGAGATGCAAGGTCGGCGTTGAGCAATTCGAAGCGAGGCGCGTCTCCGGAGGCGGGATCATTAATCTTGATCCCGTCGACAAACAGCAAGGTGTGATTGGCTTCAGCGCCGCGGATGCGGACTTCAGTCAGAGATCCTGCCGGGCCAGAAGTCGCGATTGCAGCTGATGGCGTGAGGCGTAGCAAGGAGCCGACGAGTGGCTCGTCCAGGCGCTCGATGGTTTGCTGGTCGATGATCGTGGCACTCGCGGGCGTTTGCGCCTGGCCTTCAGGTGCGCGCGAAGCGGTAATGACAATCTGGTTGGTGTCGATGGGTAGTGCGGGCATTGGAATCCTCCTGTTGACGAATGTCGTCACAGAGGGATCGCCGCCCGAAGGCAGCGGGGCCCCACGCCCCACGGCTGGTCCCGGCCGAGGAAACGGACGACGGACCAGGGCAGGTTCCTGACTTCGCTGACCAGTTGGTCGGCGCTCACAGTTGCGGGCACAGCGCCGGATTCTCGCCGGCTTCCCTTTAAACCGCCCCCGTCGAACTTGCGTTCGTGGGCGGCACCCTGGTCGGCGCTCCTGCTAGGCGGAGCATTCACGGGCTGTCAAATTGCGCTTTATCGGATTATTGAGCGCGCATGACTGCCAATCACAGCCGCCTCCTTGCGATCTTGTCGGCGATCCTTGTCGCCGCAGCGTTGCGCCTCGTGCCACATCCGCCGAACTTCACGCCGATCGGGGCAATGGCCCTGTTCAGCGGCGCTTATCTCGGCCGGCGCGGCGTGATCGCTTTCGCGGCTCCGCTTGGAGCGCTCTTCCTCAGCGATCTCGTGCTCGGCCTCTATCGTGGCTTGCCGACGGTGTACTTCAGCGTCGCGCTGATCGTCATCCTCGGATCGTTTTCGCTGCAGCGCGTTTCGGCACTTCGTGTCGGCGCGGCCGCTCTCGCAAGCTCGGTCCTCTTCTTCGCGATCACCAATTTCGGCATGTG
>Ga0070674_100001744_pt1 | contig 11786 bp, 10 predicted proteins | sample KBSM33metaG_FD_65344 | JGI IMG/M metagenome (GOLD analysis project Ga0070674, IMG submission 65344) | Miscanthus rhizosphere microbial communities from Kellogg Biological Station, Michigan, USA - KBS M3-3 metaG | ecosystem: Host-associated > Plants > Roots > Rhizosphere > Soil ... | reverse complement strand
TGCGCGCTGCGCGGCTGGCTGTGGCCGAGCGGCCCGGCACCAAGTCAGAGGACGTGTTGCGGGCCATCGGGTCGATATCGGGCGGTGGGCCGCGCGTGAGCTTTTTTGCGATGCCCCAGATCGACGTCTCGTCCACCGACATCCGCGCGCGGGTGGCGGAGGGCCGCCCGTACCGGCTGCTCGTTCCCGACGCCGTGGCCGACCGCATCGACGAGGCGGGGCTCTACAGCACAGCTACCGTCGCGGGGGCCGGCCGGTGAGCAAGCGCCAGCGGGCGGTCGAAGCGCCGGACACGGTGGGCAGCTCCGAGCAGCTTGCCCGGCGCATCGCGGAGCTCGCGGAGGACAAGCTCGCGCGCGACCTGACAGTGCTCGACATGCGCGACGTCGTGTCCTACACGGACTTCCTCGTGATCGCGACCGGCAACACCGACCGGCAGACGACGGCGATCGCCGACGGGGTGCGCCAGGGGCTGAAGGAGCGATCCGTTGCCGGCGCACTCTTGCCGGAACGCGTCGAGGGCATGCCCGAGGGCAGGTGGATCCTGATGGACTACCTCGACTGCGTCGTCCACATCTTCACCCCGGACGCCCGCGAGTACTACCGCCTCGACCGCCTGTGGGGAGAGGTCCCGACGCTCGAGCTGGAGTAACTTCGCCGCTTGGGGTATTCGCTCCCCCATAGGGGACACGATCGCCCAAGCGGTGACCAAGGGAAGGCCTTCCAGCCGGGGGCTAGAATCCTCTCGTAACCGTCCTGGGGCTATAGCTCAGTTGGGAGAGCGTCTGGCTGGCAGCCAGAAGGTCGTCGGTTCGAGCCCGACTAGCTCCACTTGACGCGCGCGGCGCCGCTACGCGCACGGAAGCGCCGGCGCACGCTGAACCGCCCGGTCACTCCGCACCCGAAGAACGCCTCTACGACTTCGCCGTCGAACTGCGTCCCACTGCACCTGCGCAGCTCGGCACGCGCCTCCTCGGGACGAAGCGCCTCGCTGTACGCGCGGTCGCTCGTCATCGCCTCGTAGCAATCGGCCACCGAAAGGATCCGGGATTCCACAGGGATCCGGTCACCGAACAAACCATCGGGATAGCCGCGCCCATCGGGCCGCTCGTGGTGAGACCGCACCCAGCCGCTGACGTCGTTCAGGTCGGCGGCCTGGAGCATCTCGGCGCCGATCCGCGGATGCTCTCGGATCTCCCGCCATTCCTCACCGTTCAGGCGTCCCGGCTTACGCAGGATGTGGTCGGAGACCGCCAGCTTGCCGATGTCGTGCAGCAGCCCGGCGAGCCGGATCGAGTCGACGCGGTCTCCGTCGAATCCCATCTGCACCGCGATCGCGGCCGAATATCGCCCCACCCGCCGCGAGTGCTGCGCGGCCTCGGAGTGGTGGCGGTCCAGGTGCCGCGCCAGCGTCACGAGCCCATCGGCCGTCAGCGCGTCCTCGTGGCGTGGCGCTGATAGCAATCTGCCGAAGGGCCCCTTCATCGGGGTGGGGTTACGACCGCGCCTCCGGCATTCCTTGACCGCCGGTCCGATGTGAGAGCCGTCTATCGGGAGCGGCGAACCCGCAACACCGCGCGCATGCCCTTCGCGCGGTGCCCGGGCAGCGAGCACCAGAGCCGATACCGCCCCGGCGCCAGCCGCAGCTTCAGCGCCTGAAGACCGCTCGGCCGCACCTCGCCGACGCCTGCGGCGCCAAGTGACCCGACGCGCCCGATCGGCCGGATCCGCAGGTCATGGGGATCCTCGCCGCGGTTTTGAAACTGGATGACGGCCTTCCCCGGCGCGATGGACGAGCGCGAGAGCACGAGGCTCCATTCGTCCGCGGCGACGAACAGGCGAGATGGCGACCGCTGGGCATGCGCGATCGTGGCTGGCACGACGAGCGCGCCCGCGAGCAGGGCGGCGACCAGCAGCCGGCGGATGGTCATCGGACGAGTGCAGGCCGCCCGAAGCGCCCCGCGTTCGGGATCACCGCGGCGGCGTCGTGCCCGAACCACTGCTCGAGCAGCGAGCTGTAGACGGCGCGGAAGTCGGAGGTCGCCCGTAGGTTGCCGTCCTCGTCGAGGCGGTCGACGCCGGGGAACTCGCCGACCATCGTGCCCTTGGCGCGCGTCCCCATCAGGAAACCGATGCCGGCCGCGCCGTGGTCGGTGCCTTCCGACCCGTTCTCCTCGGCCCGGCGCCCGAACTCCGACCAGACCTGCACCAGCACCCGGTCGGCAAGTCCCCGCGCCTCGAGGTCACGCTGGAACGCGAGCAGGCCATCGGACGTCGTCTTGATGTTCTCGGTGAGGCTCTCGGGCTGGCTGTCGTGGGTGTCGTAGTCGCCGGGACCGCCGAGGGCGACGCACCGCAGCGGAAGGCCGGCGGCCAGCATCGCGGAGATGGCCTGCAGGCGGCCCGCGAACCCCGAGTCGTCCTCCGGGTAGGCGACCGGGCCCGTCAGCTTGTCCGAGCCGAAGGGCGCGAGCTGGGCCCGCAGCCGCGCGGACTGGGCGGCCGCCGCACCCGCGGCGCGCATCGCCGCGTCACGGCTCCCCGCATGCCCGTTGCCGATCGACGCGAAGCTGTCGAGCATGAAGTTCTCGACGTCGCCCCAGACGCCCGGAGCCCAGAAGTCGTACTGGTCCGGCGATGCCACGGCCGCCACCGGCACGCGGGCGGTTGCGATCGCGGGCGCCAGGTCTCCGTCGAGCGAGAGTCCCTGGAGGGGGTTGTCCTGGGTCCCGACCCGGTCCAGGTAGCGGCCCATCCAGCCGGTCACGAGCTTCGGGTCGAGCGCTCCGACCTCCCAGAAGTGGCGCGAGTTGAAATGCGACTGGTCCGGGTGGTCGTAGCCGATCGCCGGCATCACGCTCAGCTTGCCCTCGCCGTGCAGGGTCGCCAGCGGCAAGGCGGACGGGTGCCATTGGAGCCGCCCGTCCTCGGCGAACGCCGTGCCGCCGCCCGGGAGCGCCAGCTTCGGGCGCAGGTCGCGGTACTTGGCCTCGCCCACCGGCGCGAGCACCGACAGCGAGTCGATCCCGCCGGCCAGGAACACGTTGACGAGCACGCGGTCGCTTGCGCCCGCGGCCTGCGCGACGCCCTCGTCGAAGAGGCCCAGGTCGAGCCGCGACGCTCCGTAGACGGTCAGCATCACGCCCGCGCTGCGCAGCAGGAACTGGCGCCGGTCGAGCCCCTTGCCTGCTGCTTCGGGCATCCGCGGATCACGGGTTGCAGGGCCACGCGGGGTCGTGCCCGCCGCGGCGCGGCGCAGCAGCTCGGTCCGGGAGAAGTCCTGGCAGCAGTGGTGACTCATCAGCTTGTCTGCAGGTCGGGCGAGGTCGCGATCAGGACGCGCAGCGCGTTCTGGCGCAGGCGTCGTACGGGTTCCTGCTCCCATGGCCGGTCGGCCGTCTGCGCGCAGCGCTCTGAGAACGCCTCGAGCTTCTGGCGGGTCGTGCGCGACAGCGTGGGATTGCCCCAGAAGGCGAGCGCCTTGTCGACGGCTTCGGCGGAGCGCTCGTCCTCGGGATAGTCCTGGTCGTTGTCGATCTGGGCCGGGCGCAGCGCGTTCGTGACCGCGATCCAGCGGCCCCTCCAGGTCGCCGTGTCGAGCCACCGCTGGTCATCCCAGCCGGCGACGTTCGGCGGGCGGAAGAGCTGCTGGCCCATCAGGTGGCCGATCCAGGTCCATGAGTCGGTGTCGACGCCGCGCTTCGTCGCCCGCAGCATCCCGGCGACGTAAACGGCCGGTGGCTTCACCATGCGCGGCCCCTTGTAGAGCTGCGGGTGCATCAGGATCGCCTCGAGCACCGGCCGCACCTTGTAGCCGCCCCGCTCGTAGATCCGCTCGAGGGCGCGCCGGGTGCCGCTTCCCGGCGCAACAGGGATGAAGTACGACCAGAGCTTGTTCACGAAGAAGGCGGAATGCGTGGAGTGGCGCACGCACAGCCGGCACGCGTCCCGCCAGTCGAAGTCGCCGCGCTTGCCGAGGATCCGCTTGGTGCCGCCGTCGTGGAGCTCGTCGTCGAAGCGGAAGGCGTGCAGCCCGACGCCGTCGTCCCAGTCGGCGCGGAACCCGGTCAGGGCCCGAGCCTGCTCGCGCACGTCGTGCTCCGTGTAGCCACGGCCCGCGCCGAGGGTGAAGAGCTCCATCAGCTCGCGGCCGTAGTTCTCGTTCGGCGCCTCCTTGGTGTTCTCGATCCCGGAGAGCCAGACGAGCATCGCGGGATCGCGGGTCACGTCGAGCAGCAGGTCCTCGAAGGAGCCGAGCGCGCGGCGGCGGAACAGCGCGTTCTGGCGCAGCATCAGGCGCGAAGAGCCGACCCCGTCGTCGGAGGTCGCAAACCAGTCGTGCCAGACGAGCGTCATGCGCTCGACGAGAGGGCTGTTGGAGCGAACCATCCGGTCAAGCCACCAGAGGTGGTCGTGACCCCAGGCGTCCGTTGGTGCGAGGGGGTGCCCGTCGTCGTCGTGCGGCTTGGGTCCCCGGAGGCGCTGCCGGCCCGGGCGGGTGAGTGAATGCACTGCGGCCTCGAGGCCCTTTCGCGCGAGCTTTTCGGCCTCTCCCGGGCGGGGCCCGAATCCGGCGCGCCAGAGAAGCCGCTCCGCCTGCTCGCGCCCGAACCGGCCGCGGTATCTCGCGACGTGTGGAGCGCGGTGTCGCCCGCGCCGCCGGCGGTGCTTGCGAGCCGCCGTTGCGCCCACTTACCTGAGCTTGCGCCCGCGCCGCTTCGTGTGCACGGACTGGCCCTTGTCTACCAGGTCGTGCGTGGCCAGCGGAACGGCGGTCCGGAGCGGGCCGCGTCCAACCGCCGCACGGAGCCTGACCCGGTCCCCGTGCTGGATGTCGGCAATCGTCACGACGCCGTCGCCGTTGGTGTCGGCCACCGTCATGCGCGCGCCCGTGAGGCCGAAGGTCTGGCGGCGCACGATGACCCGGCCGCTCGCGCTGCGGTGTTTCGTCCGGACGACGATCTGGGCCGACGCGGCGTCGACGGAGCGGACCGTTCCGCGGAACGTCCGTAGGACGACGCGCTTCTTGATGTAGGCCTGCGGAGCCGGGTCACCGCCGGAGGCGGCGGGCCGTGCCGGCTCGGCTGGCGCAAGCGTGACCTCGAGGGATGCGCTGGGAAGGGTCGCCGCGGGAACCGCGACCAGGTCCCCGAGCAGCGCGCTGAGGATCGGCTGGGTCGGCTCTTCGGCGGATGCCGCGCTCGGCAAGGCCGCGGCCGAACAGGCCAAGGCCATCGCTGTTGCTGCTGATAGTCGTCGAAGACTGCTTGTCACGGCGTTCCCTCCCTATGGGACCCGGGTGAGCCTGGAGGGCTCATTAGTCCTAACGGCCGTTCGGGCCTTCGGCATTCGCCTCTGCCATGCGGTTTAGGCGCATGTACGAGTAATCCGCCGCCGGGCACGGGACGCGGCACGTATAAATGGGGGATGCCGCAGGAGTCAGCGACACCCGCCGCCGAGCGCTACGACGCCCGCGCCATCGAGCGCAAGTGGCAGGCGGTGTGGGAGGACGAGGGGACCTGGGAGGTGCCGAATCCCGGCGATCCGGGGTTCGATCCCGCGATCCCGCGCAGCTACGTGCTCGAGATGCTGCCCTATCCCTCGGGCGAGCCGCACATCGGTCACCTCAAGAACTACACGATGGGCGACGTGCTGGCCCACTACCGCCGCCGCGCGGGCATGCGCGTTTTGCACCCGATGGGGTACGACGCCTTCGGCCTTCCGGCCGAGAACCACGCGATCAAGACCGGCGAGCACCCGCGCACCTCGACAGAGAACTCGATATCGGAGTTCCGGCGCCAGCTGCGGTCCTGGGGAGTGTCGATCGACTGGCGCCGCGAGTTCGCGACCAATGAGCCGCGCTACTACCGCTGGACCCAGTGGATCTTCCTGAAGCTGTACGAGCGCGGGCTGGCCTACCGCAAGCGCGCTCCGGTCAAGTGGTGCCCTCATGACCAGACCGTGCTGGCGAACGAGCAGGTGATCGACGGCCGCTGCGAGCGGTGCGGCCACCAGGTCGTCGTGAAGCAGCTCGAGCAGTGGTTCTACCGGATCACCGACTATGCCCAACGGTTACTGGACGACATGGAGCTGCTGGAGTCCTGGCCGCAGCGCGTGATCACGATGCAGCGGAACTGGATCGGGCGCTCGGAGGGCGCGGAAGTGACCTTCCGCTGCGAGGACCCGCCGCTCGACTTTCCCGTGTTCACGACCCGGCCGGACACGCTGTTCGGCGCGACCTTCTTCGTGATGGCGCCGGAGCATCCCGACCTCGAGCAGCTCGTCGCGGGCACCGGGCACGAGAAGGAGGTGCAGGAGTACGTCCAGCAGGCGCTGACCGAATCGGTTGAGCAGCGGGCGGACACCGATCGCGAGAAAACCGGGGTCTTCACGGGACGCTACGTCGTCAATCCGGTGAACGACGAGCGCATCCCTGTTCATGTGTCCGACTACGTGCTGATGGAGTACGGGACCGGCGCGATCATGGCGGTACCGGCGCACGACCAGCGCGACTACGAGTTCGCGCGCAGGTTCGGCCTGGAGATCCGCCGCGTGGTCGAGCCGCTCGAGGGTGACGTGCCGGAGGACGCCGCGTTCGACTCGCACTCGGGACACGAGCGCCTGGTGAACTCGGGCCGCTTCGACGGGCTTTCGTCACCCGAAGCTACCCGCGCGATCATCGATTGGCTCGAGCAGGAGGGACGTGGGCACGCCTCGGTCAATTTCCGGCTGCGCGACTGGCTGCTCTCGCGCCAGCGCTACTGGGGCGCGCCCATCCCGATGCTCTACTGCGACAAAGACGGCCTGGTTCCGGTCCCCGAGGACCAGCTGCCGGTGCTCCTGCCCGAGATCGAGGACTACGCGCCGAAGGGGCGCTCACCTCTGGCGGCGAGCGAGGAGTTTGTCAACACGACGTGTCCGAAGTGCGGCGGCCCGGCGCGCCGGGAGACCGACACGATGGACACGTTCGTGGACTCGTCCTGGTACTTCCTGCGCTACTGCGACGCCGCCAACGACAGCGAGCCGTGGGGCCGCGAGGCGGTCGAGACGTGGATGCCGGTGGACCAGTACATCGGCGGCGTCGAGCACGCGATCCTCCACCTGATGTACGCCCGCTTCTTCACCAAGGCGCTGGCGGACCTCGACCTGCTGCCGTTCCAGGAGCCGTTCGCGAACCTGTTCACGCAGGGAATGATCACCTACCAGGGCGCGAAGATGTCCAAGTCCAAGGGCAACGTGATCAGCCCCTCGTCCATCGTCGAACGCAGCGGGGCCGACACCGCGCGCTGCTACATCCTGTTCCTCGGGCCCCCGGAGCAGGACGCCGATTGGTCGGACGAGGGAGTCGGCGGCGTGCACCGCTTCCTGGGCCGTGTCTACAGGCTGCACGGCGAGCTCGGCGGCGCCGCCACCGGCGAGCTGCTCGGCCCCGAGCAGCTGCGCGGGCTCTCCGGGACGGCCGGCGCCCTGGCGCGCAAGATCCACTGGGCCATCGCCAAGGTGGGCTCGGACATCGAGCGGTTCCAGTTCAACACGGCGATCGCAGCGCTGATGGAGCTCGTCAACGACGTCTACCGCGACAAGGAGGAGCTGCTCGCGACGGACGAGGGCGCCGCCCTGGTTCGCACCGCGACCGCGACGGTCGCGTCGCTGCTGTTCCCGTTCGCCCCGCATCTGGCCGCAGAGGCATACGAGGGCGCCACCGGGCGGCGCGTCTGGGAGGAGCCGTGGCCGCAGGCCGACGCCGCGCTGCTCGAGAGCGACACGGTGAAGCTGGTCGTCCAGGTGAACGGCAAGGTCCGTGACAGCATCGAGGTCCCGTCCGACACGCCCGAGGACGAGATCAAGCGCCTGGCGATCGAGCGCCCGAACGTGCAGCGCCACCTGGACGGCAAGAGCGTGGCGCGGGAGGTCGTGGTACCCGGGCGGCTGGTGAACTTCGTCGTGAAGTAGCTCGCCGGGCGGTTCACCGTCCGGCAACGCCTTCCGGCCGGGCGGGGCTACAATCTCGCGCGTGCGGGTCAGGCGTTTCTCTCAAGCCCCCGTCGAGGAACGTGGCCGGCTCCGGTCGCATTTCCTCATGGACGCAGGGGATCTCGGCTCGCGGCACCTCACGGTGACCTGGGTGGACGTGCCGCCCGGCGCCTCACAGCGCGCCCACTCGCATCCCGACTCCGAGCAGGTCTACGTGATCGTGCGCGGCCACGGCAGGATGGAGGTCGCCGGCGACGTCGAGGAGGTGGCCGAGGGCGACCTCGTGTTCATCCCGCCCGCGGCGGAGCACGGGATCACCAACGACGGTTCCGAGACCCTCGTGTACGTGGCGGCCGCCTCGCCACCGGTGTCGATGGCCGAGCTCTACAGCATGGAGCTGGCCCCTGATGGCGACGCCTACGACGACGACGATTACGCGTAGGGAAACGTTGCGTGCGCGGCACGCTTCTTTGACGTTCTCGTACTGATCCGCGACTTCACGCCGCCTAGGCTCGAGCGGCGATGGGTGAGATCCCGAGACAGCAGCTGGCGCTCTGGGCGCTCGCGATCGTCGCGGTCGGGCTGATCGGCGCGCGCTATCTGGCCGACCGGGGCGACGGTCCGGGCGGCCCGCCGGCGGCCCGCGCCGCGGTGCACGTGACGCGCGGCGGGTCCGGCGGCGCCTACCTCCACGTCGCTGGAGCGGTGCGGCGGCCGGGCGTGTACAGGATCTCATCGGCGGGGCGCCTGGACGCGGCGATCCGGCGAGCCGGCGGACCCACGCGGAACGCCGACCTGGAGGGAGTCAACCTTGCGGCGCGGGTGGCGGACGGCCAGCAGGTGATCGTCCCGAGGCGGGTGCCCGGTGGTGGATCCGGCGCCATCACCGGGAGCGGTGCCGCGGGCGAGGCCGGCAGCGCCCCGGTGAGCCTCAACACCGCCACCGCGGAGCAGCTCGACCAGCTCGACGGTGTCGGCCCCGCGACGGCGCAGAAGATCCTCGAGTGGCGCCGCGAGCATGGGGGCTTCTCGTCGGTCGACCAGCTGAAGCAGATCAGCGGGATCGGGCCAAAGCGCTTCGAGACCCTGCGAGACAGCGTCCGGATGTGAGTGGCCGTGTAGAGCTCGATCAAAAGCTCGCGGTTTATCGGCCTCATGTGGTCCTGGCGGCGTTCGTCGTCGGGCTCGTTGGGTGCGAGCTGCCCGTGCCGGCGGTGGGCGGCCTCGCCGCCTGCGCGCTGCTCGTGGCGACCGGCGGCCGGTCACGCTTCCTGGCGCTCGCGATCGCGCTGGCAACGCTGGCCGGCGCGCTCCTCGGGACGGCCCGGCTGGCCGCGATCGACCGTTCGGAGCTGGTTCCGATGGCGGGGCGGGAGGTGGTCCTTCGCGGCTGGGTCGTCAAGCGCGAGCGGGCGGTTCACGGCGCGGCGTTTCGGCTCCGCGCGACGGCCGGAGGCCCCGCAGGGGATCCGGCGGGCGAGGCGCGTCCGCTGCGCGAACTGGTCCAGGTGCGCACGCGGTCGATGGATCCCGGGCGCGTGCCCGGCATCGGAGCCGAGGTCCGGGCGCGAGGCGATCTCGCGGTGCCGGAGCGGCGGCCCGGTGACGACTTCGACTATCCGGCGTACCTGCGGCGTGCCGGCGTCCACGTAGTGCTGCACGCGAATGAGGTGGCCGCGACGGGACGTCGCCGCGGCGGGCTTACGGGTGCCGTCGATTCCGTCCGCCGGCGCGCGGAGCGCGGCGTCACCGCGGGGCTGCCCCCGCGGCTGGCGGCGCTGGCCGCCGGAATGGTGCTCGGCGAGGACGAGCGCATCGACTCCGGGATGCGGGAGGAGTTCAACCGCTCGGGCCTGGCCCATCTGCTCGCCGTGTCGGGTCAGAACGTCACGCTGCTGGCGATCCTCGCCTGGCCGCTGCTGGCGCTCGCGGGTCTTGGGCGGCGCGGGCGGCTCGTCGGCACGCTGGCCCTGATCGCGCTCTACGTGCCGCTCACGGGCGCCGGGCCGTCGATCGTTCGTGCCGGCACTATGGGTGCGGCGGGCGTGGTGGCGGCGCTCGCCGGGCGGCCGGCGTCGCGGTGGTACGCGCTCCTTCTGGCGGCCGCGGTGTCGCATGCGATCGATCCGCGCGCGTGGCAGGACGCCGGCTGGCAGCTGAGCTTCGCGGCGGTCGTGGGAATCTTCGCGGGCTCCAAGCCGCTGCGGAGGCGGCTCGGCTTCCTTCCGGACACGCTGGCGGAGGGGACGGCACTGACCGTAGCGGCGACCCTCGCGACCGCACCGCTGATGTCGTTCCACTTCGGCCAGGTGTCGCTCGCCTCGCTGCCGGCGAACGTCGCGGCGCTGCCGGCGGTCGCGCCGGTGATGTGGATCGGGATGCTGAGCGCGGGAGTTGCGCAGGTAGCGGCGTGGCCCGCGACGTTGCTGAACGCGCTGGCCGCCTATGCGGTTGCGTACGTCGCCGCGGTGGCTCACGCCTGTGCGGCCTCACGGCTGGCGGTGTGGAGCTTCGCGCTGCCGTCCGCCGCCGCCCTGGTCGCCGTGTACGCGGTTCTCGGAGTGGCGCTGGCCGCGCGCCGGCTTCCCGGGATCTCACGGCGAACGAGCTCCCCGCGCGCACGCTGGGTCGTCGCGGTCGCGCTCGCCGCATTGGCCCTGGCCGGCCTCGTCGCGGCGCGGCGGGACTCTCCGCACCCACCGAACCGGTTCACCGCCACCTTCCTGGACGTCGGACAGGGCGACGCCACTCTGTTGCAGGCGCCGGGCGGCCATGCCGTGCTGATCGACGGCGGGCCACCCGGCTCCGGCGTCGTCGATGGGCTGCACCGGCGCGGGGTGACGGCACTCGACGCGGTCGTCCTGACCCACGCCCAGGAGGATCACCAGGGCGGCCTCGAGGAGGTGCTCGACCGTATTCCGGTGCGGCTCCTGCTGGACGGAGGCGCCGGCTCCCGCAACGCCGCGCACGCCCGGATCGTCGCGCTCGCCCTCCGCCGGGGCACACGCATGGTCACGGGGGCGGCCGGGGAGCGGCTCCGGGCGGGAGGCCTGCTGCTGGACGTGCTCAGCCCACCATTGCGCCCGCCGGGCGAGCGCCTGGATCCCGGCGAGGATCCGAACCTGCGCGCGATCGTGCTGGTCGCCTCATACGCGGGCGTGCGGATCTTCCTGCCGGCGGACGCCGAGAGCGACGTGACGGCCGGCCTGTCGCTGCCGCGCGTGGACGTGTTGAAGGTTGCGCACCACGGCAGCGCCGACGAGGGGCTCCCCGACCTCCTGCAGCGGCTGCACCCGAGCGCGTCCGTGATCGAGGTCGGGGCCGGAAACCGCTACGGGCATCCGGCGCCGGAGGCGCTACGTGCCCTGACGGTGGGCGGCGGCCGGGTCTTCCGGACCGACCGCGAGGGCGATGTACGGCTGGTGCTCGGCCCGAAGGGAGCGCTGATGACCCCTGAGCGGTGAGAACGGCGAGACCTGAGGGCGGGCCTTCAGCCCTCCTTCCACGCGCCGCCGCCGAAGATCGAGCGCATCGGCGATTGCCACAGCGCCTGGAGGGAGGGAGTCGCGGGGCCCGGGCCGTCGTCCTTGAGCTTGTGCTTTTTGTGGACGTTCTCGAGCGTCATGCGGGTGTACGTCGACCAGAAGCCCGGGAAGCTCATCGGCGGAGTCTCGGCCGTGACGGGTTTCAGGTCGCCCGGCTCCGGATCCCAGATCCGTTGATCGTCCGTTCGATCGCGGATGTTGGCCGCGTAGCTGATCAGGGTCACGCGGTCCTTCGGGATGCCCGAGCATTCGTCGAAGTTCGGAACC
>Ga0070674_100001742_pt1 | contig 11788 bp, 11 predicted proteins | sample KBSM33metaG_FD_65344 | JGI IMG/M metagenome (GOLD analysis project Ga0070674, IMG submission 65344) | Miscanthus rhizosphere microbial communities from Kellogg Biological Station, Michigan, USA - KBS M3-3 metaG | ecosystem: Host-associated > Plants > Roots > Rhizosphere > Soil ... | reverse complement strand
AGCCACGCCTTGCTTGGCGGCGGCGAGGTGCTGGGCAGCCCGGTGCCGTCGCATTTCTTCGGCGCCGATCCCACGCTCTATCCCGATCCGTACGATCCGGCGCTGGCGCGCCACCTGCTGTACAGCGCCGGCTATCCCGACGGTCTCACCCTGGCGGTCGCGGCGATGGAGGATGTCGAATCCGACGGGCGCCAGCTGCTGCGCGCCTTGACCGTGCAGTTCGCGACCGTCGGCATCCGCCTGCAGCCGACCTACGGATCGCTGCGCGACTTCGCGCGCTATGATCCCAATCCCAGCTTCGGCCTGTTCGTGATGAGCTGGGTATCGTTCATGCCCGATGCCGAGATGGTGCTGCGCGACTTCGTCGCCCGCTTCGACCCGGAACAGGGCTTCGGCGCCTGCAACTACGGCCTGATCGCGATCCCGGAAGTGGACGAAGCGGTGCGCCGTGCGGCCAGCACCCTCGATCGCACCGAGCGCGGCCAGCTGCTGAAGCAGGCCTGCCGTGCCCTCGCGCACGAATGCCTGCTCATTCCGTTGACGCTGCAGATCGAGTGCCTCGCCTGCCGCGGCCATCTCGAGATCGCCGGCCGCACCCACATGTGGACGCGACCCGACCAGGTGATGCCGCGCGACGCCGAGATGCTGCTGTTCGATCAGCTGCTGGCGGAATGACGAACTAGAACGCCTTCGCGAACTGCTCGATCACCCAGGCGCGGAACGCCGCGATGCGCTGGATCTCGATCTCCTCGACCCGGCTCACCAGGAAATAGGAGCGGCCGGATTTCACCGCGGTCTTGAACGGCGTGACCAGGCGGCCGGACTTGAGCTCATCCGGCAGGAGGCGCGGATCCAGCATGCCGACGCCGCCGTCGTTGATCGCGGATTCGATCACCAGGTCGGCGGTCTCCAGCACGATGCCGCGGTCGACCGGCATATCCTCCAGCCCGCTCTGCGCGGCAAAGATGCTCCAGCACTGATAGAGGTCCTCACCCTGCCGCACGTGCAAGAGCGGGCGCGAGCGGATGAACTGCGCGAGATCGTTGCCGGCGCCGGCGGCGAGCCGCGGCGAGCAGACCGCGGTGAATTCCTCGCGCATCAAGAGGTCGACGATCAGCGCATCCACCGTGTTGCTGCCGAAAAAGATCGCCATGTCGACCGGCGCGGTCGCGAATTCGATATTGCTCGGCGGCGTGTCGATGCGGATCTCGAGGTCCGGATGCTTGCGCTGGAAGTCGGCGAGGCGCGGCATCATCATGCGCCGCGCGAACGTCGGCGGCAGCGACAGCGTCAAAGGAGGATTGGCGTGCGTGGCCTTGATGCCGGCGATCACCTCGGCGATCTTGTCGAAGCTGCCGGTCAGCACCGGCAGCAGCTTGCGCCCCTCCTCGGTCAGCTCCAGCGGACCTTTGCGCTTCAACAGCTGCACGCCCAGGATATCTTCCAGGTTCTTCACTTGCCGGCTGACCGCGCTTTGCGTGACCAGCAGCTGGTCTGCCGCTTTGGTGAAGGAGAGCGAGCGGGCCACCGCCTCGAACGCGCGCAGGGCATTGAGCGGCGGCAGGCGGCGACGGGTGGGTTGGGCCATGGTCCAGGTGTCAGATCTCGGGTGTCGGAAGTCAGTTAGCAGGAATCCGCGCCGTCATACAGCGCGATTCCGGCATCCGGTCACTGCTTTCGGCTTTCCCGCCAGATCATCCACAAGCCCGCCGCCACGATCAACGCGGCCCCACCGAAGGTGGTGCCGGCGGGCACGTCGCCCCACATAAGGAAGCCCCACAGGCTGGCCCAGATCAGGCTCTGATATTCGAACGGCGCCACGAAGCTCGGCGCCACCACCTTGTAGCCGGCGGTGTAGAGAATGGTGGCCAGCGCGGCGGCCACGCCGAACGCCAGCATTTCCAGCAGGTGCGCCGGTGTCGGCGTGATCCAGCCTTGCGTGAGGTAGCTGAAGCTGGGATGGGCGGGATCGTGGAACGAGCCGCTGCCGAAGATGAGCCCGAGGATGGCGCCAGTCGTGACAAACGCCATCAGCTGCCACAGCCCCATCACGGCGGAGGGTATGCGCATGCCCACCGGCCGCGTCAGCATCAGGCCGACCGCGTAGCACAAGGTCGCGAACAGGGCGATCAGGGTCGCCGGGTTGAAGATACCGCTGGTCGGCTGGGCAATGATCGCAACGCCGACAAATGCCACCACGATGGCGACCCAGCGCTGCGGCGGCACCCGCTCGCCGATCAGGAATCCGGACAGCGCCGCGATCATCAGTGGCAGCGAGAAATAGATCGCGACCGCATCGGCGAACTGCATCCCTGCCAGCGAGACGTAGAAGCTGAGGCTCGCCATCGCCAGGATCGCCGAGCGCGCCAGCAGAAGCGGGCTGGGCCGCGTGCCGATCAGCTGCCGCAGCCCGCCGCCGAGCACGATCCAGCCGAAAATGAGCAGGGCGGCCGAACCACCGCGGAAGATCTGCATCTCCCACACCGGGTAGGCGACGCTGAGGTCCTTGATGAAGGCGTCCTGCAACCCGGTCACGAGCACTGCGCCACTGAGGATCAGCGCGCCCTTCAGCTTCTGCTGCGGCCGTGCGGCCGCGTCGCGGCGCGCATCCGTGCTGCCGAGCGTCGCCGATTTCGTTGATTCGATTGCCATGATTCCCGCTTGCCCAGCCCCTGCGCAGTCTTAAGGGGGTTTGCGCGCGCTGCCAATCCGCCGGCAGTCCTGACGGACGAAATCTCTAGGAATTACCGCCGCATAGGCCGAATGACAGAGACGCGATTCACCTCATGTTAAGCCTAAGCGGATAGGTAGTAGTACAGACGGAATGCGCCCAAACGGCGCCTGCAGAGGAAAACGCGCGGATGTTCAACGCCTTGTCGATTCGGAAGAAGTTCTTTGGCTTCGGTGGCCTGATGGCCGCGGTGGCGCTGGTCATCGGCGCGTTCGGCTATTGGGGCATCTCGCGCCAAGGCAGCGAGCTCGACGACGTCGTGGTCACTTCGCTCGCGCTGCGCAACCACCTCGAAAGCGACATGATGCACGACGCGCTGCGCGCCGACGTGCTTGGCGCCCTGCGGGCGGCGCGCGACAACAACAAGGAAGACATGGCGTCCGTCAAAGCGGATGTCGCCGACCACAGCCAGAATTTCCGCGAGCGGGTCGCCGCCAACAAGGGCCTCCCCTTGAGCGACGACGTGCGGGCCGCAATCTCCGAGGTCGAGCCGAAGCTGGCCACCTACATCACCTCCGCTGAATCCATGGTCGCGTTGGCTGAGAAGGACTCGCCCGCTGCCGAGGCTGCCTATCCGCCGTTTCTCGCTGTATTCGAAGAGCTCGAGGATTCGATGGGCAAGCTGAGCGACCTGATCGCCGTGTCCGCCCAATCCGCCAAAGAATCCGCGCAGGGCACCGCCGGCCTCGCGGCGAATGGCCTGATCCTCGCCTTGCTGGTCGGCATCGTGGTGCTGGCCGGCTTGATCGCCGTGATGGTGCGCAGCATCTGCACGCCGCTGGATGCGATGACCGGCGCCATGGGCACGCTCGCCGCAGGCGACAATTCGGTCGCGATCCCGGCACTCGGCCGCAAGGACGAGATCGGCAACATGGCGGCTGCGATGCAGGTGTTCAAGGACAACGCCGTCCGCGCCGAACAGATGGCGGCCGAGCAGAGCGCGGAGCAGGAAGCCAAGCTGCGCCGCACCGAAATGCTTGAGCAGCGCACCGCTGCCTTCGACCGCAGCGTCAGCACCGCCCTGAAGACCGTCACCTCCGCCACCAGCGAAATGCAGGCGAACGCCGCTGCGCTGTCCGCCACCGCAGAGCAGACCAGCCGCCAGGCGACCGTCGTGTCCGCCGCTTCGGAAGAAGCGACCAGCAGCGTGCAGACCGTGGCGGCGGCGACCGAAGAGCTCTCCGGCTCGATCGCCGAGATCAGCCGCCAGGTCGGCCAATCGGCCGACATCGCCAACAAGGCCGCCGCCGAAGCCGAGCGCACCAACGGGCAGGTGCGCAGCCTGGCCGACGCCGCGCAAAAGATCGGCGAGGTGGTGAAACTGATCAGCGACATCGCCAGCCAGACCAACCTGCTGGCGCTCAACGCCACCATCGAGGCGGCGCGCGCCGGCGAAGCCGGCAAGGGTTTCGCGGTCGTTGCTTCCGAAGTGAAAAACCTCGCGACCCAGACCGGCCGCGCGACCGAGGAGATCTCAGCTCAGATTTCCTCGATCCAGAGTGCGACCACCAACTCGGTCGAGGCGATCCAGGGCATCACCACAATCATCAACGAGATCAACCACGTCGCCTCGTCGATCGCCAGCGCGGTCGAGGAGCAGGGCGCCGCGACCCGCGAGATCGCGCGCAACATCCAGCAGGCTGCCTCCGGCACGCAGGAAGTCTCGACCAACATCACCGGCGTGACCCAAGCCGCCGGCGACACCGGCAACGCCGCCGGCCAGTTGCTGGCCGCCACCAGCGAACTTGCCAAGCAGTCGGAGACCCTGCGCAAGGAAGTCGACAGCTTCCTACACGACATCAAGGCGAGCTGAGGGCGCGGACACCCACACCACTCCGTCATGGCAAGACTTGGCATTGCCATCCACGAGTTTCTCTAAGCCAGATCGAACCGCCGCATGCAAACTCGCGGATCCCAAGGCCAAGCCTTGGGATGACGGTAATTTGTGCGGCTATTGAGAGCGTCGCCTAAGCGATCGTATCGACCTTGCCCGTGCCCGCGGGCGGCGCATCACCGGCCGGTTGCTTGGCGACGGCGACCAGGGCGGGGCGCAGCAGGCGGTCGTGGATCAGGTAGCCGGCCTGCATCACCTGCACCACGGTGCCGGGCGCCTGGTCGGCGGTTTGCACCTCGAACATCGCCTGGTGCAGGTTGGCGTCGAACTTCTCGCCCATCGGCCAGATGCGCTTGACCTGCTGGCGCTCCAGCGCGGCGTCCAGCTGGCGCTCGGTCGCGCTGACGCCTTCGTGCAGGTTCTTCAGCGCCTCGTCCGCCGCCAGCGCGGCGGCCGGAATGGCTTCCAGCGCACGGTGCAGGTTATCGCTCACCTGCAGCACGTCGCGGGCGAAATTCGTGATGGCATACTTGGCGGCATCCTCGCGCTCGCGCTGGGCGCGCCGGCGCACATTCTCCGCCTCCGCCAAGGCGCGCAGCAGCTGGTCCTTGAGCTGGGCCGCTTCCTGCCGGGCGGCCGCCAGCTCCTGGTCCGGGCCGGCGGGGATGTCCATCCCGTCGTCGACCGGCGCGGCGTCGTTGGCCGGCACTGGCATCTGGTCCTTGTCGTCGATCATGTCGCGATCCAGCAGTGTCTGTCTGTTTGGGGGTGTTTTAGGGTCCCCGCATAGATGGTCAACCGCTAAATCCGGTCAAGTGATCCGGCGGTGCGGCCGATTAGCCGAGAATCCGGCCGATCACCTTGGCGGTATAGTCGACCATCGGGATGATGCGGGCATAATTGAGCCGGCTGGGGCCGATGACCCCGACCGCGCCGACCAGCTGGCGCTGGCTGTCCCGGTAGGGCGAGATGACCGCCGAGCAGCCGGCGAGGCCGAACAGGTTGCTTTCCGCGCCGATGAAGATCTGCACCCCTTCGGCCTGGTCCGCCGCCTCCAGCAGCTTCAGCAGCTGCTCCTTGGTCTCGAGCGCGGTGAACAGGGAGCGCAGGCGCTCAAGGTCCGCCGCTTCTTGCACGTCGTCCAGCAGGTGCGACTGGCCGCGCACGATCAGGGCGCCTTCGCCGCGGTCGGCGTCGGACCAGGTGGCGAGCCCGGCCTCCACCACCTTGCGGGTGAGCGAATCCAGCTCGGCCCGATGGGTCATCAGCTCCGCCAGGATACCCTCGCGCGCCATGCCGATGGTGCGCCCCACCAGCCGTGCGCTGAGATAGTTCGTGGCCTCCACCAGCGTGGACATCGGCAGGCCCAGCGGCACATCGATCAGGCGGTTCTCCACCATGCCGCCTTCGGTCACCAGCACCACCAGGGCGCGCCCCGGCGCCAGATGCACGAATTCGATGTGCTTCAGCGACCGGTCGCTCTTGGGCGCCATCACCAGGCCGGCCGCACGCGACAGGCCGGAGAGCATGGTGGTCGCCTGCTCGAGCACTTCGGGGAAGGATCGGCCGGAGGCATTGCACTGCCCGTCGATCGCCTCGCGCTCGTCGGTGGTGAGGCCGCCCACCTCCATCAAGCCGTCGACGAACAGCCGGAGGCCAAGGTCGGTCGGCAGCCGCCCGGCGGAGGTATGGGGCGCGAACAGCAGCCCGACCTCCTCCAAATCGGCCATCACGTTGCGGATGGTGGCGGGCGACAGGTGCCCCAGCCGGCGCGACAGGGTGCGCGAGCCGACCGGCTCCCCGGTCTCGACATAGGCATCGACGATCTGGCGGAAGATCTCGCGCGAGCGCTCCGACATCTCGGCCAGCACCGGCCGGTGCCCGCCGATCCCGCCCGATATATTGCTCTTTCCGCCCTTCGGACCGAACTGCATGGCAGGAATCTAGGGAGGGGGTGGGGTGCCGTCAATGCATGCAATTGCCAGGGTGCCGACGGCCCGGCACTCTCCGGCGCCATGCGGAAGGTACGAACCAAGCGGCGCGCCAAGGTTTCCAAGCCCATCGATGGACTTGCCGCCCCTGCTGGGATTTGCCCGCTGTGCGACCGGCCGATGGTGGCGGGGCCGAGCCTCGACCAGCATCACCCGGTGCCGCGCAGCCGAGGCGGGCGCGAGACCGTGACCATGCACAAGATCTGTCACCGCGCGATCCACGCCATGCTGAGCGAGCGCGAGCTGGTGGAGGAATTCTCCGGCTTCAGTGCGCTCAAGAAACACCCGACGCTGGCGCAATTCATCGCCTGGGTGAAAAAGCGCCCGCCGGAGTATTACGACCGGACACGATGGTCGCAGAGCCGCAGATTCAAAGGCTGATGCGCGTCGGACAGCGCGCTAGGTATTCGGCTCCGCATACTCGTAGATGTTGAAATCCGCGTACACGTAGCCCGGCTGGTAGTCGATGTTGTTGAAGTGCAGCTCGCCGCCGGTGTCGAACTTCATGGCCAGATTGTCGTTGTCGTCCCTGAAGAAGGAGATCTCGTTCACCGCGAATTCCTCGATCCTGATCAAGTCATTCGCGAGATCGAAATCCAGGCTGATCCCGACGCCATCCCAACCTTCGTGGACGATGTAGACATCGTTGCCCGCGGCCCCCTTCGCAATGAACAGATCGCCCTCGAGGTAGAACCGGTCGTTGCCCTCCTCGCCGTAGGCCACGATCAGGCCGGTGTTTTCGTCTTGCGCAAAGAAGCTGTCGTTGCCGGCGCCGCCCTTCAGCACGTCGCCCGTCGACCCTGTCAAAAGGTCGTGTCCATCTCCGCCTTCCAGCTGGTCTTGGCCCTCGCCGCCGTACAGGGAATCGTTGCCGCCGCCGCCATAGAGCTGATCATCCCCTGCTTCGCCTCTCACGAAGTCATCGTGCTCGCCGCCCCAGACATGGTCGTTGCCCTCGCCGCCTTGGATCTCGTCATTCTCGTCGCCGCCGTTGAGGTAGTCATCGCCGGCGCCGCCCAGGAGCGTGTCCTTGCCGTAGGTGCCATAGAGATAGTCGTTGCCTTCCCCGCCCTCGAGCCTGTCCCGGCCGTCGCCGCCATTCAGGTTGTCATTGCCGATGCCGCCAACCAGCCAATCGGCGTTGTCGTTGCCGTAGAGGTAGTCGTTGCCTTCCTTGCCGTCGATATAGTCGCGTCCGGCGGTGCCGTGCAGCGAATTGCTGGCGGCTGTGCCGTAGATGTAGTTGTAGAGCCATAAATCGTCGAGCAGATCGGGATCGATCGTGATGGGCATGACGTTTCTCCTCGCGAACCCGCGTTGGCACTCGGAAGAAATCTTGGAACCCGGGAACAACGTAGGATCGCATCCCGTCGGCCGATATGACCGGCGTCACGCCGAGGTTGAATTTCCGCGCGGTTGTGGACTTCGCCGCCCCCCGCGTGTAGGGTCCGCGCGATTTCAACACCAGTGATTAAGGATGGACTATGCGCCCTTCGGGTCGTGCGGCGGACGAGATGCGCGCCGTCGAATTGCTGATCGACGTCAACAAATATGCCGAAGGCTCGTGCCTCGCGAAGTTCGGCGAGACTCATGTGCTGTGCACCGCCTCGATCGACGAGAAGGTGCCGCCGTTCCTGCGCAACAGCGGGCAGGGCTGGGTGACGGCGGAATACGGCATGTTGCCGCGCTCCACCCACACCCGCACCGACCGCGAGGCCGCCAAGGGCAAGCAGTCCGGCCGTACGCAGGAGATCCAGCGCCTGATCGGTCGCGCCCTGCGCACCGTCACCAACCTCAAGGGCTTCGGCGAGCGCCAGATCAAGATCGATTGCGACGTGCTGCAGGCCGACGGCGGCACCCGCACCGCCGCCATCACCGGCTCCTACGTCGCGCTCTATCTGTGCTTCCGCCACATGAAGAAGCTGGGCGCGGTGAACGACATTCCGCTCAGCGACCAGGTCGCCGCGATCTCGTGCGGCATCCACCAGAAGGCCGCCGCGCTCGACCTCGACTACGCCGAGGATTCCGCCGCCGAGGCCGACGCCAATTTCGTGCTGACCGCCAAGGGCGGCATCATCGAGGTGCAGGGCACCGCCGAGCGCGCGCCCTTCAGCGAAGCGGAGTTCCTGCAGTTGCTGGCTTACGCGCGCAAGGGCATCGGCGAGCTGACCAAACTGCAGCGCATCGTGCTGGGGCTGGAGTAGACGCGAGAGACGAACGATGGCCTACACCATCACCCGCGAACGCGACCCTGACGCCAAGGAGCGCATCTGCCGCTCCGTGCTGGAATCGCTGCCCGACTGGTTCGGCATCCCCGAGGCTATCGACCAGTTCTGCCGCGAGGCGCGCGACCTGCGCATGTGGGTGGCGCGGTCGAAGAACAACATGGGCGACGACGAGGTCGCGGGCCTGGTCACGCTGCTGCAGCACTTCCCCGTCGCGGCCGAGCTGCATCTGATCGCGATCCGCGCCGACCACCACCGCGAGGGCCTGGGCCAGAAGCTGCTGGCTGCGGTCGAGGCGCACCTCAAGAAAAAAGCGACGCGGGTCCTCACGGTCAAGACCCTGGCGCCCAGCGCCGGCGACCGGCTCTATGCCCGCACCCACCGCTTCTATGCGGCCGAGGGCTTCGTGCCGCTGGAGGTGTTCCCGACCTTGTGGAACGAGGACAACCCTTGCCTGCTGATGGCCAAGGTGCTGCGCGTGCCGCGCCACTTCGCCGAGCGCAAGCTGGTGATCGCCAGCCACAACAAGGGCAAGCTCAAGGAGATGGTGGAGCTGATGGCGCCGCTCGGCATCGAAGTGGTGCTGGCCTCCGATCTCGGCCTGCCCGAGCCGGACGAGACCGAGGACAGCTACATCGGCAATGCCAAGCTGAAGGCGGTGGCGGCGGCGAAGTCGTCCGGCCTGCCGGCGCTGGCCGACGATTCCGGCCTGTCGGTCGAGGCGCTGGGCGGCCAGCCCGGCATCTACTCCGCGCGCTGGGCCGACAAGGGCCACGACGGCGCGCGCGATTTCAACATCGGCATGGAGCGCGTGTTGCGCGAGCTCAGCCCCCACAGCAACCGCCGCGCCCGCTTCGTCAGCGCGCTCGCCTTGTGCTGGCCCGACGGCCATTGCGAGTTGTTCGAGGCCTGGGTCGAGGGCGAAATCATCCACGAGAAGCGCGGCATCCGCGGCTTCGGCTACGACCCGATCTTCAAGCCGCTCGGCTACGACGTCACCTTCGGCGAGATGGACCCGGACCACAAACGTGAAATCAGCCACCGCGCGGAAGCCTTCCGCCAACTGATGGCAGCGTGCTTCCAGGGGCGATAGGGGCGCGGGCATCGTGTCATTGTCCCGCAGCGAAGGTCCCGGCTTCGGCATCTACATCCACTGGCCGTTCTGCCGGTCCAAGTGCCCGTACTGCGACTTCAACTCCCATGTGCGCGAGCGCGTCGATCACACCCGCTGGCGCAGCGCGCTGCTCGCGGAACTCGAACACTACGCGCGCGACACCGAGGGCCGCACCGTCACCAGCATCTTCTTCGGTGGCGGCACGCCGTCGCTGATGGAGCCGGAGACCGTGGCCGCCTTGATCGCACGCGCGCGCGATCTGTGGCCGGCCGCCGACGACGTCGAGATCACCCTCGAAGCCAACCCGACCTCCGCCGAGATCGACAAGTTCCGCGCCTTCCGCGCCGCCGGCGTCAACCGCGTGTCGCTCGGCGTGCAGAGCCTGGTCGCCAACGACCTCGCTTTCCTCGGCCGCCAGCATGACGCCGCGCAAGCGCTCGCCGCCGTGCAGATGGCCGCGCAAACCTTCGACCGCTTTTCCTTCGACCTCATCTACGCCCGCCCGAAGCAGACGCTGGAGCAGTGGCGCCAGGAGCTGGACCGCGCGCTGCAATTCGCCGCCGGCCACATCTCGCTCTACCAGCTCACCATCGAGCCCGGCACCCAGTTCGAGCAGGCGGTGGCGCGCGGTGATTTCCGCGTGCTGGACGAGGAGCGCGCGGCCGAGCTCTACGAGGCGACGGTCGAGCGCCTCAGCGCCGCCGGCCTCGCCGACTACGAGATCTCCAACTTCGCCAGACCCGGCGAAGAGTCGCGCCACAACCTCGTCTACTGGCGCTACGGCGACTATGTCGGCGTCGGCCCCGGCGCGCACGGACGCCTCACCCTCGGCGGCGAGAAGTTCGCCACCCGCCAGCATCGCGCGCCCGAGGCTTGGCTCGACCTGGTCGAGCGCGACGGCCACGCCACCCGCCAGCGCGATCTGGTGTCGCCCCCCGAGCGCCTCAACGAGATGCTGATGATGGGCCTGCGCCTCAAAGAAGGCGTGCCGCTCGCGCGCATCGAAGCGGAATCCGCGCTGCCCTTCGCGCAGGCGATCAACCAGACTCAGCTCAAGCGCCTGATCGACGGCGGATTCCTCGCGCTGTCCGATGATCGGCTCGCGGCCACGCCATCCGGCCGCCAGCGCCTGGATGCCGTGCTGGCCGCGCTGATCGCCTAGAGCACCCGCTCAACATCCGAATCGGTGAAGTGGTAGCGCCGCATAGTCGCGCGATGCTCCGGCGAGCCGAGGAAGCGCTGAAGCGCGCCGTCGAACGCACGCCTCAGATCGGCGTTCGATTTCGCGAACGAGTAGGCGCCTTCCGCCGCGGCGCCGCCCTCCACGCCGAAATCCACCACCGCAAGCCCCGCATCCGGCGCCGCGCGCAAGAACCCTCGATGCGCCATCGCCACGCTGGCATAGGCGTCCGAACGGCCATCGCGCACGGCAGCCACCGCTTCCGGCTGGGTCGCGACCCGCAACACCCGCGCCAGCGCAAGGCCCGCCGCAAGCGCGCGCTGCTCCTGCACCTGGTCTGCGACCACCACCAGCCCCGCATCGGTATGTGCCGCGAGTGTGCGATAGCTGGTCAGCCGCTTCGGATTCCCCGCTTGCACCATCAGCCCGTCCGCCAGTGACCAGACCGGCCGGCTGAATTCCACCAGCCGCGCGCGTTCCTCGGTGATGAACAGCGGCGTGTTGATCTGCCACGCACCACTGGCGACGCCCGGCAGCAATTCCGCGAAGGTGACCAGCCTGGTCTCGATCCGCTCGACCCCGATCGCGTGCAGCACGGCGAACGCGACCTCCACGTCGCACCCCACCGGCCCATCGGCCGTGGGCGCGCAGAAGGGCGGCTCATCCAGATACGCGAAGATGACCGTCATGATGCGTTACTTTGGCGGACGGAA
>Ga0070674_100001734_pt1 | contig 11815 bp, 11 predicted proteins | sample KBSM33metaG_FD_65344 | JGI IMG/M metagenome (GOLD analysis project Ga0070674, IMG submission 65344) | Miscanthus rhizosphere microbial communities from Kellogg Biological Station, Michigan, USA - KBS M3-3 metaG | ecosystem: Host-associated > Plants > Roots > Rhizosphere > Soil ... | reverse complement strand
TCAACCTCGGATACGCCTATTGGCTCGATCAGGATACGGCTGCGGCGATCTACTGGTTGCGTGAAGCCGTGCGCCGGAACCCGAGCGACGGTGACGCGCACTACGTACTGGGGTGGGCGCTCCAGGCATCGGGAAGTGCGACGGAGTCGGAGCGCGAGCTGGAGCTCGCGCGGCGGTTGTCAGAGCGCTGGGAGACGAGCGATCGCAAGTTGGGTGTGCCTCGAGGCCTCGAACGGCTGAAACAGCAGCTCGAGCCCGCGGGTGGTGGACGGTCCGAGACGACGCTTGTCGCGACCGAACAGCGCGATCAGCGCGAGCTGGCCGCGTTTCATCTGGATCGCGGCCGGCGCTTCTACGAGAAGGAGAACGACCGCGAAGCCATCGACGAACTGCAGCGCGCGTTGTACCTGTCTCCATACCTCGCAGAAGCGCACCTGCTGCTCGGCCGGGTGTACCTGCGCGACGGGCGCACCAACGACGCCATCGATGCGCTCAAGATCGCGGTCTGGAGCGAAGACCGCGCCGAGACGCATCTCGCGCTGGGTGAGGCGTACCTGCAGGCGCACGATGCGGATGCGGCGCAGAGGGAGGGTGAACGCGCGCTGGCGCTCGCACCCGACTCCGAGCAGGCCCGATCGTTTCTTCAACGCGTCGGAAAGCCAGAGTAGCGGAGTGCACCGAGTGATAAACTGATGCACGGAGTTTACGCAGCGGATTCGCATGAGTGACGAAGGCTTCCACGAGATTCAGCTGAACGGAAAGCAACTCGTTTTCCTGTTCATGGCCGCCACGGTCGTGTCGGTCGTCATCTTTCTTTGCGGCGTGATGGTCGGTCGTGGGGTACGCGCCGAGCGCGGACCTGAGGCGGTCGTGGACGCGGCAGCGCCGTCTTCACAGACCGCCACTACCGAGACGCTGCCGCCGACACCCGCGAATCCGGCAGCGGCGAAGCCGAGCGGTTCCGAAACGCCACAGGCGGCAGTCGAACCACCCCCGCCCGCCGATGACGGTCCCGTGGATCGTCCTGGCACCGCGGCGGCGGCACCTCCCGCGGCAGCCGCCGCAGCAGCTTCGGCCCCGGCGTCCAAATCGACCGCGCCCGCGACCGACAAGACGGCCGCGAAAACAGAGGCGCCCCCGGCTGAGAAGAAGCCCGACGCCCCGTCATTGGGCCCCGTGGATCAAAGTGGCTGGGCGGTGCAGGTAAGTGCTGTTCGCGACCGCAGCGAAGCCGACACCATGGCGCGCCAGCTCGTGGCGAAGGGCTATCAGGCGTACGTCCTCGCACCGGGATCGAAGGGCTCGCCGATGTTCAAGGTCCAGATCGGCCGCTTCAAGAGCAAGCAGGAGGCCGAAAAGACAGCGGCGCGCGTGAAGAAGGAAGGGAAGTACAAACCGTGGATCACGCGGTAGCGCCGCCGCGCGGAGCCGAGGCTCCGCGTGCCGCGGCTGCGCCGCCACTGGTCCTCGCGCTCGCGTCCGGCGTTCTGCTCGCTCTCAGTTTCCCCCGCTATGGCTGGCCGCCCTTCGCCTGGGTCGCACTCGCGCCCCTGCTGGCGGCGCTCCTGACCGCTCGCGTCCAGCGACCCGGCCGCGCCTTCGTCTTCGGCCTGGCGGCTGGCGGTGTCTACTTCGCGGGCACGGTGTACTGGACCAGCGGCGTCATGGCGCAGTATGGCGGGCTGCAGACCTGGATGGCGGTCGCGATTGCCGGACTCCTGGTCGCGTACCTCGCGCTGTTTCCAGCACTGTTCGCCTCCGCGCTGAGTCTGCTGCTGGCGCGCTTTGGAACGCGCGCGCTGCTGCTCGCACCGGCTGTCTGGGTGTCCACGGAATACGCCGGCCGCACGGTCCTGTTTGGTGGATTTCCATGGGCCCTTCTCGGCTACTCGCAAGCCAGTGTGCTGCCCGTCGCCCAATTCGCCTCGCTCGTCGGCGTGTTCGGTCTCTCCGCGCTCATCGTCTGGGTCGGAGCAGCGCTCGCGTGGGCGGTCACCGAACGCAGCCGTTCGTCATCGCTGGCGCTCGCGTCGGCTGCACTGCTCGTAACAGGTGTGAGTCTCTGGGGAGCAAACCGGCTGTCGAGTGCGACGCTGCTCCGTGAGGGCACGCCGGTGACCGTGGGGTTGATTCAGGGCAACGTGGCTCAGGATCAGAAATGGGACGCGGCATTCGAAAACGCGATTCTTTCCAAGTACCTCCGCCTCTCGGGCGAGGCCGTGAAGCAGGGCGCCACGTTCATTCTCTGGCCCGAATCCGCAGTGCCGTTCTATTTCGAGAGCGATACGAAAGCCGAGAGCATCCGCTCGTTCGCCCGGACCAACGGCACAGCGATGCTGATTGGCGGCGACCAGTATCGTCCCGGGACGCCGCCGCTGTCGTACAACTCGGCGTTCATGCTGCGTCCTGATGGGACGACTGGCGCCGTCTACCGCAAGGTGCATCTCGTGCCTTTCGGCGAGTACGTCCCGGCGAAGCGGATGCTGTTCTTCGCGGCACCGCTGGTCGAGGCGGTCAGCGACTTCGCGCCCGGCGACGCGCCCGTGACGCTGCCGCTCGCAACCGCGCGTATCAGCACCGCGATCTGTTACGAAGTGGTGTACCCTGCCTTGATCCGCGAGAGTGTCGCGCTCGGCAGCCGCCTGCTGACCACCATCACCAACGACGCCTGGTTCGGCCGATCCTCGGCACCGTTCCAGCACTTCGAGATGGCGTCCATGCGTGCCATCGAAAACGGCCGCTATCTGGCCCGCGCCGCCAACACCGGCGTTTCAGGATTCGTCGATCCGTACGGACGGGTCCTCGCCAGGTCGGATCTCTTCGTGGAACGCGTCGTCGTCGGCCAGGTCAGGCTCCTCGACGACGTGACGGTGTACGCGCGCATCGGCGATCTCGTCGCGTATCTCTCCCTTGTCGTGACGATCGCGGCGCTCAGTGCGGCAGTGACCCGACGCCCGCACGTGAAAGGACAATCCCGTGCCTCTCGAATTGGATGATCTCGTCAAGCGCTATCAGGATCTGATGAAACGCTCCTCCGACATGCGGAGCTATCTTTGAGGGTGCACGCCCTGCTGACGAGTTGAGCCGGCTCGAGGCCCGTACTGCCGATCCGGACTTCTGGAAGGATCAGACTGAAGCACAGCGAGTGCTCCAGCGCCGCCGTCGTCTCGAAGAAGAGGTCGGCTTGTCGGCCTCGTTGAAGCGCCGCAGCGATGACCTCGGCGTTCTGCTGGAGTGGGCGCAGGCCGGCGAAGAGGTCAGCGCGGACTTCGCCAAAGGCCTCGACGATCTCGAGCACGAAGTCGAAGCGGCCGAAATCAAGCGGATGCTCGGCGGTGAGCACGATCGCCGCAACGCGATCGTGACGGTCCATCCAGGCGCGGGAGGCACCGAGTCGCAGGATTGGGCGGAAATGCTCCTGCGCATGTACCTGCGCTGGTGCGAGCGCCGCGGCTTCAAGCGCGAGGTGATCGACTACCAACCCGGTGAAGACGCCGGCATCAAGAGCGCGACGTTCACGGTGACCGGCGAGTACGCCTTCGGCTTGCTGTCGGCGGAGGCGGGAGTCCATCGGCTCGTCCGAATCTCGCCTTACGATCAGGCCGCTCGGCGTCACACCTCGTTCGCGTCGCTGTTCGTGTATCCGGAGATGCCGGAGGACATCGATCTCGAGATCAACGAGAAAGACCTCCGGGTCGATACGTATCGATCGAGCGGGGCCGGCGGCCAGCACGTCAACGTCACCGATTCCGCCATCCGCATTACGCACCTGCCCACCGGCATCGTCGTCTCTTGCCAGAACGAACGGTCGCAGCATCGCAACCGCGATTCCGCGATGAAGGTGCTGAAGGCCCGCCTGTACGATCTCAGGTTGAAGGAGCAGCAGGCGGAGCTCGAACGGATCAGCGGAGAGAAGAAGGACATTGCCTTCGGCCACCAGATCCGAAGCTACGTGCTGCATCCGTATCAGATGGTCAAGGACCATCGGACCAAGGAACAGGTCGGCGACGTCAACCGCGTCCTCGATGGCGATCTGGACCCGTTCATCACGGCGTATCTGATGAAGAAGGCCAGCGGGACGCTCAGCGCGGCGGTGGCTGATGACGACTAGGCTTGCGCGTCTCGTCCTGATCGCTCTCGTGACGGCTGTCGCGCCGTCGCCGGACCTGCGTGCACGGGAGCCTTCGACATCGTCAGCGCTCGAGGGCCGCCTCGTGGCGATGCTGAACGCAACCGCCGTGAACTGGAACGAAGGCGATCTCGAAGGGTTCATCGCGCCGTACGACGACAGCGCGACCTACATGACGAAGGATGGTCCGATTCACCGCGCCGACATGCGCCTGCGCTACGAGACGAAGTACTTCGCCGCGGGCGTGAAGCGGCGGACGCTCCATTTCGAACAGCTCTCCGTTCGGCCGTTGGGCGATCATTACGCACTGATGACGGGCCGCTACGTGCTCGAGGCCGGAGCGGCGTCCCCGCAAACGGGCTGGTTCACGCTGGTGTGGGGCGAGACGCCCGCCGGGTGGCGCGTCCTGCACGATCACTCGAGTTGAGGGAGGCTGGCGCATACGCGCGGCGAAACTCCTTTCGCGATCGGTAAAGCCGGACCCGCCGTTTGCCGGTTCTTCCGAAGATCACGGGTGGTATGGTTCCTGCTCCGTCGAGGGCTGTCCCTGATTCGCGGAGGTCCCTGGATGCTGCCCACACGGCTCGCCGGTTGCGCCGTTCTCATCACGACGTTCTCGCTCTTTGGATGCGGGAGCAGCGGAAACGGCGGATACAATCCCTCGCCGTCCCCGAACCCCACACCCAACCCGCCGGCGCTCGGCACCGTCGACATCGTCGGTAGCGGCGGGAATCAATCGTTCAACCCGAATCCTGGAAGCATGGCCGCCGACGGCACGATCATGTTCCAGAACAACAACGGCGTCGCGCACCACATCATCGCCAACGACGGCTCGTTCGATACTGGCGTGATCGCGCCGGGAGCCGGCAGCGCGAAAATGACCATCGCGGCCGAGGGCACGAACTTTCACTGTTCGATCCACCCGAGCATGATCGGCGCGATCAAAGGCACCAACGGTGCGGCGCCGCCGTGCCAAGGGCAGTACTGCGCGCAGGCGAGCGTGCGTCAGTAGGTACGGAGGCCGCCTGTCGCGAGAGGGCGGCCGGGATGTCTGGCGGTCCGCGCACCCCCCGACCGGACACTCGACCGGCCTCTCCGGCAGGTCGTCACGGGAGCTCGCGCCTCCCGGCGACCGTGCTAGCATCGGCGCGATGCACTACCTGCTCCTCTACGATCTCGCATCGGACTATCTCGAACGACGCACACCACTTCGCCGGGCTCATCTGGCGTATGCACAAGCGGCTGTCGATCGGGGCGAGCTGCTCGTCGGAGGAGCGCTTGCCGAGCCGGCCGACATGGCCGTACTGCTGTTCCAGGGCGAGTCACCGGCGGCCGCCGAAGCATTTGCCACATCCGACCCCTACGTCACCAATGGACTCGTGACGAGCTGGCGCGTCCGCCACTGGACGACGGTCGTGGGTCCATTGGCCGCACAACCGATTGCTCCCGGCGTCGCCTGACCGAGGGCATCTTCTGGCACGCCCCGAATGAGATCCGCGATCTCCCGCGCCATTGCCGACCACTATGCCTGGGGCGACGGATGCGACGGCTGGCATCTGGTGCGATCCAGTGGCCTCTCGGTGATCGAGGAGCGGATGCCCGCGGGCGCTGCCGAGACGCGGCACATGCATCAGCACGCGCGGCAGTTCTTCTATGTGCTCGAAGGGTGCCTCACGATCGAACATGACGGCAGCCTCGCCACCCTTCAGACAGGCGAGGGCCTCGAGGTTTCCCCAGGCGTCGTGCACGAAGTGCGAAACCGGAGCGCCGAGGTCGTGCGCTTTCTCGTCGTCTCGCAGCCGCCGAGTCATGGCGATCGGCAGACAGTAGTGCAGGATCACGACCGGGACGACCGCACGTGAGTCGCGAGGACGTGAGCAGTCGCGACGCCGCGATGCTGATTCGGATCGAGCGCGTGCGACGAGACCGTCGCGCCGCCGTCGCCGCTGGCGCGGCGTGCATTGCCGGTCTCTTGATGGCGGGCCGTCTGTCTGCGCAGCCACCGCCCTCGCCGCCTGAGCGCGCCGTCGCCGAGTTCCTGCGCGCATTGTCGTTCCACGACGTCGCCGCCTTCGAGCGGCTGTCGCTGCCGCATCCGCGCGCACGGCAGCTGCTCATGATCGGTGAGCTCACGCCGGAGGCCAAAGCGCGCGCCGAGCGGAATCTCGAGAACCTGCAGCTCCATTCACGAGACGACTTCGCGGTGAAAGGCAACTCCGTCGATCCCGACGCCAATGGCGACTATCCGGTTGGCGCAGTCGGCCACTTCATTGCGGCTTCGAACGGCGGTCCGGCTCTCGTCACTCTGGTCCGTCAGCAATCGGGATGGAAAGTGGATCTGCGCTGGTGGGCGACGATGGCGGAGATGGCGCAGGCCGATCGGCCGCCGTCGGCGGGCAGTCCGGACGCTGTGATTCGCGAGCTGGCGGCAGCGATGATTTCCCTCCACAAGGAAGAGGCGGCCCGGCTCGTGGTGCCAGGCTCCGACCTCGAGTTGCTGTTTGCGTACGCACCCTCTCAGCCCGAACCCTCAGACGTGCTGGCAGCCCTGGTCATGGAGATGCCGCTCGTCGAGGTCGGCCCCGGCGAGTTCTATCGCATGCCGACGGGACGCATCGTCGAAGGCGTCACGAGCTCAGACAGGAAAGTCATTGTCGGCCAGTTCGGGTCCGTCGAGATGCCGTTCGTACTGCGCCGTGTCAACGAGGAGTGGCGCGTGGAGGCCGAGCCTTACTATGTCCTGTTCAATCGCTAGTGCCTCTCTGGCCTTCACACGCGCGCTGAGTACTGCAGTCCTGATCGTCTTCATTTCGGGTGCAGCGGACGCGCGCCAGCCCACGACGCCGTCCGAGGAGCATGTCTTCAAATCGTTCGACGGAACACGCATTCATTATGTGACCGCCGGGCGCGGACCGCTCGTCGTTCTGGTGCACGGGTTCACCGGGGATGGTCTCTCGTGGACGCGCGGACCGCTCTGGCCGGCACTGCTCGCGGCTGGGTTTCAAGTGGCGGCACTCGACCTGCGCGGGAATGGGACGTCCGACAAGCCCCACGAGGAGGCGGCGTACGCCAATGATGCCGAGGCGAAGGACATCGCGCACCTCGTGGACACGATCGGCGCCGCACGGTTCTCCGTCGTTGGATACTCGCGCGGGGCGATCATCGCAGCCCGCGTCCTGGTCCTCGATCGCCGTGTCGATCGCGCGGTCCTCGGCGGAATGGGCCTCGACTTCACGAATCCCGAGTGGCCGCGGCGGAAGGCGTTCTACGAGGCATTGAGCGGGAAGGATGTACCGGACCTCAAGGCGATGGTGCAGTCCGTCCAGGACCGCGGACTCGATCAGACGGCGCTCGCGCTCTCGCAGAAGCAGCAGCCGAGCACGTCGCTCGCCGAGCTCAAGGCCGTTGCGGTGCCGGTGCTCGTCATCGCGGGAGATCGCGACGCCGACAATGGATCGGCCGAGGATCTCGCTCGAGCCATTCCCGGCGCGATCAAGGCCACGGTGCCTGGCGATCACGGCGGCGCGTCCCGAACGCAGGCATTCGCTGATCGCGTCACGCAGTTTCTGCGCGGGCAGTAGCGACGAATCGACCGGTACGAACGCCTCAGTGAGGCGGAGCGGCGGGCGCGCTGGGCGGAGTCTGCGGCGGCGCGGCGGGTGAGGGAGCCTGCGGCTCTGCGGCGGGAGCCGTACCCTGGCTTCCCGGCTCGGTACCGGAGATGAACGCCTCGTTGATCGCATTCGCAGCGTCGGGCGCGGGCGCCCCGTTGCCGCGATCGACAGCAAGAAAGACGATGTTGCCCGGAGCGACGAACGTCGGGATCTTTTCCCGTCCGCGACGGGCGATGTACGCCTTCATGAAATCCATCCAGATCGGCAGGGCCGCCTGCGCACCGGTCTCGCCGGGACCGAGTGGCTTCTTCTCGTCGTACCCCACCCAGACGCCGACGGTGATGTCGGGATCGAATCCGATGAACCACGCATCCGTGTATTCATCCATCGTCCCGGTCTTGCCTCCGATCGGCCAGTCGAGCGCTTTGGCGGCTGCGGCCGTCCCACGCTCGGTGACGCCGCGCAGCAGGTTGGTCATGACGTACGCCGTGTCGGCGCGGATGACGTCGTGCGGTTCCGGGCGGTTCTCTTCGAGCAGATTGCCTTCGCGATCCAGCACTTTGAGTACGTCGTACGGCGTCATGCGTACGCCCTGGTTCGGGAAGGCCGTGTACGCGCTCGTGACCTCGATCAGGGTTTCTTCTGCGGAGCCGAGACCGAGCGACAGATACGGCGGCAGCTGGTTCGTAAATCCGAAGCGCCGCGCGTAGTCGATTGCCGTCTTCGGCGTCAACGCTTCGAGGAGCCGTACGGTCGGTACGTTCCGAGACTCTTCGAGCGCATGCCGGAGCGTCACCGGACCCTCGAACTTCCGATCGTAGTTCTGCGGCGAGTACACGGGCTGACCGGGACCGGCCGGATACGCCACCGGCGCATCGAGCAGTGTAGACGTCGGCGTGTATCCGCGATCGATGGCGGCCGTATAGACGATGGGCTTGAAGGTGGAGCCCATCTGACGGTACGCCTGCACTGCGCGATTGAATTTGCTCCGGGCGAAGCTGTAGCCGCCCACCATCGCCCGCACCTGCCCGCTGCGATTGTCGAGCACGATCAGCGCGCCCTCGACGATTGGCGTCTGCTCGAGATCCACGACTGCTGTCCCGGTCGCATCGTTGACGGCGGTCACGCGGACGTCGACGAGATCGCCGGTGCGAAGGAACGCGGAAGAGGTCTTCCTCGTCCATGCGTAGCCTTCTTTTGGAAGATCGGCCGTGTACCGGCCCATTCGCAGCTGGATCGTGCCGCCGCCGGTGCGGCCCGAAGCACTTTTAGGTGCCGCCGTCGCCTTGGGCGCCGCAGCTGTCAGGACGATGGCGGGTACGATGTCGCCGATGGCAATCGGGCGCTCCCAGCGATCTATCTTGAACGTCTCAATCCCGATGTTCTCGTCGACGAGGTTGCGCTTCGGTCTCCGGAAGCCGCGTCGTTTGTCCACTCGCCGCAGCCCATCGTCGAGCGCTCTATTCGCCGCGTCCTGCATCGCGATGTCGAGCGACGTCTGCACGACCAGGCCCTGTTCGTACAGCTTCTTCGCGCCGTATGTGCGCTCGAGATACTTCCGCACCTCTTCGACGTAGTACGGCGCGGCAGACGTATCGGGCGCCGCCTGGCCGCGCACGACGATTGGCTTGGCTTTGGCCGCGGCGGCCTCCGCGGTCGTGATGTACCCCTCTTCGGCCATACGCTGCAGCACATAGTTGCGGCGCCTCGTGGCGCGCGCCATGTCAACGTACGGACTTTGACGCTCCGGCAGCTGGACGAGCCCTGCAATCAGCGCCGCTTCCTCGAGCGTTAAGTCTTTTGCGCGTTTGTTGAAATACAGGCGGGCGGCGGATTCGACACCGTATGCGCCGTGCCCGAAGTAGACGTGATTGCAGTAGAGCGTCAGGATCTCGCGCTTCGTGTATCGCTTCTCGATCTGCACCGTGACGAGCGCTTCCTTGATCTTGCGCTCCGGCGTCTTCCGGAAGCCAATCGTGTCAGGAAACAGGTTGCGCGCCAGCTGCTGTGTCAGGGTGCTGGCCCCCGCGCGGCGGCCGGTCATCAGGTCCCGTGCGGCAGTGATGACCAGTCGCGTCACGCTGAATCCGAAATGCTGATCGAAGCCGGCGTCCTCCGCGGCGATCAACGCCTGCCGCAGCCGAACGGGAATGTCGTCATACCCGATGACGACGCGGCGCTGCGTCGCGAACTCGCCAACGACCTCGCCGCCAATCGCCTGGACGCGTGTGATCGTGCTGGGCGCGTAGTCGTCGAGCGCGCTGATCTGTGGGAGGTCGTCCGCGAATGCGAAGACCAAACCGCTCGCGATTCCTGCTGCGGCGGCGAGGACGAAAAGCGTCACGATGAGCGCGCTGCGGGCGAAGCGAACGACGTAGGTGGCCATCAGCAGGAATAGGGTGGGGAAGTGCAACGGACGGCCGCAAGGGGGCGGCCGTCCGTTCGGTCTGTCAACGCCTGTGGTGTCCGCCGCCGCCACCACCGCCGCCGCCTCCTCGAGGAGCGGATGCTCCTCGCGACGGAGCGGGAGCGGAGCCGCCGCCGCTATTACCGCCGCCGGCTCGTGGTTGCGGCGCGCCGCGATCGAACGAGGGCGCCTGTCGTTGGAACGTGGGCGCTCGGTCGAACGACCGGCTCGGTGTCTGGTAGCTCTGCATGGTCCGGCCGCGGTCGAACGACGGGCTGGCCTGTCGTTGGTAGTTTGGCATCGGCGAGCGTTCGTACGTCGCACTCGGCGCGCGCTGGTAGCTCGGCGCTGGTGCACGCTGGTAAGACTGCGGCGCCTGACGCTGGTAGCTCGGCATCGGGGAGCGTTGATAGGTCGCACCCGGCTGCCGCTGGTAATTCGGCGAGGGTCCGCGATCGTACGACGGCTGCGACGGTCGCTGCGCGTTTGGCTGCGGCGACCGCTCGTACGTCGCACTCGGGGTGCGTTGATAGCTCGGCGTGGGCACACGCTGGTATGACGGCGTGCCTTGACGCTGCATCGGCGCGCCGTTGTACGAAGGAGACGACGGCGTCTGCCGCGGCATCGCCGTGCGGTTGCTCGTTGGCGGCAGCGGCCGCTGATACCCGGGCTGGGGCGCGCGCTGGTACGTCGCGCCTGGTTGACGCTGATAGGCAGAGGCGCCGCCGCGATCGAACCGCTGATCGGGTATCGTCCGGCCCTCACCGCGAGGCACCGCGGTTCCCGCACCGGGCGCAATCCGGCCGACACCACTGTACGTACCCGCGCCCCACGTGCGCGACGACGCATCGGTGCGAGGAGTCGCGTATCCGCGCGAGCCCCATCCGCCGGCGGCGCGATCCGTGCCGGCCGTGGTCCCGCCGCGCGTGCTCTCGCCCACTGCGGGAGGCACGTGGTACACGCGTCCACTGCCGAGTGTCACAGTGCCGCCGCGCGGGACCGCGCGCGATCCGTTGGGGTTTGCCGCTCCGCTGTTGGCGGCGAAGCCGTTGCGCGGAACCGCCATCCTGCCGCCCTGAGCGGCGCCGCGATTACCACCGCGGAATCCGGATGGTCCGGACTGTCCGCGATCCGCGAAGAAGCCGTCGGGTCCAGAGCCACGCGGAACGGCGACGGGCCGAGGAGGTGCGCCGTGCGCGAAGCCCGCTCCCGTCGATCGATCGACCGCCACACGATGGCCATCGACGGCGACGTGATTGACACTCCGGTACCCGCCGAAGTGGTCGCGGTTGACGACCGTCCAGCCGTGCCAGTGGTCGCCGTAATGCCCGCCGTGATACCCGTGTCCGTGTCCGCCGCCGTGTCCGTAGTACCCGCCGTACCAGCCGTAGACGGGATGATTGTTGAACCCGAGCGGACACCAGCTCACATAGCTGCTCGAGAATTGCCAATCGACCCAGGCGCCCGCCCAGACGGACCCTGGAATCCAGAACCACAGCCCCGCCGTACTGACGCCCCATCTCCCGTAGTGATGCGTGGGCCACGCCCACGGATCGCCTCCGGTCCACGTCCAGCCCCAGCCGCCGTAATGGCGCCACCGCCCGCTGTAGTACGGCCGCCAGCCGACAGCCACGCGTGGATACCAGACGTAGCCATACGTCGGTT
>Ga0070674_100001733_pt1 | contig 11819 bp, 13 predicted proteins | sample KBSM33metaG_FD_65344 | JGI IMG/M metagenome (GOLD analysis project Ga0070674, IMG submission 65344) | Miscanthus rhizosphere microbial communities from Kellogg Biological Station, Michigan, USA - KBS M3-3 metaG | ecosystem: Host-associated > Plants > Roots > Rhizosphere > Soil ... | reverse complement strand
GACCGGGCCGGCGAGCCTCAGCGGCGACAACATCGCCTTCTACGATGGCGCCTCCACCGACGGCACGAAGGTGTTCTTCGACACCGACGAGCGGCTCACCAGTGCGGACACCGACCTGAACGTCGACGTCTACAGCAACCGGCAGGTGGTCGCGGGCTTCCCGCGGCCGAAGGCAGCGACCCCGAGCTACTTGCCACTGGTGCCCGCCTACGTCGACTGCCAGGCCGGCTCGGAGAACGAGGCCCACGCGCCGCCGCTGTCGTTCGGCTCGTGCAATCCGCCTCAGCTCCAATCCGGGGTGCTCACCGTCGGCACTCCCGACGCCAACCTGAAAGCCGCGAACTCGAAGAGCTCCATAAAGCTCAGGGTGGTCCCGGATACTCCCGGGCCACCGGACGAATCGGACATACAGCTCGTGGTGACCGTGAACGACGTCTTTTGTACGGCGGCGAACACGGCCTGCCCGTCGGGGCCATTGTCGGACTTCACCGGCAAGCTGCTGATCTCGATTCGTTTCCGCATCAGCGACAAGAGCAACGGCAGCCCGCCGGTCGAGGCAGCGACCGGACAGGACGTCGACTTCCAGGTCCCGCTCCAGTGCGTCGCTACCGTGACGGACGTCGGCGGGCTTTGCACGACGACTACGTCAGTCAACTCCTTCTATCCGGGGGCGCTCACGAACGGCAGGCGGGCAATCTGGGCGATCCAGGACATCAACGTGCTCGATCCGGGACCGAACGGCACTGGCTTCGGGGCGTGTCCACCGACCTGCGGTGACGGCGACGAGGCCGTCTTCATGCGGCAGGGCATATTCGTCCCGTGATCCTGTCCGCCGACACTTGACTTGTGCCGTGCCGAGTGAGAGGGTCGGCACGTCCTGACTATCAAGGAGGGGTAATGCGGAGATTTTTGATAGTCGTGGCGTGCGCGGGCCTCACAGCATTCGCGCTGCCGAGCACCGCGCTCGCGACGCATTCGAACGGGCAGGGCCCAGACAAGGACTTCATCTCTGGGGCTGCTAAAGGGGTGACGCCGTCGCCCTGCGGCAACCAGCCGTCACATTTCGAAGCAAATGGCCAGTCTGACGTGCCGGTGACGGGGGCTAATGCCACCGGGCACTTCTTCACGCGGATATTCTTCGACCCGCCGTGCCTCGGCTTCACTGAGGCATCTCTCACGGGCGACATTCTCTGCGTGAACGCCTTCACCGGTTTGTTCAACCCGCCCGGCGCGAACACCGCGGTCTGGCGCGGGGTCATCACGGCGAGTGATCCCAACATCCCGGGCATTCTGTCGCCGGGGATGGGCGTCCTCACGCGGCACATCGACAACGGCCAAGGCGCCAACGACCCGCCGGACAGGGCAGTTGGGTTCCCGACGCCCCCACCGGGGCCGGTGGTCAACTGCCCGTCGACTGAGATCACGACGTTCCCGATCACCTCGGGCAACCTGGTCGTGCACGACGGGGTCTAGGAGCACGGACGTAAGACGCAAGCGAAGCGCCGTCCCGAACCGGGGCGGCGCTTCTGCGTTGACGAGGGGCATGAGGGGTCGATTGCGAAACGTCGCACCGCTTGCCGTCGCGATCGGCGTACTGCTCGCTGGATGCGGTGGCGACGACTCGCCGGGTGGCGGGACAGCCACGACGAGCCGGCCCGCCACGACACCGCCGCAGACGGCGGTCCCCGAGCAGACCTCGACGGCGAAGAAGAAGCAGCGCAACAAGGACACATCGGACCAACAAGACTCGGCGGCTGATGCCACCGGAAACGGAGGCGGGGCCACACAGCCCGATGCCACCGCCCCCGAGAAGCCCGCTTCCGCCAAGAAGAAGAAGCGGAAGTCCACCAGCACCGGCTCGGATGGCATGAGCCTCGTGAGGCGCAACCTCTACAGCCAGGCGCGCGAGGTCTGCAAGGTCCTGACACTCGACGGTCTCGCACGGGAGTACAAGGTCAAGAGCAAGAAGCCCTCCGATGTCGCAGAGACCTACGCGGCGAGCTACGCCACGACGGTCCGATCCGCAGTCGAGGCGGGATGCAAGCGAGGACTTCTCGAGTCGAAATGAGAAGGAGCGGAGAAACGATGAACCGATCGACCAGGCGCCGTAAAAGACCGACCATCCGCGGGGCTTCCCTCGTGACGGCCTTCTGGCTGGCGGCGCTGGCTCTGTGGCCCGCGCTCGCGAGCTCTTGCCCGCCGCTGCTCAAGTCGGTCACACTCGAGCCGGGCGAGAACCATCCGACTTCTACCTGGGCAATTCCGGCGCAGGTCAGAGCCGAGTTCATCCAGACCGCCCGATCTTCCGAGATCGACCAGTTCGGGTACTTCCGTCAGGCCAACATCGTCACGTTCAACACGGTCGGGAGCACGCAAACGGTGTTCACCGACCTGCACGAGTTCCCGGCCGGCGTCTATTACGTGCACGTGGCCGGGCACGACAGCAGGTGCAACGGCAACAACTGCCCGTTCAACGAGTTCTCGGACGTCATGACCTTCGAGGTCACGGAGGCGGACGCAGGGGGGAGCGAAACGTCGCTCGCAGCCCCCGTCACCAGCAGCGCGGCGCTCGACTGCAGCGACGCCGTCGGCGGTCCCGTGACCCTTCCGTCCACGACCGGCGGGCCGGGCCCCGACAAGGTGGCCCCGTTGATGCTCCTGCGCTTCGGCGCCGAGCAGGACGTGGACAAGCTCTCCGTCCGGGCGCAGATGAGCGAGCCGGGGAAGCTCAAGGCCAGCGCGAAGGTCAGCGTCTCTGGGGCCTCGAGGGTCTACAGGTTCAAGACCACTTCGCGGGCGGTGGGAGCCAACGCCCCCACGAAGCTGCGCTTGAGGCTGGCCGCAAAGAACCTGAAGAAGGTCAAGCGGGCGCTGAGAAAGGGCAAGCGGCTGAAGGCCAACGTGACCGTGACCGCAACCGACGCCGCGAAGAACAAGCGGTCACAGAAGGCGACGATCCGCTTGTCGGACTGACGCTGTCGCGGGTCGCTGTTCGTGCGGCGACTAGACCGGGCAGGCGGCCAATGCCGTCAGGACCTCTTCCTGGTCACGCCGGTCGGCGGGTGAGTTGACCTGCTTGAAGGCGATCGTGCCGTTCTTGTCGATCACATACGTCGCCCGGGTCGCGAATCCGAGTCCGTCGAGGTAGGCGTCGTACTCGCGCGCGACGGCTCCCTTTGGCTCGAAGTCGGACAACAGGTGCGCCTGGATGCCCTCGGCGTTCCGGAACGCCTTCTGCGCGAACGGACTGTCGACCGAGATGCCGAAGACCTGTGCGCCGGCTGCATCGAAGCGGTCCGCGAGGCCCGTGACGTCGTGCAACTCCTTGGTGCAGAGGGAGCTGAACGCGAACGGATAGAAGACCAGCACGACGTTCTCGCCCCGCAGGGAAGACAGCGTGACCTCCTGGCCATCTTCGTTGCGGAGGGTGAAGTCGGGAGCTTGTGAGCCGACCTCGGCGGGCACGTCCGGAGGGTACCCGATGGGCCTCGTCATAATCGTCGTGCAAACCAGCAAACCCGATTTCGATGACCGCCAAGATCCCTGTCCAGACGCTGATCCTGGCGCACCCGAACGTCGACTTCGACGCCTTCGCGGCGATGCTGGCCGCGCAACTGCTGTATCCCGGCTCGCGAATCTGCCTGCATGGGGGCGCCAACCGAAACGTGCGCGAGTTCTTCAACCTGCATGCGGATGAGATTCCTTCCGTGGAGGCATCGGCGGTGGACCCGGACGCGGTCCGGCGCCTCGTGCTCGTGGAGAACACTGACTCACGCCGCCTGGGGCCGCTGGCCGGAATCGCCGAGCGCGGGGACGTCGAGGTGATCGGATTCGACCACCACGGCGACGGCGCCGGTGAGCGCGTCGTCTCCACCGACGACGGTAGCCTCGCGACCTCGATGCTCCGGCTCCTCCTGGACCGGGGAATCGAGATCACGCCCATGCACGCAACCGCTCTCGCACTCGGCATACACGAAGACACGGGGTCGCTGACCTACACCTCGACCACGCCGCGCGACGTGGACGGCCTGGCCGCGTGCCTGCGGCTCGGGGCTGGGCAGGAGCAGCTCGGGCGCTACCTGCGCGGTCCGCTGCAGCCTGCTCAGCGGGAGCTGCTCCAGGAGCTGATCGGCGACCGAAGCGAACGCGAGGTGTCCGGACTGCGCGTCGTAACTGCCGCGGCGCGCGCCAACCAGTGGGTGGAGGACGCCTCCTCGCTTGCGAACCGCGTCGGCGACCTCGCCGACTGGGATGCGCTGTTCCTCGCGGTCGCAATGGAGGGAAGGGTGCTGCTGGTCGCGCGCAGCCGCACGCCGGCGCTCGCGGCCGACGCCGCTCTGGAGCAGTTCGGTGGCGGCGGCCACGCGCAGGCTGCGTCGGCAATGGTCGGCGGAGATGACCCGCACGACCTCCTCTCCAAGGTGGTGTCCGCGGCGGGCCAGGTCGCAGAGCCGCCCCTGCTCGCGGGAGACGTGATGTCCACTCCGGTCCACTCCGTCGCCGGCTCGAGCGACATCGCAACGGCGCTCATCGAATGCCAGCGCAAGAGCCTGAGCGGCATCCAGGTGCGCGACGATGGCGCGATCACCGGAGTCGTCTCACGTGAGGACCTCGACCGTGCCGTGCGGCACGGGCTCGGGCATGCTCCGGTGAAGGGCGTGATGAGCGCCGGTGTGCCCGTCGTGGGACGGACGGCCACCCTTGGCGAGCTGCGGCAGCTGCTGGCCGGCGGCAGCGCGGGCCGCCTGATCGTCGTGGACGGTGGGCCATTTCGTATCGAGCCCAGCGTGCCTGTCGACGAGGCACTGGGCGTCGTCACGCGAGGCGATCTGCTGCGCGCCCTCCACGAGCCCGGCCTCCTCGAGCAGCCGGCTCCCGCCGAGGAGGTCAGCGCCGCCGTGCGGGCGCGGCTGGGCGAGATAGAGCGGCTTCAGCACGTCCTGCCGGCGATTCAGGCCGTGGCGGGCCCGTTCAAGGGCGTTTACCTGGTGGGCGGAGCGGTCCGCGACGTGCTGCTGGGGGAGCAGAGCCTCGACCTGGACCTGATGGTCGAGGGCGACGCAATCGAGTTCGCCCGCCTTCTCGCACGGCAGCTGGGCGTCACGTGCCATCCGCACGAGCGCTTCGAGACGGCGGTGGTGAAGGGGAGCGACCGCACCGGCGCCGAGGTGCGTCTCGACGTCGCCAGCGCGCGCACCGAGTTCTACGGCGCGCCCGGTGCGCTGCCCGAAGTCGAGCGCTCGACCCTGCGGCACGACCTGGCCCGGCGCGACTTCACCATCAACGCGATGGCGACGTCGCTGAAGCCCGATACCGCCGGCGACACCTACGACTTCTTCGGCGGGTATCGCGACCTCCGCAACCGCAAGGTTCGCGTCCTCAACAACCTGAGTTTCATCGAGGACCCGACCCGGCTCCTGCGCGCGGTCCGCTACGAGGCGCGCTTCAGCTTCCACATGGACGGGCACACCCTGTCGCTCGCCCGGGGGTGCATCGAGATGCGCCTGGTCGGCGACCTCGCGTCGGCCCGCCTGCGCGACGAGCTGGTCGACCTGCTGAACGAGTCGCACGTGGAACGGGCGCTCGAGCGCATGAGCGAACTTGGCCTCGACCGCGCGCTCCATCCCCATCTGACGGCGGACGCGGAGGCCCGTGAGGCCATCCAGCGCGCGCGGGGCGTGATGGCGCGGGAGCCCTTCGCCGGCGCGGTGCGGAGCGAGCTGGTGCTGCTCGCCTGCATGTGCGCCGAGATGGCGCCGCACGAGGCCTACGACTGGCTGGGCCGGATCCGGATGACCCGGCGCGACCAGGACGTCGTGGCGGAGTGCATCAGCCTGGCCCCAAGGCTGGCGGAGCGACTGGCAGCGGATCCGCCACCGGCACCTTCGGAGCTGTACGAGCTGCTCGCCGGGCGCGCGGTGGAGGTCCTGGTCGTGACCATCGCGAGGTCGTCCGACCCCGGCCGCGTGCAGGCGCAGCTTGCCGCATACCTCGCGCGGGTGGAATCGGCCGGCCTCGAGATCACCGGCGACGATCTCAAGGGCGCAGGCGTTCCTGAGTCGCCGGCGCTCGGCAGGGCGCTGCGCCAGACGCTGGGACTGAAGCTCGACGGGTTCGTGTCCGGGCGCGACGAGGAGCTCGACACCGCGCTGCGGCTGGTGCGAGGGCACTCATGACGGCGCGGCGCTGGAACGACCTTCAGTGGGACGGGGGCACTGGCCACTACGAGGTCTACTACGTGACGCTGACCGACCCGGGAACCGGTGTCGGCTTCTGGATTCGCTGGACGATGGTGGCGCCGCGGCCGGAGACCGGGGAGGAGGCGACGTGCTCGGTGTGGTTCCTTGCGATGGATCCCCACGATCCGGCGCGCAGCATCGGCCTGAAGAGCACCTTCCCTGCATCGCGCCTGTCGGCATCCAGCGCGCCCTTCCGGCTGGAGGTGGCGGAGTCGTGGCTGAGCGACCACGGCGCCGCGGGCTCGGCCGAGCAGGACGGGCGGACGGCCGCGTGGGAACTTCAATGGAACCCGAGCCTGCCCGCGTACGGCCACGTGCATCCGGCCCTGCGCGCGGCCCGGATCGCGAAGACGGTCCTCTTCCTGCCGCACCCCGACCTCGAGATCTCGGGGTGGATCGAATGGGAGGGCCGGAGGGTCGACCTGAGCGGGGCGCGCGGGGGACAGGCGCATCTGTGGGGGTCCAAGCATGCCCAGCGGTGGGCGTGGGCGCACTGCAACGACTTCACCGGCGCCGGCGGCGAGCCCCGGACCGGCACGTTCATGGACGGCGTCAGCGTCTTCGTCCCGCGCTTCGGGCGCACGATCGGGCCCAACACACCTGTGGTCGCGCGCATCGGCGGCAGCGACGTCCTCTCGACCGGCCCGCTCAGCGTGACGCGCAACCAGAGCGAGTTCGAGTTGACGGGCTGGCGCTTCGAAGCACGCGCCGGCCGCCGCCGGCTCCGGGGTGAGGTCAGCGCGCGCCCGGAGGACCTGATCGGGGTGACCTACCACGACCCCGACGGCGATCTGGCCTACTGCTACAACACCGAGGTCGCGAGCATGAGACTGGAGCTGCTCGAGCCTGCGGGCGGCCGCCAGTGGCGCACCGTCGACGAGCTGCGCTCCGACGGCCGGGCGCACTTCGAGTACGCGCAGCGCGAGCCCATCCCCGGCGCGCGCCTCGACATCCGGTGACCCGCGCCGGCGTGGAGGCATTCGCATGGCGCGAGGCGCACGGAGTGCCCTGGCTCGAGGCGCCGCTTCCCGGCGCGCGGGCCGCGTTCAGCACCCGGCTCGGCGGCGCGAGCGCGGCTCCCTACGACTCGCTCAACCTGGGGATCCTCACCGACGACGACCCCGCCCTCGTTCGGGCCAACCGCCGGACACTCGCCGGCGCGCTCGGGCGCGATGCCGACGGGATCGCGTTCGGGCTCCAGGTGCACGGTGCCGACGTGCAGGTGCACGAGCGGCCGCCGTCCGGCGGAGAACCTGTGCCCTCGGACGCGCAGGCGACCGCCGGTGCGGACCTGACGCCGCTCGTGCTGGTCGCGGATTGCTTTCCGCTGGCGCTGGCCGCGCCGGGCGCCGTGGCGATGGCGCACTGCGGATGGCGCGGAATCGCCTCGGATGTGATCGCGAACGCGGTCGAGGCGATCGCCCGCCTGGCCGGATGCCAGGCGGGCGACGTGCACGCCGCGCTCGGCCCGGGAATCAGGGCCTGCTGCTACCAGGTCGGCCCCGAGGTGCGGGCGACGTTCGAGCGCCTTGGGCACCACGATGCCGTTCGCCCCGGCGGAATGCTGGACCTCGCCGCCGCGGTGCGAAGCGCACTCGAGCAATGCGGGGTAAGCGCGGAGCGCCTCTCGGACACCGGCCTCTGCACCAGTTGCGAACCCGAGCGGTTTTTCTCGCATCGCCGCGACGGCGGCGTCACGGGCCGCCAGGCGGGCCTGATTTGGCGGAGCTCCTAGCCCACCTCGAGCCCGGGCGCGTGCGGGCGAACCTCGCGGCGGTGAGGGATCGCGTCGACCGCGCGTGCGAGAGGGCGGGGCGCGACGTGCGGAAGGTCGAGCTGCTGGCGGCGACCAAGTACGTCCCGGCGGAGCTGATGGGGGCGCTGCCGGCCGCCGGAATCGAGCTCGTTGGGGAGAACACCGCGCAGGCGCTGGCCGAAAAGCACGGCCAGTGGGGAGAGTCGCTCACATTCGACTTCATCGGGCACCTCCAGAGCCGCAAGGTCAAGCTGGTGCTCCCGCTCGTCCGGATGCTCCATTCGGTCCAGAGCGAGTCGGCGCTTGCGCAGATCGAGCGCCACGGGCAGGGCGCCACGCGGCTGCTGCTCCAGGTGAACGTGGCGGGCGAGGAGTCCAAGGACGGCATCCCCACCGCTGAGGTCGAGCGCTTTCTCGACCAGGCAGCCCGGAAGCGCGTTCGGTTCTCGGGCTTGATGACCATGCCACCCGTGGCGCTCGAGCCGGAGCAGGCCCGACCGCATTTCACGGCGCTGCGGGCCCTGTCGGAGCGTCTGAGGGGTGACTGGGCCGATGCCCACGAGCTGGAGGTCCTCTCCATGGGCACCAGCCAGGACTTCGAGGTGGCGATCGAGGAGGGCTCCACGATCTGCCGCCTGGGCGGCGTACTGTACGAGTAGGCTTCAAGCTGCAAAATAGAGGGAAATCGGCGGCACGCTAGAAAGCGTGCGAGTTCGCAGCAGGCAAAGGAAAGGCCCAGCAGACATGGCCCTACGGGACACCTGGCACAAGGCGCTTCTCTACTTCGGCCTAGCCGAGGACGACCGCTACGTCGACGAGGACAGCGGCGAGTACGTCGAGCCGGAAGCAGAGCTCGAGGAGCGTTATCGCACCCGCGAGCAGGTGCGCCGGGTCGGCGCGCGCAAGCGGGACGAGATCGACGACATCTTCGCCGACGATTCCCCGCCGGCATCGACGCGCGTGCTCCGGCCGGTCGGCAACGGCCGCACGTCCGACCAGGTGCGCGTTCACCTCGTGATTCCGAAGAACTTCAACGACGCGCAGCAGATCGCGGACAAGTTCAAGGACACAGTCCCCGTGATCCTCAATCTCCAGGGTGCCGACACGGATCTGTCGAAGCGGCTGATCGACTTCGCGAGCGGTCTCACATACGCGCTCGACGGGGGCATGCAGCGGATCGCCGACAAGGTGTTCCTCCTGACGCCGCGCAACGTCGAGGTGTCGGCCGAGGAGCGGGCGCGCCTGCTCGAGAAGGGCTTCTTCAACCAAAGCTAGTGCTCTAGTGCTGGTGCCATCACCGCGCGGCGCATGGTCGTAGGGCTGATCGGCGCCGGCAACATGGCCGGTGCGCTCGCGCGCGGCTGGAGCTCGCACGAGGCGGGCCCCGACCAGGTCGCCGTCAGCGACGTCGACACGAGTCGCGCCAAGGCCCTGGCGGAAGCGATCGGTGGACGGCAGGCCAAGAGCAACAAGGACCTGGCCGAGCAGGCCGACGTCGTGGTGCTGGCGATGAAGCCCGGCTCGCTGGTGCCGGTGGCCCAGGAGATCCGGGCAACCGTGGCCGACCGCGGTCTCCCGGTCGTGTCGATCCTCGGCGCGACCACCACTACGACGATCGAGGAGGCCTTCGGCCCCGGTACGCCGGTGCTGCGCTTCATGCCGAACGTCGCCGCCGAAGTCGGGCACGGGACCTTCTGCCATGTCGCGGGGGAGCATCTCGACCCGCGCGCCGAGCGGGACCTGCTCGACCTCTTCGGCCTCCTCGGCGAGCTGGTGCCCGTCGACGAGCATCTGATGGAGGCGGCCACGGCCCTGTCGGGCTGCGGCCCCGCATTCTTCGCCCTGGTGGTCGAGGCGCTCACGGACGCCGGCGTGCGCGAGGGGCTGCCGGCTCCGACGGCGGAGCGCCTGGCCGTCGCGACCATGCTGGGCACCGCGGAGCTGCTCCACGAGCGCGGCAACCCGGTCGCCGTACGCCGTGCGGTGACCTCGCCCGGCGGGGTGACCGCTGCGGGTGTCGCGGCGCTCGAGCAGGACGGCGTGCGCGCTGCATTCGGAAACGCCGTGCGGGCGGTCGTGGTGAAGGCCGAGGCTGCCGCGGGAGGGTCGAAGTGAGCGCCATCATCCTCGTATTCGGGCTGAGCCGCTCCGACATCGCGAGCTACGTCAACGCGCTCTTCCTCGTCTACCTGATCATCCTGTTCACCAGGATCCTGCTGAGCTGGATACCGCGCCTCCCGTACAACCCGGTGCTGCGATCGGTCGTGGACTTCATCCACCAGGTGACGGACCCCTACCTGAATCTCTTCCGGCGGATCCTGCCGCCGGTCGGAGGCGGTGGCTTCGCGCTCGATCTGAGCCCGATCATCGCCATCGTCGTGCTCTACATCGTGCGGGCGGTCGTCGTCGGCGCGATTCAGCCGTAGTTACGCGGCCCACAGAGCCGTTCGCCCGGGCGGCGCGTCTTCGCTCGTGGGGCCTCGCTGCGCTGACGGCGCTGGTCGTCGTCGCGCTCGATCAGGGCACCAAGCAGCTGGTCGTTGCGACGATCGACCGTGGGAAGCCCGTCGACCTGGTGCTCGGGTTCCACCTTGCGAACGTGCGCAACGACGGTGTCGCATTCGGCCTCCTGGGAGGGGCCGGGACCGTCGTGCTGATCCTGACGCTGCTGACGATGGCGGTGCTGCTCGGCTACTTCGCCGTGCGCGCGAGTGATCCAGGCGTGTGGTTCGCCGTTGGCCTGGTGATCGGGGGGGCAACCGGGAATCTGATCGATCGCGCCCGCCTCGGTGCGGCGATCGACTTCATCGACCCGCCCGCGTGGCCGGCGTTCAACCTCGCGGACGTCGCGATCGTGGTGGGTGTGGCACTGCTGGGCCTGTCGATGCTCGTGCCGCACGGCGGCAGCACCCGTGAGTGAGCCGCGAGACGGGGTGGACGCGCCGTCGGCGGACATCGTGTTCGAGAACGACGACCTGTGGATCGTGGACAAGCCGCCCGGCCTGGTCGTACATCCGGCCCCCGGTCACCGTGGCACGACACTAGTGGAGCAGCTGGGAGCCACCCGGGGTGAGGCGCTCGCGGTCCACCGTTTGGACCGCGACACCTCCGGCCTCATGATCGTCGCCCGCGATCAGGCGGTCCGGGACGAGCTGCAGGCGCTGATTCGCGAGCGAGCGGTCGAGCGCGAGTACCTGGCCCTGGCTTCCGGGCGGCTGGAGGCGCGCACGGGGACGATCGACGCGCCCCTGGGGCGGGATGCCCGCGAGCGCACCCGCATGGCCGTGCGCGAGGGCGGGCGGCACGCCCGCACGCATTTCGAGGTGGTCGAGTTCCTCGAACGCCACACGTATCTGCGCGCACGGCTCGAGACGGGGCGCACGCACCAGATCAGGGCGCATTTCGCCGCCATCGGCCATCCACTCGCGGGTGACACCGCGTACCGGGGCGGCCAGGAGCTCGGCCTCGAGCGCCAGTTCCTCCACAGCGCCCGCCTGCGATTCGCATACTCCGGCTCGCCGCAGCCGATCGAGGTCACCTCCGAGCTGCCGGAGGACCTGAGCGCCGCACTCGCCCGCGCGCGGGCGTGATCTAGACTCCTTGACGGCGCTGCGCCGCTCCTGGTGCTCGCCTGTCCGGAAAAAACGTCCCGGCCCGCGCGGCCGCGGCCCTGCCCGAGAAGCGCCCTCACGGCGGCTCACGGGTCCCGCGTGCACGGCGAGCCGGCTGGAACACCCAACCGACAAGGGAGCATGAGCCTTGACAGAGGCAGAGGTAGGCATACGAGAGTTGCTGGAGGCCGGCGTCCACTTCGGCCACCAGAC
>Ga0070674_100001732_pt1 | contig 11819 bp, 6 predicted proteins | sample KBSM33metaG_FD_65344 | JGI IMG/M metagenome (GOLD analysis project Ga0070674, IMG submission 65344) | Miscanthus rhizosphere microbial communities from Kellogg Biological Station, Michigan, USA - KBS M3-3 metaG | ecosystem: Host-associated > Plants > Roots > Rhizosphere > Soil ... | reverse complement strand
GAAGGCCGGCAACGTGGCGACGGTGAAATCGCTGCTTGCGAAGCAGGCAGACGTCAACGCGGCGGAAGGGGACGGCACCACTGCTCTCCACTGGGCTGTTGAAAACGACAACGACGCGCTGGTCGCGGTGCTGCTGGAGGCGGGCGCGAAGGCGCAGGTCGTCAACCGTCACGGCGTCGCCCCGATTCATCGCGCTGCGAGTAACGGAAGCGCATCGATCGTCAACCGGCTGCTGGCCGCCGGGGCGGACGCGAACATCGCAACGCCGGCCGGCGAGACGCCGCTGATGATGGCGGCGCGCACGGGTACCACGCCGGCCATCGAAGCACTGATCGCCAAGGGTGCCGCGGTCAACACGCGTGAGACATTGCGCGGACAAACGGCCGTGATGTGGGCGGCAAGCGAGAACAACGCGGAGGCTATCCGCGCGCTGGTGAAAGCGGGTGCCGACATTCACGCCAAGTCGACATCGGGCATGTTCACGCCGCTGCTCTTCGCGGTGCGTGCCGGTCACCTCGAGGCCACGCGCGCGCTGCTCGATACCGGCGCGGACGTCAACGAGCGCTTGCCTGATGGCATGAGCGCACTGGTGCTCGCGATTTACAACGCGCATTACGAGTTGGCGGCGACGCTGCTCGAGCGCGGTGCCGATGCGAACGCGGCAGCGCAAGGGTGGAACGCCCTGCACCAGGTCGCGTGGTCGCGACGGCCGAATCGTGGCTTCAACATGCCGGGGGCTGTTCCCACCGGGAATCTCGACAGCCTCGAGCTGGTACGGCGGCTCGTCGCGCGCGGCGGCGACGTGAACGCGCGCATGACAAAGGAGCCGCGCGACGGCAATCGCAACATGCTGAATCGCCTCGGCGGCACGCCGTTCCTCATGGCGGCGAAATCGGCTGATGTCCCACTCATGCGCGTGCTCCTCGAGCTCGGCGCCGATCCGAAGATCACCACGACCGACGGCACGTCAGCGCTGATGGCGGCGGCCGGCGTCGGCGTCTACGGTCCTGGAGAGAGTCCGGGCACGGCCGAAGAGGCGTTCGAAGCGGTGAAGCTGGCGTTCGAAGCGGGTGGCGGCGACGTCAACGGCGCGAACAAGGACGGAGAGACAGCACTACTCGGTGCCGTCTACCGCGGCGGCGCGGTGCCGGTGATTCAGTTCCTCGCGGACAAGGGCGCGCGCCTCGACGTTGAGAACAAGAAGCACTGGACGCCGCTCGTCGCTGCCGAAGGCGTCGTGTATGCGAGCAGCGGTATCCGCCGCTATCCAGAAGCGGCGGCGCTCATTCGCAAGTTGATGCGCGAGCGCGGCCTCGCGATTCCCGAAATCGAGCACATCGGCGGCGCCGTGCCGGTCGTGAAGACGACTCCACTCGCAGCGAACGCGCGCACCAACTGGGACGGCGTCTACACCGACGCGCAGGCGCAGCGCGGCCGCGACGTCTACCGGCGCGCGTGCGCCGTCTGCCACCTCGACACGCTGGAAGGCGACGCCGTGTCCCCTCCGCTCCTCGGACCCGCGTTCCTCGGTCGGTTCAACGGACAAACGGCGCACGAGATGGTGCAGGCCGTGCGCGCCTCTATGCCGCAGAACGCGCCCGACACCCTGGGCGACCGCGCCTACATCGACCTGATCGCATTCCTTCTCAGCGCGAGCGGCGGACGCACCGGCGCATCCGAGCTGCCGCTCGACGTCGCCGAGCTCGAGAAGATCGTCATCACCGCCGAGCAGCGCTGATTTTCAAAATCCATCTGCGGGAGAACTGTCCCAGAACGAGCGACACGGTCCAGGCCTGATCGTCGACGTCGGCGACGGGCAGGGTTCCACGTGCTCGTCTGGGCCGAATCGGCTCGCCCGGTGAGCCGCGCACCAGAGATGCAGAAAATGGTCTAGGCAGAAGGCGACAGGAGCTGCGCGACGAGCAGGCCGTCGCGAATCGGAACGATGCTCACCGCCCAGTCGCCGTCGGATATCACCCGCCTCGTGAACTCGCGGATGCCTTCAGTGCTACTAGACGTGTCTGACTTGTCGAAGATGCGGCCGCTCCAGAGCACGTTGTCCACGATGAGCACGCCGCCGCGGCGCAGGCGAGACTTGATCACCGGCAGCGACGTTACGTAGCCGTCCTTGTCGATGTCGTTGAAGACGAGATCGAACGGCCCCGCCGTCTCGCGAAGGGCGGCGACTGCCTCGCCCATGCGGAACGTGACGAGATCGCTCAACCCGAGAGCCGCCAAATGCTCGCGTGCACGACGGGACAGCTTCTCGTCCCAGACGGTGTGATAGACCGTGCCGCCGCCGTTCTCGCGCACCGCCCTTGCGAACCACGCGGTCGAGTAGCCGAAGCCGGAGCCCATTTCGAATACTGAACGGGCGCCGATTAGGCGCGCAACGAGGTAACAGAAATAACCAGCCGAGGGGCCGATGATCGGAAAGCCGGTGCGTTCCGCCTCGGCCTCCATCGCAACCAGCTCCGGCGCTCTCGCGGGAACCAGTCCGTCGAGATAGCGCGCCAGGTCGGGATGGAACAGAGGATCCGCCATTGCCCTATCCTACGCGCCGGGCTCCTCGCGCGTTGCCACATGTTCAGCCCGACAACCGATGCCGATTACTCGGGCAGGTACGACTGGCTAGCCGCTGTGCCAGCCGGGCCTAACACTCTCGCCGTCAGAAGCGTCAGATCGTCGGGCTGCGGTTGGCCCGCCAATTGATGATGGACGTCGGCGAGAATCGTATCCAGCAGCGATGCTCCGCCTTCGGCAGCGCCGTCGATGACGCTCGCGAAACGCTGTTCCGCTCGGCCGTCATCGTCAGCAAGGGCGTCGGAGATGCCGTCCGTGTACAGCAGAAGGTGATCGCCCTCATCGATCGGCACGACAGGCGCACCCCACGTCGAGGTCGACAGCACGGGTGAAACCAGGGGCCCTGTGCTGTGGAGCCAGAGCGGTTGGCGCGTGCGTCCCCACATCGCCACGGGTGGATGACCGGCGTTCACATATCGCAACTGGCGTTCTTCTGGAGAGATGAGAGCGGCGACCAGCGTGACGAATCGATCGGGAGCAAACGACGCGAGCCCCATCGAGACGCGCTGCACGACGGCGCTGGGCTCGAACCCATCGACGTGCGACGCCTGGAACGCGCTCTTCACGATGCCGGTGAGCATCGCCGCCGAGACGCCGTGCCCGGACACGTCCGCGATGAGCAACGCCGTCCGCCCCGTACTGGTAGCGGCGTAGTCATACAGATCGCCTCCAAGTGTCGAGGAGGGCGTGTAGCGGCAACAGACCGCCACGCCGTTCAGGATCGTTTCCCGAGCGGGCAACAGGCTCTGCTGGAAAGCACGGGCTTCCGCCATCTCCGATTCAAGCCGCTCCAGGTTCAGACGATGCTCTTCGCGGCGCCAGCGCAGCTCGAGACATCGGTCGACCAGCGTCCTGAGAACTTCGCGATCGAACGGCTTCTGGATGAAGTAGAACGCCTGGCTGCGAATCGCCCGGACCAGCTTCTCGTCGAGGTCGTCGACACTGCCGGTCATCAGGATCACTTGCAATCCTGGAAAGCGCGCCTTCAGTCGCGCCATCAGCTCGAAGCCGTCCAGATCCGGCATCCGGATGTCGACGATCGCCAGCTCTGGATTGAACTCGCCGGCCATCGACAACGCATCGCGCGAGAGACGGGTTCCGACGACGTGATGGTCTTTGCTCAACACGCGTTCGACCGCGCGAATCATGCCTGGCTCGTCGTCCACGACCATGATGCGAGCCTGTCTCATGACCCCTGTGCGTGCGGCTGCGATACCGCCTGCGGGACGACAACGTGGACGTGCGTGCCGCTGCCAGGCTCGCTCTGAATCGTGATCGTGCCGTCGACTTCCCACAGGACCGAGCGGCAAATCGACAGACCGAGCCCGTTGCCGTGCGGCTTCGTGGTGAAGAACGGCTCGAGCACCCGCGGAAGATTTTCTCGAGGGATGCCGCAGCCGGTATCGGCAATGGCGATGCTCACGAGCCGATCGGCGGCACGGATGCTGACGGCGATTCGTCCGCCGTGCGGTGTCGCCTCACGCGCGTTGGTGAGCAGGTTCAGGAATACCTGTTCGAGATCGCTCTGGCTGCAGGCGACTGCCGGGACGTCGTCAGGCATGTCGACGTGCAGCTCGATGGCGCTGCGGCTCATGCCATATCTGAGGATGGCCGATGCCGTTTCGATCGCGCGCCGCACGTGCCCGTCACGGCTTCGCCGCGCCGCATTGCGCGAGAACGTCAGCATTCCGCCAAAAATGCGACGACAGACCTGCAGCGCCTTCTGCACGTGCTCGAGGTCCTCGGCAAACACGGCCGGTGTCAATGTCCCGCTGCGGAGGTCGACCTGCATCTGCTGAATCAGTGGCAGCATCGACCCGAGCGCGTTGTTCACGTCGTGTGACACGCTTCGCGCAAGGTCCGCCATGGCGTGCTTTCGCTCGGCCGTCACCACGCGCGCGCGCAGCGATTCCGTGCGGTGCAGATTCTGGATGGCGATCGCCGCCTGCGATCGGAAGTGCTCGACCAGTTCAGCATCGAACGGCTTGAGCTGGCCAGGGTAGCGGGCGGAAATCTTCAGCACGCCAACGAGACTGTCCCGCGTGACGAGCGGCGCGCAGAGCATCGACGCTTCGCGGACGCTTTCGCCGTCGGCGGTGTCACCGCTGTTGTAATCGAGCAGGGCGGCAAGGCCAACGGCCGGCTGATCTTTCCATTCCTTCCACGTGTCGCCATGCCGGTCGAAGCCGTACACCTGTGCCGACTGCAGCAGTGCCGCCGCGTCGTCGGTAATGGGAATGCGCAGACCGATCCGCTCGCTCTTGGCTTTCGTCCAGGCGATCTGTTCCGCCACCACACGCAGCGAGGCCTCGTCTTCTTCGCGGATGAGGAGCGCGGACGAGTGATCGTAAAGAGTCAGGGAGCGGATGCCATCCAGGATCTGATAGAAGAGATCTTTTGGATGGATTTGCTCCATCAACTTTCTGTCGATCCGATCTCGCACTCCAAGAAGCCGGTCGCGGTCGATCCGGTGAAGGGCGGCAGACACGACCTCGGTGATGCGCCGAATGAGGCGTCGATCGTCCCGATCGAAGGAATGACCCGGGCGCACCAGCGCAATGGCGCCCCATGCCCCGCCACGCCGTCGCACCGATCCAATCAACATGTCGCGTTGAACTGGCGGCTGCGTGTGGCGGATGTACGTTGTCAAAACGTCGAGATCCCAGTCGCTGCGCTTTGGCAGCGTGAAGAGCAGGTCGGCCATCTCGTGCCCGGGACGGAGCGTGGCCACGCAGCCGTTGGCGGCCTGAAAGAAGTCGTGCGTCTCGCGGAGCGCATTGCGGACTGCCTTGTGCGGCTCGCGGGCGTCTTTCAGGTGAGCGGACAGGTCATCGACGAATTTGAGCGCGGCGAGCTCCCGCTTGACCTGCAGCATGCCGCATGAGGATGGTGCTCGAACCGTCCGGCGGTCAAGTGATACCGCTATCAACGCTGGTCGGCGTAGCGCTTCGCGGCCGCGAGATCCTTTTTCAGCTCCTCTGCCGTGCGCCGCGGCCCGTAACCGGGCGTGTCGCGCTGAATCCGCCACCCCTCGCTGAGCGGACCGGCATCGACGGTGTCGAAGCCGAATTGGTCGAGCAGATGCGTGACGGTCGCCTTCGCGTCGCGATCGTTGCCGGCAATCACGAGCGCGCGCCGATTCATCGTCCCGGCAGGCAGACCGTCCGTCGTGAGTTGCGACGCGTAGATGTGATTGAACGCCTTGACCACTTTCGATGTCGGCAGATGCGCCTGCAACAGCTCCGACGTGGTCGTCGTTTCGTTGTCGAGCTCAGGGATGCGACCGTCGCGCTGCGGGTAGTAGTTGTTGGTGTCGATCACGATCTTCCCCGCCAGCGGTTCGACGGGAACAGAGCGATAGTTCCTCAGCGGGATCGTGACGACGACGACATCGCCGGCCTTCGCCGCGTCGAGCGGAGTCGCGGAACGAGCCTTCGACCCGAGTTCGGTCACGAGATCAGCGAGCGTCTCAGGTCCCCGCGAATTACTGATCACCACGTCGTAGCCGCTGCGAACGGCGAGACGCGCAACCTGGCTTCCAATGTGCCCCGCGCCGATGAGTCCGATGGTCTTCATCACGTCACCTCATGAATCGCGCCTGTCACGATCGTCTCGTACCTCCTCGCCATCGCAGCACGCGCGACCAGCTCGGCCGTTGTGGATTAACATTGCACGCGGCTCTGTGCCCCACGTTCGCTCGCGGACGAGACGTGGCCATGAGATCACGATGCGGACACTGACTGCGATCGTTGTGTGGGCGTGCCTGGCGACCTCGCTGCACGCGCAGGCGCCGACAGAAAAAGGGCGCCTCGGGCTTGCCCTCACCGAGCTCACGAAGCCCTGGACTGGTGATCTCGATGGCATGGTCGAACGGCGCACGGTGCGGGTGCTCACCGCGTACAGCCGGACGCTGTACTTCGTCGAGAGCGGCACGCCACGCGGCACGGCCTACGACCAGGGGAAACTCCTTGAAGAACATCTGAACAAGACCCTCGGATCGGCGCGGCTGACGATTCGCGTCCAGTTCATACCACTGTCGCGGGACGAATTGCTGCCCGCTCTCCTCGAGGGCAAAGGCGACATCGTGATGGGGAACCTGACCGTCACTCGTGAGCGGAAGGAGATCGTCGACTTCGCCGAGCCATGGATCGGCAACGTCGAAGAGATCGTCGTCGCACGACCTGGAGGCCCGGAGATCACAAAGGTCGACGACCTCTCGGGCAAAGAGGTGTTCGTGCGGAAGTCGAGCAGCTACTACGAGAGCCTCGTGAAGCTCAATGAGAAGCTCGCGAGTGACGGGAAGCCGCCGGTGACGCTCACGCCCGCGCCCGAGGAGCTCGAGGACGAGGACCTGCTCGAGATGGCCAACGCCGGGCTGGTCGATCTGCTCGTCGTCGACAATCACAAGGCGTGGTTCTGGCAGCGCGTCTTCCCGAAGCTGAAACTGTTTCCGACGGTGGCGTTACGCAGCGATGGTGATATCGCGTGGGCGATTCGTCAAGATAGTCCGAAGCTGAAAGAGTCGTTGAACGCGTTCCTGGCCACCAACGGCCGCGACTCGCTCAACGCCCGCATGATCTTCCGGCGCTACCTGTTGAACACGCAGTATGTCAAAGGCGCATCTGCCGACGCGGCGCGCAAACGCTTTACATCGCTGGTGGCGTTGTTTCGGAAGTACGGCGCTCAATACAACATGGACTGGATGCTGATGGCGGCGCAGGGCTATCAGGAATCACGCCTCGACCACAACGCGAAAAGCCATGTCGGGGCCATTGGCGTGATGCAGGTGATGCCGGTCACGGGCAAGGAGCTCAATGTCGGCGACATCACGCAGCTCGAGCCCAACATCCATGCCGGCGTGAAGTTCATCAGAACCATGATCGATCGCTATTACGCCAAAGAACCCATGGACGATCTCAACAAAGTGTTCTTTGCGTTTGCCGCGTACAACGCCGGGCCCGGGCGCGTGCGTCAGCTGCGACGCGAGGCCGAGGCGCGCGGCCTCGATCCCAACGTCTGGTTCAACAACGTCGAGCGGATCGCGAGCGAGCGCATCGGGCGCGAGACGGTGACGTACGTCAGCAACATCTACAAGTACTACGTCACGTACTTGCTCATCCAGGGCGAGTACATTCAGCGGCAGACCATCAAGAAGACGCAATAGGTCAGTCGATGATCAAAGCCGCGCGGCGATTCAGCGCCCGCGTCGCCTCCTGTGAATCGTCGTACTTGAGGCGCTCCTCGCCATAAGCTGTGATCGTCAGACGCGACGCGGCAATCCCACGACTCGTCAGGTAGTCGCGCACCGCGCGCGCGCGCCGCTCGCTGAGCGCCTTGTTGTACGCCGCACTCCCCTCCGGGCTTGCGTATCCTTCGATATGCAGATTGATCGACGGCGAGTCATTCAGCGTCTTCAGCGCCACGGTCAGCGTACGGAGGGCGTCGGGCCGCAGCGTTGAACTATCGAGAGCGAACTGGACATCGGCCAGCACCCGCAGCGCGATGACTTCGATCGTCACTGAGTCCGTCGCCTTCCCCCCGCGACCGTCTTCGGCTGTCACCGTCAGCACCACCTTGCCCGGCGCTGTTTGCGCGCGCCACTGCGTCGTCGCCAGGCCCGCGTTGGTGATTGTCCCCGCCGGTGACGTCCAGGACGAACGCACGCTGTCGCCGTCGGGATCCTGGCTGGTAGAGCGAAGCGTCAGTGTCTGACCAACCTCGACGCGGCACGGGTCACACTGCGCCTGCACGGTGGGCGGGCGATTGACCGGCGGCGGCACGGGCAATGGACGCGTCTCCGGCTTCTCGGGCTCGGGCACAGGTGCAACTGGCGCCGGCGGGGGGGCCTCGACGCGGCGCGGCGCGGGCGGCACCGGCGGCGGCGGCCTGAAGATCCGCACGCCGCTATGGAATCCGAGACGAAGCTGCAGCCCGACGGCCGATCGCCCGTCGATGCCAAAGCGATAGTTCATGCCGACACCGAGCAGCATCCCGCTCGGATGCTGCCACGTCACGCCGGCAGCGAAGTTCACGCGTGAGTCGAGCTGCGTAAGGATGGGTGAAACCGATCCGTCGTTTCCGACGATCGCGCCAGGAGCCACCATGACGGTATCGCCGAATGGCACTTCGCCGTGCAGCTCGGTCGTGAATCGAAGGCTCGATCGGGTGCCGAACGCCGTCCCGAAACCCCAGCGGAACCCGTCAGAGAGGCTCACGCCATCGGGATCGCCGCGGAACGCAAAGCCGCCGAAACCGGCGAGCTCGACGCTGCGATTGATCTCCTTGCTGAGAATCGCGTCGGCAAAGTAATCGAACTGGCCGGTGCCGACGTTGTCTTCACCCGCCGTGGGCAGCTTCACCGTCCCGCGCAACGCCATGGCCATTGGCTGACGAAGATGCTCCGAGAGGAGGTTCACCTTTGCACCAACGTACACATCGCCAAAGTTGTTGCCGGTCCATCCTTCTCGAACGAATGGATACTCGTTGACGACGCCGCCGATGGGCGTGTTCGCGGGCGCGAACAGCGGACGCGTGTCGCGATCGATCGAGGTCACCGCACGCACCGCACCGAAGATCTCCGTGCGAGGGCCGGCGCCAACCGCGAGCGTTCCCGGGTAGTACGCCACGTCGGTCGATCCCTGCTTGAAATCGAGCTCAGTGCGGTACGCACCGAACGCCCAGCCACCAGGCTTGAGGACTTCGGCGGTGGGGACGAACCACAAACCGGTATCGCCCCAGAACGACGTGATGGCGGGGCGGACCTCTTCGCTGCTTGGCGGCGTATCCTGCGCCGAGACCTGCGAGGCCACAAGCGCGCACAGTACGGCTGACAACAACGATCGACGGACGAATGAGTGCATAACGCGGGCTCCGTGCACGAAAAGCGCCAGATGGAATACGGCCAGTATTACCGCTTTTCGTCTGCGGGGTCACCAAATTCCGCGGGGAGTATCAATCTGAGGTGAGCGCCACGCTATGCAGCGCCCTTCGAACGCGGGCGTGTCAACGCGGGACTCGGGCGCGCAGCTCGTCGAACCAGTTGAGCACGACCATGATCCGCGGCTGCGGCCGCTGGCCAGGCAGCTTGGTCAACAGAAAGCGCTGACCATCGGGCGTGACATCGTAGCTGCGCGGTCGTGTCCACCCGGGATTGTCAGGATAGGTTCCTGAAAACAGCACCTGCGGTGGCCCGCTTGTACCAGTCGCCAGGTCGATGCTCACCGCCATCATCTTGTCGCCCTCGCGGTACACGAGCTCACGGCCGCCTTGCGTCCACAGCGGTTCTGATCCATGTGCCGGCGACACCTTCACGCGCCTCACTTTCGGATCGGGGAACGACTGGATGAAGACGTCCACACCCTGGCCTGACTCGTCCGAATCGTAGGCCATCCATCGCCCGTCGGGCGAGAGCGAGGGGTGTCCGAGGTTGAAGCCGTTCGCGAAATATTGCATCGCCGTCGTCGCGCCTTGCAGCGGCATCGTCCAAATCTCGCCACCAGGGACGGCCACTGAAAACGCGACCAGCTTTCCGTCGCGTGACACGGACGCGTTGTAATGATCGTGGGAGGCGCTCAGAAGCGCCTCAGCAGGTTGCGTGGCGTCTGCCGCACGACGATAGAGATCGAAGAACGGCCGCTCGCTGCTGTAAATCAGCTGCTTGCCGTCGGGCGTCCATTCGGCCCCGAACTCACGGCCACCTTCCGAAGTGATGCGCGTCCCACCGGAGCGCCCGATCTCGAACACCCACACATCACCCGAAGAATCGGCAGAGCGGAGGTCGACCGAGATGCGTCCCCCGTCGGGCGAGAGGCGCGGGTTGTTGTAGCGGTCCCTCTTGGGAAGCGCGAGCGACTCGTTGCCTTTACGATCGACCAGCACCACCTCGGTGTCGGTGACGTAGGAGTCGACGGGAAGATACGCCAGCGTACCCGTCTCGGACACGTCGAAGGCTGCTGCGCCATCCGTCAGATTCATCGCCACATCTTCGACCACCGAGACTGGGATGCCCTGCACTTCGAGTCGATCGAGTGCGAACGGGACGGCACGTATCGTCTCGCCGACCGCAAAGAGCAGATGACCCGTGGGCACGTAGAAGCCGTTTACGCCTCCTGTCCACAGGACCTTCCGCTCACCTGTGCTGATCGTGAGCACTTCGATCGTCGCGCTCTCGAGGGGCACGCGATACGCGGTGAACAACACGTGATCGCCGTCGGGAAGAACTTGCGGCCACCAGTGTCCGAGCTCCGCCTTGCTCGAATCTGGCTTCGTGAGCTCACGCTGGTCGCCGCCGCCCTCGCTCACGATCCACAGGCCGGTGTTATACGCCTGCGTGTAGACGAGCTTGCCGTTCCTGCCCCAGCTCCCGCCTGACCATTCGGCGGTCGCGAGCTCGATCGCCGTGCCGCCTTCAACGGGCACCTTCCACAACTTCTTCTGCCTGGCGTACGCGACCCATCGCCCGTCCGGCGCCACGAACGGACGACTGTTGCCGGTCCCCTGCTCGCCCTGGCCGGCGCCTTTGATCACTTCCATTCCCAGGCGATCAAACGTGTGGCGGAGCACTTCCTCCCGGCGATCGACCATCGCCGACACGAACATCTGCCGCCCGTCCGCGCTGAGACGCACGATCGGCGTGAAGCTGGGCACCACACCGTTCTCGAACTCGACGCCAAATCGCACGACGCCACCTCGCGGAGCGTCTACTCGTGGATTGCGAAGTGCGCCCCATCCGAGCGCGAGCGCAAGCACGGCCGCCAGCACCCACGGCATCAACGTCCAGTTCGATTGGAGAGTTCCGCTGGCCTGAACCGAGGAAGTCTTCAGTGCGTCGGCGAACTCACTGGCTGACTGCCAGCGATCGGCGGGCAACTTCTCGAGCGCTTTCGCGATCGCGGTGGCCACGTGAGGCGGCACGGATTTGCGGTGCTCACCGAGCGGACGCGGATCCTCTGATATCACCTTGCTGAGAAGGGTCTGCATGCTCCCGCCGGTGAACGGCGGCTGGCCGGCCAGCATCTCGTATGCGACAGCACCGAGTGAATAGATGTCGCTGCGGTGATCGACCTCCTGCCCCGTCACCTGCTCAGGGCTCATGTACGAAGGTGTGCCGAGGCTGACACCGGCCTGCGTCATGCGTGTGCTCGAATGGTCACCTTCATCGCTTTTGGGGAGCGAGATGCCGAAGTCGGCGAGCACCGCCTGGCCATCCTGAAACAACACGTTATCGGGCTTGATGT
>Ga0070674_100001731_pt1 | contig 11820 bp, 11 predicted proteins | sample KBSM33metaG_FD_65344 | JGI IMG/M metagenome (GOLD analysis project Ga0070674, IMG submission 65344) | Miscanthus rhizosphere microbial communities from Kellogg Biological Station, Michigan, USA - KBS M3-3 metaG | ecosystem: Host-associated > Plants > Roots > Rhizosphere > Soil ... | reverse complement strand
GCCGGTGCGTCCCTGCGCTTCGTGCACCGTGGCGACGCCGAGCTGTCGCAGGGTTCGGACCGCATCCTGGTCGGGCCGCTGAATCTTCCGGACGATGGTCGGCTTCATGCAATCGCCTTCCGGATTCGCGGGTAGACCTTCCGGGCGTTGCTCTCGAAGATCTTGCGCTTCTGGGCGGCGTCAATCGAGGTGAGCGCGTCGATGTAGCGCTTGGTATCGTCGAAGTAGTGCCCCGTTTCCGGATCGATGCCCCGCACCGCGCCCACCATCTCCGACCCGAAGAGAATGTTGTCGGCCGGCACGACCCTGACGAGGAGATCGATGCCCGCCTGGTGGTAGACGCAGGTATCGAAGAACACGTTGTCGCGAATCAGGTCGCTGAGCGGCGGCCGCTTCAAATCCTGCGCGAGTCCGCGGTAGCGGCCCCAGTGATAGGGCACCGCGCCGCCGCCATGAGGGATGATGAAGCGCAGCGTTGGAAAATCCCTGAAGAGATCGGCGGTCAGGAACTGCATGAACGCCGTCGTATCGGCGTTGAGGTAGTGCGCGCCGGTCGCGTGAAAGTTCGGGTTGCACGACGAGCTGACGTGGACCATCGCCGGCACATCGAGCTCGACCATCTTCTCGTAGAGCGGATACCACCAGCGATCGGTCAGCGGCGGCGCGGTCCAGTGACCGCCCGACGGATCGGGATTCAGGTTGCAGCCGATGAACCCGAGCTGGCTGACGCATCGCTCGAGTTCGTGGGCCGAGCGTTCGGGCGGCACGCCAGGGGACTGCGGCAGCTGGCACACGCCCACGAAGTTGGCCGGATAGAGCGCGCAGACGCGCGCGATCAGGTCGTTGCAGTGCTGCGACCAGTGCAGGCTCGTCGTCTCGTCGCCGATGTGGTGCGCCATCGCCGACGCGCGCGGAGAAAAAATCGTCACATCAGTCCCGCGCTCGCGCTGGAGTTTCAGCTGGGCCTTCTCCAGGCTCTCGCGGATCTCGTCGTCGGTAATCGCGACGACGCCGTTCGCGCGGACCTGCCCGGGCTGAAGGCGTTCGAGCTCGGCGATCTGCGCATCGCGATACACCTGCAGCGCTTTCGGCGCGGTGGTGTAGTGGCCATGGCAGTCGATGATCATCGCTGCATCGCCTTGTCGATCTGGTCGAGCAGCGCCATCGTCGGCAGACAGCTCTCCGCGCTCGACTCCGGCACGCGGCCCTCGCGGATGGCGCTCGTGAACTCGACGTCCTGCCGATCGAATGCGGCGGTGCCGTCGAGCGGCACGTCCTGTCCGTCGCTGCCGGTCATCGAGTCGCGGTACACCTTGTACGTCTCCTCCTCGCCGATGTAGCGATAGAAGCCGCCGAACGGTCCCCGGTTGTTGAACGACATCGCCATGGTGAACAGTGGCCCCTTCGGTGATTTCATGGCCACCGTGAGGTCCATCGGGATGCCGAGCGTCGGGTGATCGGCCCCCTTCTGCCCCCATGCGGTGAAGTTCGGCTCGTCGAGGATCCACTGCGCGAGGTCGACCGAGTGGCAGCCGTGATGCCACAGCAGGTTGTCCACCCACGAGCGCGGTTGCCCGTGCATGTTCGTGTTCTCGCGACGGAAGAAATACGTTTCCACGATCATGTGCTGCAGGTGGAACGTGCCGTCCTGGATGCGGCGGCGGATCTCGCGGTGCGGCGACGAAAAGCGGCGGGTGTGCGTCACCATGCACGTCTTCCCCGATTGCCGCGCGGCGTCGACGATTCGGCGCGCGTCGGGCAGGTTGAGGCTCATCGGGATTTCGACCTGCACGTGCTTTCCCCTGCCGAGCGCCATCACCGTCTGGTCGGCGTGCATCGCGCTCGGCGTCGTCAGAATCACGGCGTCAACGCCCGGACGATCGATCGATTCTTCCAGACTCGTCGAGGCGTACGGGATGCCCCACTCCGCGGCGAACGCCTTGCCGCTCTCCGCCGTGCGGCTGTTGACCGAGACCACCTCCACGCCGGCGATCTGCTTCAGCGCTTTCATGTGGATCGCGCCCATCGCGCCGGTTCCTGCGAGACAGATTTTCATGGAAGGCGAATCATATCGCGCCGGCGGCCGGTTACTCTTCAATCAATCGCGTGGGATTCGTCACGGCCATCGTCCGCACGTCATCGGCGGTGAATCCCCCGTCGAGCAGCCGCTGCGCGAACATGGCGAACCCTTCGGCGACGGGCGGATTGATCGTCTGGCCGAGATCGGTCGAGATCACGGCGCGTGACACGCCCGCTTCCCTGATGTTGGCAAACGCCGACTCCCACGTGGCCTTCCCGGTATAGGTCGTCGTGAAGCAGTGTTCGATGATCGCGCCGAGATCGGCGAGCTCCCGCTGCTCGCCGCCGGTGAGGTTCTGCGATGGAAACTCGGCGTGCGTCACGACCACCTTTCTGACGCCCATCGGTTTGGCGGCTCGTACCAGCGCGAAGATCTCCTTCCGCCCGAGATGCCCGGTGGCCAGAATCATGTTGTGCCTGCCAATGCGCTCGAGGCAGCGGCGAGCCGGCTCGGTCAACTCGCCGGACTCGTCGATGACCGACAGCGGCGGCGGCGAGATTCCTTCTGCCGCGAGCTCGCGCTGGATTTTTGCCCAGAACGGAAGCTTCTCCGTGCCACCGTCCAGACGTCCCGCCGTCTCGTTCCGCGCGTCGACGGTCGGCATCCACACGATCTTGCAGCCCGTGCGCCCGGCGAGCTCGACGGCGACGGGATTGAGACCGCCGACGCTGTGATTCAGCGTGACGGCTCCGAACACACGGCTGCCGGGCACCGCCTTGGTCACCACCTGCGCGCGCTCGCCGGTCTGGATGTAATGCGACTTGAGGACGAACCCGTTCAAGCCGCGAGCGACGAATTCCCTGGCGCAGTCGATGTCGTCGATGCGGCGGGCGATGACGTCGGGCCCGACGTGAATCTGCAGGTCGTAGGCGCCTTCCAGCGTTTTCCACGCCCGATCGGAAACCTGAATAGGAACCGCGGTCGAGGGCTCAGCCATGCCGCGTATTCTGCTTTATGCGCGCCGCGCCGCTCAAGCGACGCGCGCGGGCTCAACCCGGCGACCGCCACACGCGCGCGCCTTCGGCACGGAACGGGCCGTCGAAGACATTCCCTCCACCGCAGCCGTCGAGGGCGGCCCGGACGCGATCCGCGAGCCGGACTCCTTCGTCCTCGTCGTCGACGATGCCGTAGACGGTCGGTCCCCACGAGCTCTGACCGACGCCTGACGCGCCCAGGTCCACCATGCGCTTCACTATTTCCTCGCTCGGACCCGGCGCGAACGCGCCGCCCTGCACCGGCGCAAACCATCGGCCCGTCGTCGTCTGGATCGCGGTGAGCGCGCGGCCGAAGGTGGTCAGATCGCCCTCCGCGAGCGCGGGCAGCAGCGCCATCAGGACGAGATGCGCGACCTGCTCGACGTCGCGATCGGGCGGCGCCGGAAGTGTCGCGAACGCCGCCGCCTCATCCGCGCCGCTGATCGCCGGTCCCTGACTGGGCACCGCGACGATGCAGCGCCAGGCCGGCGGAAACGGCAGACGCGCGATCAGCGGACCGACGCTGTCGCCGTCCGCGCGCCGGCCGCCCTCGACGACGAGGCCGCCGCCGGCAAATGTCCATGTGCCGATCGCGGAACGCCGACCGCGCCCGACGGCAGCGGCGAGTCCGGCCGCTCCCGTCGGCAGTCCGTACAGCTCGGCGAGCGCCCGCGCGACAGCGAGTGCCAGCTGCGTCCCCGACCCAAGCCCCTTGTGAGCGGGAAAGGCGCGGTGGATCGTCACGCTCGCGCCGCCGGCCAGGCCGTGAAACACGAGAAAGGCGCGGGCGAAGCCGGCGGCACGCTCGGCGTCCATGCCTTCGACGGTCAGCAACTCGGCGCGGCGCGCCGAGACCAGAAGCGTGGGCGACGGGGCCGCGCCGCCGATGCCGCCGAACCAGCGTCCCAGCACGCCGCGCAAATCGAGCACGCCGAAGTGGAGCCGCGCAGCCGTTTCCACGAAGACCGTCTCGTGTTCGCCGGCACCGGTCATGGCGCGGCGGGCTCGCGCGGCGCCGCACGGACGTAGGCGGCCAGGATCGCCATCGCCTCGAGCTCGCGCGGACCCGCCGTCTTGTCGACGATCGTCTGGAGCCGGTCCAGCTCGGTCTCGATGAACTGACGCGACAGCAAGTGCAGGCGCGTGGCATAGATCGCCATCTCGAGCACGGCGTGGCACGCGCGGTTGAAGCCGACGAACTCGCGTCGTGCGCCACGATGCACGACCGTCGTCTCGATGCGCGACCGCGGCGGCGTGCTGTCGATCGATCGCACTTCGACCTCGCGCCACGTACAGCAGTCGGCGAGGACGACGCCGCGCACGACGGCAGCGGGAAGCGTTGGATACTCCGGGTTCGAGATCGCCGCGCGCGCGAACACCCGCACGTCGTCGGTCAGGTTCACGACTGCGGCGCCGGTTGCCGCCACATTACGGTAGGTCGCCGTGTCCAGGAACGGCTTGAGCACGATGGCGTCCTCGAACCACTCGACACCCATCGGCGCGACGTTCACGACGCCGTCCGCGGCGAGCGTGGTGACGATCGTTTCAACGATCACCGGCGGGCATCCGTGGGCCAATCATCAGGCGGGCGGTTTGGGCTTCGAGCGCTGCGTCAGTCTCACGCGATCGGCGACCGCCTCGTCGGGCGGCGTGAGATAGCCCCACGACAGCGCGCCTTCCTGCCGGTAGGTCTTGCCGAGCGTCACCGCCAGGCTCGCCCGCGCCAGCTCGCGGCCCAGATAGAAGGCGTGCATCGGTTCGGTCACCTCGAGTTGCGCGAAGAGGTCGGTGAGCCGGCCGGGATCGGCGCTCCGGACGAAACGCTCGTTGTTCAAGACGGTAATCCCTTCGCGATCGGCGAAGATGCGGAAGTTCGGATCGGTGATCTGCGTCTGGAGGGCGCGCAGCTCCTCCTCGCTGAACGCGAGCACGGCCGGATCTTTCACCGTCACGAGACGATCGTCGACACCTTTCGGAATCGCGTGGCGCGTGACGGCATAATGCATGAGCCGCCGCGCGATGTCCACTTCGCGGACGGCGCCGCGCGCCCATGGAATGACTTCCGTGGTGAGCACCGCTCGAACGCCAAGCTCCTGGCAGATCGCGACGAGCAGCGCATTGACGCCGGTCGAATCGGCTGCGGTCAGTTCCGTGAGGTTGCCGATCCCCATCAACATCGCGGCCTCGGGGTAGCGACGACGCACCGCGGCGTATCGTTCGAGCGACGCCATGAACCCGAAGCCGATCGGCTCGAGGATGGGATCGATCAAATACGCGACGCCCCACTGCGCCAGCTTCTCGAGTGCGGGATCCAGCGTGTCGAGCCCGCCGCCGAGGTCGGGCACCACGACGACGCGCGCCCCGGTACCGGCGAGATCGGGCACCACATCGAGGTTCGAACCGTTCACGCTCAGCACGAGCTCGGCGCCGGCGCCGACCGCCGTCCGGATTTCGTCCGGATCGAACGTGTCGACGCTGACGCGGAGGCCGTCGCCCACGAGGCACGCCACCACGTCGCCAAGCGCAGGGAACGCGACGCCTGGCGTGCACCCGATATCGATGATGTCCGCCCCCGACGCGCGGAAATAGCTGGCGGCGGCGCGCACCGCCTCGACCCTCATCTTCGGGACGTTGTTGATCTCGGCGACGATCTCGATGTCCCACGCGCCGTAGTCGTGCCTCGCCGCGGCGCCGCCGAAGTACGCCGGAATCTCTCGCAAATCCTTCGGCCCCTTCTCCACGGCCACGCCCACTTTTTCGGAGATGACGCGGGGATCGCCCTCGCAGAGTCCAGGGATCATGACCAGATCGGTCCCCGAGGTCACGGTCAGGCTGCGCGCGATCCACTCCGTCGTCATCAGCGCCGCGACCGTAATGCCCATCACGGTCACGTCGTACGAGAAGTCGGGAGCGATGTCGGCCAGGACGCGACGCAGGGCCGGTTCCGCGAGGCGGCCGGTCACGAATAGGACACGTCTGAGCATTTGTCTATCTGGTCATCTGGTTAATTGGTTAGTGATTGCGTGGATTGAAATTACCAGATAACCAGATGACCCGATTACCAGATGCAAGAGTCTTTAGCGCGGATCGCCGCCGCGAACGAACTTGTCGGGAGTGCCGGTGAGCGCGCCGCCCGCGGCGGGGCGCCACAACGCGATTGACTCGATCTGGCGCGCGAGCGCGAAGTCCTTCTCGGTGATGCCGCCGGCGCTGTGCGTCGACAGCTTCACCGTCACCCTGCCCCAGGTCACCGCCAGGTCGGGATGATGGTACGCGGCCTCGGCGCAGTAGCCGATGGCGCCCACGAGCATCATCGTCGTCGGCCAGCCATCGGTCTTGTAAACGCGGCGAATCCAGCCATCCTCCAAGTACCAGCCGGGCAGGCCGCGCAGCCGCTCGGCGATCTCCGATTCCGAATAGGTCGGTTCCTTCTCGGTCATGTTGGCCTCACATCACGACGCCGCCGCCAACGAAGATCGTCTGTCCCGTGAGAAACGCCGCGGCCGGCGACGCGAGAAAGACCGCCGCGCCAGCGACATCGTCGGGAGTGCCCCAGCGCTGCAGCGGCGTGGCTTCGATGACGGTCCGGCGCCAGCGCTCGTCAGCGCCGGCGCCGAAGGACGTCTCGATGAATCCGGGGGCGATGACGTTCACGCGCACGCGGGGTGCTACCGACCGCGCGAGCGACTTGCTGAACGCGAGGACACCGCCCTTCACCGCGGAGTACAGCTGGGGGTTCGCGCCCGCCATGCCGGTCAGGACGTGGTCCCAGCTCATATTGATGATGACGCCGCCTTCGTCCTGCTGGGCGAACATCTCGGCCGCCTGCCACGACGCGAGCACCGTCCCGCGCAGATCGACGGCGATCAGCCGATCGAGTTTCTCGACGCGGTCGAGCGTGGCGTTGTGCCCGGTGAGAATGTCGGCGCCGGCGTTGTTGATCCACACGTCGAGCCGTCCAAGCGCGCCGCGCGACGCGGACCCGATCTTCGCGACCGATGCGGCGTCAGCGAGATCGAGAGGGATGGCCGCCGCTTTCCGTCCCAGCGCGCGGATCGCGTGCTGCACCTGGTCGGCGCCGGCCGCGTTCGCGCGATAGGTGATCGCGACGTCCGCTCCGGCGCGCGCGGCCGCGAGCGCGATCGCCTGACCGATCCCGCTCGATCCGCCCGTGACGAGCACGGCGCGTCCTTCGAGCGGCGCTGCGGACATGAATCCAGATGATACAGTAGCCGCCGTGCGATTGCTGGTCAGCGTCGCGAACGCGGCGGACGCGGCCGCAGCTCTTGCGGGGGGCGCCGACTTCATCGACGCGAAAGACCCGCGGACCGGCGCGCTCGGCGCCGTCTCGTTGGGCGTGCTGCAGGAGATTCGCGCCACTGTCGGGACCGCGCGGCCAGTCACCGCTGCCATCGGCGACGCGACGGACGAAGCGGCGATCGAACGGACCGCCTTCGAGTTCGCCGCGGCAGGCACGGCATACGTCAAGGTCGGCTTTGCCGGCGTCGCGAGCGCGGCGCGCGTCGGCGCGCTGACCGCTGCGGCTCGGCGCGGCGTCGCGGCCGGCAGCGACGGCCGTGCCGCCCTCATCATCGCCGCGTACGCCGACCTCGACGCCAGTCGGTCTGTCGCACCCGCAGTGCTCGTGGACGTCGCGGCTCGCGCCGGGGCACGAGGCGTGCTGCTCGACACGGCCGACAAGAACGGTCCGGGCTTGCGGGCGCTGGTCAACGCCGGCGCGCTGGCCGCCTATGTCACGCATGCGCACGACAGCGGCCTGCTCGTCGCCCTGGCCGGCAAGCTGGGCGCAGACGATCTCCGGTTTGTTTGCGAGGCGGGCGCGGACATCGCCGGCGTGCGCGGCGCGGCGTGCGAAGGCGGCCGGACCGGACGTGTCTCAGCGGAGCGAGTGAGCCGGATGCGCGCGCTCTGGGAAGATGACGCCGCCCGGTCCCGGGCTACAGGGCCGACCGCAGCACGTCGATCCGATCCGCCGGGACGATCGTCATCGTGACGCCTGCTGGCAGCGCACGCGCAAAGTACGGATCAACAGCCGCATCGGACGGTTGAACGCCGGAAGGCTTCACGAGCACGAGCGCGCGCGCACCCACTCGGCCGGCAACCCACGCCGCGATACTGTCGCTCGTCACGTCCCACGAATGCGGAAGAGGATCGGCCGCGCGCAGCCATCGCGACGGCGCGAGGACCGGAAGGTCGCGTGCCTCGAGTGCGGCGGCGATCTCGCGCGGCTCCGCGACCAGCACGGCGCCGGCCAGCCGCGCCGCGATGAGGTGTGCGTGCTGATCCATCGCGAGCACCGCCATCCAGTGCGCCGCCGAGTCCGGCAGCCCGAGCCGCCGATCCACCTCGCGGACCGTGTCGGCAAACGCTCCGCCGCCCGGCACGATCAGCAGCCTCCGCGATTGCGCGCCGGCGCGAAGCGCCGCCAGCACGGAATCGAAGGCGTCGGCCTCTCTGAGGATGCTGCCACCCACCTTCACAACGGTCTCGACCAGCGCGGCGGCGCCCCACGAACACACGCCCAACTATACGTTGCACGGTCTACCGGCGCCGCCTATACTGCCGCGCGTTGCGCGAACCGGGAGGACTCGATGAGAGGCTTCAGCCGATCGAGGACGCTGACCACGTTGCTCTGCCTGCTGCCGATCGCCCTGGTTCAGGCCCAGCGGAATTCGCAGAACGCACCAGCGGCGTACATCTCAGGCGCCGTTCAAGGCGCGCAAGGGCCGGAGGCCGGCGTCTGGGTCATCGCCGAAACCAAGGATCTGCCGACGAACTTCATCAAGATCGTGGTCACCGACGATCGAGGCCGCTTCCTGCTGCCCGATCTGCCGAGCGCCACCTACAACGTGTGGGTCCGCGGGTACGGCCTCGTCGATTCGACGCCGATCCAGACGAAGCCGAAAGCTGACGCGATCACACTGCAGGCGACAGCCGCCAAGAGCCCGCAGGAAGCGGCGAAGGTCTATCCGGGCAACTACTGGCTGTCGCTCCTCGAGCCGCCGGGCAAGGCGGAGTTTCCCGGCACTGGCGCGGAGGGCAACGGGCTGGGCCCGAACATGCAGACCCAGAACCACTGGATCAACTCGCTGAAATCCGACTGCAACTTCTGCCACCAGCTCGGAAACCAGCTGACGCGCACCGTGGACGATGTGCTGAAGGCGAAGCCGGAGCTGAAAACGCACGCGGAGGCGTGGGAGTGGCGTCTCGGCACCGGAGTCCGCGGCAACTCGATGTACGGCGTGCTCACGAACCAAGGCAAAGAGCGGTCGCTGAAAACCTACGCCGACTGGACCGAGCGCATTGCCAGGGGCGAACTGCCGCCGGCGCCCGCACGGCCGAAAGGCGTCGAGCGCAACGTCGTCGTGACCTTGTGGGACGTTGGCGACGACCACTCGTTCATGCACGACGAGATTTCAACCGACCGGAACCGTCCGACGGTGAACGCGGGAGGGCCCATCTACGCGGTCTCGGCCGGCCACGGCCAGCTCGTCATCCTGAATCCGAAGGACCACAGCACCGTCGCGCTGGACATTCCCACGCGCGAGCCGAAGGAGAAGGTGCCTTCGCGTTTCCCGGCGCCCAACCGCCCGTCGCTGCACTGGGGCAACGAGCACCTGTGGGGCAATCCTCCGTACGATCCCGCCGACCCGCACAATCCGATGCTCGACAGCAAAGGCCGCGTGTGGATGACCTCGAAGATTCGCGCCAACCAGGATCCGCCCTGGTGCAGCGATCCCGCAAACCGGTTCGCCGACTGGTTCCCGCTCCGGACCAGCGGTCGTCAGGCGTCGTTCTATGATGCGAAGACGGGCAAGTTCACGCTCGTCGACACCTGTTTTGCGACGCATCATCTCCAGTTCGACAACGATGCCGACGAAACGCTGTACTTCAACGAGCTGACCGGACCGGTGTTCGGATGGATTGACACGAAGATCTACGACCAAACGCACGACGAGCAGAAAGCGGCAGGCTGGTGCGGCCAGGTGCTGGACACCAATGGCGACGGCAAGATCACCAAGCCCTGGAACATGCCCGCGGGCCGCGGCGGCGACTCACAGCTGTACCAGGGCGACACCGCGACGGGCCGAGCTGGCGCGCCGGGCGCGCGCGGAGCCGCAGGCGCACCCGCCGGCGGACGCGGGCCCGCCCCCGGGTCCGATCCCACGCTCGACACGATGGTGAACTACGCGATGTACTCGGTGATTCCCAGTCCGATCGACGACACGGTCTGGGGCGTGTCCGAGCGCTATCCTGGATTCCTCATCCGTCTGCGGCGCGGCGACAACGCTCCCGCCTCCTGCCAGACGCAGATCTTCAAAGTACCCGAGCCGGGCTTCGATCCGCGAGGCGTGGATGTCGACAGCCAGGGAGTCGTCTGGACGGCGCTCGCGGCCAGCAGTCATCTCGCAAGCTTCGACGTGCGGAAATGCACGGACCTGAATGGTCCCGCGAAAGCCGACGGGAGCCAGTGCAGGGAAGGCTGGACGCTGTACCAGACCGACGGACCGAAGCTGAAAGGCACCGACATCCCCGCCGACTTCCACTATTACAACTGGGTGGACCGCCACAACATTGCCGGCTTCGGGGCGGACACGCCGATGGCCAATGGCTCGAACTCAGACGCGCTGCTGGTGTTGAACCGGCAGACGAAGGAGTGGACAACGCTCCGCGTGCCGTATCCGCTGGGGTTCTATTCGCGCGGGATGGACGGCCGCATCGACGATCCCAACACCGGCTGGAAAGGACGCGCGCTGTACGCGAACTACGGGACGCACTTCGTGTGGCACATCGAGGGCGGAAAAGGCACCAAGGGCAAGATCGCGAAGTTCCAGATCCGACCCAACCCGCTGGCGCGTTAGATCAGGCGATACTTTCACCAGAGTGGGCGCCTCACAGGCGGACCAAAAGGAGATCCCATGCTCGCCTTCGGCCTGGTCCTGCTCGTCGGCGCATCGACGCCGTGCGACAGCTTGAAAACGCTCTCGACGCCGCAGGCGACAGTCTCTGGCGCCGACGTCGTTCCCGCGGGCATCTTCACGCCGCCACCACCGCCGCCGCTTGGGGCGCCTCCAGGTGACGCCGCTGCCGGCCGCGGTGCACGCGGCGGAGCGCCCGCTGCCCCGCCGCCACCACCCGAGCCGATTCCGCAGCACTGCCGCGTGAAGCTGACGCTGAAGCCGTCGGCCGACTCCAACATCTACAGCGAGCTGTGGATGCCGACCGACAACTGGAACGGCAAGCTGCTCGTCGTCGGCAACGGCGGGTTCGCGGGTTCGATCCAGGGGTACGGGGACATGCAGATCGCGCTGCGCCTGGGCTACGCGACGGCCGCCACGGACACGGGCCACAATGCCGCGGACGGCCCGAACGGCATGTTCGCGCTCGGCCATCCCGAAAAGATCGTGGACTTCGCCTATCGCGCGGTTCACGAGACGACCGTGGAGTCGAAGCGGTTGATCAAGGCGTTCTACGATCGCCCGGCGCGGTACTCATACTTCAAGGGATGCTCGACCGGTGGACGCCAAGCCGTGATGGCCGCGCAGCGCTTCCCGGAGGACTACGACGGCATCATCGCCGGCGCGCTCGCCAACCGCCACATCCACATGCACACCGCGGGATCGGCGAGGCAGATCGTGCTCGCGCGCCATCCCGACATGGCGATCGCTCCCGAGAAGGCGCAGATGATCAACACCGCGGTGCTGAACCACTGCGACACGCTCAAAGAAGGCTTCCTGAACAACC
>Ga0070674_100001730_pt1 | contig 11821 bp, 12 predicted proteins | sample KBSM33metaG_FD_65344 | JGI IMG/M metagenome (GOLD analysis project Ga0070674, IMG submission 65344) | Miscanthus rhizosphere microbial communities from Kellogg Biological Station, Michigan, USA - KBS M3-3 metaG | ecosystem: Host-associated > Plants > Roots > Rhizosphere > Soil ... | reverse complement strand
AGAGGCTCGACGGCGACGATCTCGCGGCGGCGGTCACCGGCGAGCAGCTCGACTTCGGCGTGATGATCGCCGACGTCTCCGGCTAAACCGGGTAAATCAGCGCGACGTGCCAGCGCTCACGAGGTGGGCGGTAAAAGGGGTCATATAGGCCCTTTAGCCAGCCCACCTCGAAGGCCGGGTCGCGGCTGTGCAGAAGGTGGCGCAAACGTGACGCACAACGGCGCGATTCGTTGCTCCTACGTGCCGGTTTTCGTCCTGCCGGCGGCGTGCCGGGCGCGCGGTGCCGCCGGGCGCTCTAACGCAGCTTGCGGTCGATCCGCTCGAGGACCGTCTTGCGGTTCGCGTTGCGCTGCTCGTACTCGCGCAGGTTCCGCAGTTGCACGTGTGAGAGACCGTCGAGCTGCTCCTGGACCTGGGGGGCCGACAGCTCGTCGTAGCCGCTGATCGGCAGTCGGCGAGTGTCCGTCGCCGCGTCGGCGCGGCTCTCCGTGTCGAGCGCCTCGGTGTTGCCGAGCATCCGCTGGATCTCGGCCAGGATGTCGTCGGTCACTCGTGCGCCCCGGGTGACCAGCGTCTGGATCATGTCCTGCGCGTCGGTGCGCGTCATGCGCCCGCGGCGAACGGCGTCGTCGAGGACCTCCTCCAGGTTGCGGCGGGTGATCACCACAGCGTTGAACGGGCTGAGCACGCCGCGCACGAGCTTGTCGCGGGCCGTTGCAACCGGCGAAGCGGCGCCTCCTCTCCTCGGCATCGCCTCGTAACTATGGCATGCGCGTCGAGTCGAGGACAAACGCCGCCTGGACAGGCGCATGGTCGGACAGCCGCAGGCGCCGCGGGCCGGCCGCCGTGTCCACCTGCAGCTCCCTGCGAGCGGGGGTCCATGCGTGCGGCGACTCCACGATTCGCATGCCGCGCACGAGCAGATGGTCGATCGCGTCCGGCGCGGTTGCCACCTCGAGGCCGAAGCGCCGCTCCAGGTCGCCGTAGACGGTGCTCGACCAGGGACGGACGTTGAAGTCGCCGCCCAACAGCAGGGGGTCCGTCGCCGCCCACGTCACGGCGGCTGCCGCGGCGCGATTCAGCTCCCGCTCGGTCTGCGCACGCGGTCCGGTGGACAGGTGGACGTTCCCGACGCACACGGCGGTGGGGCCCGCGCCGAGCCGCACCAGGCCCATGCGGCGCCGTTCGCGCAGGCCGCGTTCACGCAACGGGTTCACCAGGATCGAGCGCGACTCGATCAGCGACCACGGCTGGCGGAACAGGATCACGTTCGAGCCGCCCTCCGCCGCCCCCATGAGATCAGGGTTGCAGCGGCCCGCGAGCCTGCGCGCGAACCTGAGCTGGTTGCGAGAGGTGAGCGTCCTGAAGGCGGTGGCGTTGCTGGCTTCCGCCAGCCGTCTCGCCCACGCCGGCGGACACTCCTGGAGGAGGCACACGGACCAGCGCGCCGCGGCCAGGACCTGGGCGAACTCGCGCAGCAGCGACCGGTTCACCTGAACGTGCGTCTCGTTGAGTGTAGTACGGCGAAACCACCGCGACCGGCCCGTGAACAGCCCGGGATCGGGCGGGAAGTCGCGGCCATGGAAGAGGTTCCATGTGAGAGCGTGCAGTTGCACCGGCGGGTGGGCGGGGGAGGGCACTCTTAAGATCCATTCGTGAGCAAGCCGAGGCACCTGATCACGGGAACCGAGCTTACGCGCGCGGAGCTGGAGGAGCTGATCGACCGCGCCGTCGAGCTGAAGCAGGCCAACGGCGTGTCGCATCCGCTCGCCGGAATGAGCGTCGGGATGATCTTCGAGCAGCCCTCGACCCGCACGCGCGTGTCGTTCGAGGTCGGGGTGGCGCAGTTGGGGGGCACACCCGTCGTGCTGCGCGGTGATGAGCTGCAGGTCTCCCGCGGGGAGTCGCCCCGCGACACCGCCATGGTGCTGTCGCGGTACCTCGATGCCATAGTCGCCCGCGTCGGCGACCACGCGTTGATCGAGGAGCTGGCCGCTTACGCCACTGTTCCAGTCGTCAACTCGCTCACTCCGCTGCACCATCCATGTCAGGCACTGGCCGATCTGCTGACGCTGCACGAGCGATTCGGCCGGCTCGAGGGACTGCGGATCGCCTATGTCGGCGACGGCAACAACGTCTGCCACTCGCTGATGCTTCTGGGCGCAACGGCCGGGGTCACGGTCGCGGCGGCCACGCCGCCGGAGCTACGGCCGGTCCCGGAGATCGTCAGCCAGGCGCGCGCCTGGGCCGAGTTGACCGACGACCCGGCGGAGGCCGCTGCCGGCGCGCACGCTCTCTACACGGACGTCTGGGTGAGCATGGGCGACGAGGCGGAGGCAGCGGACCGGCGGCGCCTGCTCGCGCCCTACCGACTGGACTCGGATCTCCTGGCCATTGCCCGTGACGACGCGGTCGTCATGCACTGCCTGCCCGCGCATCCCGGCGAGGAGATCACCGAGGAGCTGCTCTACGGCGAGCGCTCGGCCGTGTGGGACCAGGCGGAGAACAGGCTGCACGCCCAAAAGGCCCTGCTCGAGATGCTGCTCACCTGAGCGGCCGGCAGCTCTCGCGCCACTAGACTTGTTCGCACGGGAGCCCGGTGTACCGGGCTGAGAGGGCGGCTGTACGCCGCCGACCGTCGAACCTGATCCGGGTAATGCCGGCGCAGGAAGGCGATGTCAGGGCCTCGAGACGACAAGCACAGCGCCACCGACGTTGTAATCGCCGGGGGCGGCGTGATCGGCATGTCGATCGCCTGGCGCGCTGCGCAAGCAGGTCTCCGGGTGGTGGTCGCCGAGCGCGCGATCGCCGGCTCCGGCGCGACGCATGCAGCCGCCGGCATGCTGGCGCCGGTCACAGAGGCGGACTTCGGCGAGCACGACATGATCGACCTCAACCTGCGAGCCGCCGAGCGCTTCGGCTCCTTCGCCGAGGAGCTCGAGGCCGAGACGGGTCTCGAGACCGGCTACCGGCGGACGGGGACGCTGTCGGTCGCGGTCGACCGCGACCAGGCCGAGGCGCTCGAGCGGATGCATCGATTCCGGCGCTCGCTCGGCCTCGAGGGCGAAGAGCTGTCCGCGCGGGAGTGCCGGCGCCTCGAGCCGGCGCTTGCGCCGCGAGTGCTGGGTGGCGTGCTGGCGCCGGGCGACCACCACGTCGACCCGCGGGCGCTGCTGGCGGCGATGCGGGCCGCGTTCACAACGGCCGGCGGCGAGCTGCTCGAGGGAGCGGAGGTCTGCGAGGTGCTGACCGAGGACGACAGAGTTGCCGGGGTGCGCATGGCCGATCGGCGCGAGCTGCGCGCCTCTCACCTCGTAATCGCAGCCGGCGCCGGCGCCGGGACGATCGAGGGCTTGCCGGCGGCGGCGCGGGTTCCCGTCCGCCCGGTGAAGGGTCAGATCCTGCGCCTGCGGGCAACGGCCGCGGCTCCACAGCCCCTCAGCCGGGTGCTGCGCACCGATGACGTGTACGCGGTTCCGCGCGACGACGGCACGCTCGTGGTCGGCGCGACCGTGGAGGAGCGCGGCTTCGACACCGCGGTCACCGCCGGGGCGGTGCTCGACCTGCTGCGTTACGCCTACGACGTCGTGCCGGGCATCGCCGAGCTGGAGCTCGCCGAGACGGGCGCCGGGCTGCGCCCGACAGCTCCGGACAACCGGCCGGTCGTGGGCGAGGGCGCGCTCACCGGGCTCATATGGGCGACGGGGCACTGGCGCAACGGCGTCCTGCTCGCGCCCGTGACGGCCGACGCGGTGGCGGCTGTTCTGACGGGTGGCTCGCTTCCGGCCTTCCTGGAGCAGTTCTCGCCGGACCGGTTTGCCCGGTCCCCCGCGGGTAGCGTGCGATGAGGATCACTATCAACGGGACCGAACGCGAGCTTCCGGACGGCGCAACCGTTGCCGAGCTGGTCCGGATCTCCGCCGGGCTCGAGGCGGGCGGCGCGCGTGGCACCGCAGTTGCGATCGACGCCGAGGTCGTTCCGCGCAGCGCATGGGAGCGGACCGCGTTGCAGGAAGGCCAGCGGGTGGAACTGCTGCGAGCCATCCAGGGAGGTTGCTGATGGGAACTTTTGAGATCGCGGGGCGTGCCTGGGAGTCGCGCCTGATCATCGGGACCGGAGGCTTCCGCAGCCTCGACGTGATGCGCGAGGCGATCGTCGCCTCCGGCGCGGAGGTGGCAACGGTCGCGCTGCGCCGGATCGACGCGGATGCAACCGGCTCGGTGCTCGAGCTGCTCGACGACCTCGACCTGTTCGTGCTGCCCAACACCGCGGGCTGCTTCACCGCGCACGACGCGGTGCTGACGGCGCGGATGGCGCGCGACGCTTTCGAAACCGACTGGGTGAAGCTCGAGGTGATCGGCGACGACCGGACGCTCTTCCCGGAGCCCGCCGAGTTGCTCGACGCTGCGGCGACGCTGGCCAGCGAGGGATTCGTGGTGCTGCCCTACACGAACGACGACCCGGTCCTGGCGCGGCGCCTCGAGGAGGTCGGCTGCGCCGCCGTCATGCCGCTCGGCGCGCCGATCGGCAGCGGGATGGGAATCCGCAACCCCTACAACCTCGCGATCATCATCGACCAGGCCGGCGTGCCCGTGATCTGCGACGCGGGTGTCGGGACGGCGTCAGACGCCGCGATTGCGATGGAGCTGGGATGCGACGGCGTGCTGCTCGCGAGCGCGATCGCGCGCGCCGAGGACCCGGTGAAGATGGCGCGTGCGATGCGCTCGGGGGTCGAGGCGGGCCGGCTCGCCTTCGAGGCCGGGAGGATGCCGCGCAAGCTCCACGCGCGCGCCTCCACGCCACAGTCAGGGCTGCCGGAGTTCGGCCTCGGCTAGTTTCTCCATATGACGGTCGCCGATCCCGAAGGCCTCGCCGAGCGCCGCCGCGCCTGGCTCGCCCGCACCCGCCTGTACCTCGTCTGCGAAGCGCGGCCCGGCGGGCGCGACCCGGAGGACCTCCTGCGGCCCGCGCTGCGGTCCGGAGTCGACATCGTGCAGCTGCGAGAGAAGGACGCCGGTGAGCGCGACGTCGTGCAGGCGGGTCGTGTGTTCCGCCGGCTCTGCGACGCATACGACGCGCTGTTCATCGTGAACGATTCGCCCGAGCTCGCGATCGCCTGCTCGGCTGACGGCGTGCATCTCGGACAGGACGACGCGGACCCGGGCGAGGTGAGGCGCCTGATCGGCCGCGACTCGCTGATCGGCGTCTCGACCCACAGCCCCGAGCAGGTCGACGCCGCCGACGCGGCGGACTACATCGCCGTCGGCCCGGTGCACGCGACTCCGACCAAGCCGGACTACCCGCCCGTCGGGCTCGACCTCGTCCGCTATGCGGCTGCGAACGCGACTGTTCCGTTCTTCGCGATCGGGGGCATCGACCCGTCGAACGTCGCGACGGTGGTGGACGCCGGCGCGCAGCGCGTGGCCGTCGTGCGCGCCATCCGCGACGCCGACGATCCCGGCACCGCGGCACGCGATCTGCGCAGCCGGATCGAGGAGCGGCTCGCCGCGGGCGCGCGCGGCTGAGCGGCACGCGTGTCCGGGAGACAAAGCCGCAAGCGCCGCCGCCGCGAGCGGCCGCCGGTGCCGCCTCCGGTGGCGACCGCCGAGGCCGAGGAAGCGCCGCGCCCGTCCAAGGACGACCTCGCGCGCGAGCGGCTGGAGCCGCTGCGACCTGGCGAGCGTCCCACGGCCGTGACCGTGGCCGCTGTGATTGCCGCGCTGATCGCGACATCGAACCTGATCGCGTTCGCGGTTGGCTTCGAGCCCCGGGGCCACGGATTCAAGCTCAGGGAGGTGCTTCCGCCTGCCGTGTTGATGATGGTGATGTCGATCGGCATGTGGTACGCGCGCTATTGGGCCGTGCTCGGCTTCCAGACGCTGCTCGTGTTCCTGATCCTGGTCGCTTCCGGTTTGCTCGTGCAGGCGTCCAACGCCCTCGCCGTGGTCGTGTCGCTGGCACTGATCGCCGGCGCGGGCGCGCTCTTCTGGTACCTGGTGAAGGCACTCGCGCGGATCCAGATGCCCGAGCGGCGCTGAGGGCATATCCTGCGGCGGATGACTCGCACCGTCAGCACCGCGATCGTGGGCGCCGGCTTCGGGGGGATCGCCGCCGCGGTCAACCTGCGGCGGCAGGGGCAGGACGACATCACGATCCTCGAGCGCGGCGACAGCATCGGCGGCGTGTGGCGGGCCAACACCTATCCGGGCCTGGCATGCGACGTTCCCTCGCACCTCTACTCGCTGTCGTTCGCGCCCAATCCCCGCTGGTCACAGCGCTTCTCGCAGCGCGCGGAGATCCAGGCCTACCTGCAGGATGTAGCCCGCCGCTTCGACCTGGAGCGGCACGTGCGATTCAACTCCGATGTGACAAGGGCCGAATGGGACGCCACGACGGCTCGCTGGCGGCTCGAGACCGGAGACGGTGAGCAGGTCGAAGCCGAGGTGCTGATCACGGCCTGCGGGCAGCTCACGCGCCCGTCGATCCCTGACATTCCGGGCCTCGGCGAGTTTCAGGGCGAGGTGTTCCACTCGGCGCACTGGCCGGCTGACGACATGCTCGACGGCCGGCGGGTCGCGGTGATCGGCACCGGCGCCAGCGCGATCCAGTTCGTGCCGGCGATCGCGCCGCACGTTGCGCACATGACGATCTTCCAGCGCACGCCCGGCTGGGTCGTGCCGAAGTCCGACAAGCCCTACTCCGATCGCACACGGCGCCTGTACGAGCGCGCGCCCTGGCTGCAGAAGGCCGTGCGCCAGGCGATGTGGACGATGATGGAGGCGACGGTTCCGGTCTTCACCCGACGGCCCCGCTGGGCGGCAACGGCGGGAACGATCCCGTTCCGGGTGCTGTCGGAGATGCAGCGCCGCTCCCAGCTCCGCGGCGACGAGCGCCTACTCGAAGCGACCAAGCCCGACTACCCGATCGGATGCAAGCGGCTGCTCCTGACCTCCGAGTGGTACCCGACGCTGCGCCGCGACAACGTCGAGCTCGTGAGCGACCGCCCAGTCGAGATCACGGCAGACGCCGTCATCGGCCCCGACGGCACCCGGCACGAGGTCGACACGATCGTCTTCGGGACCGGCTTCACCGCGACGGAGTTCCTCGCGCCGATGGAGGTCCGTGGGCGAGAGGGCCTCGAGCTGACGGACGCCTGGAAGGACGGTGCCGAAGCGTACTTCGGCATCACGGTCCCCGGCTTCCCCAACATGTTCCTGCTCTACGGCCCGAACACGAACCACGGCACGGGCTCCGCTCTCAACCTGATCGAGACCCAGGCGGGATACGCCTCGGACGCGGTCCGGATGATCGGCAGCGGCAGCGCTCAGAGCCTGGAGGTCAGGCCCGAGGTGCACGACGCATTTCAATACGAGCTCGGCGAGCGCCTGGCCGACAGCGTCTGGACATCCTGCTCGAGCTGGTACGTGACGAAATCGGGCCGCATCACCAACAACTGGCCCGGCTCTCAGGCCGAGTACCAGCGTCGCGCCGCGCGGGTCAACCCGGCCGACTACCTGACTGAAGCGCCACTCCCAGAACCCGCGGCCGCCTGAGGCCCGCAACAGCGGGTAAGTAGGATCAGACTCGTGCCAGGTTCGTACGACATGGTCGTGATCGGCTCGGGCCCCGGCGGCTACGTGGCCGCGATTCGAGCCGCTCAGCTCGGTATGAAGACCGCCGTCGTCGAACGGGCGGACACCGTCGGCGGACGATGCCTGAACGAGGCCTGCATCCCCGCAAAGGCGATGCTGCGCGCCGCGGACGTGCTCTCCGAGGTGCGCGACGGCGCCGAGTTCGGCATCGCCACGAACGGCGTGTCGTTCGACATCGAGGGCGCCGCGAAGCACCGCGACAAGGTCGTCAAGACGCTCACCGGCGGCGTGGCGGGCCTCTTCAAGAAGCACAAGATCGAGGTGCTCCAGGGCGATGGCCGCATCGCCGGCGCGGGCAGCGTGGCCGTCGGCGACGACACCGTCGACGCGGGAAAGATCTTGCTCGCCACGGGCTCGCTGCCGCTGCCCGTCCCCGGCACGGAGTTCGGCGGCCGGGTGATCGACACCGCCGGCGCCTGGCTGATGAACGAGCAGCCGGCGCGGCTCGCGGTCGTCGGCGCGGGCGCGTCCGGCGCCGAGATCGCCTCGGCCTTCGGCCGGTTCGGCACCGAGGTGCTCCTGATGGAGGCGCTGGACCAGATCCTGCCGGCCGAGGATCCTGAGATCGCGAAGGTCGTCGCCAGCGAGTTCAAACGGCAGAACATCAAGGTCTCGACCGGCAAGCCGCTGGAGAAGGTGGAGGCCGGCAAGCAGTCCGTCTCGTTGATCTGGGACGGGAACACCGAGGAGTTCGACTACCTCTGCATCTGCGCGGGCCGTGCCCCCGACGTGGAGGGACTTGGCCTCGAGGCCGCCGGCGTGCAGCTCGACGAGCGCGGGCGAGTCGCCGTCGACGAGCGCCTGCGGACGACGGCGCAGGGCATCTACGCGATCGGCGACATGGTCCACGGGCCGGCGCTCGCGCACAAGGCCTCGGACGAGGGCATCATCGCCGTGGAGGACGCAGCCGGGCTCGAGACGCACCCGCTCAACTACGACGACATCCCAAGCGCCACGTTCTGCTCGCCGCAGGTCGCGAGCTTCGGCCTCACCGAGGCGCAGGCCAAGGAACGCGGAGCCGAAGTGGTGGTCGGGAAGTTCCCGATGGGTGGCGTCGGCGCGGCGACCGTCTACGGCGACCGCAAGGGCATGGTCAAGATGATCGGTGACGCTCGCTACGGCGAGCTGCTCGGTGCCAGCATCGTCGGTGCTCGCGCGACCGAGATGATTGCCGAGCTGGTGGTTGCCAAGCAGCTCGAGGGTGGCTTCGAGGAGATCGCCCGCACGGTGCACCCGCACCCGACGTTCTCGGAGGCCGTGATGGAAGCGGGTAGAGCCACGGCTGGGTGGGTCATCCACGCCTAAAGAGTCGGCAGTCGGCAGTCGGCAGTCGGCAGAGTCCTCGGACGACAGTCTCCGGACTGCCGACTCCGGACTGCCGACTGTTTTTTATTTCGATCTCGGCTCGCCTTACTCGTGGCTGGCGGCCGAGCGGGTCAACTCCCTGTTGCCCTCGCCGCCGGCCTGGCAGCCGGTGCTGCTCGGCGGGCTGTTCAAGATCCACGACCGGCGTTCCTGGAGCGAGACGGACGGGCGGGACTCCGGCATGCGGGAAGTCGAGCGGCGGGCGGCTGAATACGGGTTACCGCAGGTGCGCTGGCCCGATCCGTGGCCGGGGAACATGCTCGCGGCCATGCGAGCGGCGACCTACGCGGCTCAGATCGGGAAGGCGGTCTCGTTCGCGCTGGCGGCCTTCAGGCAGGCGTTCAACGCCGGCCGGGACCTGAGCGACCCCGACAACGTCATGATCGCGGCCGCCGCCTGCGAGCTGCACCCGCGCGCGGTGCTCGGGGCGATCGAGAGCGAATCGGTGAAGACCGCCCTGCGCGCGGCCACTGAGGAGGCGGCGGGCCGCGGAGTCATAGGGGTTCCCACCCTCGCAGTGGGCGATCAGCTCTTTTGGGGCGACGATCGCCTCCCCGAGGCTGCGAAGGCGGCGGCTGCTACCGGGTAATGTGAGATCGAGGACGCATGGCGAGCGATAAGGCCAGCCAACAGACGAAAGCGCGCAAGTCCAGGCAGGCGGCCAACGGCCCGGCTCCGGACCGCAAGGGCAAGGACGCGCGCGAGCTTCCCGATCGCGAGACGGCGCTCGACGTCCTGCACAAGATGCAGCTCATCCGCCGCTTCGAGGAGCGGGCCCAGGAGATGTACATGAAGGCCAGGATCGGCGGCTTCCTGCACCTGGCGATCGGCGAGGAAGCGACGATCTTGGGCGTCACGTCGGTGCTCCAGGACCAGGACTTCCTGATCAGCACCTACCGCGAGCATGGCCAGGCGATCGGCCGCGGGACCGACCCGAAGCTCGTGATGGCGGAGCTCTTTGGCAAGGTCACCGGTGTTTCGAAGGGACGCGGCGGCTCGATGCACCTGTTCGACCCGGAGCGGCGGTTCATGGGCGGCTACGGCATCGTCGGCGGCAACCTCCCGATCGCCGCCGGGCTTGCGCTCGCGTCCGACTACCGAGGCGACGACGCGGTGACGGTCTGCATGTTCGGCGACGGCGCCTCGAACCAGGGGACGTTCGGCGAGACGATGAACCTCGCGGCACTCTGGAAGCTGCCGGTCGTCTTCATGGTCGTCAACAACCAGTACGGCATGGGGACCGCGCTCTCGCGCCACTCGGCCGTCACGGATCTCTCCAGCAAGGCGGAATGTCTCGGCGTCCCCGGCGAGCGCGTCGACGGAATGGACGTCCTCGCGGTACGCGAGTGCGTCGCGGAGCACCTGCGCCTCGCGCGCGAGGACAGGCGCCCGACCCTGGTCGAGAGCCTCACGTACCGGTTCCGCGGGCACTCCGCCGCGGACCCCGAGGTCTACCGCACCAAGGAGGAGGTCCAGCAGTGGCGCGAGCGCGACCCGATCGAGTCGTTCGCGCGCCGTCTGGTCGAGGCGGGCTACATCGACCAGGAGGGCATCGAGGAGGGTGACCGCCGCGCGATTGCGGAGGTCGACGAGGCGGTCGAGTTCGCCGAGTCGAGCCCCGATCCGCCGCTCGAGAGCCTCTACGACAACGTCTACGTCCTCGGCGAGCAGGTGCGTGGCTGGTACTCGATCGACGAGCGGACGCCCGAGGTGCACCGCGGCGAGGACGAGCGGCAGGTCGGTCAGACCGGCACCGCACACGAGCTGGCGGAGGCGGGTGCGGCGCACGCGCGCGTAGGCGACGTCCAGCGGCGCCGGCGTGACGACGAGGCGGCCGGTGCTTCCGGCCCGGGTCCGTCGGACGAGGCGCAGCGGGAGGACGAAGGTTGAGCACGATCCGTTACCGCGAGGCGCTCAACCAGGCCATGCGCGAGGAGATGCAGGCGGACGAGTCGGTCTTCCTGATGGGGGAGGACGTGGGCGTCTTCCAGGGCGCCTTCAAGGTCACCGAGGGACTGCTCGAGGAGTTCGGCGAGAAGCGGGTGCGCGACACGCCGATCTCCGAGAACACGATCGTCGGAATGGGAGTCGGCGCCGCGATGGCGGGGCTGCGGCCGATCGTCGAGATCATGACCGTCAACTTCGCGCTGCTGGCGATGGACCAGATCATCAACTCCGCGGCGCACATCCACTACATGTTCGGCGGGCAGGCACGCGTGCCGCTGGTGATCCGCTTTCCGCAGGGCGGTGGCCACCAGCTCGGGCCCACCCACTCGCACACCCTCGAGGCGATGTTCCTCCAGGTCCCCGGGCTGCTCGTCGCCGCGCCCTCGACGGCAGCCGACGCAAAGGGCCTGCTGAAGGCCGCGATCCGGGACGACAACCCGGTCATCTTCATCGAGCACGAGAGCCTCTACGGCCAGCGCGGCGAGGTTCCGGACGATCTGGGGCCGATGCGCTTCGGCGAGGCCGCGATCCGGCGCGAAGGGGACGACGTCACCATCGTCGGGATCTCTCGTATGGCAGTGATCGCCGAGCGCGCGGCGGAGCGGCTCGCGGCCGACGAGCACGTGGATGCGGAGGTGATCGATCCCCGCACGCTGCGGCCGCTCGACCTCGACACGATCACCGACTCGGTCAAGAAGACCAACCGCTGCGTGATCGTGGAAGAGGGCTGGCCGCACGGCGGCGTCGGGGCCAACCTCGCGGCGCTGATCCAGGAGCAGGCATTCGACTGGCTCGACGCACCGGTGCAGCGCGTGACCGGGGCGGACGTGCCGATGCCTTACAGCAAGGCCCTCGA
>Ga0070674_100001729_pt1 | contig 11830 bp, 8 predicted proteins | sample KBSM33metaG_FD_65344 | JGI IMG/M metagenome (GOLD analysis project Ga0070674, IMG submission 65344) | Miscanthus rhizosphere microbial communities from Kellogg Biological Station, Michigan, USA - KBS M3-3 metaG | ecosystem: Host-associated > Plants > Roots > Rhizosphere > Soil ... | reverse complement strand
ATCGCCGATGGCGACAACACGCTGGTGATCGCACCCACCGGCTCCGGCAAGACGCTGGCCGCGTTCCTGTGGGCCATCGACAGGCTCGCCTCGTCGGAGCCCAGACCGGCGCGCGCCGGCACCCGGGTGCTGTATGTGTCGCCGCTGAAGGCGCTGGCGGTCGACGTGGAGCGCAACCTGCGCACCCCGTTGACCGGCATCGGCCGGGTCGCGGAGCGCCGCGGTGTGCCCGCACCGGACATCAGCGTCGGCGTCCGCTCCGGTGACACTCCGCCCGCACAGCGGCGCACGCTGATCACCAATCCCCCGGACATCCTGATCACCACGCCGGAGTCGTTGTTCCTGATGCTGACGTCCGCGGCGCGCGAGACGCTGGCCGAGGTGCAGACGATCATCGTGGACGAGGTGCACGCCGTCGCGGGCACCAAACGCGGCGCGCACCTGGCCCTGTCACTGGAACGGCTCGACCAGCTGTTGGCCACGCCCGCTCAGCGTATCGGGCTGTCGGCGACCGTCCGGCCTCCCGAAGAAGTCGCGCGATTCCTGTCGGGGCAGGCGAAGACCACGATCGTCGCGCCGCCGGCGGCCAAGACATTCGATCTGTCGGTACAGGTCCCAGTCCCGGACATGGCGAATCTGGATAACAACACCATCTGGCCCGACGTCGAGGCACGCATCGTCGACCTGATCGAGGCTCACCGCAGCTCGATCGTGTTCGCCAACTCGCGACGGCTGGCCGAGCGACTCACCTCACGGCTCAACGAGATTCACGCCGAGCGGTCGGGTGTCGAACTGCCGTCGTCTCACAACGAACAGGTGGGCGGCGGAGCGCCGGCGGCGATCATGGCCAGCGGCCAGTCCCACGGAGCGCCGACGCTCTTGGCGCGAGCGCATCACGGTTCTGTCAGCAAGGAGCAGCGCGCCCAGGTCGAGGACGACCTCAAGAGCGGACGCCTGCGCGCCGTCGTCGCCACCTCGAGTCTCGAACTGGGCATCGACATGGGAGCGGTCGATCTGGTGATCCAGGTCGAGGCGCCGCCGTCGGTCGCCAGCGGCCTGCAGCGCATCGGCCGCGCCGGTCATCAGGTCGGCGAGATCTCCCAAGGCGTGCTGTTTCCCAAGCACCGCACGGACCTGATCGGGTGCGCGGTGACCGTGCAGCGGATGCTCGCCGGCGAGATCGAGACCATGCATGTGCCGACCAACCCGCTCGACGTGCTCGCCCAGCACACCGTGGCGGCCTGTGCGCTGGAGCCGATCGACGCCGACCGCTGGTTCGACGCCGTGCGCCGCAGCGCGCCGTTCGCGACGTTGCCGCGCAGCGCATTCGAGGCGACGCTGGACCTGCTGTCGGGCAAGTACCCGTCCACCGAGTTCGCCGAACTGCGCCCGCGGCTGGTCTATGACCGGGACGCGGGCACACTGACCGCGCGCCCGGGTGCACAGCGACTCGCGGTGACCTCCGGCGGCGCGATCCCGGACCGCGGCCTGTTCACCGTCTACCTGGCCACCGACGCCGAAAAGCCGTCACGGGTAGGCGAACTCGATGAAGAGATGGTCTACGAGTCCCGGCCCGGCGACGTGATCTCGCTGGGGGCGACCAGTTGGCGCATCACCGAGATCACCCACGACCGAGTGCTCGTGATACCGGCGCCTGGACAACCTGCCCGGTTGCCATTCTGGAAGGGCGACGGGGTAGGCAGGCCGGCCGAACTGGGTGCAGCAGTGGGTGCGTTCACGGGCGAGCTGGCACGGCTCGGCCGCGACGAGTTCATCGAGCGTTGCCGCGCAATGGGTTTCGACGAGTTCGCGTCCGACAATCTGTGGCAGCTACTGGACGACCAGCGACAGGCCACCGGCACGGTTCCGAGCGACATCACGTTCGTCGTCGAGCGGTTCCGCGACGAGCTCGGCGACTGGCGGGTGATCCTGCATTCCCCCTACGGGCTTCGGGTGCACGGACCGCTTGCGCTGGCGGTGTCACGACGGCTTCGAGAGCGTTACGGCATCGAGGAGAAGCCGACGGCCTCCGACGACGGCATCATCGTGCGGCTGCCCGACACCGAAGACGCTGCGCCGGGAGCCGATCTGTTTGTGTTCGACGCCGACGAGATCGAACCGATCGTCACCGCGGAAGTCGGCGGCTCGGCACTGTTCGCCTCGCGGTTCCGCGAATGCGCCGCCCGCGCACTGCTTCTGCCGCGACGCCATCCGGGTAAGCGGTCGCCGCTGTGGCATCAACGGCAGCGCGCCGCACAGCTGCTCGACGTCGCCCGCAAGTACCCCGACTTCCCGATCGTGCTCGAGGCGGTTCGGGAATGCCTGCAGGACGTCTACGACGTGCCCGCGCTCACCGAGCTGATGAATCGCGTTGCGCAGCGCCGGTTGCGGGTCGTCGAAGTGGAGACCGCAACCCCGTCGCCGTTCGCGGCGTCGCTGTTGTTCGGCTACGTCGGCGCATTCATGTACGAGGGCGACAGCCCGCTGGCCGAGCGGCGCGCCGCGGCGCTCTCGTTGGACAGCGTGCTGCTTGCCGAGTTGCTCGGCCGTGTCGAGTTGCGGGAGCTGCTTGATCCACAGGTCATCGCGAGCACCACGCAGCAGCTGCAACACCTCAGCTCCGACCGGCTGGCGCGCGACGCCGAGGGCATCGCGGATCTGCTGCGCGTGCTGGGCCCGATGACCGAACAAGAGATCGCCGACCGCTGTACCACGACAGAAGTGGGCGGTTGGCTCGATGGTTTGCAGGCCGCCAAACGTGCGTTGCGAGTGTCGTTCGCCGATCAAACCTGGTGGGCAGCAGTCGAAGACATCGGCCTGCTGCGTGACGGCGTCGGGGTGGCAGTGCCTGTGGGGGTGCCCACCGCCTTCACCGAATCGGTGGCCGACCCGCTCGGCGAGCTGCTCGGCCGCTATGCCCGCACCCACGGACCGTTCACCACTCACGACGCCGCGGCCCGGTTCGGCCTCGGGCTGCGGGTCAGCGCTGACGTGCTGGGACGCATGGCCATCGACGGCCGCCTGATACGGGGTGAGTTCACCGATTCGGCAGACGGTGAGCAGTGGTGTGACGCCGACGTTTTGAAGATCCTGCGGCGGCGTTCGCTGGCGGCGCTGCGAGCACAGGTCGAGCCCGTCAGCACGGCCGCCTACGGTCGCTTCCTGCCGTCCTGGCAACAGGTCGGGTCGCACAATTCGGGCATCGACGGCCTGGCCGCCGTGATCGATCAGTTGGCAGGGGTGCCCATCCCGGCTTCGGCGGTCGAGTCGCTGGTGTTCGGGCAGCGGGTGCGCGACTACCAGCCCGCGATGCTCGACGAACTTCTCGCGGCGGGCGAGGTCACCTGGTCGGGGGTGGGCCAGATCGGCGGTGGCCCTTCTGGTTCAGATGGCTGGATCGCGTTCCATCCCGCCGAGTCCGCTCCGATGACGCTGGCCGCGCCGACCGAGATCGAGTTCACCGACATCCATCGCGCGATCATGGCCACGCTCGGTGGCGGCGGCGCCTACTTCTTCCGCCAGCTCGCCGACGGCGATTCGGAACAGTACAAACAGGCAGCCAGACAAGCACTGTGGGAGTTGGTTTGGGCAGGCTGGATCACCGGCGACACGTTCGCGCCGGTGCGCGCGATGCTGACAGGCACGCGCCGGTCGACCGGCCGCCGCAGCGCTCCGGCACACCGGCAACGGCAACGTCCACCACGGTTGAGCCGCTACAGCGTCGCGCATGCACAAGCCCGCAGCCCGGACCCGACGGTCGCAGGCCGGTGGTCGGCGCTACCCGCTGCCGAGCCCGAGTCGACCGTACGGGCGCACTTCCAGGCAGAGCAGTTGCTCAACCGCTACGGCGTGCTGACCAAGGGCGCGGTCGGCGCTGAAGAGGTGCCCGGCGGTTTCGCCATGTTGTACAAGGTGCTGACCGCCTTCGAGGAGGCAGGCCGGTGCCAGCGGGGTTATTTCGTCGAGTCGTTGGGCGGGGCCCAGTTCGCGGTCGCCTCAACCGTCGACAGGCTGCGGTCCTACCTCGACGGCGTCGACCCGGAGCGCCGCGAGTACCACGCGGTCGTGCTGGCGGCTGCCGATCCCGCCAATGCCTACGGCGCCGCACTGCCGTGGCCGTCAAAGAAGGTGGCCGATGAGGACGTGTCGCACCGGCCCGGTCGCAAGGCGGGCGCGCTGGTGGCAGTCGTCGACGGTGAGCTGGCCTGGTTCCTCGAACGCGGCGGCCGCTCACTGCTGAGCTTCACCGACGACACCGAGGCACATGCGGCGGCCGCGGCGGCGCTGTCCGATCTGGTGAGCGGCGGGCGCATCGGATCCCTTCTCGTCGAGAAGGTCAATGGCGTGCCGGTGCTGGAAGCGGTCGCCGAAGGCGAGCGCGCCGCGGTGCAGAACGCGCTGATCGGCGCCGGGTTCGCTCGCACGCCGCGAGGCCTGCGACTCCGGTGATGTGGGAACTCCCACGCGGCGAGTACCGTTTCAGTCGCTTATGACTGCAGCCCGGATAACCACACCCTTCGGTTTCTCGTCGACGGCCGCGGAGGTCATCGCCGGAGTCGATCTGTCCGGTAAGCGGGCCATCGTGACCGGCGCGTCGTCGGGTATCGGTGTCGAGACCGCGCGGGCACTGGCGGATGCAGGTGCGGCGGTCACGCTCGCCGTCCGCAACACCGAGGCCGGCGAACGAGTGGCCGCGGAGATCCGGGATAGCACCGGCAACAGCGCCGTCACCGTCGGCGCGCTGGATCTGTCGGATCTGACCAGCGCCCGCGCCTTCGCCGCGGCGTGGAGCGGGCCGCTCGACATCCTGGTCAACAACGCAGGCGTGATGGCCATTCAAGAGCTGACGATATCCGCGAGCGGCCACGAAATGCAGTTCGCGACAAACCATCTCGGGCATTTCGCGCTCGCACTCGGCCTGCACGACGCGCTCGCCGCTGCCGACTCCGCCCGCATCGTGGCGGTGAGCTCCGGCGGGCACCTGCGCTCGCCGGTGGTGTTCGACGACATCGACTACGCCTTCCGCGACTACGACCCGTTCGGCGCCTACGGCCAGTCGAAGGCCGCCAACGTGCTGTTCGCCGTCGAGGCAACCCGCCGGTGGAGGGCCGACGGCATCGTCGCCAACGCGGTGATGCCGGGCGGGATCGCCACCCCGCTGCAGCGGCACCTGCCCTCGCATTACGCCGCTGACGCACTCGACGCGTTCCGGGCGGCGGGTACCGACTTCAAGACGGTCGAGCAGGGTGCCGCCACCTCGGTGCTGCTCGCCGCTTCGCCACTGCTGGAAGGTGTGGGCGGTCGGTACTTCGAGAACTGCAACGAGGCCGTGCAGGTCGAGCGTCGCGGCAAGCCCGGCCAGGGCGGTGTGGCACCGTATGCCCTCGACCCGGCCAACGCCGAACGGCTGTGGGAACTCTCGCTGAAGTTGATTCAATGAGATATGCCTGAAGGCGATACCGTCTGGCACACCGCCACCATCCTGCGTGATGCGCTAGCCGGCAATACACTGACGCGATGCGACGTCCGGGTGCCGAAATTCGCCACCATGGACCTGACCGGCCAAGTCGTCGACGAAGTGATCAGCCGGGGCAAGCATCTGTTCATCCGTGTCGGCCATTCCAGCATTCACTCGCATCTGAAGATGGAGGGCAGCTGGAAGGTCAACCCGCTAAGCAAGCCGAGCAGGGCCGGCTACCGGATCCGGATCATCTTGGAGGCGGGCGACATTCAGGCGGCGGGCATCGATCTGGGCCTGCTCGAAGTGCTTGAGCGTGACCACGATATGGACGCGGTTGCCCACCTTGGTCCCGATCTTCTCGGTGACGACTGGGACCCGCATGTTGCGGCCGCGAACCTGGTCGCCGACCCTATCCGCGCGCTATCGGACGCACTGCTCGACCAGCGGGTGATGGCAGGCGTCGGAAACGTCTACTGCAACGAACTGTGCTTCATCACCGGCCACCTGCCCACCGCTTCCGTCACTGACGTCAAGGACCCGCTGCGGATGGTGCAGCGGGCCAGGGACATGTTGTGGCTCAACCGCTCTCGGTGGAATCGCACCACGACCGGGGACACCCGCGGCGGCCGTGAGCTGTGGGTCTACGGCCGCCGCGGTAAGCCATGCCGCCGGTGCGGCACGCCGATCCGGTCAAACTCCGGCGGGGACCGCGTCACCTACTGGTGCCCGGTTTGTCAGACGTGATGGCAGCGCCAGCTTGACGATCTTGCGGACCACCGTCGCGAACTGCTTCGGCAGCGGACCCATGTTGTACGGCACGCCGTAGCGCTCGCAGATCTCACGCACCTCTTCGGAGATCTCGGCATGGCGGTGCGCCGGGATGTCGGGAAACAGGTGGTGCTCGATCTGGAACGACAGGTTGCCGCTCAGGATGTGAAAGAGCTTGCCGCCGGTCAGGTTTGCCGATCCGAGGATCTGGCGGAAGTACCACATCCCGCGTGTCTCGGCCTTGGTCTCCTCGATGGAGAATTCCTGGACGTCCTCGGGGAAGTGGCCGCAGAAGATGATCATGAACGACCAGACGTTGCGGATCAGGTTGGCGGTCAGGTTGCCTGCGAACACCCACGGCGCGAACAGCCCCGCCAGCAGCGGGAAGGCAACATAGTCCTTGAGCGCCTGCCGCTTGGTCTTGCGCCAGATGCCCTCGAGGATTTCGCGCTTGTCCGCGAACGTGATCTGGCCGGCGCGGATGCGTTCGGTCTCCATCTCGTGCAGCGCAACGCCGTACTGGAACAGCACCATCAGCAGGAACGCATAGATCGGGTTGCCGAGGAAGTAGGGCCGCCACTTCTGGTCCTCGCTCATCCGCAGGATGCCATACCCGATGTCGCGGTCCATCCCGACGATGTTCGTGTAGGTGTGGTGCATGTAGTTGTGCGAGTGGCGCCACTGGTCACCAGGGCAGGCGGTGTCCCATTCGAACCCGCGGCTGGAGATCGCCGGATCGCCCATCCAGTCGTACTGGCCGTGCATCACGTTGTGGCCGATCTCCATGTTGTCGATGATCTTGCTCAGGCCCAGCATCGCCGTGCCTGCCAACCAGAACGGCGGGAAGATGCCGCCGAACAGCAGCACGCGCCCGCCGACCTCGAGGCCGCGCTGCGCCTTGATGATCCGGCGGATGTATGTGGCGTCACGCTCGCCGAGATCGGCGATCACGCGTTCCTTCAGTGCGTCGAGCTCGCGGCCGAACGCCTCGGCCTGCTCGGGGGTCATCGTGACGGTCCTGCCTGCGACGGTCTTCTGGAGCGTCTTCGGGGCAGGAGCGGTAGTGACAGTCATGTCGAACTCCTTCCGTTAGAGCGCGATGTCGACGTCGCCGACGGGGACGGTCACGCAGATCTGCACGTCCTCCTGTTCGGCGCTCGACACCGCTTGAGTGATGAGGTTGCGCACCGCGCCGCGGGTTTTGCGGCGGGTGCAGCTGTGGCAAATGCCCATCCGGCATCCGCTTTCGGGGGTCAGGCCTGCGGCCTCCGCCTGCTCAAGCAGCGGCCGGCCATCGTCCTCCAGCTCGATGCCGCTGTCTGTGAGGGACACCCGGCCACCGGAGGCCTCGGCAGGGACGTCGAACACGGGCGGAACGAAGCTTTCCGAGCGCACGTTCGCGCAATGCTCGCGCACGGCCGCTACCAAAGCCGTTGGGCCGCAGACGAACACCGCGTCAGGCTCGGGTATCGCGGCGGCCAGGTGCGCGGGACCGAACCTGCCCTCGAGGTCGGAGCCTGCCGTAGCACGGGTGTAGCCGTGCATTACCCGAACATCAGGCATGGCGGCGAGTTCGTCGTGGTAGCACGCTTCGTCGGCGGACCGCGCGTAGTGGATGAATGCGATCTCGCCGGGGAAGGCCTCGGCGCGCAGTGTGCGCAGCATCGACATCACCGGGGTGATGCCGCTGCCGCCGGACACGAACAGGATGCGCCGCGGCCGCTGCACCGGGAGCACGAAGTCGCCGCCGACGGAGTCGAGGCCCACGACCATGCCGGGCCGGGCGTGTTCGCAGAGGTAGGCGGAGACCAAGCCGCCGTCGTGACGGCCCACGGTCAGCTCGATATGCGGGGCGCCCTCGGCGCTCGCAGGCGAGTAGGGCCGGGTGCGGCGGCGCCCGTCGATCTCGACCGTGAGGTTGATGTGCTGGCCGGCGCGAAAGCCGGGGGACGCCCGGTTGGGCTCGAGGGTCAGGGTGACGCTGCGCGGGGTCTGCCGCCGCACCGCGACGATCTTGGCCCGGGCATCTCCCGAGGTCCAAGTCGGGGCGACGAGCTCGGTGTACCGGTCCACGCCGTGGGGTCCGGTCAGCAGGTCGACCAGCGGTGATCGCAGCACCCTGTCCCGCAGTCTCGGGTTCAGAGTTTGAGTGAACATACGTACACCGTGCGGCACGTGACGCGGCGGCGTCAATCGATTCGAGCAGGTTGTGGTAGGTTTCACACAGTGAACAGTCGTATGCCCAGTTCACGAACGAGCAGATCTGGCCGTTCGAGTAGGTCGCGCTCCCGTGACACCCTGTCGCGTGAGGAGCGCAAGGAAGCCACCCGGCGGGCCATCGTCGCGTCGGCGCTGAAGCTGCTCGAGGACCGCAGCTTCGCCGCGCTGAGCCTGCGTGAGGTCACCCGGGAGGCCGGCATCGTGCCGGCGGCGTTCTACCGGCATTTCGAGTCGATGGAGGCACTCGGGCTCGTGCTGATCGACGAGTCGTTCCGCAGGCTGCGCGACATGCTGCGCGCCGCCCGCGCAGGCAAGCTGGATCCGAAGCGCGTCATCGAATCCTCGGTCGACATCCTCATCGACGGCGTCAACGAAGATCGCGAACACTGGCGCTTCATCGGCCGTGAACGCTCCAGCGGCGTCACAGTGCTGCGCTACGCGATCCGCACCGAAATCCGGTTGATCACTTCGGAGTTGGCGATCGACCTGGCCCGGTTCCCCGGGCTGAACACGTGGAGCGGCGAGGATCTCAACATCCTGGCCAGCCTGTTCGTGAACTCGATGATCGTGATCGCCGAGGCCATCGAGGACGCCAAGGACCCGGCCGCGATCGAGGAAATCAAGCGCATCGCGGTCAAGCAGCTGCGGATGATCACCGTCGGCGTCAGCGGGTGGCGCAGCGCGGGTTAACGTGAGCCGCATGCCGCACCTCGACCTGGCCTACCCGCGTCCCGACATCGCAGTGCTGACACTGAACCGGCCCGAGAAGCTGAACGCGCTGAACTACGAGCTCGTCGAGGAGTTGCACGCCGCTCTTGACAGCATCGCCGCCAACAACGACTGCCGCGTCGTGGTGCTCACCGGGGCCGGGCGGGGTTTCTGCTCGGGCCTGGACCTGACCGACCCGAACCCGTCGCAGGCGGGCGGCGGCACCGAGTTCCCCCGGTCCGGCATGCGGTGGCAGGAGCGCATCGCCAACCTCACCGCACGGATCCACCGTCTCCGGCAGCCGGTGATCGCCGCGGTGAACGGTCCCGCCTACGGCGGTGGGTTCGGCATCGTGATGGCATGCGATATCCGGCTCGCCTCGGCATCGGCGCGGTTCTGCACACAGTTCATCAAGCTCGGCCTCGGCGGCTGTGACATCGGGGTCAGCTACACGCTGCCCCGCATCATCGGCGCGGGCGCGGCGTTCGACCTGATCCTCACGGCGCGCGTCGTCGACGCCGACGAGGCGCAGCGGTTGGGCATCGTCTCGCGATTGTCGGAATCGGTGGTCGACGACGCGCTGGCCATAGCCGAAACGCTCTGCGGCTATGGCAAATTCGGGCTGGAGTCGACCAAGCAAGTGTTGTGGGCGAACCTCGAGGCGTCGAGCCTGGAGGCGGCGCTGCACGTGGAGAACCGCAGCCAGATCCTGGCGTCGACCAGCGGGGAGATGCTCGAGGCGGCTAACGCGGTGTTGCCCCGCCGTCAGCGATGATGACCTGCCCTGTGATGTAACTGCCGGCGTCGGACGTCAACAGCAGTGCGGCGCCGACCATTTCGTCGGGCGTGGCCAGCCGCTTCATCAGCGTCCCACCGACCATTCCGGCGATCATTTCCGGCGGGTTCTGCTGCATCATGTACGTGTCGACCGGCCCGGGAGCAAGCGCATTGACGCGAATGCCGAACTGCACGAACTCTGCGGCCATGGACCGCGTGAACGACATCATCGCGGCTTTCGCCGACGAATAGATGGACAACATCGGCGAGAAGATGAACGCGCCGATCGACACCATGTTCAGCACCGCCGCATGCTCGCTGGCCTTGAGGTGTGGCAGCGCCTCCTGGACGAGAAACACAGGGCCGCGCACGTTGACGTCATACGACTTGGTCAACGCCTCGGCACTGACCTGACCGAGCGGCTGGGCCAGTGGGTTCGCGGCGTTGTTGACCACGACGTCGATCCCGCCGAACTCGTCGACGGTGCGCTGGACCAGGGCGCTGAGGCCGTCGAGTGCGCCGAGGTGCGTCGGCACTCCGATGGCCTGACCGCCGAGACCGCGCAGGTGCTCGGCCGCCTGCTCGCAGGCGTCGGGCTTGCGGCTGGCGACCACGACGCGGGCGCCGGCAAGAACGAAACCCTCTGCAAGAGCGAGGCCGATACCTCGCGTGCCGCCCGTCACGATGACGGTGCGCCCGGTCATGTCGAAGAGACGCTCAAACGCTTCGCGATTCACGCCGCTCAGTAGAACAGATCGGGGTTCGCGGCCACGTACTGCTCGGCGGTTTCAGCGGGCTTGCCGGTGATCTGTTCGACGTCGTCGGTGGCGCGGTCATACCGTCCTTCGCGATGCAACCGCGCCATGGTCGTGATGTGCTGGCGGACGTGGTCGGGCAGGCCCACAGGTTCGAGCACCTGACGCTCCCACTCGTCGAGAAGCTGGTCTTCGGCCGTGATCGGCCGGTTCAGCGCCCGGCTGTATTCCTCGGCCAGACCGTTGATGTCGAGGATCTCCGGGCCTGTCAGTTCGTACACCTGGCCGATCCGACCGTCGGGTTCGCGCAGCAACGCGGCCACCACTCGACCGACGTCGTCTGCGGAGATCGGCGACGTGCGGCCGGTTCCGAAGGGCAGCACCAGCACACCACGCTCGCGGACGCTCTGCTTCGACAGGGAGGTGAACAATGGATTGTCCAGGAACGTCGTTGGCCTGACGTGGATTACCGGCAGCCCGGACCAGTTCAACACGTGTTCGGCCAGCCAATGCAGGCGGTGCTGCTTGGACTCACTCGTGCTCGTCAGCGTCATCTGCGAAACCGTCATCTGGGACATGTTGACGAGTACGTCGAGATGGCCGCGTTCGAGCGCCGCCGCGCAGACCTCTGCGGTGGCCCGCAGATAATCCAGCGACACGCTCATGTTGAAGAACATGCGACGCGCGCCGTCGAGCGCGTCGACGATGTCGCCGGCAACGGTCAGGTCGCCAACGATCACGTCGGCGCCCATCGCCCGCAGTTGGTCGGCGCGGTCGTCGTCGTGATGCACCATCGCCCGCACGGTCTCTCCCGCGTCGAGCAGGGACTGCACGACTCGGCGGCTGACGCTGCCAATGCCTCCCGCGGCGCCGGTGATCAGGTACATGGCGCTACTCGGCGCCGGTCCAGATCGAGGTCGCGACCAGGTCGCCGCGGTCCAGGCCGCCAGCGCGATGCTCGTGCACCTTGACGTACTCCTCGTTGGTCACCATGTCGAGGAATGCCGCCGGTGACGGATACTCGACCACGATAATCACGTCCCACCACGGCTTTTCGCCCGCGCCGATGACGACCGCCGGCGATTCGCCCGCGTAGCGGACGGTGCCGCCGACGCGCTGCAGGTGTGGCGTGACCTCTTGC
>Ga0070674_100001728_pt1 | contig 11831 bp, 6 predicted proteins | sample KBSM33metaG_FD_65344 | JGI IMG/M metagenome (GOLD analysis project Ga0070674, IMG submission 65344) | Miscanthus rhizosphere microbial communities from Kellogg Biological Station, Michigan, USA - KBS M3-3 metaG | ecosystem: Host-associated > Plants > Roots > Rhizosphere > Soil ... | reverse complement strand
AGCATCGGGTCGCCGTCGAAGACGTACACGTCCCAGCCGTAGCCGGGCTCGAGCGAGGGCATCCACTTCTCGTCCGTCACTTCGATGCGGATCGTGGCGTGCAGGTTCTGCCGGGCGCCTTCCGCCACCTGCGTCGCCGACAGGTTGTCGACGTATTCGCCCCAGAGGTCGTTGTCGGTGTGCTCGATTGCCGCCTCGATGTCGCTGAAGGGCATGTCGGCGGGTAACCCGAGCCGCTGGCGGTATGGCTCGATCGCGGCCCGCTCGATGGTGCGGCGGATGTCCGTGTGACGCGTCTCCAGCTCCGCCCACGCTTCACCCCAACGGGGGTCGTCGGGGTACGCCCCCTGTTCGAACCGGCCGGACGGCGCCCGCTGACAGAGGCGCGGCTCCCAGTTTCGCGTCCCGGTGTAGCTGACCGCGTGGATGTAGGGCGCCGAAAAAGCGCGCCGCGCCGCCTGGTCCTTGCTGCCGCTCAGCGTGTGAAAGGCCAGCTCCTGCTGTTGATCGGCGAATGCTTGCGGGAGCTGGCCGGGCGTCCGCAGCCGCGGGTAGATGTAGTCGCCGTCGGCGTCGCGGATGTGCCCGTCGGGACCACCACACATGATGAACCGCGCACTCGCCGCCTCGACCAGCAGCCAGAGTCCATACAGCTCACTGAAGTAGAAGGCCGGCCAGTCGCAGCAAGCGTCCAGCTCGATCTCGACCGCCCGGCCTTCGCGCCGAACACACATAGCAGCCATCAGGGGCGAGCTCATACGGGGACGGACGGCCTCGGCCCGCCATTGTCGCACCCTCAAGGTTGCGCGCGACGTCGCCGTTGACCTACGCTCTGTCCGTGCTCCTTGCGCTGCTGGCCGTGACGATCATGGCCGACGCCGCAGCGGCCGCCCCGACGGCCGCCGACGATCAGAAGGCGTGCGATGGAAAGGACGCCGACGCCTGTTTTCGCGTGGGCGAGCGGGCGGCGATCGCCAAGAACGCCGCCGCCGCGGAGCGCGCTTACCGGCGGGCCTGCGACGGCGACGTGGGGCTGGCGTGCTACCACGTCGGACAGAACTACGAGGCGGATCCGAAGAAAAAGGCGGACCTGCTGGCGAGATCGGCGGCGATCTTCGCGCGCCGCTGTGCTGCCGGCGACGGCAAGAGCTGCTTCTCCAGCGGAATCAGCCTCGAACGCGGCGTCGGCGTGAAGAAGGATCTCGGCAAGGCGCTCGCCGCCTACGCCAAGTCCTGCGAGCTCGGGCACCTCGCGGGCTGCACCAATCTCGCCGGCATGCACCTGACGGGCAAGGGCACCAGGAAGGACACCGTGAAGGCCGCCGCGGTCTACACGGGCGCCTGCCGCGACGGGGATGTGTGGGCATGCTACTGGCTCGGCCGGATCCACTCCGGTGAGATCGACTTCGCCGGCGACAAATCGCACGTCACGACGATCGAGGGAAAGAGCGTCGGCATGACCATGGGCGTCCAGCGGAAGGGGATTCGCGCCAGCAAGCTCAAACGCGGGCCGGTGATCGAGGCGCTCGTGAAATCGGCCGCGGCCGACGCCCTGCAAAAAAGCTGCGACGGCGGCAAGGGGTTGGACTGTTACCTGCTGGGCGTGGTCCGCCTGATGGGCGGCGGCAGCGTCCCCAAGGACGACGTGAAGGCGGCGGCTCTGTTCCGAAAAGCATGCGAGGCGGGGAACGGATGGGGCTGCATGAACCTGGCCGACATGACCATGCGCGGCTACGGCGTCCAGCAAAGCTTCGGCGATGCGGCCCACTGGTACCGAAAGATCTGCGATCGCGCCGGCGGCGACACCGGCTTCGACGACGAGTGCCACGAGATCATCGACAGGATGGGCTTCTAGACCGCATCAACGCTGCAACCCTGCAATCTTGGGATACACTGCCGCGCCATGCGCTTACTTCGCGAGCTTGGACCTTCGCTTCTGATCGGATTGTCGCTCGTCGCCTTCGGCATCGGCTGTGGTGGCGGCGACGGAGGCGGCAAGGCCGCGGGTGTCGAAGGTGGCGCGTGCTACCCGAACGACACCTGCAACAACGGGCTGGACTGCTCCTTGCCGTCGAAGATCTGCGTGCGGCCGCCGACGGGGAGCGCTGGCACGGGTGGCGGCGCGGGGACCACGGGTGCTGGCGGCAGCGCGAGCGGCGGCACGACCGGCGCGGCGGGGACGACCGGCGTGGCGGGCAACGCCGCCGGCGGCACGGGCGGTAGCGCCTCCGCCGGGACGAGCGGGAGCGCGGGCACGACCGGCACGGCGGGGACGAGCGGCAGCGCGGGTACGACCGGCGCGGCCGGCGCCGGCGGGCGCGGCGGCAGTGGCGGCAGCGGCGGCAGCGGTGGAACGACGGGGAGCGCCGGTACCGGCGGCAGCGGGGGCGCCGGGGGAACGGGCGGCAGCACCGCGCGCTACACGCTCACCATCTCGCTCGACGTCGTCATCGTCATGCCCACCGGTGGCGGCGCGCCCAAGCCGGGACCGGTCACGTCGGTGCCGACAGGGATCACCTGCGGCGGCAGCTTCATCAGCGGTAGCAACAACGGCGACTGCGAAGAGAGCTACACGAACGGCACGTCCGTGGTGTTGACCGCTCAGGGGAACGGCGTCACGAACTTCACCGCGTGGACAGGGGATTGCAGCGGCACGAATCCCGTCATCACCGTGGTGATGGACAAGGCGCGCAACTGCAAGGCGACGTTCACGCAGATCACCAACTGACGCTGCTTCTTACGAGCCCGGCTTGAAGTACTTCACGATCTCCTTGAGATCCCGGCCAAGCTCGACGCGCCTGTCGTACTCGTGGTTGTAGAAGCAGATCGCCATCTCGCCGTCTGAAGCCGTCTTCGACGGATCCCAGCAGATGTCGGTGCGGGAGGTGTCGAAGCCGAACGGGAGCAGGCCGCGGAGATCCTTCGCCCGCTTTCGCATCTCCACGCTGGTGTCCGCGAAATGATCGAGCACGGAGATGAAATCTTCGTGGGACCTCTTCAGCTCTTCGGGTGGAAAAATGTTGAGGTAGTTGGGGAAGTGGTACTTCTCCTCGCGCTCGTAGCGCAGGTTGAGCTCGCCGAACGATCCGAAGCGCTCGATGTACGCCAGGTAGCTCGGTGGAAGACGAGAGATGCCGAGCGTCTTGGCGATCTCTTCGAGATCGGGCGCGGCGGCGGTCTTCGTCTTGCGCTTGGGCGGGGCGCTCCCCCAGGCCTGCGCGATCGCCTCCCACGTGGTGGGATTGTCGAACCCGCGCGGCGGCGGCTTCGGCTCGCCGTCATCTTCCTCGTCGTCGCTGGCGTCCGCTTTGTCGTCGTCGCGCGCGTCCTTGTCGGGGAACTCCGGCCGCAGCTCGAACGAGACATCCAACCATTCGCTCGCCGAGTGGTCGAAGCCTCCGAACCACGCGACGATCTGCTTGCGCGCTTCGGGATCGGTCTTCGCGAGCCGCTCGATCGGCTTCGCCACCTCCATGTGGGCCAGCTGATCGGGCGGCACCGCGAACCAGATCTGGAGCACGTCGCGGCCGAAACGGTTGAACAGCAGCCAGCTGGCCGGCTCGAGGTTGGCGCGGCCATCGCGCAACTGTTTCGTGTCCTTCATCTGCTGGAGCCTGGCCGTCATTTCGTCCGCCGACAGATCGCCCTTCGTCCATTCGGCGAGCTTGGCCTCATACGTTCCCGGAACAGGTGAGACGGCGTCCAGCAGCGCCCTTGCCAGGATCGCCGCCCCATCCCGGTCGGCGAGCGCCAGCTCCTTCACCGAGTCCAGGTGGTAAAGCGGGCTTCGGGCGTGGACCTGGTTCCAGAACATGGACGCGTCGTCCAGCGGGAGCTTCTGGTCGGCGAAGAAGCGGAGGATCTCGACGATCTGGGCGCCCGTGAGCGGGCGGTCGACAGGGTTCAAGCTGCCGTCGTGGCCGAAGCTCTGGCCCTCCTCGTCGCCGACGCGGTGCCCGAGACCCCACATCGCCGCGTCGGCGAGCCCGGGTCGTCCCGGCGACACCCAGAACCTCGTCTCGCCGAACTTGATGTCGAGCTTCGCGATCTCGATGTCCATCTTGGCGCTGGTCGCGAAGCCCTCGTACTTGCGTAGCATCGTGATTGCGGCGGCGCGCGCCTTGGCCTCGGCCGGCGGCAACTCGCGGGCGAGCGTCATGCCGCGCTCGAGATCGAGCGCGACCTCGCCGAAGCGGGGCAGGTACAGCCAGCGGCTGCCGTTGGTCACCACGCGCCCGCGCCCGGCGTGCGCCGCCGACAGCGCGTGGCGCGTCAGGTCGCCGCCGCCCAGCGGTTCGCGCATGACCGTGGCCGGATCGGGCTGGTAGACGATGGTCTGCCCGACGCGGACGGGGAGGGTGACGCTGCTGATCCGCCGGACACGCGGCGCGCCCTCGCCGAGCAGCACGACCTCGACGACATCGGCCGCGACGTCGCGCACGAACACCGCGCCGATCCCGTCGGCGATTGACAGGGCGACGGTCCCGCCCGCCGGACCGGAGACCTGACGGCACCAGTCGATCTTGGGCTTGCCCTCGGGATCGGGAAAGCGCCCCGCGACGAGCAGGGGCGGCTTCTGCAGTCCGGCTCCCCGGAACCAATACTTGGCCGCCAATGCGAGGAACCTGCCGTCGGCGTCGAAGACGAGTGGCTGTTCGCATCCGATGTACGCGCCCGGCTCTTCGCCCAGGCGAATCGGGTCTGAGGCCGGCGTCGCGTCCACCGCGAGGGTGCGCGTGACCGGTTTCCCCGGAGCTTTGCCCTTCAGCTTGGCGACGTCGAACGACACGTTCTCCGCGACCCCCAGCGTGACCACGGCCGCGCCGGTGGGGTGCAGCGCCGTGCCGTAGTTGACCGCGGCCAGCTCCGTGAGCTTGGCGAGGTCGACGATCAACCTCACGCCGTCGGATTTCGCCACCAGCCCCAGACGGCTCTCCGCATCGACGGACAGCCACCGACCCGAGAACTTTCCGACGCTCCGGACGCGGTCATCGGCGGCGACCCGCGTGAGGGCGAACGGATCCGTGAAGACCAGCTCTCGTCCGGCGGAGGGAGGTTCATCGCGTTTCGTTCCCCGAGCGCTGGCCGGGCCCGGCGACGCCTGCTTCTTCGCAGGCGCGGTCGCTTTCGCCGGTTGTCCTCCGGTCGCCTCGCGGTAGCCCTTTCGCAACTTCTCGGCGATCAGCTTCGCTTCCTCGCGGGCGGCCGCTTCCTCGCTAGCGAATGACTTCGCCTTCTCCTGGCCCTTGGACCCGAGGCGCCCGAACGTGACCGTCACCGTGCGCGCGTCGCGTTCGATGGCCCAGAACTTGGACGACGATCCCTCCGCGAATTCAAAACGACGCGCCGGCAATCGGACCTCCGTTCAATAGGACGATCACACGTGTCGATCGTCGCGCCAGACCGCCGGGGAGAAGTTCACCACAAACTCTCCGATTGACAGGGACAATTCGCGATGCGACGCTTGCCCCTTCTAAATTTCTGCGTGGGGTGAACTTCCTTTTCATGAGACGCAATCAGATCTGTGGGGTTGGTGCAGTTCTCTTCGTCGCGCTGGCGACATGGTCATCTGGATGTGGCGGAGGCGGGAAGGCCAAGGGGGACGGCGGACCGATGCCGACCTCTTGCCGCAACAGCCTCGATTGTTCTCGGGACATGGTCTGCGATCCCTCGATCGCCCAGTGTGTCGGGTGCGTCACCGCCAACGACTGTCCGGCCGAGAACGATTGCACCGCGCGGACCTGTGTCCCCTACACGACCTGCACGAACTCGCTCGACTGTCCGAAGAACGCGGTCTGCAACACGGCCACCAGCCGTTGCGTTGCGTGCCTCATGGACGCGGACTGCGCAGATGACACGAAGACGTGCGTCGCCAACGTCTGCCGGACGAAGTGCGACTCGGATCGTACCTGCACGCCGCTCGGGATGCTCTGCGATCTGACGAGCGGCGCCTGCGCTCAATGTCTGAGGTCTCAGGACTGCGGCAGCGGCAAGTACTGCCAGGGTGGCAGCTGCCAGACCGCCGTGTGTACGCCGGGTCAGACCGCCTGCATGCTGAACGCGATCGCGACCTGCAACTCGGTCGGTGACGGCTACTCGGGCGCGGCGGTGCCGTGTGACCCGATGACCTGCCAGATGGGGGCGACGGGCGCCACGTGCGTCAGCGGCACTCCGGACGGGGGAGGCGGGCAGGGTGGGGACGGTTCAACCGGAACCGGCGGCGCCGGCGGCAGCTCGGGCGGCGGCGCGGGCGGCGCGGGCGGCGCGGGCGGCACGACGGGTACCGGCGGCGGTGCGGGCACGGTCGGCGCGGCGGGCGCGGGCGGCACGACGGGGACCGGCAACGTGGCGGGCACGGGCGCCGCGGCCGGTACAACGGGTAGCGGCGGCGTGACGGGCACGGGCGGTACGACGGGCAGCGCGGGCACGACGGGAGCCGGCGGGACCAGCGCCGTGACTTGCTCCACCACCTTCACGTCGACGACAGCCGGCTGGGTGATGGCGCCCGGCCCGGCGGGAACCTGCTTCCACGGGTACGCGTACAACTTCGCCGACTCGAACGGGACCACCATCACCCCGGGGACCAGCATGACGTACGCGACCTGCGGCGCGAGTTGCCCCCTCACCGCGACGGGCACCGTCACCGCGGCGACGCTGGCGAACAGCTATCTCGCGTACGCCGGAATTGGATTCAAGATCAATCAGTCCATGAGCGCCAATGGTCCCGACAACGGCGTGGAGAAGCTGACGCCCAAGGGCTCGGGCCTCACCATCTCGTACACGGGGTCCGTCGGCGCCGGCGTCGTCCTCCGGGCCGAAATCTCCGACGGCAACACGAGGTGGTGTCGCAACGTCAGCGCGAGCCCCACCGCGATCGCGTACAGCTCGTTCAACACAGCGTGCTGGGACGGCAGCGGCACCGCGTACGCAAAGCAGCCCATCAGCGAATTCCAGTTCATCGTCGTCGGCACCTCGGTGGCGGCCTCCTACGGCATTTCGCTCACCAGCGTCGTCGAGAACCCGTAGTCGCTCTCGCCTCTCCTAGGCAGCCCGGGCGCGCCGATCGATCCGCGCGGCTGTCGTCGCGAGCAGGTCTTCGAGCGCCCGCAGGTTTGGTGGCTTCGGGAAATGCCGCGCGAACCCGGCTTCGGTGGCCGCGTGCTGATCTTCCGGGCCCGCGTACCCGGTCAAGGCGACGAGCAGCACTTTCTTCAGCGTGGCGTCGGCGTGAAACGTGCGCGCCACGTCGTATCCGCTCATCTCGGGAAGCCCGACGTCGCACAGCAACACGTCCGGCTTGAACTCACGCGCCTTGCTGATTCCGTCCCGCGCGCCGTACGAGACCTTCACGTCATAGCCGTCGAGATCGAGAACCGTGGCCAGAGTGTCGGCGGCGTCGACGTTGTCCTCGATCACGAGCACCTTGAGGCCCTTGGCGCTCGCCGCCGCCGCCGGCTGAACCTCGGGCGCTGCCGCGGGAGCTTCGTCGAGGGGGAGCGCCAGCGTGAAGCGCGCGCCTCGGCCCCGGCCTTCGCTCGCCGCCTCCACGGTACCGCCGTGCTGCTCGGCCAATCCCTTGACCAGGGCGAGACCCAGTCCGAGGCCGCCGCGCGTCCTCGCGAGCGTGTGCTCTGCCTGCGCGAACGGCTCGAACAGCCGCAGCAGCATGTTCGGCTCGATGCCAACGCCGGTGTCGACGACCTCGACCTCGGCGCGACCGTCGGAACGCCTGAGGGAAACGGTGATCGATCCACCCTTGGGCGTGAACTTCGCCGCGTTGTGGAGGAGGTTGCCGATCATCTGCGCGAGCCGCGTGGGATCGCCGACGATCCACATCGCGCCGTCCGGCAGATTGGTGACGACGTGCCGGTCATCGAGAATGCTCCGATGGTCGTCGACGGTCTGGCTCACGAGATTGACGAAGTCGACGCGCGTGCGGCGAAGGCGGATCTTGCCGCGGGTGATGCGCGTGATGTCGAGCAGATCATCCACGAGGTGGGTGAGCTGGCTCAGCTGGCGATCGATCACAGCGCGGGCCCGGCGGTCCGGCGCGCTGCCCGGCGTCGCTCGCTGGACGATGTCCAGGCTGTTGCGGATCGGCGCGAGCGGATTGCGCAGCTCGTGCGAGAGCATCCCGAGGAACTCGTCCTTGCGCTGGTCGGCCTCGCGCAGGACGGCGACCAGCCGTTCACGTTCTTGCTCGGCCCGCTTGCGATCGGTGGTGTCGGCGACCACGCCGCGCAACATCGTCACGTTGCCGGACGGATCCCGCACCGCCTCGCCGCGCGAGATTGCCCAGCTCCGCGTCCCGTCGGCGCGGATCATCTCCACCTCGAGCTCGTACGGCTCGCCCGTCCTCACGGCATGCTCGATCGCCGGCGCCAGGCGGTCCCAGCCCTCCGCGGTGAACAGCCGCGGCAGCTCCTCGATCGTCGGCGGTGGGAGGTTGAGGTCGCGCCCCGCGATCCGGTACAGGCCCTCTGACCAGCCGGTCCCGTCGCCCACCACCCACTTCCAGCTTCCGACCTTGGCCAGCCGCTCGGATTCGCGCAGCTCCACCTCGCTGGCGCGAATGGCCTCCTCGGCGTGTTGCCGTCCCGAGATCTCGACGATCACGTTCACGGCGGCGACGACGCGGCCGTCGTCGTTCCGGATGGGCGTCAGCGAAAAATTGACGACCGCCTCCTCCGTGGCGCCGCCGCGATCGAGCGCCAGGCGAAGCTCGGGATGCACCGCCGGCTCGCCGCGCGCGATCATCCGGTCGACCTCGGGCCCGAGCCATGGCCAGGCATCCGACCAGACCTCGCGCGCGCTACGGCCGAGGGCCCGCGGGTGCCTGGCCTTGCCCAGCAGCGCCGCGTACGGGTCGTTGTAAATGACGGCGAGGTGCGGGACGCCCCAGACGCTCATCGGCACGGGCGCGTCGAGGCACGTCCTCACGGCGATCCGGAGGCCCGGGGACCAGCAGGCGACAGGACCGCAGGGCGTCGCGGCCCAGTCGATCGAGCCGCAGAGATCCCTCATCTCGCCCGGACCGGCGAAGAACGAATCGGATCTCGTCGTCTGCTGGACCTTCGCCACGATGCACCTCAGGCCAAACTGCCGAGGTGGATATTCTGGTCTGCGCGCCTCCTCTCCTATGGTGGCCACAGTTTGCGCCGCCCGCCCGGAAATCATCGCGAGGCACGGGCAACGGCGCGACCGGAGTCGGCGCATTGCGTCCTGTTTGTTGATGCGAACAGCTCGGCCAAGTGCGATCGCTGTCTTGACGGGTTCGGTGCGCCTGGGTGACGATCGCGCGCCCATGATGCGTTCATCGCCGACGACCTGTCTGTTGTTGCTTGCGCTTGCGGGCTTCGCTGTCTCTGGTTGCGGGGGCCACAGCGACGCCAACACCGGCCAGTCGGGAAAAGGTGGTTCGGCAGGGAAGGGCGGTACTTCGGGGACCGGCGGTTCGGGACCCGGCGGGGCTTCGGGAACCGGCGGCGTCTCGGGGACGGGCGGCGGCGCGGCGGGGACCGGCGGCGTTTCCGGGACAGGCGGCGCATCCGGCGCAGCGGGGACAGGCGGCGCATCCGGCGCAGCGGGGACCGGCGGTGCGAACGGCGGCGCATCGGGAACGGGCGGTGCGAACGGCGGCGCGTCCGGAACGGGCGGTGCGAATGGCGGCGCATCCGGAACGGGCGGTGCAAACGGCGGCGCAGCGGGAACGGGCGGTGCGAACGGCGGCGCATCCGGAACGGGCGGCGCGGTGGCCGGCGCCTCGGGGACGGGTGGTGGCGCGGCGGGGACCGGCGGCGTTTCCGGGATGGCAGGCGGCGGCGCTTCGGGGACGGGCGGTGCATCGGGAACGGGCGGTGGCAACGGTGGAGGCGCGGGCACGAGCGCCTGCGGTCCCTGCAATTCGCCGCCGACCACCTGCCACGCCTTGACCGGCACCTGCGTGCAGGGACGGTGCGAATACGACTTCATCACGGGCGCCGACTGCGACGACGGGAACGCGTGCACGATCAACGACACCTGCACCGCGGGCACGTGCAAGGGGACAGCGATGGCTTGCACGACGCCGCGCGCGCCGGCGTGCCTCGACGCCACCCGCCTTCAGACCTACGACAATCCCGGCGTCTGCAACGGCGGCCGCTGCGTGTACACGCAGCAGACGATCACCTGCGGAGCGGGCGGCTGCGCGAACAACGCCTGCCAGACCGATCCCTGCGCCAGCGTCACCTGCAACACGCCGCCCTCCGTCTGCTACAACGCCGGCGGAACGTGCAGCGCGGGGAGCTGCAGCTACCCGCCCAACACCGCCTCGTGCGACGACGGCGACGCGTGCACCGACGGAGACAAGTGCAGCGGCGGCGTCTGCAGCGGCGTCCCGAAGCTATGCAACACGCCCGACGCCGACAGCTGTCGAGACGCGAGCACGGCGGTCGTGCACGACCGCCTCGGACGGTGCGCGGCCGGCGCGTGCAGTTACGCCGTTCACTACGTCAGCTGTCCCGCCGGCTGCGCCGCCGGCGCCTGCAAGCCGTCCGGCTGGACAACAATGACCAGCAACTCCAACCAGAGCCTGTACGCCGCCTGGGGCACGAGCGCCAGCTCGGTGTGGGCGGTCGGCGGCGGCGGGACCGCGCTGTTTTACGACGGCATCAAATGGCAAGCCCGCCCGACGCCGCCGGAGGTGCAGGGCGACAGGCTGGTGTCGGTGAGCGGCACGGCCGACAACAACGTCTTCGCCGCCGGCGTCTCGAGCAGCGCCTCTGGAACCAGCGTCATCCGTTTCGACGGCACGAGCTGGAGCTACCTCGGGCGCATTCCGGTCGCCCAGACATACCCGGTGGGCTGCGTGGGCGCCTACGCAACCAACGACGCCTTCGTGTGGGGTCGCACCGGCGCGGGCGGCGGCGCCGCCAGAGACGACACCGGGACGCTCTACCGCGTCACCAACGGTGTCGCGACGCTGGTCATGACGACGCCCGTGGCCTTCTTCCAGAACCTGGGCGCGTGCTCGATCCGTGTATTTTCGCCGACCGACATCGTGGCCACCGGGCAGGCCCAGGTGTATCGCATCGACAGCGTCGCCAAGACGGCGACTCCCATCGGCGGCACGTTGAGCAGCGCCCAGAGCGGCGCGCTGTGGGCCCAGGACACGAACAACCTCTTCATCACCGTTGGTGGAAACGGCCAGCAGTGGTCGGGCGGCGCGAGCTGGACCAACCTCACCACCGGCCTCAACGGCCTGTTGCTCGCGATCTCGGGAACGTCGACCGGACGCGTCTTCTCCGCCGGCTGGGCGGCTGGTGGCGCGACGCAGGTGGGCACGGTGCTCTTCTGGGACGGTCTCGGGTGGACGACCGAGGCGATCCCGACGGGATTGCCCCGCCTTCAGGGCATCTGGGCGGCGCCGCTGCCGGGCGGCCAGGTCTTCGCGGTCGGAGTCAACGGCACGATCGTGACCGGACCGTAGCAGGTCGGCGCGGGTCCACCCGACGCTCGGCAGCGACAGGCACGCGATCGCGTGCGAGGCGAGGGGGAATATCATCGGTGTGCCGAGACTCCACCAAGGGCCGCCGGCGTGAGCGGTAAGCGATGGCGGAGCTTCGTGTCAGCGACCCTGGCCGGCCTGCTGCTGCCGTCCGTGGCGCGCGCCGACTCCAGCTTGGTCGCACCGGCGGCGACAGGCGTCATTCTTTCTTTTGGCACGCCACCGCTCGTCCCACCGGCCCCCGAGCCCGCCGCGGACCCGCCGGCCGCCGACCTCCAGCTGCCGTCGCCGTCGCTTCAGGGACCGAACCAGCTCACCTGTGAGCTGTGCGGGACCGAGCGTCCGG
>Ga0070674_100001725_pt1 | contig 11848 bp, 8 predicted proteins | sample KBSM33metaG_FD_65344 | JGI IMG/M metagenome (GOLD analysis project Ga0070674, IMG submission 65344) | Miscanthus rhizosphere microbial communities from Kellogg Biological Station, Michigan, USA - KBS M3-3 metaG | ecosystem: Host-associated > Plants > Roots > Rhizosphere > Soil ... | reverse complement strand
GATCTCTTCCGCGACAAGGGCTACGCCTGCGGATATCTCACGACCAACGGCACGATCATCACCGAAGAGCGCGCCGAGGCCCTGGCGGATCTCGCGGCCGCAGGTTTCCTGAAGCACATCAGCGTGTCGATCGACGGTCCCGGCGAGCTCCACGATGTCGCCCGCGGCCTGAAAGGGACGTTCGAACGGACCTGCGCGGGCCTGCGGCGGCTGCAGGCCGCCGCGCGGCGCAAACACGCGCCGCTCCGGGTCAGCATCAACACGACCGTCGCACACGAGACGCTCGAGTCGCTGGATCAGATGGTCGACGTCGCCGAAGAGCTCGGGGTCGACGCGATCGGGCTGAACCACCTGATGTTCAGCACGCCCGAGGAAGTGACCGAGACGGTCCGCCTGCTGGGGCTCGAGGATGGATCGAAGATCGCCACCTTCGTGACGCCGGACCCCGGGCTCGACGTCGCCCGGGTGCGGGCGCAGGTCGCCCGGCTCCAGGAGAAGTGCCGCGAGCGCAACATCCTGTTCGACTTCCGCCCCAAGGTCCATCCGCAACTGATCGACAGCTACTACACGCCGGGCTCCGAGCTCGAAGGCCGTTGCCTGTACCCGTTCCTGCACGCGCGCGTTTCGTTCTCGGGCAAGGTCTACTTCTGCCCGTTCATCCGGGTCGAGGTCGGCGACCTGACGACCTCGTCGCTCGAAGAGGTGTGGAACAGCGACACCTACGTCTCGATGCGCAAGCAGCTGGTCGAGCGCGGCATCTTCCCGGTGTGCCGCCGCTGCTGCAAGGTGGAGCTGTCGCCGGTCCCGGTGGCGGTTCCGGCCGGGGCCGCGGCGGGCCGCCGCCGGGCCATTCCGTTGACGGTGGTGCGCTGACGTGGCGATGCTCGGGCGACAGACTCTCCTCATCAACCCGCCGCTGATCAACGGTGTGGCGTTCACCCGCCAGGGCCGCTGCCAGGAGCGCGAGGACGTCCTCGGGACGACCAAGCCTCCGTATACGCTGGCCCTGCTCGGCGCGCTGCTCCGCGACGCGGGTCACGACGTCCGCTTGATCGACGCCACCGCCGAGCGCCTCGACGTGGAGCAGGTCGGTCAGCGGCTCGACGCCGAGGGCTTCAGGCCGACGCTGATCCTGTTCCCGACCACGACGCCGACGCTGGATGCGGACGTGGAAGCCCTCGCGGCGTTGAAGACGCGCTATGACGCGCCGCTCTTCTGCTTCGGTCCGCACGCCTCGACGACGCCTGGCGAATCGATGGCCCGGGCGGCCATCGTCGACGGGATGTTCGTCGGCGAGCCCGAGGACGGCGTGATGCAGCTGGCTGCGCTCGATTCCCTCGCTCGTCTCGGCGAGATCCCCAACCTGACGTGGCGGAGCGCCGGCACGGTCGTCGCGCACCGGGCGCACGGCACGTTTACCGGCTTCCTCGGCGCGCCGTATCCCGCGTGGGACCTGCTCAAGCTCGATCGCTACTCGCTGCCGCTGGTCGACAAGCCGTACGTCCTGGTCGAGACGAGCCGCGGCTGCCCGTACTCGTGCGACTTCTGCGTCGCGCCGATCCATCAGAGCCACAAGTTCCGCGAGCGCGGCGCCAAGGCCCTGGTCGATCAGATGGAGCGCAGCTATCGCGAGCTCGGGATCGAGTTTTTCTATTTGTGGGGCGACACCGTCACGCTCAACGTGAAGTCGTTCACGGCGTTCTGTGACGAGCTGATCGCCCGCAACCTGCCGATCCAGTGGTTCGGCAACGCCCGCGCCGACAACCTGACCGACCCGGCCTTCGTCCACCGGCTGAAGCGGGCCGGCTGCTGGATGCTCGCGCTCGGGATCGAGTCGGAGTCGGAGGACATCCGCAAGGACATGGTCAAGCGGCTCGAGCGCAAGAAGATCGAAGCCGCGTTCAACAACATGCGGGCCGCCGGGATCAAGTCGTTCGCCTTCTTCATCTACGGCTACCCGGGTGAGACGGCCGAGACCATGAACCAGACGACCCGCTATGCGATCGATCTGGACCCCGACTTCGCCAACTTCTATCCCGCGGTCCCGTATCCCGGCACGGCGCTCTACGAGAAGTGCGTGCGCGACGGGCTGCTCCATCCCGAAGACGCCGACTGGTCGAAGATGGAGTACTCGTACTACCTGTTGCGCGGCCAGGAGCTGAACGACCGGCTGGTGATGGACGCGATCAACACCGCCAAGCGCCGCTTCTTCCTGCGCCCCGGCTACATCGCCCGCCATGCGGGGGACGTGGTCAAGCTGGCGCTGAGCAAGCAGACGATCGTCTGGCAGGTGCTGTCGCGTACGGTGTTCGGCTCCAAGGTCGTGGACACCAAGCCGGGCGGCGCGCCGCTGCGGCCGGGCGCGACGACTACGTGAGCTCGCCGGGAGCGATCCGCCGGTAGGTCTGGCGCACGGCGGGGTGGGTGCGCTGGAAGCGCCAGAGATCACGGAGCTGGGTGCAGTAGCCCAGCGCCTCCCGCGTGTTCATCTTGCTCTCGCCCGCGGCCCGATCCGAAAAGACGTAAGGCACTTCCACCACCGAAGCGGGCCGGGCCCGGACCAGGAGCTCGAGACAGATCTTGAACCCCCCCGCCGAGATCCGCACCGTGCGCGCGAGATCGCGGCGGATCAGGAACAGGCCGGAGGTGGCGTCGACCACACGCGTCAGCGGCCGGGCCGCGAGACAGGCCGCGCGCGACATCAGCCGGCGTGAGAACGGCCAGTTGCGAGTGCCGCCACCGGGGATGTAGCGGCTGCCAATCACCAGGTCGGCCGACCATCGGGTCATCGCCGCCAGCATTCGGGGCAGCATCTCGGGCGGGTGGCTCAGGTCGGCGTCGATCACCCCGACCACCGGTGCGCTGGCCCGCTCGAAACCTTCGACCACCGCGGTGCCGAGTCCGAGCTTGCCGGCGCGGTGCACCACGATGATGCGATAGTGTTGCGCGAGGTCGTCGGCGATCGCCCCGGTTCCATCCGGGGAATTGTCGTCGACGATGACCAGCTCGCCGTCGACGCCAGCGGTCGTGTAGCTGCGGAAGATCGCGTGCACCAGGTCGGCGAGCCGTTCGCGCTCGTTGTAGGTCGGCACCACGATGGAGAGTGCGGCGGGAGATGCTTCGACGGCGGGCAAGGATGAGTCTCGCAAGCACTATAAACCAGCCGCCCGCGCGGTGATGCCGACCCGTCTGCTTCTGGCCCTGGCCGCCGCGCTGGTGCTGCTGCGGGTCCCCGCGATCGCCCAGCCGATGGGGGCCGATCAGGGCCTCTACGCTTACGCTGGCGAGCGGATCCTGGCCGGCGAGCTGCCCTACCGCGATGCCTGGGATCAGAAGCCGCCGGCGATCCATTACACCTATGCCCTGATGCGCGCCCTGTGGCACGGCGATGGGGCGGTGGGCGCCGCGGATCTGCTGGCCGCCGCCGCCGCGGCCTGGCTGCTCTATCGTCTCGGCGCGGCGACGGGATCGTCAGCGGCCGGCGCGGCCAGCGCGCTGCTGTTTCTCCTGCTGTCGAACCCCTCACTGACCCGGCTGGGCGGCATTCGCCTTCGCGCCCAATGTGAAACCTTCATCGCGGTCGCGGTCGCGGCCGGGCTGCTGCTGATCCTGAACCGGGCTGTCGCCACCAGGCGGCGGAACGCGGTCGCAGCCGGCATGCTCTTCGGCGCGGCCTTTCTCTTCAAGTACAACGCCGGCATCTACCTGGTCTCGGGGTTGATCGCCGCCGGGCTGTGGCGCCGGATCGACTGGCGCGATCTGGCCTGGACGGCGGGCGGCTTCGCGCTGCCGGTGGCTGCCGCGCTGGCGATCTTCGTGGCCGGCGGCGCGCTCGGGGATCTCTATGCCGCGACGATCACCTACAACCTGCGCTACTCGGGCGAAACCTACGCAGGTCCGCTCGCCGCGCTGCGCTATCTGCTGACGTTCCCGATCGAACGGGCCCGCGTCGATGCCTTGTGGACGCTTGGCGGCGCCGGGTGTCTGATCTTGATCCCCTTGTCGCTGGCCAGGCCGCAACGGCTGATCGCGCCAATGTGGGTTGGGGCGGCGTGCCTCTCGATCGCGGTCAACGGCAGCCGCGGACTGCCCCAGTACTTCGTGCAGGCGAACCCCGCGCTGGCCCTGGCGGCAGGATGGGGCGCAATCGAGGCCTGGGCGCTCATCAGGGCGCACGCCGGGCGATATGCGAGTGCTGTGGGCATGGCTGCCGGGCTCGTGGTGCTGGTCGGCGTCTGGCGGGTCGATCAATTCCCGAAGCTGGTCGAACAGACGATGTTCGACGCCCGCTACGCGCTCGGCCGGATCGATCGGTCAACCTACCTCGCGCGCTACGGCGACGATCGCAAGTACTCCGCCCTGTCGTCGGCGGCGCTCGCCGACACGATTCGCGCCCGCACGCAGGAGGGCGACAGGATCTACATCTTCGGGTTCACGTGCGCGGCATACGTCCGGGCGGATCGCGCCAGCGCCTCGCGGTTCTTCTGGAGCCGGCCGGTAATCGCCGGGTTCGAGGCCGACCGGCCCGGTTACGGCGTTGCCGGCCTGCTGGGCGAGCTGCAGCGTAATGCGCCCGCCCTGGTCGCGCTCCAGCGGAAGGACTGGGCACCCGACGTCACCGACTCGGCGGAATTCTTCATGCGAACGCAGCCGCTCGCCGGGTGGCTGCAGGCCAACTACGTCCGCACGGACGGCCCCGAGGCGTTCGACGTCTGGGTGCGCAGGAGCGGGCCGTCGTGATCGAAACGATGGACGATCGCGCCCGGCGCCGGTACCTCGCTGCGTTCCTGGCGGTGGCGGCGATCGCCCTCGGCCTGCGCCTGATCTTCCCGGCCGCCGATCCGCCCTGGAACCCCACCGTCGGCGTCGTCTGGCACGACGAGGGGGCGTGGGTCCATAACGCCCGGAACAAAGCGTTGTTCGGGGCCTGGTCGCTCGACGCCTGGAACCCGATGTTCATCGCGCCGGTGTTCACCGCGCTCGAGTACGGGCTCTTCGAGCTGTTCGGCGTGGGTGTGCGCCAGGCGCGGCTGGTGTCGGAGTTGACCGGATTTGCCTCGGTCCTGTTGCTCGCGTGGGGCGTCGGCCGCCTGGGCGGGCGGCTCGCCGGGCTCGCGGCAGGCGCGCTGCTCGCGACCAACTACGTCTACGTGATGTACGACCGCGCCGCGACGATGGAGGCGTCGATGGTCGCGTTCATGGTGGCGAGCTGGTACGGCTACGTCCGGGCCCAGGACAACCCGCGGTGGGGGTGGCTCGCGGGAGCCGGCGCGCTGCTGGCGTTCTTCACCAAGGCCTCGGCCGCGTTCTTCGTCGCCGGCCTGGGTGTCGAGGCAATGCTGGCGTGGTTGAACCTGACCCGCCACCAGACGCCCGAGGCCCGTCGCGCCGGGTTCATCACCATGCTGTCGCTGGCAGCCTGTGGCGTCCTGGCGCTGGCGCTCTTCGTCATCCCGCACTGGACCGATTATCGGTTCTACAACTGGCAGATGTCGGTGACCCGCAAGCCGGCCTACGACGCCCGCTCGCTCCTCGATCGCGTCACGTGGTTCCCCATCCTGCACGACATCTTCACCCGCATGTGGTTCACCGTGGTGGTCGGCCTGGCGGCGGCCATCGGGCTGCTGGCTCGCTGGCGTCACGCCGCGCCGCCGGAGCGGCTGCTCGGGTTGTGGATCGCGGCCGGCGCGGCCGAGCTCATGCTCCACGACGTCGGCAACGAGCGGCGGTTCCTGATCTTCGTTCCCGCGCTGGTCGCGCTCGCCGCGCTCTGCATGACCCGCGACCGCGTGCTGCTCCCCGAGGCAGCCGCGCGGGTGTCGCGCGGAACGGCACTGCTCGCGGCGCCGGTGGTGTTTTTTTCGCTTTACGTCGTGATCGGACCGCTCGTGCGTCTGCTGCACCTCTACGAGGTCGGACCGAACGTGCGCCCGGCCGCGGCGCTGGCCGCGATCGCGACGATCGCGATCTATGCCACCTGGCCGCGTGTGCCGCGCTGGTGCGCGGGGACGCCGTGGACGGCGCGCGCCGGCCTGCTGGTGATCGGGCTGGTCGCGCTCGGGCAGGTCGCCCAGTTCGTCCAGTGGGCCGCGGGCCGCAGCTACAAGAACTACCAGGCCTCGATCGAGCTCGGCCGCGTCCTGCCGCCGGGCACGCTGGTTCACGGCAAGCTCGCGAACGGCCTGGCGCTCGAGAACCGCATCAGGCCGATCTTCGTCGGCCGCGGCTTCGGCAACTACGACGACCGCCAGCGCCGGGACGATGTGCGATATATTTTGACCTACGTGTCGCCGAGCCTGGGGTGGGAATCTCAGGCACGGAATCCCGTCATCCTCGACGTGCTCGACGCCTACCCGGATCATCGCATCATCATGACCTTCGACGTGGCAGAGACCACCACCGGCCACGACCGCGCGGCGCTCATCGACAAGTTCGGGTCGGCCGCCGCCGTAGCGGGCGTGACCGGGCGTGCGCAGCATTGACGAGCGCGCCATCAAGGCGCACGCCGACCTCCGCTTCCGCTCCGAATACGACTACGCGCTGTTCGAGTACTATCGCAGCGCCAAGGTCATCGCGTTCCTCGAACGGGCCGGGGTCACGATTCACGGGCGGGTCCTCGACGCCGGCTGCGGTGGCGGCGGCATGCCGCTCTCGCTCGCCGAAGAGGCCGCCCTGGTGGTCGGGATCGATCCCGCCGATCGGTTCCAGGACGCGGGCGTGCGGCTCGGCCGCGAACGCGGCATCCCGCACCTGACCTTCGCGCTGGCCGACGGCATGTATCTCCCGTTTCGTGCCTCGACGTTCGACCTGGTGCTGTCGCACGCGGTGATCGAGCACGTGGCCGACGCACCCTTGTATCTGCGCGAGTGCGCGCGCGTGCTGGCGCCCGGCGGCCGGATCTATCTCTCGACCGCGCCCTATCTCTCGTTCGCCGGCGCGCACCTGCCGCGGTTGAAGGTGCAGCTGCCGTTGCACCTGATGGTCGGCCGGCGGGCTGCGTTCGCCACGTTCCAGTTCCTCGCCCGGCACGCGCCCTGGACGCTGAAGGAGCCGGCGCACGAGAACTCGTTCATCAAGGCGGCGCAGCGCGGCGAGCGCAAGTTCGACGACCTGCTCGAGAAGGTGCGGGTCACGCGGCTGCGCCGGCAGATCGCCGACGCCGGCCTGCGGGTCGTGCGCGAGGAGCTCCACGCGACCTCGACCGTTCGCCGGCTGCCCGGCCCGATTGCGGCGTGGCTGCGGGACAGCCCGATGACCCAGGATGCGCTCATCAGCAATATCGAGTACGTGCTCGCGCTGGCGAACCCTGCGGGCGCGGCGGCACAGTGACATGGCAAGATCGATGAACCAGGTGGGATGCAGGTGGCGAAAGTAAGCGGGGTGGCCGAGATCACCGGCTACCGCCCGGAGGACCGGCGCGCCGTCGAGGCGCTCTATCGGCGGGTGTTCGGCAACGACGCCGCCGAATCGAGCCGCCTCCGCTGGGAGTGGCAGTACGGCCGCAACCCGAACAACCCGGGGCGCGAGCCTGAGATCTGGATCGCGCGCGAGGGCAAGGCGATCGTCGGGCAGTACGCGACCATGCCGGTGCAGGTATCGGTGCGCGGCACGCAGGTCCGCGGCTCGTGGGGCATGGACGTCATGGTCGCCCCCGAGCGGCAGCGCCAGGGGCTGGGCGAGCTGCTGTTCCGCACCTGGGACCGCCACGTTGGCGTCTCGCTCGGGCTCGGCCTGTCGGAATCGTCGCACCGTCTCTTCCAGAAGCTGCGCTGGCCGGAAGTCGGGCCGCTCCCCTGCCTGGTCAAGCCGCTGACCCGACGCGCGCTGCGCCGGCCCAACTGGCCGCAGCCGATCAACCGGCTGGTTTCCGCGGTGACGCTGCCGATCGTCAAGCTGGTGTCGCGGCCGAAGCCGATGAGCGCCGAGGTCCGGCTGATCCAGCGCTTCGACGACTCGTTCACCGCGCTGTGGGAGACGCTGGCGCCGAAGTTCGACCTCGCCGTCCGCCGCGACGCGCCCTACCTGAACTGGAAGTACGTCGACGTGCCGCACGTGCGCTACTCGGTCGCGGCGCTGCGGCGCGACGACCGCAACGTCGGCTATGCGGTCTACCGGCACCTGCGGGAACCGCGTGGACGGGTGACGCTGCTCGCCGACTTCCTCACCGATCCCGACGACGAAGCCGGGCTCGATACGTTGATCCGGTGGGTCGATCGCGAGGCCCGCCAGGCCGACTCGGACAAGATCCGGACCTTCGCGATGCACGGCGAGTTCCGCCGTATCCTGCGCCATGCCGGCTACTTCGTGGTCAAGTCGACGGTGGAGTTCGTGGCCAAGGTCAATGCCGCGGATCTGCCGGCGGAGTTCTATACCAATACCGACCGCTGGCACGTCACGATCGGCGACTCCGACCAGGACCGCTGACCGCCCATCGCATGCACCTGCTCGTCGGCATCGATACCGAGGGAGACAACCAGTGGGACGCCGCGGCGCGGGCCCATCAGACCTTTGAAAACATCTACGCCCTCCAGGAGCTGCATGGGCTCTTCGCGCGCCACGGGGTCCGGCCGACTTACGTCGTCACTCACCCGGTCGCCTCGGATCGGCGCGGCGCCGACGTGCTCGCGGGATTGCTCGCGGGCGGCGACTGCGAGATCGGGGCCCATCACCACGTGTGGGAAACGCCCCCCTTCACACCCGAGGACGTCGCCCGCCACGCCTACGCGTCGATGCTCCCGCGCGATCGTTTCGACCGCCAGGTCGTCAGCCTGACCGCGGCGATCACCAGGGCGGTGGGCGTCGCACCCGTGTCGTATCGGTCCGGCCGGTTCGGGTTCTCCGCCGATCACGTGAGCTCGCTCGAGCGCCACGGCTACCGCGTCGAATCGAGCGTCGCGCCGCTCTTCTACGAAACCCACAAGGGCGGTCCCGAGTTCGTCGAGGCGCCGCTCCGGCCGTACTTCCTCGCCTACGACAACGCCACCCGCCCGGGCACGAGCAACCTGCTGGAGGTGCCGGTCTCCGCGGCCTTGCATCGCCGGCTCCCGGCCTGGCTGCGCCATGCCTACGCCCGCGCCCCGAAGCCGTACATGACCAAGCGGGTCCTTCGGGCGATGGGGATCGCCCGCATGCGCTGGCTGCGGCCGTCGTATTCATCGCTCGCGGACATGATCAGCCTGGCCCGTGATCTGTCCAGCTCGGGTGAGCCGATCCTGAACCTGCTGTTCCACTCGAGCGAAGCGATCGTCGGCGGGAGCCCGTACAATCGCACGCAGTCGGAGCTCGACGCGTTCTGCGAGCGCCTGGAGCGGTTCCTGGTCGTGGCGACGACCGAGCTCGGCGCCAGGCCGGCGACATTCGCGGAGTTCCGCATCGCCTACTGCGCCGTCCGATGAGCCACGCGCCGGTCCGCTGACGCATGCATATCCTTCACGTCACACCGCACCTGCCGCCCGATCAGGCTGCCAACGCCCTGCTGCCCTGGCAGCTCGGCACGTGGGCGGTCGGCGCCCGGGACACGGTGGAGTACGTCGCCCACCCGCCGCGCGCCCGCGGCATCGCCGATCTGGCCGGCCCGGTGACGTGGATCCCGCGCCGCCAGCGCCGGCGCGTTCGCGCCCTGCTGCGCGCCGATGCATTGGTCAGCGCCTATCACATCCGCCAGGTGCTGCTGCGCGCCTTCACCCGTGCCGACGTCGTCCACGTTCACAGCAACGGGCTGCTGGCCGAGGTCGCGGTGCTGCTCGCGCGCCGCCACCGGCTGCCGGTGGTGCTGACGATGTACGGAACCGAGATCTGGCACTACCGTCCGAAGCGGCTACCGCCGGATCTGTTCACGCGGGCCTACAAGGCGGCGTCGATCGTGACCTTCTACAGCGATCGGCTGCTGGCAAGGGCGCGGGAGCTGGGTCTGAGCCGGCGCCACATGGAAACGGTGTATCCGGCGGTCAGCTCCCGGTTCGTGTATCACGATCGCAACGCTCAGGCCGCGATCCGAGCTCGGCTCAACGTGCCGAATCGCCACCTGCTGATCAACGTGAAGCGGCTGCATCCGCTCGCCGGTCAGCGCGATCTGCTGGAGGCCATGAACGACGTCGTCCGCGCCCATCCCGACACCCGGCTGGTGATCTGCGGGGTCGGGTCGTTGCTCGACGAACTGCGGGCGGTGGCCCGCTCGGCGGGCGTCGAGCGGCACGTCACCTTCGCCGGGCTCATCGACAACGCGATTGTCGCCGCCTATTGCGCCGCGGCCGACCTGTTCGTGCTGCCGTCGAAGCTCGAGGCGCTGCCGACGGTCGCCGTCGAAGCGCTGGCCACTGGCACACCGGTGCTCTCGACCGACAATCCGGGTGGGCTGGAGCTGCACGACGTTTTCGGGCGTGACGTCGCGATCGTGCCGCGCGAGCAGCCGATTGCCCTCGGTCAGGCGATCAGCCGGTTCCTGGAAGACAAGCAACGCACGAGCGCGGCGACCCGCGAAATCATCGAGCGCGACTTCCGGGCGTCGGCGATCGCCTCCCGTTACCGCGACCTGTACACGCAGGCGCTGGCCGGGGATCCCGAGTGACCCGGGGTCTGGGCCGGGCGGCCGCCACCAGCCTGCTCGGGGCGCTCGCCGCGCTCGGCTGGCTGGCCCTCGTCTATGGCCTGCGTCCGACCCTGACCGTCGACTTCGACACTTCACCGCCGCGCCTCTTGTCGGGGGTGTATCCCAGCGAACGTGAGCCGGCCTCCGGCCTGACCTTCGCGTGGACCGGCGAGCAGGTCACGCTGCGGCTGCCTGGCCTGGATCGGCGAGTGCCGTGGCAGCTGCACCTGCGGGTGCGAGGCGCGCGCCGGATCCCGGCCGAGAACCCGTCGCTGACCCTCTCTGCCGACGGCCTCGCGCTGGAGACGATCGCCACTACCACCGACTTCCAGGAGGTCATGGTCGCCATCCCGGTTCAGGCCGACCGTCGCGGCCTGATCTTGAGCATCCATTCGTCCGCGACCTTCGTCCCCGGCCCGTCCGATCGCCGCGCGCTCGGCGTCGTGCTCGATCGCCTGCAGCTCTCCCCTACCGGCATCGTCGTACCGCCCCGCGCCGCGTTCGCCGGCGCAGCGGGAGCGGCCGCGGCGATGGGCGCCGCCGTCGCGATGCTCGGCGTCACCGCCGGATCGGCGATCGGTGCGGTGGTGCTGCTGGCGGCCGGCATCGCCAGGATGGTGGCGACCGGGTTCGGCCCGTACACCGATTTCCCTCTGCTCGCGGCGCGGACTGGCCTCGCGATCGGCGGGGTCATGGTGCTGGGCGCGCTGTTCGTCAGAATCCGGATGCACACGAGGTTCCGGAACACGGCCCGCTTCGCGGTGATCGCATCGGCCGCCGCGCTGCTCTTCAAGCTGCTCGTCCTGCTCCATCCCGACATGCCGATTGGCGACGCGCTGTTCCAGGCCCATCGGTTCCAGCAAGTCCTCGGCGGCGACCTGTATTTCACCTCGATCGCGCCGGGGAACTATCTGTTCCCGTATGCGCCCGGGCTGTACGTGTTCGCGTCGGCCTTCGCGGACCTGGTGCCGCGCGGGCCATCGGACATGGCGCTGCTGCGGATCATCGCCGCTTCCGTCGACGCGGTCGCCGGTGCGCTGCTCTACCTCGCGGTCGTCCGCTCCAAGGGCGACCGCCTGGCGGGGGCGAGCGCGGTGGCGATCTACCACCTGATCCCACTGGACTTCGGCGTGCTGGCGGTCGGCAACCTGACCAATGCGTTCGCCCAGGCGCTCTCGGTGCTGGCGTTGACGATGATGGCCTCGACCCCGCTGCCGCTTCGTCGATGGCGCATGACGCTCCTGTTCACGGCGGCGGTCG
>Ga0070674_100001722_pt1 | contig 11851 bp, 13 predicted proteins | sample KBSM33metaG_FD_65344 | JGI IMG/M metagenome (GOLD analysis project Ga0070674, IMG submission 65344) | Miscanthus rhizosphere microbial communities from Kellogg Biological Station, Michigan, USA - KBS M3-3 metaG | ecosystem: Host-associated > Plants > Roots > Rhizosphere > Soil ... | reverse complement strand
AATCCCCCAAGTCGATCTGGGGCCTATCAACGGAAGGCGTTTGCGATGCGATTGTCCACCTTGCTGCTTGCTGCCACTCTGCCCACCTTGTTCCTGACCGGCGCCGGCATTGCGCGGGCGGTCGAAGCGGGCGATCCCGCACTGGGCAAGAAGGTGTTCGCGAAATGCCAGGCCTGTCATTCGCTCGAAGCCGGCAAGAACAAGGTCGGGCCGACGCTGCATGGCGTGATCGGCCGCGCGTCCGCCAGCGAGGCGGACTTCAACTACTCAGACGCGATGAAGAACGCGCACCTGACCTGGGACCCGGAAACGCTGGACAAATACCTTACCAAACCGAAGGAAGTGGTGCCCGGCACCAAGATGACCTTCCCCGGGCTGCCCAAGGACAAGGACCGGGCGGACCTCATCTCCTATCTCGAGCAGGCCGCCGGGTCGGCGCAGTGAGTCAAGGCAGGTCCGCGCGCATCCTCGGCATTCTCGCGGCCGGTGTTGCCGCGCTGACCTTCGCATTCGGCCAGGCGGCGGTCGCCCAGTCGACGCCGCTGCACGTCCCGATCGTCTATCTCAAGGAGACGATCGAGGAGCCGCTGCCCTTGTCGCTGGTCGAGCCGGTGGCGACCGACAAAGGCCTTGCCGGCGTCAAGCTGGCGATCGGCGACAACAACACCACCGGCAAATTCCTGAAGCAGGAGTTCGAACTGGTCGAGAAGACGATCCCCGCCGGCGGCGACCTCAAGGCCGCCGCCGCGGAGATGTCGGCGGCGGGGCAGAAACTTGTGATCGCGGACTTGACCGGTCCGCGCCTGACCGAGTTCGCCGACCTGCCGGACATGAAGGACGCGGTCATCTTCAACATCCGGGCCGAAGACGATGGGCTGCGCGCAGCCGATTGCCGCGCCAACATCCTCCACACCATCCCGAGCCGCGCCATGAAGGCGGACGCCCTCGGCCAATGGCTGGCCAGCAAGCAGTGGATGCGCTGGGTGCTGGTCTACGGCGTCAACGACGGAGACCGCGCCTTTGCCGACGCGATCCGGCGCACGGCCAAGCGCTACCGTGCCGAGATCGTCGAGGAGCGCGCGTATGAGTGGAAGGCGGGATCGCGCCGCACCGATACCGGCGAGCAGCAAGTGCGCGATCAGATGACGCAGCTGACCCAGCGCCTGCCGGACCACGACGTGGTGATCGTGGCGGACGAGAGCGAGGTGTTCGGCGACTACCTGCCCTATCGAAACTGGGACCCGCGGCCGGTGGTCGGTACCAGCGGCCTGGTCCCGACCTCCTGGCATCGCAGCCAGGAGCAATGGGGCGGGACGCAGCTGCAGCGCCGCTTCATGCGCGACTTCAATCGCTGGATGCTGGAGCGCGACTATGCCGCCTGGGAAGCCGTGCGCTCGATCGGCGAGGCGGTGACCCGCACCACCAGTGCCGATGCGCCGACTTTGCACGAATACATCATGTCCGATACCTTCGAGCTCGCCGCATTCAAGGGCAAGCCGCTGACCTATCGCAAATGGGACCAGCAGCTGCGCCAGCCGATCCTGCTTGCGACGCCGCTGATGCTGGTGTCGGTCTCGCCACAGGAGGGATTCCTGCACGAACGCACGCCGCTCGATTCACTGGGATATGACGAACCGGATTCCACCTGTCGTTTGAATTAACAAGGCTAGCCGAAAGCGATCGCCGATAACGCATCATGAGAGGAAAACGATGCACAGATTAATGGCGTTATCGACCTTGCTGGCCTGCACCGCGCTGGCGAGCGCGGCCATGGCGAACACCGCCTATGTTTCGAACGAGAAGGGCAACACCATCAGCGTCATCGATCTCGACAAGATGGAGACAGTGGCGACCGTGCCGGTCGGCGAGCGGCCGCGCGGTATTACCCTCAGCCACGACAACAAGCTGCTCTACATTTGTACCAGCGACGCCGACCACATCGAAGTCCTGGACCTCGAGACGCTGCAGGTGGTCAACAGCTTGCCGAGCGGGCCGGATCCCGAATTGTTCGTGCTGTCCCGCGACGGCAGCCACCTCTACATTGCAAACGAGGACAACAACTTCGTGACGGTTCTCGACTTGCAACAGGGTATCGTCAGCGCCGAGATCCCGGTCGGCGTCGAGCCGGAGGGGATGGCGGTCAGTCCTGACGACAAGATCCTGATCAATACCTCCGAAACCACCAACATGGCGCATTTCATCGACACCACGACGCTCGAGATCGTCGACAACGTCCTGGTCGATTCACGCCCGCGCTATGCCGAGTTCACGCCGGACGGCAAGCAGCTCTGGGTCTCCGCCGAGATCGGCGGCACCGTGAGCGTGATCGACGTGGCGACGCGCAAGATCCTGCACAAGATCGAGTTCGCCGTGCAGGGTGTGCGCGCCGACACCATCCAGCCGGTGGGTGTCAGAATCACGCCGGACGGCAAGACCGCTTTTGTCGCGCTGGGCCCAGCCAACCGTGTTGCGGTGGTGGACGTCGCCAGCTACGAGGTGCAGGACTACCTGCTTGTCGGGCAGCGGGTCTGGCAGATGGACTTCACGCCCGACGCCAAGCTGCTGGTGTCTACCAACGGCGAATCCAACGACGTGTCGGTGATTAACGTTGTCGAACGAAAAGTCCTGAAGTCCATCGCCGTTGGCGAACTGCCGTGGGGGGTCGCGATCCGCTGACATGGCAGACTTGGCGCACCTTCCGGCACGACCTTCCGCATCCACGCCGGACGCGCTGGCGATCCATGGCCTGACGCATCGCATCGGCGAGCGGCCGGTGCTGCAGGACGTGACCTTCACCGTGCCGGCGGGACGCTTCGTCGTGCTGCTGGGGCCGAACGGCGCCGGCAAGACCACTTTGCTGTCGCTGGTGACGCGGCTCTACAGCGCGCAGCAGGGTAGCATCGCGGTGTTCGGACACGATGTGCGCAAGGAAAGCTCCGCCGCCCTCTCCAGCATGGGCGTGGTGTTCCAGCAGCGCGCGATCGATCCGGACCTGACGGCGCGGCAGAACCTTTCCTACCATGCTGCCTTGCACGGCTTGCCGGGCAGGGTCGCGCGGGCGCGCATCGCGGCGGAGCTGGAGCGCACGAGCCTCGTCAAGGAGGCGGACCGCAAGATCCGCACCCTGTCCGGCGGCGAATCGCGGCGCATCGAGATCGCGCGGGCGCTGCTGCACAATCCGAAGCTGCTGCTGTGCGACGAGGCGACGGTCGGGCTCGATGTGCGCAGCCGGGCCAACATCATGTCCGATGTGCGCGGGCTGGTGCGGGACCGCGGCGTGGCGGTGCTGTGGGCGACCCACCTGATCGACGAGGTGGAGCCGGACGACTTCGTCATCATCCTGCATCGCGGCAAGGTGCAGCGGCAAGGCCGCGCCGCCGAGATTGCCGGCACCGAAGGCCTGAACGATGCGTTCCGGCGGGTGACGGAGGCGGCGGCATGAGCCTCGGTGCGATGCTCCGCTGCTTCTATGGCATCCTGTGGCGCGAGCTGTTGCGCTTCCTGCACCAATACACCCGCTTCGTCGCGGCGCTGGTGCGGCCGCTGATCTGGCTGTTCGTGTTCGCGGCCGGATTTCGCTCGGTGCTCGGCGTCTCGATCGTGCCGCCGTACCAGACCTACATCCTCTACGACGAATATGTGATCCCCGGCCTGGTCGCGATGATCCTGCTGTTCAACGGCATGCAGGGATCGCTGTCCATGGTCTACGACCGCGAGCTCGGCAGCATGCGCGTGCTGCTGACCAGCCCGATGCCGCGCTGGTTCCTGCTGATCTGCAAGCTGCTGTCGAGCACGCTGCTCTCGCTGGCGCAGGTCTATGTGTTCCTGCTGATCGCCTGGCTCTACGGCATCAAGCTGCCGCCGATGGGCTACCTGCAGGTGCTGCCGGCGCTGCTGATCTCCGGCATGATGCTGGGCGGACTGGGGTTGCTGCTGTCCTCGATGATCAAGCAGCTGGAGAATTTCGCGGGCGTGATGAACTTCATCATCTTCCCGATGTTCTTCACCTCCTCCGCGCTCTATCCGCTGTGGAAGGTCGAGGAAGCGAGCCCGATCCTGCGCGACATCTGCGGCTTCAACCCCTTCACCTACGCGGTCGAGCTGGTCCGCTTCGCGCTCTATGGCCAGTTCGAAAGCATGTCAGCATTGGTGGTCACCGCCTGCACGATCGTCTTCGTGGCCGGCGCGATCATCGCCTACGACCCATCCAAGGGCATCATCACCCGCGTGCGCGCCGGCGCGCCGGCTTGAGGGAGAGCGAGATGACGGCATTCATGCAAACGGTTCGTCTTTTGGCCGCCATCGGCATCGCGTCGCTCTCGGCGACCACGGCCCTGGCGCAGAGTTCCGAGACGCCGGGCGCCGCCGCGGAGACGGAGCAGCCGGCAACCCCGCCGGCCAACACCGACTGGCCATGCGATCAGCCGCTACGCGGCGAGATGTCGATCGGCGCCATGTGGCAGGGGCCTGACCCGGCCGGCGTCCAGGAGGATTGGCGCAAGACTCAAGCGGTGGTCGCCTTGGTCGACGAGATCGCCCCGCGGCGCGTTCCGCAGGAGGACGCGCTGGCGAACGTCCGGCGCTTCGCCGCCGGCTACCAGGGCGAAGAGCGCGCCAAGATTCTGACTCAGGTGTTCGTCGGCGTGTTCGATACGCTCAGCGCAGAGCGCACCCAGATCGTGCGCGGCATCAAGCGTTTCTATCGCCGGCAGGACGCCCTCGCCCACCGGATGGAAGAAGGCTGGAAAGCGCTTGGCGAGATCGATCCCAACACCACCGACCCCACGCTGGCGGAGCAGCGCGTTGCCCTGCAGCAGCAAATCGATTGGGACAGCCGCGTGTTCGACGACCGGCAGCGCCTGCTGCCGGTGGTTTGCGAGCAGCCGAGGGTTATCGAGCAGCGCGTGTTTGCGCTGTCGCGCGCTATCCAGGAACAGCTGGCCGTCACCCAGTAGTGACTCCTGTCCCACAGCGAAACACGCGCTACGCGTGTTTTTCGCCGCGCTTTTAAGGCTTAGGCCATCAGACCAGCGCGCATGGTGCAGCGCAATGTTCCTATTTAAAAACCCCTACAATTGTAATATGATTCGATTCGCTGCGATGCAGCAATCGGGTACCGTGCGGACGAACGTCGGCACGTCGGGGACTTACCGGGTTGTGGGTGCTAACCGGCCATTAAGCGGCTTCTGATAGCGTACGTGTGCGCTATCAGGGCAGGCATGGTCGTTTGCGAACCAAGTCCGCCGACTTCGGTCGGCCCGATCGTGTGAGAACGAGTCATGCTCTATTCGCTTGTGATCTCGGTGTGCATGGTCAGCGCACCGACAGACTGCAGAAGCTACGAACAGCCGGTCACGGAGTTGTCGTCCAATCCTTCGACCGCGTTCATCCAGGCCCAGACGCTGGTTGCCCAGTGGATGGAGAAGCATCCGGGCTTCAGGCTCGCGCGCTGGCGCCTGGAACCGGGCCGCGGCGCCTAGCCAGGCCCTACTTCCGGATCGCGCGGTCGAGGTTCTTCGCCTTGTCGAGGTTGTGCGCCTGATCCTCGCCCAAGAGCTCAATCAGCTTGGCTGACGTCACGTCGGCCTCATTGAAATTCGCGCCGGTCACAGTCGCGCCGGTCAGGTCGGCGCCGGCCAGGTCGGCCAGCATCAGGTTCGCTTCGGACAAGTTGACGCCCGCCATCTTGGCGAACTTCATGCGCGTGCGCATCATGTTGGCGCCGGTGAGGTCCGCGCCGGTGAGGTTGGCGGAATCGAGCACGGCGCGCATCAGGCCCATCGACTGGTTCTTCATGTCGGCGGAGAGATCGGCGCCGATCAGCTTGGCGCCGCTGAGATTGGCGCGCATCAGGTCGCCGGCGATGCGGGCCTTTGACAGGTCGGCGCCGGACAGATTCGCGCCGCGCATCTGGGCTGCGAACAGCGACGCCCCCTTGAGGCTGGCGCCCGACCAGTTGCTGTCCAGCGCCCAGACCTGGTCCAGGACCGCACCGTCGAACGTCGCGCCGGTCAGCGTTGCCTTGTTCATGTAGGCGCCGCGCAGATTGACCTTCGAGAAATCCAGCCCGGACAGATCGAGGCCATTAAGCCGGCGCAGCGACAGGTCGGGCGGCTGGTCGGCGTCCAACAAGGCCGCGACCTCTTCGCGCGTCATCTCGGCTTCGGTGAAGGTCGGCCAGGACAGGTTGACGCTGCTCATCATGTCCTGAGAGCGCGCCAGGCCCGGCGCAACAATCCATGCGATGAGCAAGATCAGTGTCAGGAATCTGGGCGCGTGCCCGACCATCTGCGCCTCGTTGACGGAGGCTACAGCTTTGCGCCGCCGCCTCCCTGAGTAAACGGACGAACGCAGAATTCATCCCAAAGACCAGTGTTTAAGAAACGCGCTGGCCGCTTTGCCCGTCGAACAGATGGAGCCGCTCAACCGGGAGGCGGATCGCAACGGTATCGCCGACGGCGGTGGCATCGCGGCTGAGGGTGAAGGCCTTCACCGTGGCGCCAAACGGGCGCACATGCAGGATGGTGCCGAGGCCGGTCGGCTCCACCAGCTCGACCTTGGCAGGAATGCCGCTCTCGCCCGCCCGGCCGACCGGGATGTGCTCCGGCCGGATGCCGATGGTGATGCGCGTGCCGTCCGCCACCTGGAGCGCACTCGGCAAGGAAATGCGGTGGCCGCCCTCGACCTCGATCACCGGGCCGCTCGCGCGATAGGTGCCGTCGAACATGTTCATGGCGGGCGAGCCGATGAAGCCGGCGACGAACAGGTTGGCCGGGCGATCGTAGAGATCGAGCGGCGAGCCCACCTGCTGCACCACGCCGCTGTTCATCGCGACGATGCGGTCGGCGAGGGTCATGGCTTCGATCTGGTCGTGCGTGACATAGATCGAGGTGGCGCCGAGAGACTGGTGCAGCTTCTTGATCTCGCCGCGCATCTGCTCGCGCAGGCGGGCGTCGAGATTGGAAAGCGGCTCGTCGAACAGGAATGCCTTGGGCGCACGCACGATCGCGCGGCCCATGGCGACGCGCTGGCGCTGGCCGCCGGACAACGCGCGCGGGCGCCGCTCCATCAGCGCATCGAGACCGAGCTTCGACGCGGCGCCGGAGATCGCGGCGGCGATGCGCTCCTTGGCGGTGCGGCGCAGGCGCAGGCTGTAGCTCATGTTCTCCGCCACCGTCATGTGCGGATAGAGCGCGTAGGATTGAAACACCATGGCGATGTCGCGGTCCTTCGGCTCCAGGTCGTTGACACGGCGGCCGTCGATGCGGATCTCGCCCGCGGAGATGTCCTCGAGGCCGGCGATCATGCGCAGCAGCGTGGACTTGCCGCAGCCAGACGGGCCGACCAGGACCACGAACTCACCGTCGTGGATCGAGAGGTCGATGCCGTGCAGCACGGGAACCGGGCCGTAGGACTTGCGGATTTCGGCGATGTCGATGGATGCCATGGCGAACTCCTCAGCCTTTCACCGCGCCGGCCGTCAAGCCCTGCACGAGATAACGCTGGATGAACAGGAAAAACAGGCAGGCGGGGATGAGAGCAAGCACGCCCGCTGCCATCATCTGCCCAAAATCGACCGAGAATTTCGAGACAAAGGACAGCAGGCCGACCGGGAAGGTGCTCGCCCCCGCGCTGGAGATCAGCATCAGCGCGAACAGCAGCTCGCTCCACGCGGCGGTGAAGACGAAGCCGAGGGTCGCGGCGATGCCGGGCAGCGTCAACGGCAGGATGATCTGGCTGAAGGCGCGGAAGCGGGTGGCGCCGTCGATCATCGCAGCTTCTTCCAGATCCTTCGGGATGCCGTCGAAGAAGCTTTGCATCAGGAAGGTCGCGAACGGCACGTTGAAGGCGACATAGACGATGACAAGGCCGGTCAGGCTGTTGGTGAGGCCGAGCGGCGAGAGCATCTTGAAGATCGGCGCCACCAGCATGACCAGCGGGAACATCTGGGTCAGCAGCATCAAGGCCACGATCCAGTATTTGCCGCGGAAGGTGAAGCGCGACAACGCATAGCCGGCGCAGGAGGCGAGGATCGTGACGATGAAGGCGGTCGCGCCGGAGACGATCACGCTGTTGCGGAAAAAACGCGGGAAGTCGCTGTGCTCCAGCACGAACAGGTAATGCTCGATGCTGGTACGCGAGGGCCACAGGCGCACGCCTTCGCTGTACAGCAGGTCGTTGGGCGTGACCGAGACCTTCAGCAGCCAATAGAGCGGGAACAGCGCGAACACGATGTACAGCAGGATCGCGCCGCGATGCGCGACCGTTCCGATGATGCGTTTAGGGCGCGTCATCGGGCCTTCCTCAGCATGGTCTGGCGCAGCAGAACGATCAGCAGCGAATAGGCCATCAGCAGGAGCAGCAGCACCAGCGCGACGGCGGAGGCGTAGCCGAAATCGAGCCGTCGGAAGGCCTGGGTGAAGATGTAGCTGGCGACGATCTGAGTGCGGTCGGCCGGTCCGCCGTTGGTCATCACGATGATGAGGTCGGCGAAGTTCGAGATCCACACCGTGCGCAACAGGATGGTGATGGCGATGGTCGGCGCCAGGAACGGCAGGGTGATGGACCAGAAGCGCTGGAACGCGTTGGCGCCGTCGATCGAGGCCGCCTCGTAGAGATCGCGCGGGATCGCCTGCAATGCCGCCAGCAGCGTGATCGCGAAGAACGGGATGCCCCACCAGACATTGGCGATGATCGGGCCCCACATCGCGTGCTGCGGATCGGACAGGATGTTGTTCGGCGCGTCGAACAGGCCGAGTGCGAAGAACCAGTGCGGCAGCGGGCCGACCACCGGATTGAACAGCCACGCCCAGTTGAGGCCGGAAAGGAAGCTCGGCACCGCCCAGGGCAGGAACACCAGGGCCTGCGCGATGGCGCGGCCGCGGAACGGCCGATCCAGCAGCAGCGCCAGGATGAGGCCGAAGGTGAACTGGAAGAACACCGAGGCGCCGGCCCACAGCAAGGTGTTCTTGAGCGCGCGGGCGAAGTTCTTGTCGCCGGCCAGCGCCTCGAAATGCTGCAACCCGACGAAGCCGCCGCTGAATGGGTTCAGCAGCCGCACGTCGCGGAAGGCGTAGGAGATGCCGAGCGCCAGCGGCACCAGCATCACCGCGATGATCAGGATCAACGCGGGCGAGGAATAGAGCCAAGGCTCGCTCGCGACCGCGAGGCGCCGCATCAAAGGGCGCTGGTCCCGCTGCAGCTGGGCTGGATGGGCAACGGCCGTCATGGCGAAGACCTCCCTCCCCCAACCAGGGGGAGGGAGTTATGAGCAACCAACGTCACTGCGCCGCCAGGAACTTCTGCTGGGCCTTGGTCATGTAGTCGGCCCATTCCCTGGCGAGGTCCTCGGGCGTGCGGTCGCCGAGCAGGGCTTCCTGGCTGGTCTTGATCACCAGGGAGTCCTTGAAGAAGGCGAATTCCTCAAGGTGGGTCGGCATCACGGTCGGATGCACGTCCTTGTCCGCCAGCTCCTCGAACCAGCCCTTGAACTTCGCATCGGCATAGAACGGATCGCTTTCCGCCGACTTGCGCGCGGGCAAGGCGCCGGTGCGCTTGTTCCAGGCGATGTTGCCGTCCTTGCCCTCGAGCGTGGCGATCAGCTTCCACGCCAGATCCTTGTTGGCGCTGTTGGAGAACATCGACCAGCCGGCATAGCCGATGGTCGGGAACGCCTTGCCGCTCGGGCCTTTGGGGAACGGCGCGACGCCATAATCCTCGGGCTTCATGCGCTCGGCGATCGCGATCAACGCGTCGGGGTCCTGGTCGAGCATCGCGCAGGTGCCGGAATAGAAGCCGGCCACGATCTCGTTGAAGCCCCAGTTCACGCTGTCCTTGGGCGCGTAGCCGTTCTTGTACATCTCAACCAGGAAGCTGATGCCCTTGACCCAGCCTTCGTCGGCGAAGGTCGAGGTGCCGTCGGCCTTGAAGAAGTCGTTGGAGCCGTTGGCGGTGGCGCCGAACATCACCCAGCCGTTGAGGCCGCCGGGCCCGCCGCGCAGGCAGTAGCCATATTTGCCGGGCAGCGCGGACACCTTCTTGGAAGCTTCCCAGAACTCGTCGAGCGTCTTCGGCGGACCGGCGACGCCGGCTTCCTCGAACAGCTTCTTGTTGTAGAACATGGCGCGCAGATAGAAGCCGTAGGGCAGCATGTACGCCGTCTTGTCGACCGCGCGGCCGAACTCGAGCGCGCGGTTGTTCAGATCCTCGGTCTCGTTCCACTTCTGCAGATAGGGCTCGAGACTCTCGAGCGAGCCATTCTTCGCATAGAGCGCGAGCCAGGTGTCGGGCATCTCCACCACGTCCGGTGTCTCGCCGGCGGACACCATGGTGGCGAACTTCTCGAACGCCTCGCCCCAGGGCAGCGAGATGATCTCGACCTTGGTGCCCGGATTGGCTGCCTCGAAGGTCGAGACGATGCCCTTCAGCGTCTCGGTGCGTTCGGGGCTGGTGATCACTTCCACCAGCTTCAGCGTGGTGTCGGCCAGAGCCGCACCGCTGAGCAATGCCGACATGGCGGTTGCCAATATGAGTTTCTTGAACACGTCTCTCCTCCTCAGTTGCTTGGTTTCTGGATCAGGTTTGCGCGCGCGCGGCGAAATCGATCGCGCCCGCGAGGTCGCTCCACAACACGTCGGCGCCTTCGAGCCCGATATGCAGTCGTACACAGCGCGCATCGATGCCGAAATCGATGGCGGAATTGGGCCCGGCCGCCTGCTTGCGCACCACTTCGGCGGGGACCACCAGGCTCTCATGACCGCCCCAGCTGACGCCCAGCTTGAACAGGCGCAGCTTGTCGGCGAAGGCGGGAATGTCGATGCCCGGCTTGAACTCGAACGAGAACAGGCCGGACGTTCCGGTCAGCCCCTCCGGCAGCGCGTTGCCGAGGCCCGGATGATGGACGCGCGCCACCGCATCGTGCGTGGCCAGCCGCCGCGCGATGGAAAGGCCGGCGGACTCGTGCGCCCTCATGCGGATCGGCAGGGTGCGCAGGCCGCGCAGCAGCAGCCAGGCATCGAACGGCGACAGCTTGCCACCCAGATAGGGCAGCGTCGCGGAGCGGATCTGACCGATCAGCGCCTTCGATCCCGCGACCACGCCCGCCACCACGTCGCTGTGGCCGCCGAGATATTTCGAGGCCGAATGCAGGACGAGATCGACGCCCATGGTGATCGGCCGCTGGAAGACCGGGCTGGCCCAGCTGTTGTCGATCACGGTCAGGACGTTGTGGCGCTTGGCGAGCGCGGCCAGCGCGCGGATGTCGTGGGTCTCGAAGATCCAGCTGGTCGGGCTCTCCATATAGAACAGCGCGGCACCGGGCAGCGCCGCGGCCACCGCGTCCGCGTCGCGCCCGTCGACATATTGCGCCGTGACTCCGAAGCGCTTCAGCAGCGTCTCGTTCAGGCGATAGGTGTCGGGGTAGCAGTGCTTGACGCAGAGGATGCGGTCGCCCGGCTTCACGAAAGTGAGGACGGTCGAGGAGATCGCCGCCATGCCGCTGCCGAAGCCGAGCGCGTCCTCCGCACCCTCGAGCTGCGCCAGCTTCTCCTCGAAGATGCGCACCGTGGGGTTGAGCCCGCGCGAATAGGTCGGGCGCACCTTCAAGCCGCGATAGGTCTCCTCCATCTCGGCATAGCTCGAGAAGGTGAAGAGCGAGGTCTGCACGATCGGCGGGACCACCGCGTCGAACGCATTCGCTTCGTCATGCGCGACGGCGAGGGAGGCCAGGTCGAACATGTCGTCGGCATGAGTCATTGCGACATTTCCTTGATGTCCTCTTCGACGATCGCGAGGATCGCCAGGGTCTTGTCCCGCGCGCCGTCGTCGTCGCGCGCCGCGATGGCGTCGAACA
>Ga0070674_100001713_pt1 | contig 11883 bp, 8 predicted proteins | sample KBSM33metaG_FD_65344 | JGI IMG/M metagenome (GOLD analysis project Ga0070674, IMG submission 65344) | Miscanthus rhizosphere microbial communities from Kellogg Biological Station, Michigan, USA - KBS M3-3 metaG | ecosystem: Host-associated > Plants > Roots > Rhizosphere > Soil ... | reverse complement strand
CCCTCGTCGGCAAACGCGTCGCTCAGCCGCGTGAAATCGATGGCTTCCCGGGTGCAGCCGGGGGTGTCGGCGCGCGGATAGAAAAACAGCACGAGTTTCTTGCCGGCGTAATCGGCGAGCGAGATGCTGCCGCCTCCGTCGCGTGGCAACTGGAAGGCGGGGGCCTTGGCACCTTCCACGGCGGCTTCAGCTGCTCCCGTCTGGGGAATCGGCGGACGACTTGCCTTGAGGGGCTGCTGGAGAGCGGGCTCTGGGAGAGCTCCCTCGGGCGGCGCCGATGGATTGGATTTTAACGATTTCGATGGGGCCTTGTGAGACGCTTTGGCCGAAGCGGCTTTGGGCGCTTGGGCTGGTTTCTTGCCAGCTCCCTTGGCCGCCGCCTTGCCGGCCTTCACCGCCGGCTTCTTGGCTGCCGGCTTCTTGACCGATGCCTTTGAGCCGCGGGCGGTCTTGGCCGCCGATGGCTTTGCGGCGGACGTCCGGCCGGATTTCCCGGGGGGAGCCTTGGAGGATTTCTTGCGCGTTTTCTTGGACATACGCCTTCCTTTCGTCGCTTTCCGCGGATCAACCATTAGGGTATTGCGGATCTTGTCCCTAATCGTCGGATTCGCTCCGGCGGCTGGGCAAGTTTGATGACCGCGGAGCATGGTTACAAGGATTTCGACGCACCACCCGTCCGCTCGTTTACGGGGGCCCCCAATCAATCCTTGGGCCCGGCCACGAGTAACAGTATTAATCGAGGATTGGCAGCGATGCCGGCACAGGAGCGCTCGATACCGATCGATGGGCGTGTCCTTGACGGCGATCAACCTCACCGCCAGTACCGAGAGGCAATGGCTAGGAATACTTCGCCCAAGGGGTCGAATCCGCGTGCCGAGGCTCAAATCCCGCATTGGGATGATGCGGCCGGCTGGGACCAGGAGAACGACGAGGCGGCGCGCTCCCGCGCGCGCCGGTTGCTGTCCCGTCCCAGTTCCGGATTTGACCGGCTCGGTTACAAGTTTGCAGCGCTGCAGCGGTGGCTGACCGGCGAACGCTGGGTCAAACGCCTGGCCGTCGTGATCGCCGTGCTGGCGGTGATCTTCGTGAGCTGTTTCGGCGGACTGTGGTGGCGGCTCGGCGCCGGGCCGATCAATCTCGACGTGGCGACGCCGTGGCTTGCGGCCGCCATCGAGGACAACATCGGCCACGGCAATACGGTCGAAGTCGGCGGCACGCAGATCGAGCGAAAGGGGCGAATCTGGATTGCGGTGCGCATCCGTGACATCGTGGTCCGCGACCGCGACCGCGCTGTCGTTGCCACCGCACCTAAGGCCGAGGTGAAACTGTCCGGTACCGCGCTCCTGATGGGGCGGCTGCGCGCCGAGAGCCTCAATCTGGTCGATGCCGAACTCGCCGTGCGGATTACGCCGGACGGCCAGGTATCGGTGTCCGCGGGCGACACGGCCAAACCGCTGGCGACCGGTGTTGCCTCGAAGAGAGATGCGGGCATTGCCCCCACATTCCCGCGCCAGGCACCAGCGCCGGGCGTCGCGGCGACGGCCCCCGACCCGACGCAGAACGGATTGCTGGCCGGCCTCGACTGGCTCGACAGCCTCAGCCTGACCGGGCTCGACGGCCAGAACCTGAACGAGATCGGCCTCAAGAACGGCAATCTCATCGTCGACGACCAGCAGCGCGGCAACAAATGGACGTTTGAAAATATCAGCCTCAGCATGCGCCGGCCAAGCGGCGGCGGGGTCGCGGTTCGGCTCGGCGAGGAGGGCGCCAATCCGTGGTCGCTGCGGGTCGTGGTCGGGCCGCAGCAGAACGGCGTTCGGTCGGTCGATCTTCGCGCCGACAAGGTGCCGGCCGCCAACATTCTGCTGGCGATGCGGGTGAAGGATCTCACCTACAGCGCGGACCTGCCGCTCTCCGGCGAGCTGAAGGGCGAACTCGGCCGCGACGGTCTGCCGACCTATTTCCGCGGCAAGGTCAGCGCGGGCGCCGGGCATCTGATCGACAGCGATACGCCCGATTATCCGATGGCAATCGATTCGGCGGAAATGAACGTCGAATGGGATTCGGGACGGCGCGTGATGGTCGCTCCCTTCAAGATCATTTCCGGTAACAACCGCATCACGCTGCTCGCGCATCTCGAACCGCCGAACGGCAACATCACGGATTGGCAATTGGGCTTTAGCGGCGGCACGATCGTGCTGGCCGGCAACGACAATGAACAGCCGCTGATCTTCAACCGCATCGCCATCGGCTTGCGTTTCGATACCGACCGGAAGCGCGTGCTGCTGACCCAGGCTGATATCAGCAATGGCGAGATCGGCGTCGCCGGCACCGGCAGCATCGACTATGCGAGCGAGGCGCGCCTCCAGCTCGGTTTTGCCGGCACGCCGATGTCGGCGTCTGCGCTCAAGCGGATGTGGCCGGTCCTGATCGTGCCCGAGGTGCGCGAATGGGTGATCGAGCGGATCGAGAAGGGCACGCTCCAGCGCATCGAGGTCGGCGTCAATTCACCGGTGCGCAACCTGTCGCGCAAGGGCCCGCCGATTCCGGACGATGGCCTGGCCGTCAACATCGTGGCTTCCGGCGTCACGGTGCGTCCGGTCGACCAAATGCCCTCGGTCCGTGATGCGGATTTGAAAGCGCGGGTGACCGGGCGGACCGCGACGGTGACAATCGGGCAGGGAATTGCCGATACGCCGGCGGGGCGCAAGATCAACATTTCGGACTTCACCTTCGAGGTGCCGGACATGGCGCCGAAGCCGTCGCCGTCGAAGGTGAAATTCAGGGTCGACGCGCCGGTGCCGGCCGCCGCGGAAATTCTCGCCTCCGACCGCATCAGCGATCTCTCCGGCACGCTGATCGATCCGAACGCGAGCAAAGGCACGGTTGCCGCTATCATCACGCTCGGCATGCCGGTCAAGGGCTCGTTGACCAAGGCTGATACGACCTACACCGTCACCGCCGATCTCGGCGGATTTGCCGCCGACAAGCTCGTGATGAACCAGAAGCTGGAAGCCAACACGCTGAAGGTGGTCGCCAACAACGCCGGCTATCAGGTCAAAGGCGACGTCAAGATCAACGGGCAGCCGGCCTCGCTGGATTATCGCAAGCCGAACGACGGCGACGCCGATATCAGGTTGCAGGCGACGCTGGATGATGCGAGCCGCGCCCGCCTCGGGCTCGATCTCGGACCCGCCGTCAGCGGCTCCATACCGATCAAGGTGATCGGCAAGATCGGCGATCACGACAGCCGTGTCGGCATCGAGGCCGATCTGACCTCGCTGAAGCTCGACAACATCCTGCCGGGATGGGTCAAGGTGCCGGGCAAGTCGGGCAAGGCGACGTTCAGCGTGGTCAAGAAGGAACAATCGACGCTGTTCCAGGACATCGTCGTCGACGGTGGCGGCGTTTCGATCAAGGGATCGCTGGAAGTCGACCAGAACGGCGACCTCCTGAATGCGAATTTTCCGACCTACGCGCCCTCCGACGGTGACAAGACGACGCTGAAGGCCGAGCGGAGCGCCGATGGCGTCGTCAAGGTCACGATGCGCGGCGACGTGTTCGACGGCCGCGGCTTCCTCAAATCGGCGATCACCGGCAAGGAGGCCGACGCCAAGAGCAAGACCAAGAACATCGACTTCGATATCGACGTGAAACTCGGCGCGGTCGCGGGCTTCAACGGCGAGGCGTTACGCAGTGTCGATAGCAAGTTTTCACGCCGCAACGGCACCGTGAAAAACTTTACGCTCGCCGGCAAGATTGGGCGCGATACGACTGTCACGGCGGATTTGCGCGGCCGTGGGCAGGGGCAGGGACGCGACGTCATTATCCTGCAGACCAATGACGCCGGCGCCTTCTTCCGCTTCACTGACATGTATTCCAAGTTGGTCGGCGGACAACTGTCCCTTGCGATGGAGCCGCCGACGGTCGAACCCAGCGTCAAGGACGGCCTGATCAACGTCCGCGACTTCTCCATCAAGGGTGAGGCTTCGCTCGACCGTGTCGCCGCCGGCGGTTCATCCGGCGCTCAGAACGGCGTATCCTTTTCGGCATTGCGAGCCGAGTTCACCCGGCAGAACGGACAACTCACAATCCGCGACGGCGTCGTGAAGGGACCGATCATCGGTGCGACCATCGAAGGCAGCATCGATACCGTCGCCAACCAGGTTCGCATGAGCGGCACGTTCGTTCCGATGTATGGCTTGAACAACATGTTCGGCCAGATTCCCGTCCTCGGTCTGTTCCTGGGCAACGGCAATAACGAGGGGCTGATCGGCGTGACCTACGAGGTCGTGGGGACGCCGGGTGCGCCTGTGCTGCGCGTCAATCCGATTTCGGCCATCTTTCCGGGCGTGACGCGAAAGATCATGGAATTCAACACCGGCAAGCCGAACAACACGATCGAATTCCCGCCGAATAATTAGCCCGGCAATGACAGTCTCTTCCCGTCAGCGCCGCAAAGCCGGCACCACCAGGAACGGGATCAATCCCAGCACCAGGTTGACCAGCGCGAATACGAACAGCGCGTTGTAGCTGTGGGTCCAGTCATGGATCAGGCCTCCTGCCCACGAACCCAGTCCCGATCCGAAGCCACTGCCGATCGAGATCGCGCCGTAGATGGTGCCGACGCGTTCGCCGCGAAAAATATTCAGCGCGGTCGCTGTGATCAGGGGGCCTCGCGAACCGATCATGCTGCCGAAGGAGATGACAAAACCCGTCAGCAGCCAGTAGCTCGGATAATATTGCAGCAACCAGAGCAGGATGATGCCGACGATCGAGACGCCGTAGCTGAACAGCACGGATGGCCGGCGGCCGATGATGCCGTCCAGCGTCGATATCCCGAGCATGCCGAACAGCAATACCACGCCGGAAAAGCCCCATGCGGTGGCGGCCTGCAAGGGAGGAAATCCGGCATCGATCAGATAGGCGACGATCTGCGCCGTGATCGCGTACATCGCGACGGCCGTGAAAAAGAAAGTCGAGAACAGCGCCCAGAAGGTGTGGTGAAGTATCGCACTCTTCAGGGTCCAGCCATTATCGACGAAGCCGGTGTCGGCTTTCTGCGCCACATGCGGCGAGCCGGTGGCGAACATCCGCCAGGGTAGCAACAGCAGCGGCGCCAGCAAACACAGCGCGACGATGCCGAACCATTGATAGGCGTCGCGCCAGCCGATCCGGTCGATCAGCACCTGCGATGCCGGCAATAGCACCAGGATGCCCACACCTGTCGCGGAGTAGAGAATCGCCATCGCAGTCGGCAATCGTGGACCGAACCAGCGGCCGAGCAGGATCGAGTTCGGCACATTGCCGATCAGTGCAATGCCGATCCCGACACACAGTCCGGTCGAAAGCTGGAATTGCCAGAGTGCCTGCGCCCGCGAAGCAACCAGGAAGGAGCCACCGAGCAGCAGCAGCCCGAGCGAATAGGTGAGCCGCGGCCCGGAGCGGTCGAACAGCCGGCCGACCAGCGGCGCCATCAGCCCGCCAGCCAGCCAGGTCAGCGAATAGACCGAGACCACCTCGGCGCGGTCCCAGGAGAAGCTCTCCGAAATCGGTTTAAGGAAAACCGTAAAGCTATCGCCGAGGCCGCGACCGATCATCTGCAGCACGAAGCACAGCGCCAGCACGCCGAGCGCGGTGTGCGCCGGTTTCGGAGCCCTGGCTGTCGCCTCTCCCCCTGGCGTCTCTTTGATCATGCGGCCTAGGGAGCGCGTTTCCGCTGACACCCGCAACCGTCAAAATTGAATACGCCTATGCGGGCTGAACTAGGCCGGCTTGAGCAGGACGTGCTTTTTCTTTCCCATGGAAAGCTTGATGACGCCTTCCGGCGTGAGGCTGGACGGCGTCAGCACCATCTTCTCGTCGGTGACGGCGGTATCGTTGACGCGAAGGCCGCCGCCCTTGATCTGGCGTCGTGCCTCGCCGTTCGATGCCACGAGGCCTGCTTTCACGAACAGCCCCAGCACTCCGGCGCCGGCCTCGAGTTCGCCGGACGAGATTTCCACCGTCGGAAGCGACTCCGCGATCGCGCCTTCCTCAAAGGTTTGCCGCGCGGTTTCGGCGGCCGTGTTGGCGGCGTCGCGGCCGTGCAGCAGCGCGGTCGCCTCGGTCGCGAGCGCCTTCTTGGCTTCGTTGATCTCGCCGCCTTTGAGCGCCGCAAGCTTTTCGATCTCGCTCATCGGCAGGATCGTGAACAGTTTTAGAAACTTGACGACGTCGGCGTCCTCGACGTTGCGCCAGTACTGCCAGAAATCGTAGGGCGAGAATTGATCCGCATTGAGCCACACCGCGCCCTGCGCGGTCTTGCCCATCTTGGCGCCCGACGCCGTCGTCAGCAGCGGCGTTGTCAGCGCGAACAATTGCGGCGTGCCCATGCGGCGGCCGAGATCGACGCCGTTGACGATGTTGCCCCATTGATCGGAGCCGCCCATCTGCAGCCGGCAGCCGGCGCGCCGCGCCAGTTCCACGAAGTCATAGGCCTGGCAGACCATGTAGTTGAACTCGATGAAGCTCATCTCCTGCTCACGCTCGAGCCGGAGCCGCACCGAGTCCATCGTCAGCATGCGGTTGACGGAGAAATGCCGGCCGATGTCGCGCAGCATCTCGATCCAGTTCAGTTTCGTCAGCCACTCGGCGTTGTCGAGCATGATCGCATCGCTCGGGCCGTTGCCGTAGCGCAGTACCTTGGCGAACACGCCGCGGATCGAAGCCTTGTTGGCCTCGATTTCCTCGATCGAGCGGATCGCGCGCGACTCGTCCTTGCCGGAGGGGTCGCCGACCATGGTGGTGCCGCCGCCCATCAGGGTGATCGGCTTGTTGCCGCTCTGCTGGAGCCAGTGCAGCATCATCATGGTGAGGTAGTTGCCGATATGAAGCGACGGCGCCGTGCAGTCGTAGCCGACATAGGCGGTTGCCAGGCCCTTGGCGGCAAGCGCGTCCAGGCCCTCGAAATCGGAGCATTGGTGGATGAAGCCGCGTTCCTGCAAAATGTTCAGGAAACCTGATTTAAATGCAGCCATTTGTTAGCGACTCTGATCATTCTATTTTCACGGTAATTGTAACGAGTTGCGGAACCATGGCGGAACAGGCTGCCGCAACCGTGCGCGCTGTGGCATTATAAGATGTCCGTGTTTGGCACAAGCTGGTCGTCGTCGGCGGGACGAATCGAGCAGGGCGTCGCAAAGGCACGATTACAATGATGTTGACGGCACTGGGTTTGATGAGCGGCACCTCGCTGGATGGGGTCGATGTCGCTTTGATCGAAACCGACGGCCGCCGGGTGAAGGCCCTCGGCCCCTCCGGATACCGGCCTTATACCGAAATGGAGCGAAATCTGCTGCGCCAGGCGCTGTATGAGGCCGCCGACCTGCCGGATCGTACGGCGCGGCCAGGCTGTCTGCGCGATGCCGAGTGGGCCGTCACGGCAGCGCATGCCGAGGCGGTGGCCGCCTTTATCGCGCAACACCGCATCAGCTTCGACGACATCGATATTGTCGGTTTTCATGGCCAGACCGTGCTGCACCGGCCCGAAAGAAGGTTAACGGTGCAGATCGGGGACGCGCTCGCGCTGGCCAAGGCGATCCATATCCCGGTCATGTATGACTTCCGCGCCGCCGACGTCGATGCCGGCGGACAGGGCGCGCCCTTCGTGCCGGTCTACCACCGCGCGCTCGCCCAATCGCTGGAGCGGGAGGGGCCGATCGTCGTGGTCAATATCGGTGGCGTTTCCAACATCACCTATATCGACGGCGACACGCTGATCGCCTGCGACACCGGTCCCGGCAACGCGCTCATCGACGACCATATGTTCCGCTGGTTGAACCAGCGCTTCGATGCCGAGGGCCGCACGGCCGCGCAAGGCAAGGTCGACGCGGCCTGGATCGCGCGGGCGCTGAAACTGCCGTTCTTTTCCCTGCCGCCGCCGAAATCGCTCGATCGCAACGATTTTGAGTTGCTGAAGCTCGGCGATGTACCGCCGGAGGATGGCGCGGCGACCTTGACCGCGTTCACCGCGGCCGCCATTGCCCGGGTAGTGCCGCTGCTGCCGAAGGAGCCCAAAAGCTGGATCGTGGCCGGCGGCGGCGCACGCAACATGACCATGTTGCGGATGCTGCGCGAGTGTCTGCAGCCTGCGACCGTCCAGGCGGCGGATACGCTCGGTTGGGCGTCGGACGCCATCGAGGCGCAGGCGTTCGGATTTTTGGCGGCGCGGGGGCTGAAGGGTCTGCCGCTGAGCTATCCCGCCACCACGGGGGTGCCGATGCCGATGACCGGTGGGATCATCGCGCGACCGTGATATTCATGCAGTTGTATTGACCTTGACCGCTTCATGCAAATGCATCTATTTTGGATGCAGTTGCATGGAGCGGGGCTGCGGCCTTCGTCCGGGAGGTCGCCATGATGCCGAAACTCACTTTGATCAGCCACAAGCTCTGCCCCTATGTGCAGCGCGCGGTGATCGCGCTGAACGAAAAGGGCGTTCCGTTCGAGCGGATCGATATCGATCTCGCCAATAAACCCGACTGGTTTTTGAAGATTTCGCCGCTTGGCAAGGTGCCGGTGCTGCGGGTCGCGAGCGATGAGGGCGAAGTGGCGCTGTTCGAAAGCAACGTCATCTGCGAGTACATCGAGGACACGCAAGGGGGCGCAAAACTTCATCCCCAGGATCCATTGCAGCGGGCCCAGCACCGCGCCTGGATGGAATTCGGCTCGACCATTCTGAGCGAGTTGTGGGGCCTTGAGACCACCGGCGACCCCGCGATCTTCGAGAGCAAGCGGCAGGCGGTCGCAGCGAAGTTTGCGCGTGTCGAGGAGGCCCTCGGCTCGGGCCCGTTCTTTGCCGGGAAAAACTTCAGCCTCGTGGACGCGGTGTTCGCGCCGATCTTCCGTTATTTCGACGTGTTCGACGAATTGATCGATCTATCGATCTTCGCCGATACGCCGAAGGTTCGCGCATGGCGAAAGCAACTGGCGCAGCGGCCGAGTGTGCGCGCGGCGGTAGGCTCCGATTACCCGCAATTGCTGCATGCGTTCCTGGTGCGTCATGACGCGCATATGCTGAAGCTCGCGGCCTGACACGACGATGTCGCCGCAAGTCTCCTTCGAGACGCCGCTGCGCGGCTCCTGAGGATGAGCTACAAATCTCCGGCCATCTTCGCGAGCGTGGCAATGGTGTTCACGTTGCGTGCGGTGCCTGCCTTGGCGGCCGGCACGATGAGCTTCGATTTTCCCATTCCCTCGCCGTAGTGGATGTAGATCTCGCGCCGGCCTAATTCGATCTGTTCGTCTTTCCTGCCTTTGACGGCGGCAAGCGCGTCTGCGGGTGGTGGCTTGTCGAGGAATACAGCGACTGTGCGGTTAGGCGCTGCCTTTGGAAATGGATTATCCGCCAGCACGGCCTGCATTTCTGCAGCGGTGCGCACCTGCACGCCGACCGGCTTGCCGGCATAGGTTTCAAGCTGCGCTTCCAGAGCCTTCTTGACGGCGGATTCGGATTTGCGGCTTGAGAAAACAAACATTGCCGCTGGCGATGTAGGTGCGGACGCCGGTAAAGCCCAACGCCTCGCACATTTCCTTCAGGTCGCTCATCGGCAGTTTGCCGGTGCCGCCGACGTTCACCGCACGAAGGAGAGCGACGTAGGCAGTCATGGCAAACGGTGCTAGCGGACGTTGGCGAGCCGCATGTCGAGATAGCCGGTCACCGTCTCCATCAGCGGCTCCAGCTTGCCGTCGAAGAAATGGTTGGCGCCGGGGATGATCTGCTGGTCGATCACGATGCCTTTTTGCGTCTTCAATTTCTCGACCAGCGTGTTGACGTCCTTCGGCGGCACCACCGCATCCCTCTCGCCGTGCACGATCAGGCCAGAGGACGGGCAGGGCGCGAGAAAGGAGAAATCATAGAGATTCGCGGGCGGCGCGATCGAGATGAAGCCCTCGACCTCGGGCCGGCGCATCAGGAGCTGCATGCCGATCCATGCGCCGAACGAGAAGCCCGCGACCCAGCAGGCGCGCGCTTCGGGATTGATGGTCTGCGCCCAGTCGAGCGCGGAAGCAGCATCCGACAATTCGCCGGTGCCGTGATCGAACGAGCCCTGGCTGCGGCCGACGCCGCGGAAATTGAAACGCAGCACCGAGAAGCCGCGATGCGCAAACGCGTAGTAGCACTGGTAGACGATCTGGTGGTTCATCGTGCCGTGAAACTGCGGATGCGGATGCAGGATCATCGCGATCGGAGCGTTCTTCTGCTTGGCCGGATGGTAACGGCCTTCGAGACGGCCTGCGGGGCCGGTGAAAATTACTTCAGGCATTGATGATCCTTGGAGGTGTTCCTTGGCAACGGACGTGATCCGGCGGAAAAATCTGATCAGACGTCGTTGGGCGATGCGCGAACGGCGCTCACGTGAAACTGGTGGCGGCGTTCTAGCATGAGGCGAGGGGCAAAAAGCAAGCATCTTGAACATCTGGAAGGCTATTCAAGGCGTTAGCTTGCGATTGTAAGAGACGGGACGATCCCCAATTGCCATAAGGCGTCTTACGCTTGCAGCGAGCTCTGGCTCAAGAGAGCCGCGCGCCAACACAGGTAACATTGTACGGAAATGCCTGACCGGGTCTATCTCGACTGGAACGCGACCACGCCGCTACGGCCCGAGGCGAGGCGGGCGATGACGGCCGCTTGGGAAGTCGCCGGCAACCCGTCCTCGGTCCATGCCGAAGGGCGCCAGGCGCGCGGGCTGGTCGAGGATGCCCGTGCCGCCGTCGCGGCGGCGGTCTCCGCTCGGCCCCAGGACGTCGTGTTTTCGTCCGGCGGCACGGAGGCGAACGCGCTGGCGCTGACACCGGGACTGCGCCGGGCTGCGGGAGATGCGGTTCGGCGGCTGCTGGTCTCGGCCGTCGAGCACACTTCGGTGCTGTCGGGGGGTAGGTTTGCGGCGGAGGCGATCGGGACCATCAAAGTCAGCGGCTCCGGCCTGGTCGACCGCGAACACCTGCGCGAGCGGCTTGCTGAGGGCGCTCCGGCGCTGGTCTCGGTGATGCTGGCCAATAACGAGACCGGCGCCATTCAGCCGGTCGCCGAAATCGCCGACATCGTGCATGCAGCAGGCGGGCTGCTGCATGTCGACGCGATCCAGGCGCTTGGAAAAATAACCTTTGATATCAAATCGATGCGGGCCGACCTGATCACGCTCTCGGCGCACAAGATCGGCGGCCTCAAGGGCGTCGGCGCGCTTGTGATGGCCGAGGACGTCCAGGGTCTGGAGCCGCTGCTGCGTGGCGGCGGGCAGGAACTCGGGCGCCGTGCGGGCACCGAAAATGTTGCTGGGATCGCGGCCTTCGGGGCCGCGGTCCGGGCTGCCCTGGCGGCCTTGCAGGGCGACGCGGAAGGGCTGGTGGGTCTCCAGAGGCGCCTTGAGGCCGGCCTGCGAGAAACCCCGGGAATGATCCTGTTTTCGGTGGATTCGCCCCGCCTGCCCAACACCACGCTGTTCACCGTTCCCGGGCTCAAGGCCGAAACGGCCGTAATTGGCTTCGATCTCGCCGGTATTGCGGTATCCTCGGGTTCCGCTTGCTCGTCGGGCAAGGTCCAGCCCTCCCACGTCCTGGCCGCCATGGGGTTCGACCGGGAACTGGCCCAGGGAGCGGTGCGGCTCAGTCTGGGCTGGTCTACATCAGAGGCAGACATTGATTTGGCCCTTGAGGCTTGGCGAAAGCTTGCCGATGTCTTACTTAGAGGACGACGAAACACAGCTTGAAACGTTCTAAGTGAGTTTCGCCGGAACGCTTCGTCACTGATTTGGAATTGTTCCACCGCGGTCCTTGAAACCGCGAGCGGAGGATGGAATGCCAGCCGTACAAGAGACGGTCGAGCGCGTCAGGCGCATCGAC
>Ga0070674_100001712_pt1 | contig 11884 bp, 8 predicted proteins | sample KBSM33metaG_FD_65344 | JGI IMG/M metagenome (GOLD analysis project Ga0070674, IMG submission 65344) | Miscanthus rhizosphere microbial communities from Kellogg Biological Station, Michigan, USA - KBS M3-3 metaG | ecosystem: Host-associated > Plants > Roots > Rhizosphere > Soil ... | reverse complement strand
CCGAGCGCCTCGCGATACCGGCGCACGCGGTCGCGGTGGTAGTCGGCGAGCTTCTCGCCTTCCCCACCCTGCCCGGCGAGCTCATCGGCAAGCCGCTCGTGGAGCTCTGCACGAACGGGCAAGGGCAACGACTCGTATGCCGCGTCGCGGATCAGCTGGTGACGGAACGCGTAGAGCACGTCGTCGGACGGCTGCCTCCGCACGAACTCCTTCCGCACGAGCGCGGCGAGGAGTGCGTCGACGTCGCCAGTGGGAGCGTCTGGCGACAGCAGGACGAGCGTCGAGGGTGAGAAGACCTTGCCCTCGACGGATGCGAGCTCGAGCGCGACCCGCTCCTCCTCCGGAAGCCGGTCGATGCGCGACGCGACGAGAGCATGGATGGTTCCTGGCACCGGAATGACCGGCACCTGGGTCGTCGTCCAACGTCCGTCGCGCCGTTCGAGTATCTCGCGATCCACGAGCAACGCGAGGAGCTCCTCGACGTAGAGCGGGATACCTTCGGATGTCTCGATCACGTAGTCGCGGACGGCATCCGGGAGGTCGGAGTCGCCGAGCAGGTTGTCCACGAGGCGCTCCGACTCCGCCTCCGTGAGCGAATCGAGGACGACGGTGGTCGAGCAGGCGTTTCCCCTCCCCCAGGATCCCCTGGCTTCCAACAGCTCGGGGCGTGCCGCGCACAGCACGAGAATCGGGGCGCCCTCGGAGGTGGCAGCGACGTCGTCGACGAGATCGAGGAGCGCTGGCTCGGCCCAGTGGAGATCCTCGAGGACGAACACGACCGGCTGCGTGCGAGCGAGCCCCTCGAGTGCGTCGCGCACCGAGGAAACCGTGGGCGTCTCCTCGGCGTCGGATGTCGCTGCCACCGCTGAGAGTGGTCCGTACGTGATCGCCTCGCCGTAGGGAAGGCACTGGCCGCGGACGACCGAGGCGACGTCTCCGACCGTCTCGAGGAACTCGCCGACGAGCCTCGACTTGCCGGTCCCCGCCACCCCGAGCACCGTGACGAGGCACAGGTTGTTGTGGGTGACGGCGCCCTCGAATGCGCTCGAGAGCGCCGCGAGCTGACGTCGCCGTCCGACGAGGGGGGAATCGAGCCGGAGTTCTCTCGCGGACGAGCCCTCGCGTAGTCCCACGAGGCGATACGACCCTCGCTCGGGCACGGCGTCGACGGCACCCGCCACGAGCGCGCGCGTCGATTCGCCGAGGAGGATCTGGCCCGAACGCGTAGCCCGCTCGAGCTCCTCGGCGGCCGAAACCGGCCGGCCCGTCGCGAGCTCTTCGGCGGTGACGAGCACCTCGCCCGTATCGAGCGCCGTGGAGACCTCGAGGAAGACTCCGTGCTCGGGCAGGAGGCCGTCGTTCAGTACCCCGACCCCCTCCCGGATCTCGTTGGCAGCTCTGACCGCGCGGAGCGCGTCGTCCTCGTGCGTCGTCGGGACGCCGAACACGGCGAGCGCGCGTCCCATCGTGATTCGGGCTACGCCACCATGACGTTCGGCCGACGATCGCACGACATCCGCGAATCGATCGAGGAGCGCACGCAGCATCTCGGGCTCGAGGCTGGTCGCCAGCGCCGCCGCATTTCGGATGTTCGCGACGACGACCGTCACCGTCTTGCGAGTTGGCCGGATCGGCAGCGCATCTCTGATTGCCGCCAGTCGCGCCGTCACGCGGGGCGGCGCCCTGAGCGTCGCGTCCTGACGGAGGATCGCGCGCTCCATCTCCTGCAGCTCCTCGCCGGGATCGATCCCGAGCTCCTCGACGAGCACGCGCCGAGCATCCTGATACGCAGCGAGGGCGTCCGCCTGGCGTCCGGACCGGTACAGCGCGAGCATCAGGAGCGCTCGCAGGTGCTCCCGATACGGGTGCGCGGCGACGAGCGCCTCGAGAGTGACGAGGACGTCGGCGTGCCGCCCCAGCTCCAGCTCGAGACCCGCGAGCTCCTCTCTCGCCGTGAGCTCCAGCTCCAGGAGTCTCGGCACGGCCGCCTGAGCGAACGGTTCGAATGCGAGATCCTCGAGCGGTTGCCCGCGGATGAGCGAGAGCTCCGCGCGAAGCCGCCCGGCGCGATCGGCGGACGTCTCCTCGACGCGGTCGAGCAGACGCTCGAGGCGCCGCGCATCCACCTGATCCGGCTCGACCGCGAGCACGTAGCCGGCAGGATCGGTGCGAATGACATCCCGGCCGAGCGTCCGGCGCAGCTCGGACACGTAGTTCTCGAGAGCGTGTCGCGCGGTCTTCGGCGGTCGGTCGCCCCAGATGTCCTCGACGAGACGGTCCGGCGAAATGGCCTCGCCCGAGCGAAGCGCGAGGATGGCGAGGAGCGCGCGCTGCTTGCGCCGTCGAACGCCGAGTGCCTGCTCTCCGTCTCGAACCTCGAGCGGCCCGAGGAGCTGGAATCGGAGCACGGACCGTTTCTACACCCCCACGGACGCGTCAACAAGCTTGCCGCGCGGCCGTCCCGGGCGGATGATGCGCGCAGTGTGGCACCGTCGTCTCCTGGTCGTCGCTGGCGCCCTGGTCGTCCTTCTCGCGCCCGCCCAGGACAGCGCGGCCGTCCTCCCGGGAGAGAACGGGAAGATCGCGTTCGCCTCCACCCGGGACGGGAATCGCGAGATCTACGTCGTGAATGCGGACACCACGGGCCTCGCGCGCCTCACGAACGACCCGAGTGTCGACACGGACCCTGCGTGGTCGAGCGACGGAACGCGGATTGCGTTCACGAGCACACGTACCGGCGGCGACGAGATCTACCTCATGAACGCGGACGGGACCGGTCAGACACGGCTCACTTCCGCACCGGGCAGCGATTCCAACGCGACGTGGTCACCGCTCGGCCGGAACATCGCCTTCGCGAGCACGCGTGACGGGGACGCCGACATCTACGTGATGAACGAGGACGGGACGGGCCAGGCGCCGCTCACGAGCAACGGCGTCGCCGACGCGAACCCGTCGTGGTCGCCGGACGGTGCCTCGATCGCCTTCCGGAGCGAGCGCGACGGCAACAGCGAGATCTACGTCATGAAGGTCGACGGGACCGCGGTCGTCCGGCTGACGTTCAACTCCGCCCTGGACGTGAGCCCCGCGTGGTCGCCGGACGGCAAGTCGATCGCATGGGCGAGCCTCCGCGACGGCAACTACGAGATCTACGTCATGAACGCCGACGGCACCGACCAGCGGCGGCTGACACGCAACCTCGACGTCGATCTCGATCCGGCCTGGTCACCGAACGGGAAGCTCATCGCCTTCACGAGCAGCCGAGACGGCAACAACGAGATCTACGTCATGAACGCCGACGGCAGCAATCAGACGCGGCTCACGACCGACGCGAACGAGGACACGACACCGGACTGGCAGTGGCAGTACAGCACCCCTCCGCCGCCGAAGGCGCTCGAGGACGCCGACTTCGTCGCCGTGCGGTGGAAGGAGAGCGTCTTCCACGGCTCGCTGCTCGTGAAGGGACGGGTTCCGGGATTGTCGAAGATGCAGCTCGCGCTCAGGTACGGAAAGCGCATCGTCCTCGCTGCCGGTCTCACGGTGGCGAAAGGAGCGTTCTCGAGGCGAATCGCTCTGCCGCGGAACCTCGTCCCGGGCGCGTACTCGCTCGAGGTCGGCGCCGCCGGAAGCCCGACACAGCTGACGCCGCAGGAGATCCACCTGCGACTCGGGTCCCCGCCGGAGGGAGTCGTCTCGGACGCGTGGGCGAGCTCGACCGTCGAGGGGCCACCCCTCGAACGCGTCCCGTCGACGAGTACCTCGCTCTGGGCGCACTTCGAGTTCGCCGCGCTTCCGCGGCCGGGTCAGCTGCTCCGGACCACCTGGTACATCGACGGCAAGCAACGCTCGAAGACCATCCCGAAGCCGAGGCGATCGCCTGTCATCGCGTTCGTCCGGTGGCCGACCGAGCTGACGTCATTCCCACGCGGCACCTATTCGTGCGTCCTCACCGCAGGGGCGAAGGTGGTCAAGCGCGTGACGTTCCGCGTCTCGTAACCACATCGCGTGTGAGCGCGGCATGAGAGCCGTGTTAGCCGGTCGCTCGACCCTCGCTCCATGGCATGCTCATGGAGTACGCGGAGCGCGCGGGTCGTCGCAGCCGCGGGAGCGCTCCTCGCTCTGACGGTCGGGACGGCATCGGCGACCCGTGTATCGGGCACGAACGATGCCGAGACCATCCGCGGAACGGAGGCCGCCGACGTCCTTCTCGGACGTTCGGGCGACGACCGAGTCTTCGGCCGCGGCGGGGCCGACACCATCGTGGGCGGTCCCGGCTTCGACAGGCTCTGGGGCGGAGCCGGAGCCGACCGGCTGCTCGCCCGCGACCGAGCTCGCGATCTCGTCACCTGCGGGCCGGGACGAGACACCGCGATCGTCGACGTCATCGACCGCGTCCATGCCAGCTGCGAGATCGTGCGGCGCCCCACGTCGACCACCGAGTCCGTGCCCCCGCCACGGGAGCCGGTGCCGGTCGTGCTCGAGAACGCGAAGCCGGGCACACCCGGCTGGGCCTCGTTCGACCGCGCCAAGGGGAGGGCGATCGAGGGCTACACGGACCCGAGTGTTGCGCAGGGAGGCACGCTGGCCTTTCACGTCTCGACCTCCTCGGACGAGAGCTACCGCGTCCTCGTCTACCGAGCCGGCTACTACGGCGGCATCGGCGCCCGTCGTGTCGCGTGTCTGCCCTCGTGCGACGGAGCTGCGGAGGGTCACGAGCGGACGATCCCGCCCGCCGGCCCGGAGGGTCTCGTGCACGCGAACTGGCCCGTCAGCCAGACGCTCGACATCCCGGCCGACTGGGTGTCGGGCTACTACTTCGCTCACTTCCAACTCGCGAGCGGCCCCGACGCAGGACGCGTGACCACGACGTGGTTCCTCGTCCGCGAAGCAGGTGCCTCGCGCCGGGCACCGATCCTGGTGCAGGCATCTCCGACGACCTGGCAGGCCTACAACGGATGGGGCGGCGGGAGTCTGTACGAATTCAACAGCCCGAACGGCCGGCGCGCGGCGAAGATCGCGTTCGACCGTCCGTACGATCAGCCCCTCGAGCAGCGTCCGGAGGCGCTCGAAGTCCCGCTCGCCCGGTTCCTCGAGCGGAACGGGTACGACGTCGCCTACCAGGCCGACGTCGACACCGCTCGAGATCCCGCGTCGCTCGAGGGCCGACGCGTCGTGGTGGTGGCGGGGCACAGCGAGTACTGGTCGAAGGGGATGCGCGACAGCTTCGACGCCGCGCGCGACGCGGGGACCGACCTCGCGTTCTTCGGAGCCAACGCGGCGTACTGGCAGATCAGGTACGAGGACGACTTCCGCACGATCGTCGGGTACAAGAGCGCCGCGTGGGATCCCGAGACCGATCCGGCACTCGAGACCACCCAGTTCCGAGCCCTCGTTCCCCCGCGGTACGAGTGCTCGCTCATGGGCATCCAGCACGCCGGAGGAACTCTCGAGTGGACGACGGATGGCGACTACACGGTGACGGCGGACGGTGCCCGCGATCCCTGGATGAAGAGCGCCGGCTTCGTCCCGGGCGACGTCGTCCGGGGAGTCGTGAGCCGCGAGGTCGACACCATCCCCGGCACTCAGTCGGCGCAGAGCTCGTGCGGGAATGCGCTGACCGTGCTCTTCCATCGCGAGCTCGGGACCGCCGAGTCGGGAGACGCGGACGCGGTGCGCTTCACGGCAGCGTCTGGCGCCAAGGTCTTCGCCTCGGGCTCACATCAGTTCGTGTGGGGACTCGAGGACGTGCCAGAGGTGGAGCGGATGCGACACGGGATCGTCGACCCGAGGCTGCAGGCATTCGTCCGGGCCATGCTCGACGACATGCTCGGAACTGGCTAGCCGCTCGGCAAGTACGGGTTCTCGTTCTTGGGCTTCGTCGGCTTGCTCGGTGTCGTTTCCTGCGTCGGCGTCGTGTCTGCTCCTCCGGTCCCGCCGGAGTTCCCGATCGTCGAACCCGTCGAGGTTGGTTCTGGAGGCTTCGAGACCGTGACCAGCAGCGTGTGCCCGTCGATGCGCCGGACGCGAACGCGATCGAAGTTCCCGTCGGTCGCGAGGTCCACACGCAATCGGTTCTTCGCCTTCCGGACACGGATGCGCAGATCCGGGGAAGCGGCTCCCGGGGTGCGGGCGGTGATGCCCGCCTGGACGACGGCGAACCACGCATGTCCGTCGGAGATGTCCGCGTCATGGACGCGAAGGCTCGCGGGCTCGAGCGGGAGCCCGGTCAGCCGAAGGCGCGCGCCGACCGGGTCGCCCGCGATCAGTGCGACATGGCGCAGCGACGTCTGCTCGGGCGGAGTCGTTTCCTCCTGCGGGTGCGTCGCGGATGTCGTATCGGACGTGCTCGTCGCCGTCTCACCATCGTCTGACGCGAGCGCCGCGGCAAGAACGAAAGCTCCCGCGAGGAGCGCGACCGCGACGCCCACGACTGCGAGAGCGGCGACGCCGCGACGGCGACGCGGGAGCTCACGCGTGTTTCGAACGACTCTCTGCGTGACGCCGCTGCCGGAAGCAGGTCCACCCGTCGGGACGCCGGACGGGCCGAGGCGGCTCTGGCGGCGCCACCGCGACCCGACGACGGCTCCGACGATCTCGTCGAGCTCGTCTGCGGCCTCAGCGGCGGTCGCTTGCCGGTCTTCGGGCGCCTTCGCGAGCAGCCGCTCGACCCAGTCGCAGAGTGGAGCGGGCAGATCCGGATTCGCGGCCCCGAGCGAGGGCACCGGTTCGTTCAGGTGCTGCAGCATCACCGCCATCGCCGCGTCGGAGCCGTGGAACGGGACGTCGCCGCTGAGCAGCTCGTATGCCATGACCCCGACCGCGTACAGGTCGGCCGGCGGCCCGACGTTCGTCGCGAGCGCCTGCTCGGGAGCCATGTACGCCGGCGTGCCCAAGGTGCTCCCGCTCTCCGTGAGCGCGCGGCCGGCCTCCTCCTGGACGACCTTCGCGACGCCGAAGTCGGCGATCTTGACACCGCCGGTCGATGTGACCATGACGTTCTCCGGCTTGAGGTCGCGGTGCACCACTCCACGCGCGTGCGCGTGTGACAACCCGCCGAGGACGTCTTCGAGCACACCGGCGGCCTGCGGCAGCGAGAGCTCCGCCGCATCGCGCAGCGAGCCGCGCTCGAAGTACTCCATCGCGATGTACGCGGTGCCGTCGTGCTCGAAGTACTCGTGCACGGTGACGATGTTCGGATGGTTGAGCGAGCCCGCAACGCGCGACTCGCGGAGGAATCGCTCGATGAACGCTGGGTCGGATGCGTGCAGGCCGGCGAGCTCCTTCAGGGCCACGTCCCGATCCAGATCCACCTGGCGTGCCAGATACACGACCGCCGTGCCGCCGCGGCCGACCTCGCGGACGATCTCGTACCTTCCGACCCGTCTTTGCGTCGCGGCGCTTGTCATTCACGCCACATGGTGGAGATTCGGCGCGTCGTTGTCACCCCTCCGCCACAGGAGCTTTACGAGGGTCACCCTCCCGGCGTTTGCCGCTCAGCGCAGAAGCGGCAGCACGCGCTCGCAGACGAGGTCGACGCCGGCGAGGGGTGTTCGCCCCTGCGGCGTCCCGAGCTCGACGCGATCGGCTCCCGCATCCCACAGCTCGACGACCTGCTCTGCGACCTCCTCGGGCGTGCCGGCGATGGAGAAGCGCTCGAGCGGCGGCGGCTCGCCAGGCTCCAGCCCGAGCGTGGGATCGAGGTGCGCCACGACCTCGAGGTACGGAGCGACGGCCGCGCTCGCACGCTCTCGCGCCCAGTCGCCGTCCTCGTCGACCACGCTGACCGAGCCGAGGACGACCTTCACCTCGACGTTGCCGATCCACTCGCGCACGACCGGGACGAGATCCGGATTGGCGCTCCCGCCCACCTTGACCTCCTGCGCGACCGTTCCGGCCCAACGCGCCGTCTCTCTCCCCCACGTGCCGACGAGGAGCGGAACCGCGTCGCGGACGCGCGGATACGTGAGCGTGTTCCCGGGCGCGAGCGTGAAGCGCTCTCCCGCAACCCCCGTCTCGTCGCCCGCGAGCAGCGCGCGGACGATCTCGACCGCCTCGCGGAGACCGGCGAGCGGCCGCTCCTCCTCGATGCCGAGCCGTTCGAGCCACGCGCCCTTCGCGAGGCCGAGAAATGCGCGGCCACGCGAGACCGAGTCGAGCATGGCGATCTGGCCGGCGATCTCGTACGGATGCAAGGTAAAGGGGTTGAGCGCCGCGGGCCCGAGACGGATCCGCTCCGTCACGCGTGCCATGAGGAGGAGCGGCCCGATCGCCGGCTGGTCGAGCAGGTCGTGGTACACCGAGAGGACGTCGACGCCAGCCGCCTCGGCGTGCCGAGCGAGCGCCTCGTACTCCTCCGGCGCCATGTTCGTCCTGACGCCGAAGCCCAGCTCGCGCGCTACGTCAGCTCCTCGGTGACGAGCGTCCGCTCGCCGATCCGCTCGATGCGCATGACGAGGCGTTCGTCCGGATCCGGGCACGCGACCAGCGAGTCGCGTTCGAGCCAGTCTTGCGCGGGCAGCCGCCGCATCCTCGCCGGGAGCAGCGGGAGCACCGACTGGAGCGCGAAGAGGCAGAAGTGCTTGCCGTCCGGGATGCGCACGCGACTCGACTCCGTGACCTCGAAGTAGTCGCCGACCTCGAGCCCGCACACGGACCGGCCCTCGATCCGCTCGACCGTCACGCGGAGGTCGTAGAGGCGCATCTCCGTCACCCGACGACCCTAACCCCGATCGCTAGGGTGGGCTTGTCATGGCCGACGTCGCGATCGAACGTCCCGCTGGCCGGGGGCTCCACGTCAATCCGTGGCTGGTCCTCGTTCTCGTCTGCATGGCGCAGTTCATGGTCATCCTGGACGCGACGATCGTCAACGTCGCGCTCCCGTCGATCCAGAAGGACCTTGGGCTCAGCGAGTCCAATCTCCAGTGGATCGTCAACGCGTACGCCCTGACCTTCGGCGGCTTCCTGCTCCTGGGCGGCCGGGCCGGCGACCTCGCGGGGCGGAAGAAGGTCTTCCTCATCGGTCTCGTCGTATTCACGGTCGCGTCGCTGCTCAACGGCCTCGCCTGGAGCTCCGGGGTGCTGATCCTGTTCCGCGGCGTGCAGGGTCTCGGCGCCGCGCTGATCGCGCCGGCAGCGCTGTCGATCATCACGGCGACCTTCTCCGAGGGTGCCGAGCGAACGAAGGCGATGGGTGTCTGGGCCGCAATCGCGGTCGGCGGCGGCGCGGTCGGCCTCGTCCTCGGCGGCATCCTCGTCGAGGCGCTGTCCTGGCCGTGGATCTTCTTCGTGAACGTCCCCGTCGGCATCGCCGTCTTCGCCGCCGCGCTCAAGTACGTCCCTGAGTCACGCGACGAGCACGCGCACAAGAGCTTCGACCTCGCGGGCGCCGCCACCGTGACCGCCGGACTGATCACCCTCGTCTACGGGATCGTGAAAGCGCAGGACAAGGGCTGGACGTCGCTGCACACGGGCGGGTTCTTCGCGCTCGCGGCGGCTCTCCTGATCGCGTTCGTCATCATCGAGAGCCGCTCGGCGGAGCCGCTCGTCCGTCTGTCGATCTTCCGCGTGCGGACGGTCCGTGCCGCGAACGTCGTGATGTTCCTCGTCGCGTCGGGCCTGTTCGCGATGTTCTTCTTCAACACGCTCTATCTCCAGCGCGTCCTCGGCTACTCGGCGCTCGAAGCCGGGCTCGCGTTCCTTCCTTTCACCGCGGGGATCATCATCGGGGCGGGGGTCTCGCAGAAGCTCGTGCCGGCGATCGGTGCCCGGGAGGTGCCACTGATCGGGATGGTCATGGCGGTCGTCGGCCTGCTGCTGTTCGTGCGTCTCGAGCCCGGCGGCAGCTACGTGGGCGACTTCCTGCTTCCGGTGATGCTCACGTCGATCGGGATGGGTCTCACGTTCGTGCCGGTCACGCTGATCGCAACCAGCGGGATCCCGACTGACGACGCCGGGCTCGCGTCCGGTCTCTACAACACCTCGCAGCAGGTCGGCGGCGCGCTCGGCCTCGCCGTCCTCTCGACGTTCGCGGTGAGCAAGACCGACGACACCCTCAGCGGGCTGGGTCGCGCGCCGCGACCCGCCGACCAGGCGCAGGCGCTCGTCGACGGCTTCCACGTCGCGTACGTCGGGAGCGCGATCCTCGTCGCCGTCGCTGCGGTGCTCCTCGCCGTCCTCCTTCGCCGCGAGGACGTCGTCGCGGTCGGTGAGGGCGCGGCGGCACCCATCCCCGTCTAGGTCACTCGAACCAGACGACGGTCGCGAGCAGCGCGTAGGTCGCCACGAGGGCGAGCCCCTCGTAGGCCGCCGCCTCGCCGTCACCCGTGATCTGCCAGATCGCGAGCGCGGCGAACACGAGCGCGACGACGAGCACGAGCCCGTTGTTCGGCAGCCCGAATGTCAGGTGCTGCTCGAACGCCATCGAGATGAGTACGAGAGCGGGATAGAGAAACGCCGCGATCTGGGCGACCGAGTTCTTCACCACCGAGATGGCGAGGTCGTAGCGCTGCTTCCACGCGAGCTGGATCCCGACGACGTTCTCGACCGCGTTGCCCGCGATCGCGACGATAACGAGGCCGGTGAACGCCTTCGAGATGCCGAGCTCCTCCGTCGCCGGGTCGATGACGTCCACGAACCACTCCGACGTGAACGCGGCTGCGACGCCCGCCAGGGCGAGGACGACGAGCCCGGCGGAAAACCCGAGAGACGGTGCTTCGTGATTCTCGATCGCCGGCTGATCCGATCCGGAACGCAGGTAGTTCGTGAGCCAGGCGCCGTACACGCAGAGGATGAGAATCGCCCCGACCACCGAGATCGTCTCCGCGTTGTCGGCGGCCGCGTCACCCAGCGAGAGCGACGTCGAGATGATCGCGATCATGAAGACGACGAGCATGAGCAGCATCGTCGTGTCGTTCGGCAGCCGGCGCTGGAAGCGCATGACGCCGTCCTCTGCGCTCCACGCCCCTGCGACGATCGCGAGCCCGAGGACGAGGAGCGCGTTCGCGAGGAGCGAGCCGAGAATCGAGGTCTGCGCCACGACGATCTCCCCAGCACGGAGCGCGAAGATCACGATGAAGAGCTCCGGGAGGTTGCCGAGCGTCGACTGCAGGACGCCGGTCGTCGCAGGGCCGTAGCGCGCCCCAACGGTCTCCGTGCCGATGCCGACCGTCCACGCGAGCAGCGCGAGCGCGACGATCGCGACGACGAACTGGAGCACCGCGTTCGCCTCGGCGTAATGGAGGACGCCGAGCAGGCCTGCCACCGCGAACGACGCAACGATCACGATCCACGTCCTCATCGGCCCGCCGAGACTATCTTCAGGCCGTGGCCGACTGGGACACCGTGCGTGAGATAGCCGGAGCATTTCCCGGCGCCGAGGAGTCGACGACGTACGGGAAGCCCTGCTTCAAGGTGAAAGGGAAGCTCTTTGCCTGGGTGAGTCCCGACGACGCAGCCGAGGGCGCACTCGCCGTCCGCGTCGATCCCGGCGAGCTGCCGCTCCTCGTCGACGGTGCGCCGGACCGGTACTTCCAGACTCCGCACTACCACGGTCACCCGATCCTCCTCGTCCGCATGGACGCGATCGCGCCGCGAGAGCTCGCCGAGCGGATCGAGGACTCCTGGCTCCTGCGCGCGCCGAAGCGGCTCGTGGACGCGTTCGTCACGGCCGGGGAGTAGCCGTGGCCGACTGGAAGACGGTGCGGAAGCTCGCGCTCTCCCTTCCCGAGATCGAGACCTCGAGCTCCGGCCGGGTCGCCTTCAGCGTCCGCGGGAAGGGGTTCGCCTGGGAGGCGCGCGAGCGCGACGGCGGAGGCCTTCGCCGTCCGCGTCGACCGCGAGGAGAAGGAGCTCATCCTCGAGTCGAACCCCGGCGTCTACTTCACGAGCC